>Ga0157375_10005166_pt1 | contig 11325 bp, 10 predicted proteins | sample M35metaG_FD_115311 | JGI IMG/M metagenome (GOLD analysis project Ga0157375, IMG submission 115311) | Miscanthus rhizosphere microbial communities from Kellogg Biological Station, Michigan, USA - M3-5 metaG | ecosystem: Host-associated > Plants > Roots > Rhizosphere > Soil | place: USA: Michigan...
CGGCGGCGGCTTCGTCCTGCTCTCCGGCGAGATCGGCGCCGGCAAGACGACGGTGTGCCGATGCTTCCTCGAGCAGATTCCCAAGCGCTGCAACGTCGCCTACATCTTCAATCCGAAGCTCACGGTGATGGAGCTGCTGAAGACGATCTGCGACGAGTTCCACATCCCGTCGGCGCCGGCCGAGGCGTCGAATCCGACGGTCAAGACGTACGTCGACGCGCTCAACGACTTCCTGCTCCAGACCCACGCCGTCGGCCAGAACAACGTCCTCATCATCGACGAGGCGCAGATGCTCTCGGCCGAGGTGCTCGAGCAACTGCGCCTCCTGACCAACCTCGAGACCAACGAGAGGAAGCTGCTGCAGATCGTCCTCATCGGCCAGCCCGAGCTGCGAACGATGCTCGAGCGCCCCGACCTCGAGCAGCTCGCCCAGCGCGTCATCGCCCGCTTCCACCTGAACGCGCTCTCGGCCAAGGAGACCGAGCACTACATCCGCCATCGGCTCTCGGTCGCCGGCATGACGCGGGCGATCCCGTTCGACCATCAGGCGTTGCAGCGGATCCACGAGCTCACTCGCGGCGTGCCGCGCCGCATCAACCTGCTGTGCGATCGGGTCATGCTCGGCGCCTACGCGCACAGCCGCCACAACATCGACGTGCCGATGATCGAGAAGGCCGGCCGCGAGGTGTTCGGGCGGGCGACGCCGGCGACGCCGGACCCGGCGCGGATCCGCAACCACGCCGGCGTCGCCCTCGTCGTCGTCGGCGGGCTGGCGCTGGCGGCGGCGGTCGGGTTCGCGCTGTACGCCGGCTGGCGCCTGGCCGCGCTGCCGACGTCGTCGCTGGCGGCGGGCGCGGCGGCGGCGAGCGCGCCACGGCTGCCTCTTCCCGCTGCATCGGCGCTGGCGGGAGGGGCATCGCGGCCCGCGGGATCGTCGGCGCGCGACACGCTCGCGATCAATTCGAACGGCGCTGCGGCGAGCTCGCGCGCCTCGATGTCGAGCTCGTCGGCACCCGTGCTCTCGACGGCCGCAGTGGCGGGCGCGGCAGCGATGGCGCCCCTCGACGCCGCGGCGTTGCGGGCGCGCCTGGCGACGTTCGCGATCGACGAGAAGGCCGCCTGGCGCGAGCTTCTGCCGCTGTGGGGCGTCGAGGCGGGCGAAGGCGATCCGTGTGCGACGGCAGCGCAGCGACAAGTGCGCTGCGCCAAATTCAGCGCGACGCTGCCGATGGTCAGAAGCCTGGCGCGACCCGGCGTCGTCTGGCTGCGCGACGACGCCGACCGAACCGCGACCGCCCTCCTCGTCGGCCTCGGCGCCACCACCGCGACGCTTCGCGCCGGCGAGCAGACGCTCGTCGTCCAGGCGGCCGCGCTCGCTCGCCTCTGGCGCGGCGAGTTCGCGACGGCATGGCGCCTGCCGCCGGGCTACGTCGCCGCGCTCGCCGAGGGCGCTTCCGGGCCGCTCGTCGATCGCCTCGCGACGCAGATCGCGAGCCTCTCGGGCGAACCGCCTCCTCCCGCCGGCCAGCCGATGGACGCCGAGTTGCGCAACAAGGTCAGCCGTTTCCAGGCCGCCAACGGGCTGATCGCCGACGGCCGGGCCGGGCCGGCGACCTTCATGCAGCTCAACCGGGCCGTCGGCATCGCCGAGCCGCGCCTCGCGGCCGACGCCGCGCCCTGAACAGCGAAGGACAGACGCCATGTCCTACATCCTCGATGCGCTGCGCCGCGCCGACGCCGAGCGCGAGCGCGGCGCGGTCCCCGGGCTGCAGTCGCAGCAGCACGCGTTCGCCGAAGACGACGCCGCGACGACCCGGCCGCGCCGCCTCGTCTGGGCCGTCGTCGCGTTGACGCTCGCGCTGATCGCCGTGATCGCGTGGGCTTTCCTCGGCGCCGCCGGGTCGACGTCGCGGGCGCCGATCGAGGGCTCGGTGGTGCCGGCGCCGCTGCCGGTGCTGCCGAGCGCGCAGGCGCCGATGCCGCCGGTGCCCGCGACGGCGACGGCGCCTCCGACCGGCACGGCCACCGCGCCACCAACCCCGCAGGCCGTCGCGCCGGCGCCGGCGCCACGGATCGAAACGCGTGTCGCGCCCGCGCCCCTGCCGCCCGCTCGACCTGCGCCGGCCACATTGAGCGAGCGCCCGCAGGCGCCACCGCCGGCGGCGGCGCCGGTCGAACGGGCCTCGACGCGATCGAGCGCCGAAGCCAGGCGTGCCTCGCAGCGTGGCGATCCCGACGCGGGCGCGTCGAGCGCGACCGCGGCGGCGCCGAACGCCGGCGCGGCTCGTGTCTACTCGCCGGCCGAGCTGCCCGAAGAGATCCGCCGCGATCTGCCCAAGGTCGTCATCGGCGGGTCGAGCTACTCGGGCGACGCGGCGAGCCGGATGATCATGGTCAACGGCCAGGTCTTCCACGAAGGCGACCGCCTCGCGCCCGGCCTGGTGCTCGAACGCATCCGGCAGAAGTCGGCGGTGCTTTCCTTCAAGGGCTGGCAGTACGAGGTGATGTTCTAGCGGGTCGTCGACCCGAAGCATCAGGACGCTCGCGGCAGCGCCGGGCCGCGGGCGATGAAGGCAGCTCGGGCAGCGCGAATGTCGTCTCCGCGCACCCCGTTGCGACGACGCTCGTGACCGATTCCGCGTGCCAAGTCGCGTGCCCGCGAGGCCGTGGTTTAACGCACGCACGCGATCGCCCGCGACGCGCTCGACTTGTCGAGAATCCCGCCCGGCGACGCGAATCCTCGCGCCGCGAGACCCGCCGAAAAAGAAAGCACCTTCATGTTCCGCACCCCGTCCCTTCTCGGCCCGCTGAACAGCGGCTTCGTCGACTTCGCCTCCGGCGCGCCGATCGACTCGCTCGCCGAGAGCGAAGCGAGCGACGTTCTCGCCCGGGTCTCCGCGGCACCGGCCGTCGATGGCCAAGAAGGCGAAGGAGCGCGCGAGGACTTGCGCAGCGCCGTGTGGGCGCCGGCGAGCTCGGCGCGGATCCGCATCGTCGAGGCGCTCGTGGTCGCGGCGATCTCGGCCTACTTCGGCGTCGGCTTGGTGAGGACGCTGGCCGGCTTCTGACCGGTCGCCGCGCATCGCCCCGCAAGCAGCCGGGGCGTACGCGCGCCGCGCGGGCGGCGATCGAACGTTCGCGCTACGCTGGACGTCTCGAATCGTTCTCCCGGGATCGTCATGATCGTCGTCTGCCCGAACTGCACCGGCGCCAATCGGCTCGCCCCCGAGCGCGCCCGCGACGATCCGGTCTGCGGCAAGTGCGGTGCGCCGCTGCTCGACGGCAAGCCGGTCGCGATCGACGACGCGACCTTCGAGCGATTCGTGCCGCGCCACGAGCTTCCCGTCGTGGTCGACTTCTGGGCCGCGTGGTGCGGCCCGTGCCGGGCGATGGCACCGCAGTTCGAGCAGGCGGCGCGCCAGCTCAAGGGCCTCGCCGTGCTCGCCAAGGTCGACAGCGACGCCAGCCCGCTCGTGTCGTCGCGTCTGGCGATTCGCAGCATCCCGACGCTGGTGCTGTTTCGCGCCGGCAAGGAAATCAAGCGGCAGGCCGGCGCCGTGCAGGCCGCGCAGATCGTCGCCTGGGTGCGCGACGCCTAGCGCCCGGCAGCGGCGCGCGAGCTCGGGCTCGCAAAGGTCGAGATCGCGCCGCAGGCCGGCCTAGCGTCTGCACCGATGGCCCTGCCGAACTCGCTTCGGACAATGGAAGGATCACTTCGAGGTCGCGAATGGCAACGATCGGATTCATCGGCGCATCGGGATTGATGGGCCACGGCATGGCGAAGAACCTGCTCGCCAAGGGGCATTCGCTCTCGCTCACCGTGCATCGCAACCGCGAGCGAGTCGCCGACCTGCTCGCCGCCGGCGCGAAGGAGTGCCGCAGCGCCGCCGAGCTCGCGGCGGCGAGCGAGATCGTCTTCCTGTGCGTCACCGGCTCGCCGCAGGTCGAAGCATCGGTCGCGGGCGCGTCGGGCCTGCTGGCCGGCGCGCGGCGCGGCCTCGTCGTCGTCGACTGCTCGACCAGCGAGCCCGACTCGACCGCGCGCCTGCGCGAGACGAGCGCCGCGGCCGGCGTCGCCTTCGTCGACGCGCCGCTCGCGCGAACGCCGATCGAGGCCGAGGCCGGCAAGCTGAACGTGATGGTCGGCGCGGACGACGCGACCTTCGCCAGGATCGAGCCGGTGCTGCGCTGCTTCGCCGAGAACGTCTTTCACGTCGGCGCGCCCGGCGCGGGCCACATCGTCAAGCTGCTCAACAACTTCATCGCGCAGGCGATCTGCACCGCCACCGCCGAAGCGTTCGCGGTCGGCCAGCGCGCCGGCATCGACCCGAAGCGGCTGGTCGACATCGTCTCGATGGGCGCGGTGAACTCGGGCCTGTTCCAGATGATGGCCAAGACGCTCGACGGCGACCTCGGCGCGCTCAAGTTCGAGCTCGACAACGCGAGGAAGGACGTCCGCTACTACACCCACCTCGCCGAAGGTCTGGCGATCCCGACCGTCGTCGGCGAAGCGGTGCACCAGTCGCTCGTCCTCGCCAGCGCGCTCGGCCATGGCAGGAAGTTCGTCCCTTCCCTCGTGCAGGCTCAGGAACAGCTCACCGGCGCGAAGCTCGTGCCTTGAAAGCGGCGCCTTCGCAAGCGCCGGATTCGCTCGAGGATCCGCGCGCCTGGTGGGTGGTGGGAGGCGCGTTCGCGTGCGTGGCGATCATCTTCGGCGTCGCCTATTCGTTCGCCGCGTTTTTTCGCTCGTTCGGCGCCGAGTTCGCCGCCGACCGTGCCGACGTCTCGCTCGTCTTCGGTCTTTCCGGGCTGATCTATTTCCTCCTCGGCGCCGGCGCCGGGATGCTCGCCGATCGCTTCGGGCCACGCCTGGTGTGCGCGGCGGGAATGATCGTCATCGCCGCCGGCCTGCTCGCGAGCAGCTTCGCGCAGTCGATGGCGGCGATCTACGTCGCCTGGGGCGGCGGTCTCGGCCTCGGCATCGGCCTCGTCTACGCGCCCTCGATCGCCACCGTGCCGCCGTGGTTCGTTCGCCGGCGCGCGTTCGCGGCTGGCATCGCCAGCGCCGGGATCGGCGTCGGCACGCTGGCGCTCCCGCTCGTCGCGACGGCGGCGATCGCCGCGCTCGGCTGGCGTCACGCGCTGCAGGTGCTCGCCGCCGGCGTGCTCGTCGCCGGCATCGGCGCGACGCTCGTGCTGCGCCGCGCGCCGGTACGTGCGGCATCGGGGACGGCGGCGGCGGGAATGACGCTGAAGGAGGCGCTGCGCAGCCGTCGCTTCTGGTGGATGTACGCCGCCTGCGTCTTCGCCGCGCCGGCGATGTTCATTCCCTTCGCCCACGTCTCGGCCGCCGCTCGCGACCTCGGCATCGGCGACGCGCGCGCCGTCGGACTCGTCGGCCTGATCGGCGTCGGCAGCATCGTCGGCCGCTTCGCCATCGGCGGCTTCGCCGATCGTCTCGGCAGGATCGCCAGCATCGCCGCGCTCGAGGCGTCGCTCGGCGCGTGCTACCTGCTCTGGCTCGTCGCCGGCGGCTACCCGGCGCTGGCGCTCTTCGCGCTCTGGCTCGGCCTCAGCTACGGCGGGATCGTCTCGCTGATGCCGGCGATCTGCATGGATCTCTTCGGCGCCCGCGCCGTCTCGAGCATCCTCGGCACGCTCTACAGCGGCGCCGCGTTCGGCAACCTCCTCGGCCCCGTCGTCGCCGGCGCCGTCTTCGACCGCACCGGCAGCTACGTGCCCGTGATCTGGGCCTGCCTCGCCTCGTCGACCCTCGCCGCGATCGCCTCGGCGCAACTTCTGCGCGACAACCGCCCGAAGTACTAGTCGCGAAAGGGACTCCGCTGGAGTCCTTTGCTTGTCGCGTCCTACGGTGCGTAGCGGACCCGATAGATCGCGCCAGCCTGGTCGTCGCTGACGAGGAGCGATCCGTCCGGCAGCGGCAGCACGTCGGCGGGGCGGCCCCACACGGTTTCGCGGCCGCTGCCGTCGACCTGCAGGAAGCCTTCAAGGAACGGCTCGGGCGTTCCGGCGCGGCCTTGCCCATCGACGCCGACGCGAACAACCTGATAGCCGCTCTTCTTGCTGCGGTTCCACGAGCCGTGTTCGGCGATGAAGATGTTGCCGCGATACGCCGTCGGGAACTGCGTGCCGCCGTAGAAGCGCATGCCGAGCGCGGCGACGTGCGCGCCGAGCCTGGCCGCCGGCGCCGTGAACTCGCTGCAGGCGCGCTGCGCGCCGAACTCGGGGTCGGCGGCATCGCCTTGATGACAGAACGGATAGCCGAAGTGCTCGCCCGTCCGCGTCACGCGGTCGAGCTCGTCGGCGGGAAGATCGTCGCCGAGCATGTCGCGGCCGTTGTCGGTGAACCAGAGCGTGCGATCGACCGGGCTCCAGTCGAAGCCGACCGAGTTGCGGACGCCGCGCGCGACCGTCTCGATCGCGCTGCCGTCGACGTTCATGCGCTGGATGACGCCGTGCCGATCGTCGGGCATGCAGATGTTGCACGGCACGCCGATCGCGACGTAGAGCTTGCCGTCGGGGCCGAAGGCGATGAACCTGCGGCCGTGGTGCGTGTCGGCGGGAAGGCGGTCACTGACGAGTACCGGCGCCGGCGGGGCGGCGAGCCGGTCGTCGATGCCGTCGAAGCGAAGGACGCGCTCGAGCGCGCCGACGAAGAGCGCGCCGTCGCGCCACGCGACTCCCGTCGGCAGGCGCAGGTTGCTCGCGATCGTGCGGACCGTCGCGCTCCCGCTCGCGCCGTACTCGACCGCGTAGACCTTGCCGGCGCTCGCGCTGCCGACGTAGACGATCCCCTTGCCGTCGCCGCTTCGACCGAGCGTCATCTGGCGCGCGTTCGGCACCGCGTCGGTGAGCAGCTCGACCCGAAAGCCGGCCGGCACGCGCAGCTTGTCGATTGGCGCCGCCGCGCCCGCGCCGACGCTGGCGCCGACCAGCGCCGCGCCGGCGACCGCGAGGCGAAGCCAGGACGCGAAAGAGGAAGCGCCCCGCGACGCGATGGCCATCGACCTTGCCTGGCTAGCCACGTGCCACCGACTCGATTCGCTCGGCCGCCAGGCCGACCTTGGCGCCGGCAGCGACGATCTCGGCCCACGTCACCGAGTCGACCGGGATGCCGTCGGCGAGGCGCCGCGCCCGCATCTCGCGCTCGGGCTCGCCGGGAGTCCTGACGCGGTCGAGGCCGGCCTGCGGCGGCGATGCCGTCGCGTAGGCGACGTAGCCCTCCATCTCGCGCGCGAGATTGGCAGCCGTCCCCAGGCGCTCGGGGTCGACCAGGATCGAGAACATGCTGTTGAGGACGCGCCGGCGCCCGTCGGTCACGGCGCGCGCGGTCGCGCCGCCGGCGAGCGCGCCGCCGAGCAGCTCGCAGATCAAGGCCAGGCCGGCACCCTTGTGCGCGCCGAACGGCAGCAGCGCGCCGATCGGCTCGACGACCGTGTAGCGCGGGTTGGTCGTCGGCTCGCCCTGGTCGTCGATCAGCGTGCCCGGCTCGATCGCGATCCCCTTGTTGTAGGCGACGCGGGTCTTGCCCTGGGCGATCTTGCTGGTCGCGAAGTCGAGAACGATCGGCTCTCGCCCCGGCCGCGGGATGCCGACGCAGAACGGGTTGGTGCCGATCCGCGCATCGCGGCCGCCGAACGGCGCGACGATCGGCCGCGACAGGACGTTGACGAAGTGGATCGACACCAGGCCGTCCTCGACGCACTGCTCGGCCCACTGGCCGATCCGGCCGAGGTGGTGCGAGTGGGCGAGGCCGACGACGCAGACGCCGTTCGCCCTGGCGCGCGCCGCGCCGAGCTCCATCGCTTCCCGGCCGATCACCTGGCCGTAGCCCTGCTGGCCGTCGAGGGTGAGCAGCGCGCCGCTGTCCTGGCGTACGGCGACGTGGGCGTTGACGGCCAGGCCGCCCTCGAGCACCGCATCGATGTAGCGCGGCACCATGCCGACGCCGTGCGAATCGTGGCCGCGCAGGTTGGCCTCGACCAGGTTGGCGGCGACCTGCGCCGCTTCGCCGTCGCTCGATCCCGCCGCGGCGACGATGGCGCGGACGGCGGCGGCGAGCGGATCGGCGCGAAGCGTGAAGGTCTCGGTCATGACGGGGATCCGAAAGGGTGCGGAGGCGAAGCGTAACAAGCGCGGCGCACGCCACCCTTTTTCTCGCTTCGGCGCTGGCGTGGTGGCACAGTGCGCTTGTCGCAGACCGTTGCAGGGCCGCCATCATGCACAAGCTCATCGCCGTCGCGTTCCTCGGTGCCGCGTGCGCCGGTCCCGCCTGCGCCGCCGCGACCGAGGCGACGCAGGTCCTGCAGCAGCGCACCGCTGACGGTCGCCTGCTTCTCACCGATCGGCCGGTCCCTGGCGCCAAGACCGAGCGCTCGTGGCAACTCGAGCGAGAAGATCCGGCGGCGGCGCGCCAGCGCGCCCTCGACGTCAAGGCCGAGGCGAGCCTGGTCGCCGAGCGCGTCCAGCGAATGCTCGAGCAGCAGCAGCAACAACGCGCCGACGACGATGCCCAACGCCTGCGACTGGCCGGCCTCCAGCTCGAGCGCGACCGGCTCGCCGGGCTGACCACGCAAGACGGCATCAGCTACGGCAACGCCTACGGCGGCGCCTGGGCGGTGGTGCCGTTCCGCGCCTCGCGCCACCCCGGTCCGCGCGTCGGCGACGTCGGCATCATGGACCCGACGGGCACGCGCCGCATAGGCGCGCGCCACGGGGGCCACGGCAACCTTAGCGGATCAGGATCGCCCGAAAATCGTTGACGTTGGTGAACGTCGGCCCGGTCACGAGCAGGTCGCCGAGGGCGGCGAAGAACGAGTAGGCGTCGTTGCGGTCGAGATGGTCGCGGCCGCTGAGGCCCAGACCGCGCGCCCGCGCCAGCGTGTCGGGCGTGACGAAGGCGCCGGCGTTGCTCTCGATGCCGTCGATGCCGTCGGTGTCGGCGGCGAGCGCCCAGACACCGGGCTCGCCCTGCAGCGCCAACGCGCAGCCGAGCAGGAATTCGCTGGCGCGGCCGCCGCGGCCGCCCTTGTCCTTCACCGTCACCGTCGTCTCGCCGCCCGAGAGGACGACACAGGGCCGCGCGAACGGCTCGCTGCGGCGCGCGATCTGGCGCGCCAGCGCAGCATGGACCTTGGCCACCTCGCGCGACTCGCCTTCGATCTCGTCGCTCAGCACGTGGGCGGCGATCCCGGCGGCGCGGGCCAGCGCGGCCGCCGCATCGAGCGACTGCTGCGGCGTCGCGACGAGGTGGACCTCATGGCCGGCGAAGACCGGATCGCCGGGCTTGGGGGTTTCGAGAATTCCCTTTTCCAGAGCGACCCGGATCGCCGGCGCGACCTCGATGCGGTAGCGCGCGAGCACCGCCAGCGCATCGCTGCAGCTCGTCGGGTCGGGCACGGTCGGGCCGCTGCCGATGACCGATGGCGAGTCTCCGGGAACGTCGCTGACGAGCAGCGTCACGACGCGGGCCGGCGCACACGCCGCGGCGAGCCGGCCGCCCTTGATCGCCGAAAGGTGCTTGCGCACGCAGTTCATCTCGTCGATCGCGGCACCGCTCTTCAGGAGCGCGCCGTTGATTGCCTGCTTCTCGGCCAGCGTCACTCCGGCGGCCGGCAACGCGAGCAGCGACGACGCGCCGCCGGAGACCAGGCAGACGACGAGGTCGTCGGCCGAGAGTCCTCGGGCGAGCTCGAGGATCCGCGCGGCGGCGCGCCGGCCCGCCTCGTCGGGCACCGGGTGCGCGGCCTCGACGACGTCGATCCGCGTCGTGCCGCGCGCGCGCGCCGCCGCGAACGCCGGCGGGACCGAGTCGTAGCGGGTGACGACGAGCCCGCTCAGCGACGCATCGGCGGGCCAGGCGGCGTCGAGCGCCGCCGCCATCGCGCCGCCGGCCTTGCCGGCGCCGAGGACGAGCGTTCGCCCGCGCGGCGGCGGCGGCAGGAAGGCGGCGAGCGTGGTCGGCCCCGGCAGCGCCTGGGCCACCGCCGCGTCGAAGAGCGTGCGCAGGAAGGCGCGCGGATCGTCGCGCGGCGAAGGGGTCCGCAACCCGGCTACTTCTTCGCGGCGCCGCCGCCGTCGCCGGCGTTGACCATCCAGGGCGTGCCGAACTTGTCGGTGCACATGCCGAAGCCGTCGGCCCAGAACGTCTTCTGGTACGGCATCGTCACCTTGCCGCCGGCCGAGAGCGCGTCGAAGATCGCCTTGCCCTTGGCGACGTCGGGGTAGGCCAGCGACACCGTGATTCCCTTCATGGCCTCGTAGGGCATGCCGGGCGGCATGTCCGAGGCCATGATGCGATCGCCCTCGACCGTCATCGACGCATGCATGATCCGCTTGGCGGCGTCGCCGCTCGGCGCCGGCTGGCCGGGCATCGGCGGCGCCTCGCCGTAGGTCATCGACATCTCGATCTTGCCGCCGAGCGTCTTCTCGTAGAAGCGCATCGCCTCGGCGCAATTGCCGTTGAAGCTCAGGTAGGGCTCGAACTGGGCCATCGTGACGATCTCCTTTCGTGCGTCTCGGGGTGGCGGGTCGAACAGTATGCGCCCTTCGCGCTATCCTCGTCGCCCATGCTGATCGACTTCTTCTTCACCCTGCGCGCCGCCAAGCTCAAGGTCTCGGTGAAGGAGTACCTGACGCTGCTCGAGGCGATCGAGGCCGGCGTCATCGACGACGCCGACGAAGGGCCGACGATCGACCGCTTCTACTACCTGGCGCGCGCCTCGCTGGTCAAGGACGAGACCCAGTTCGACAAGTTCGACCGCGCCTTCGCGGCGTACTTCAAGGGCGTCGAGATGCTCACCGATTTCACGCAGGAGATCCCGCTCGACTGGCTGCAGAAGAGGCTCGAGCTCGAGCTGACGGCCGAGGAGAAGGCCAAGATCGAGAAGATGGGCTGGGACGAGCTGATGGAGACGCTGAAGAAGCGCTTCGAGGAGCAGAAGGCGCGCCACGAAGGCGGCAACAAGATGATCGGCACCGGCGGCACCAGCCCGTTCGGCGCCTACGGCTACAACCCGCAGGGCATCCGCGTCGGCCAGGACAAGGGCCGCAACAAGTCGGCGGTCAAGGTCTGGGACCAGCGCCAGTTCAAGGACTACGACGACTCGCTCGAGCTCGGCACGAGGAACATCAAGGTCGCGCTCCGGCGCCTGCGCCGCTTCGCCCGCGAAGGCTCCGACGAGGAGCTCGACCTCGACGACACGATCCGGGCCACCGCGTCGAACGCCGGCTGGCTCGACATCAAGATGGTGCCCGAGCGTCACAACAAGGTGAAGGTGCTGCTCCTGATGGACGTCGGCGGCA
>Ga0157375_10005167_pt1 | contig 11324 bp, 9 predicted proteins | sample M35metaG_FD_115311 | JGI IMG/M metagenome (GOLD analysis project Ga0157375, IMG submission 115311) | Miscanthus rhizosphere microbial communities from Kellogg Biological Station, Michigan, USA - M3-5 metaG | ecosystem: Host-associated > Plants > Roots > Rhizosphere > Soil | place: USA: Michigan...
AATCGCGCACATCGTCAACGACGTCGAGATCGGCCCAACCTCGCGAGAGGATCATCCGGCGACCGACGGCACGCGCGGCGCCGATCAGCCGACGAGTCACATCGCCTGCAGCGGGCATGCTGCCGAAGCCGACGAAGATAGGTGGCGCTCCATTTCCGATGAATGCTTCGAGATCCGCGGGAAGCGGCGTGCGATCCGGGAGCACCCACGTGCCCGTCTGAAAAATCTGGCGGCCGGGTGTGGCGGGCACCGATGCGAGCGTCGCGTCGGCAGCGAGCCAGGTGTGGTCGGTGAGGGCATAGTCCAGCACGTCGTCAATCGGGCGCATGCCGAGGCGGCCGCGATTGTCGTTGATGCGATGGAGCGCGCGCTCGTTCCACGCGTTCGCGGTGTTCCGCCACTGCTCCGTGATGGTGGTACGAGCAGGATCGATCGCCTGGCCCGGGGGAGGTGGCGGCGCCAGGTCGGGCGAGGAAATCGCGGCCGGCGCGTAGACAGCCGTCACACAGCCGATGCCCGCGTGTTCGGCAATCGACGGCGCTGCATACTGGTGCGCGTTGGCGCCGACGATGACATCACACCCATCGACAGCGGCGCCGATCGTCTTGAATTGATCTGCGATGAGGTCGGGCATCGACTGGCGGAGCCGACGTAGTTCCTCGGGAGTGAGCGTCGGCATCGCGCCGGACTTCCGGCCAGGCATGCGCATCTCGACGCCCATAGGCACCGCTTCGAGTCCGAGAGCCTTCGCCGAGTCGACGAAATTCGGCGAGATGCACAGTCGCACTGCGTGCCCGAGTTTTCGGAGCTCGAGCGCGAGCGCGAGCGCGGGCTGCACATCGCCGCGCGTTCCGACGGCTGCTATCAGTACGCGCACGGAAAACGGTGGCCCTCAGGCTCGCCGGGTTTTCGAGTTTGTCTTGCCTTGCAGATTGAGCGCGACTGCGGCGCGGACGAGATTCTTCAACGCCGCCTCATCAATCTTGTCGCCCTCATGAATGTCGATGGCGCGCCTGACGTTCCCGTCGAGGCTCGAATTGAATAGACCCGAGGGATCCTTCAATGCAGCTCCTGTGGCAAATGTCATCTTGACGACGTTCTTATACGTCTCTCCCGTGCAGACAATGCCGCCGTGCGACCAGACGGGAGTCCCCGGAGAAGACGCTTTCTGCCACTTCCACTCTTCGACGATCTCCGGGTCTGCCTGCTTGATGAGAGCGCGGATACGGGAGAGGGTCTTGCCCCGCCAGTCGTCCAGTTCCTTTATCCGCGCGTCGATCATCCGCGACGGAGACTCGTCCTTGGCCGGTGGGTCCTTCTTCATGTTGTACAACTGCTTCAAACCTCGAAGCCTAATCCCTGTACTACGCCTGAGACCTGATACCTGTAGGAAGGTACCTACGGCCACCGAAGGCGAGCCGCGCTGAACTTCGGCTCTTTGCCGGTCTTCTTCCGCAGATCGCCGTACATCAGTTCCTCGACGAACTCGACGCACTTGAACTCGAGCAGCTGTGCGCGCTGCTCGTGCCTGCGATAGAGCGGCATCTGAATCTTCCACGGCCGCGTGAACACCTTCGGGTCCTCGATCGTCGCCTGATAGTCGAGTACGTCAGGGCTCACGGGCGTGAATCGCTCGACGACGTGCAACGCCTCGCTGTGAAAATTACCCGCGCGATCGAACCACGTCTGGTCGTTGAGGCCCGTGACGTCGACGACGAGCGCATCGCCTTCCCAATGACCCGCCGACTGCCCCATCCAGGTGTCCACGGGCGGCGGCTCCGTCTTCCCCATCTTGATCACGCGACTGGCGCTTGCGTACTCGTACGCGACGAGGATGTCGTTGTTGGCAGTCTGCAGGATCTGAAACGGGTACGGCATGTAGGTCGCGCGTGGAATCCCGGGAAGGTAGCACTTGACCTCCGGATCTCTGCTCAACCAGTTCTCGTAGTTCTCCTTCTGTTTCGCCGCCGCCCACGGCTGATACGGAATCTCGTTCCCCTCGACGACGCTGAGCCCCGCCGGGACCGCGAGCACGGCGCCTAGTTCGAGCACCGGACCGCTGCGCGCCTGATGATCCAGCAGGTTCCAGTTCGCCGACCCGACCGCCTGCCAGACACCATTGAGATCGGGTTTGCCGTCCGCGGTTCGCAGCGCGTTGACATCGGGTGCGCGCCCCTCGACCGGCGATCGCATCATCTGCGAAATCGCGATCGTCCCGCCAATGGACACGAGCGCGATGGCGGCGCCTGTCAGCCAGTTCCGCATGGGATCTCTCCGGCGGGGTTAGCGCGCGCTTGCGGCGCGCGCCTCCCGGTCTTTCGCGCGGCCGGCGCTGAGCGTGTTCGGCACCGCGCGATTGCCTTCATGGCAGGCGTACTCGAAGAGCTGGTAGTCCGGTTCCCGGTGCAGCGGCATTGCAACTTTCCAGGGAGAGGTGAAGACCTTCGGATCCTCAATGGCCACCTCGTAATTGATCGTGTTCTCGTCGACGCGCGTGAAGCGTTCGACGGCGTGCAGCTGCTCGCTCTGCGGGATCGCGCGAACGCGCTGCGTGGCGACGTTGGTCGCAACCGTCCCCTTGTCGTTGTAGCCCGTGATGTCCACGACGAGCGTGTTGCCGTCCCAGCGACCTCTCGAATCGCCGTTCCACAAACGGAAGCTCGAACCGAGATGTGCCCGGCCATCGATCGGAATCATCCGCGCTTCGTGAATCATCTCGTAGACGATCGCGACGTAACCGGGACCCTGGAGGATCTGATATCCCGAGCCGTAGCCCGCAGGGAAGATTCCGCCCGGGACGCCGCGCGTGATGCATCGCTCCCACGGCGTGAAGTTCACCCAGTCGTCCTGGATGTGCGTCAGCCTGTAATTACGGACCTCCTCCGCCCACGGCATGATCGGCACGCGGCCGCTCGACGGCTCCACGACGAGCGACCTGGCTTTCGTCAGCTTCCGATCGCTGGTGTCGGTCAGGAAGGAAGAAGGACCCGTGCCGCGTCCCGTTCCATCGACATCGCCGGCATAGAAGTCAGGCCTGTCGCCTTCGTCAGGAACCTCGAACGGCGTGCTCGTGTAGTTCGTCCAGATGCCCTGTAAATCCGGCTGCCCGTCCGGCGTGTGTGGCTGCGTCCAGTTCTTCGCCGATTGCTGCTGCGCCGCGGTCAGGGCCAACGCGGCGACGGCCATCGCGATCACGAGCGGCGTGAGCGTCTTCATTTTCTGCCTCCCGCATCGCCTGGCGCGCCAGTGCCGGTGGAGCCGATGAACAACTTCTTGCCGTCGGGCAGCGTGACTTCACCGCCACTCGCCCTGTTCGAGCCGTCTCTCGCACGAAACCCCTGGATGACGACAGTAGTGCCGGGAGCAACAGATTCCTTGTTCCACCCGCGACGGAGCAGCGCGTTGGGTGCTCCGCCTTCGATCATCCAGGCGACGACCTTCCCGTCCGGTCCTTTGACGTCGACGTGCAGCCACGCGTGCGGGTTGGTCCATTCCATCTTGGTGATGGTGCCCCTGAGCGTCACGGGTTTGCTGCCGTCGAACTCCGCCGCGAAGGAGTGATGCGCCGCGACGTGTGCGCCGGCCGCAACCATCACGACGAGCGCCGCGGAGACGAGGTGAGAAGTTCTCATCGGACGAACCCTCCCGCGCTATTGCAGAGAAGCCCAGTTGATGCAGCCGGGGCCGGAATCCGCGCCCATCGGGTAGCGGTGCGCGACCTCGAGCGTCTTCAGGTTGACCTCCACGACGCTGTGGTCGTCCCTCAAACCGAGATACGCGCGCGATCCATCCGGCATCACGTACATACCGCCATCGCCGGTGTCGCGATCGGCAACTTTCAGCTGCTTCATCGCCTTGTGTGATTTGGCGTCGATCACGATCAGCGTGCCGGTACCCCCGTCGAGAATGAGCACCCTGCCGCCGTCCGGTGTGAATTTCAGCCGATTGGCGTCGACGAGCCTCAAGCCGAACGACTGCTTCACCCGCCTGGTGATCGTATCGACGATCGACACGGCGCCGTCACCGCGTGTCGCCGTCCAGAGCTCGCTGCCGTCGGGCGACAGGTCAATGCCTTCGGGAGTCAGACCGGGTACGGGAATCGCCATCACCTTATACCTTGGCGGCCCTCCCGTCACACCGTCGATTACTGAAACGCTGTTGGACCCGCGATTCGGCACCCACATCGTCTGTTGATCTTTGGCAAGGACCAGCAGGTGTGTACCGTCCTGCCCGATGCCAAGCATCCATTCGACCTTGTTGGTAACCGGGTCATATCGGCCGATGGACTTGTAGCCTTCGGCGGTGAAGTACAGCTTCCCCCCGGTGTAGAGGACGTCGTGCGGAGCGCTGGCCGTGCCAGTATCGATACGCCGGATCTCCTTCATGGAACGCACGTCGATCATGGAGATCCCGACGCCTGGGCTCGCCACGAATGCCGTCGTCCCATCAGGCGTGACAGCAACTTCGTGCGGGTCGCGGCCAACCGGGACTCGCCCGAGCACGTTGCCGGACGTCGGATCGACGATCGCAAGCGCGCTGGCATTCCGAAGGAGCACGAGCAGACGCCCTGCTGGCAGGCTCTGGGCGGTAGCGATGCTGATGGACGCGAGCGCGATGACAGACGACAGAACTAGTCGAATCGAACGCGGAATCAGTTGAGACATGACACTGCGACCTCGGCGGGCGGATCATCGCACAAATCGTTGGGGTCGTTCGGACCGTTCGAATCGTTCAGGGCGTTCGGACCGTTCTGCTCACCGAGCGTAGTGGGTGCGGGCCCAGGCAACGGTTGCGGCTGCAGCACGGTCGGCATCTTCCGGGAGGGCACCGAACCGTTGCCGGAACTTCGAGTCATCGATGACGAACGGCTCTTGCCACTGGTACCGCATCTCCCCCGTCTCTCGGAGCGGGGGAATGAACACGCTCATCACCAGTTGCATCCAGTCCGGGACAGCTTGAAGTGGGATGGGCCTCCCGAACGGCTGCTCGAGACGTCGCACGAGATCACGGAAGCTTTCCGCCGGACGGCACGGCAGCATCCACGGTTTGCCGAACGCGTCATCTGACGCGCTGCCGAGCGTTGCGAGACCGGCAGCGACATCAGGAATGTAGTGATAGGTGTGGACCATGTCGGGGTCTACAATCACATGCCCGCTGCGTCCCTTGAAGACGCGTGGCCAGAAATAGTCGCCAAGCGGCGTGAGCGTCCCTCCTGGTCCGTAGAAGTCGGACGCGCGACCCTCGGTCGCCCGTACATCTCCCCGGCGGTGCGCATCGAACAACATCTGAGCCGCCCGTGCCCGAATCTCGCCCTTTCGGCTGCTCGGATTCATCGGGGTGTCGTCGGTCAGCGGCTTGCCGTTCGGTCGGCCAAGCATGTAGACGTTGTCAAGCGCGACGAGTCGCGCGCCCGACCGCGCTGACGCCTCGATGAGGTTGCCCATATAGCGCGGCACGAGGTCGGCCCACACCTTCGCGTTGTACGGCGGATTCATGCAGTGATAGACAGTGGTCGCACCTGCGGCGGCCTCGATGCAGAACGGCAAGTTGGCGGCGTCCCCGAGCATGGCCTGTGCTCCGCTCGGAATGCCACCGGGCGATCGCTTCGCGACGCGGACCTCGTGCCCGCGCGCGAGGAGCATCCCCGCCAGCGGTGAGCCTACCTGCCCTGCGCCGAAGATAACGGTGTTCACGTCACAATTCTCAACAGATCGGACAGCACCTTATCGGAATCGAAGTACTCATGCGCGACGTCGCGCGCCGCCGCGCACTGCCGCTCGTACGAGCGATTCAGCGTTTCGACCTGTTCCACCGCTTCCTCGAGATTGGTGAACGCGAGCACGCCGCCATCAGCGTGGAGCCAGCGTGTAAACCCGGTGTCCTGCACGACTACGGGCCGGCCGCTGGCGAGATACGCGGCGCTCCGCTCGCTGAACCATCCTGTCTGGCCAACGACGTAGCCGTGTTTCGCGACGCTGAATTCGGCTTTCGACTGCGCGATGAAGTTCTGGTAGGTCCATGGATCCGACGTCGGCAGCCGCGAATCGACGATCGTCCAGCCATGGTCGGCGAGCGATTCCTGGATCGCTCGCGATCCCCCAAGCGCGATTGTGAACGTCTCACCCGTCCGCGCCGGTAGATCCAGATACGGCCCGAACGAATCAGCCTTCATGCCGTATCGCACGCCGTCGTGTGTTTGCGAACGGTAGCTGTCCCATTGCATCACGGTCGTCAGCGGGTGATGCCGTGATCCACACGACAGTCTCCACGCATCCATCACCACCGGCTGCCGCGTGGGGAGCCACGGAAAGCCGTCGTCGGGGACTGCACATCCCGGCCGGCCGATGTTTTCGCCAAATGAGAGGAACGCCGTGTGCTGGTTCGCACGCGCCCGGGCGGTCGGCTCTGTGAGATGTCGAATCTGCGTGAAACCTGGATCGGTGTCGACGAGCACGCGCGTGGGAACGTTGGCCGTCCAGCGTCGAATCGGGTTGACCCCGGAGACATTCAGCACGACATCCGCTGTTTCACAGAGCGCGTGCGCCGATTGGCCCGCGGGTCCAAACCAGCGGTCCTGGTGAGCGTCGTAGTACGCCCAGCGCTGCTCCAGGCCCAGACACTCGAACGAACGCGCGGCAAACGCGAGGCCGTATGTCGGATCGGCGTCGGTCACATTGCGCACCGGGTCGTAGCAGGATGGATAGTCGTCGCTGTCTTCAACGAAGAACACGTCGTGGCCGAGGCGGCTGAGGCCGGCGACGTACTGCAGGTAATGCCAGGCAATTCCCCCGAGCGGACCGCGTACCAGATAGCCGAGCACCAGGACGCGCAACCCCGGCGTTGCTCGCCTCATCTAACAGCCGCCAGATCCTGGAACGTCGCAAGGCGAATCTGTTCCTCTGCGACCGTCGCGCGTACCTCGCGCGCACAGAGCGTCCGGAGTTCGACGCGCCTTTCCGGTTTGTAGACGGTGTCGAGATCTTCAGCGTAGCCTGGATGGCAGCCGAGCTCAGTGACACCTCGAGGCAGGCTCAAAAGTAACCAGAGGAGACTCGCGACGCTGATCGAATCGGGCATTGCGTTTCCGGCCGCCGTTTGCCCGTAAAAGTCGCCGCAGTACCGGATGCCGGGCGTGACATGACGAAGCGGAACGCCGAGCTCGTTTGCAATGCTAGTCAGCACCGACAGGATCGGCTCTTTCCGATGAACGTGCTGATGTGAATCGAGGTGCGTCGGATTCCCGCCGAGCAGGTCGCGGCATCGCTCCAGCTGCCCCCGGACTTCGTGTTCTACTGCGCGCGTGTCGTTGAGGTCGACACGCTGATAACAGCATCTCCACGTTCCTTCGAGGCAAGTCCATTCACCCAGGTCGATGTGGAGCCCGACGCTCAACTCCGGGCGGGTCCGGGCATATGAAGCGGCCGTGGTCGATGCCGGCCACAACACCATCAGGCTCGCGCTGGTGACAATGCCGCGTTGGTGCGCCTCGATGATTCCGCGCGTGACACCAGGACTTTGTCCGAAATCGTCCGCGTTGACCACGAGGGTGCGTTCGATCATGTCGGCTCGCGCTGGTCGACAGCTCAGAACGCGAATCGCGCCGAGAGCTCGATGCGAAGCGGGTTGAGCGCGCGGTTCGGCAGTCCAAACAGCGGCGATGTGACGACGCCGTTGAAGTCGGTGAAGTTGACGTAGTTCGTGAGGTTCTCGGCGCTGGCGCTGAAGATGACGTAGCGCGGCGTTGCTCCGCCGCCGAACCTCATCGTCTTGGCCACGCCTGCATTCAGCAGGAAACTCCGCGGCCCTTGTCCCGCGTTACGGACAATCATCAGCTCGCCGGGTTCTGGATAGGGGTCGAAGCTCCCGAAAGGTGTGGCAATCGCTCCAAGTGCCCCCGGAGCGACGGCAGCAGGACGGTCTACGAACAGCAGATCGCCATTGTTGTCCAATCCTGTAGTGATGTTGAACGGCCGTCCTGAACCGACGGTGAGCAGCGCGCTGACGCTCCAATCGTGCGGGAGCGACAGCGAAGTCCCCAGCACTCCGTGATGGCGTTCGTCGTCTCCGGCCCGCCCGTATTCACCCTGCAGGGTCTGAGCGTCCGCCGCGACCGTGTACACAGCATCCGTATCGCTGCGCGACCACCGCAGCGTATAGGTACCGAACACGGAGATCGGCGCGACGCCATATCGAACGGTGGAGCGCAGCTCGTGGGTCATCGAATGCCCCGTCGAATCGAACTGAAGCATCGGGCCGAGATCGGGCCGCAACAGCGTGCGAGTCCCCGGCGTGGGCGTATTCACATCGATCGTTCGCAGCAGGCGGTCGCCGCGACGGAATGTGTAGCCGACCGAACTCGTCAGCATTCTCGCAGCGTGCCACTCATAACTCGCGGTGGCGGCGCTCGTAATCGGTGCGTATACGGGATGGTCGAGGCGTACGGTCTGGATCGCTACGGTCCCGCCGAGCTGTGACGGCACAGTCGGGAAGAAATTCGGGTTGTCGACGATGAGATCCACGGTCTTGAGGCCGTCATATCGCAGAGGCTCGGTTATGACCTCCGGCGGAATGACGCTGTAGAACAGACCGCCGGCCGCGCGCACGGTGTGATTGGGATTACCGGCGGGAGTCCACGCCAGCCCGGCCCGCGGCGCGAGGTTCAGGAACGAACGACGCGCATGCTTCTGCAGATCGAACCGCAGACCAAGCGAGCTCGTGACCGTTGCCGAGCGTTGCTCATCGTCCTGAACGAACAACGAGGCCCGCCAGTCTTTGTAGTCGATCGACGGTTCACCACGTGTGATCGAAAACGAAGACGGTCCATACCCCGGGATGCGCTGAAGTGTTCGCTGATACCGCTCGAGCGGTGTGGCGATGACGTTCCCGGCCGGATCGACGGCGGCGCCAAAAATGAACGTCCCTGCCGTGTTCGACGCTCGTTGATTCGAGACGTCGACGATATCGAGCTGAAGGCCGCCTCGCACCGCCTGCACGCTATCGGTATACGAGAGGATGTGCGACAACGACGCCTGCCGCGTCGTCGTGTGATCGCTCAACCGCGCCTGATTGCCGCCGGCCTGGAACGTATCGAGCACGAGTACGGCGGGACCGGCCGTGAGCGCCGCCTCGTCCGACGTTCGCTGATGCACGCTCACCCGCAGCTCGCTCCCAAAACCTTCCTGGAACGAAGAGACCAGCGCGAGCCGGCCGGTGTTGTCTCGCACCTGCCGGTTGACGCCGCGTTCCGGCAAATCGAGACCGGATTCGAGACCCGCGTTGCGCTGCGACTCGGCCAGACGTCCGTATTCGACCGAGAGAACGTGCTGCATCGCTGGCATCACGTCCATGCGCAGGCTGTACGAACTGACCTGGTTCGGCGTCGCGACACTTTCGACGAACGGTTGCGGCGTCAGCGTTGCTGGATCGACACGCCGTGTGTTCACGACAACGCGATCCTCGCGTTCCCAACGTCCCCCGTAGGCGAGGAAGCTCCACCGGCCAGGAACGACCGGGCCTCCGAGATAACCTCCCAGGCTGTGCGTTCGGCTCGCCGTCTTGTGCGGCTCGAATGCATTACGTGCGTTCAGCGATGAGTCGTTGAACGTTCCCTGATATTCACCACGGAAGCCTGAGACCGTGGGTTTTGTGAAGATCTCCACGAGCCCTGCGGCCGGCTGTGCGAACTCGGACGCAAAGGGATTGGTGGAGATCCGAATGCTCTGAATGATCTCTTTGGGCGGCAGACGCGCTGCGATTGGCTGGCCGTCGAGGTAGATCGCCACTTCGTCCACGCGCCCGGTGCTCGCGGCAAGCTCGCGCAGAACGGCGTACATCAGGTCGGGGTCATTGGGAAGCACCCCGATCTCCTGTTCTCCAAGCATGAGGCCAAGGGGACTCAGGCCGCTCGCGCGACGGAAATCGTCGAGCGAGGCGACGACTTCGACTCGCTGGTCCAGCGAAACACGCATCGTGATCTCGACGGAGAGGCTGGTTCCAACACTGACGTCCACGGCGCGGTACACATTCGCAAACCCACGGTGCGACGCCGCAAGGTCGTAATGCCCGGGCGCGACATCACTGAACACAAACGCGCCGTCCGCATTTGAGACCGCGCGCAGTTTTTTGTTCCGCTCATCCGTCAAGATCACGAGGACGCCGGCAACTGCTCCGCCCGTCTCGTCTGTGATCGACCCAGTGACGACCGCCGCGTCGCCCAGCGGCATCGCCGCAGTACCTTCGCCGGGCCCGCTGAAGCCCGGACCCACGTACAAGGCATCGTAGGGGCCGGCGTTAGCCGGCCTTGGAGCTGCGAAGCACGAGACGAGCGATATGAAGACGACGAACGCAAGCCAGCCGCGGCACTGATGAGTCATAAATCCCACTTTTCACAGAGTCGAAGCGCTTCACCCAGCCAGTCGTGTGCGCGATCAGAGGGAGGTGTCCAGTCGATGGACCATCCCAGGTTGCGAATCGACAGGTGGATGAGCGCGTAATCGAGCGTTCGGAGATACCGTTCGCGCGGAGGAACCTGACGGCCGAGCGTCGCGAGCTCGCCATAGTAGGCGTCGGCTATCTCGGCACGCTCATCATCTGTCCACGTCCCCGACGTCAGACAGGCCAGGTCGATAGACGCGGGGCCGAGCGCCGCCATCTCCCAATCCACCGGTCGCACCACATCGGCGAGCGGCGGCCGGCATTGGACCATGACGTTTGATGAATAAAACTCGCCGTGCAGAAATCCTTGCCGTTCGCATGACAGCCAATCGACCACCTTCAGATATGGTCGCGAAAGCGTCTCGATGACCGGACTGGTACGTGCGTGAAATGCACAGGCGCGTTGCATCCACGCCTCGTAGAACGTGCGGTCGTATCGGAGCAGATGCGGGGCCGCGCGGCTTCCCGCGACCATCTGGGGCGTGATTCGCACAGCCATCCGCGCGAGCCACCTCGCTGCCTCGCACCACGTGTCGAAGTTGCCGGACTGCCACAACGGCATTCCGTCGATGCGCTCGAGGAGCAGATACCGAATGCCCGACTCACCGACGTACACGCCGACATACGCCGCACTCCCCACCTCAGCCGCCGACAGAAGAGATGCGTACACCGCGGGCTCGCGTTGCTGATCCGACAGCCACTGCGGCCGCGCACGGTGCGCCTCCGCCGACATGGCCTCCCGATCGATGGCCTTTGCGACGAATGGCCGCATCGAGCCGTCGTCGAACGAGACGTCGACTTCATGCAGGCCGCAGCTCGATTGATACGGCGAGGGGCGGCAGTGCACCGCCCTGATGGCACCGAACCGTTCGCCGCGAACGGCCAGCGCG
>Ga0157375_10005168_pt1 | contig 11324 bp, 10 predicted proteins | sample M35metaG_FD_115311 | JGI IMG/M metagenome (GOLD analysis project Ga0157375, IMG submission 115311) | Miscanthus rhizosphere microbial communities from Kellogg Biological Station, Michigan, USA - M3-5 metaG | ecosystem: Host-associated > Plants > Roots > Rhizosphere > Soil | place: USA: Michigan...
GCGATGACCCTGTATCTGGTCTTCGTGGTGGTCACCGCCTTATCCGGCTACGGCAAGATAAAACTCGGTGCCGACCACGACGAGCCCGAATTCAGTTATCTGTCCTGGGCTGGCATGCTGTTCGCCGCCGGGATCAGCATCACGCTGTTCTTCTTCTGCGTCTCTGAGCCGCTGACGCACCTGGTGCAACCGCCCCAGGGCGAAGCGATGAACGCCGACGCGGCGCGCCAGGCCATGCAGATCCTGTTTCTGCACTGGGGCCTGCATGGCTGGGGTGTGTTCGCCTTTGTCGGCATGGCCCTGGCGTACTTCGCCTACCGGCATAACCTGCCGCTGGCGTTGCGCTCGGCGCTTTACCCGCTGATCGGCAAGCGCATCAATGGCCCCATCGGCTATGCCGTGGATGGCTTTGGCATTATCGCCACGGTGTTCGGCCTGGGTGCCGACATGGGCTTTGGGGTGTTGCACCTCAATTCCGGTCTCGATTACCTGTTCGGCGTGGCTCACACCCAGTGGGTCCAGGTTGGCCTGATCACCCTGATGATGGGCGCCGCGATCCTGGTGGCTGTCTCCGGCGTCGACAAGGGCGTGCGGGTGATGTCCGACATCAACATGCTGCTGGCCTGCGCGCTGCTGCTGTTTGTGTTGTTCGCCGGCCCCACCCAGCACCTGCTCAACACCCTGATCCAGAACCTGGGCGACTACCTGGGCGCCTTGCCGACCAAGAGCTTCGACGTATACGCCTACGACAAACCCAGCGACTGGCTGGGCGGTTGGACGGTGTTCTACTGGGCCTGGTGGATCGCATGGTCGCCGTTCGTAGGCCTGTTCATCGCACGGATTTCCCGTGGCCGTACCATCCGCGAGTTCGTGTTCGGCGTGCTGCTGATCCCGCTGGGTTTCACCCTGGCGTGGATGTCGATCTTCGGCAACAGCGCCATCGACCAAGTGCTCAATCACGGGCTGACCGCACTCGGTCAGTCGGCCATCGACAACCCGTCGATGAGCCTCTACCTGTTGCTGGAAACCTATCCGTGGAGCAAAACCGTCATCGCGGTCACGGTGTTCATCAGCTTCGTGTTCTTTGTCACCTCGGCCGACTCGGGCACCGTGGTGCTGTCCACCCTGTCGTCCAAGGGCGGCAACGCGGATGAAGACGGGCCGAAATGGCTGCGGGTGTTCTGGGGCGCCATGACCGCGCTGGTCACCAGTGCGTTGCTGTTTGCCGGCAGTATCGATTCGCTCAAATCGGCGGTGGTGCTGACCTCACTGCCGTTCTCGATGATCCTGCTGCTGATGATGTGGGGGCTGCACAAGGCCTTCTACCTCGAGTCGCAGAAGCAGATTGCCCAGTTGCATTCGCTGGCCCCCATCTCGGCCGCACGCAAGGGCAGGGGCGGCTGGCGCCAGCGTCTGAGCCAGGCCGTGCACTTCCCTTCGCGGGATGAGGTGTACCGCTTCCTCGACACCACCGTGCGCCCGGCGATCGAAGAAGTGACGGCGGTGTTTGTCGAGAAGGGCCTGAACGTGGTCACCCAACCGGACCCGGCCAACGACAGCGTCAGTCTGGAAATCGGTCACGGCGAGGAGCGCCCATTCGTGTATCAGGTGCAGATGCGCGGCTACTTCACGCCGTCGTTTGCCCGGGGTGGCATGGGCAAGAAAGAGATCAACAACCGCCGCTACTATCGGGCGGAAGTGCACCTGGCCGAAGGCAGCCAGGACTACGACTTGGTGGGCTACACCAAGGAGCAGATCATCAACGACATCCTTGACCAGTACGAGCGTCACCTGCAGTTCCTGCACCTGGTGCGTTGAACCTTAGGCCCTGAGGTAGAGGGCCAGGGCCACCAACGGCGCGCCGAATACGCCACTGCCGATCACCAGCTCCGATACCAGGGGCTGGCCGGCAGTGAGCACGCCGACGGCGCCGTTGGCCACTGCGGCGATCAACCAGATCCCGACAAAGCTGTAGGCTAGAATCTGCCGGCTCACCCCGAGCCTCTGCCCGATCGACAGCATCAGCGCCAACAGGACCAGGCCCGCGGTGATCACCAGGGTGGTGTGCATGTTCAGAGCTCCTTGCCCAGCGCGTTGTCCAGGGAATAGCGGCCGGCGCCGCGAAATACCAGGTAGAACGATAGCAGCGCCATCAGCACCGGGTACTCAATGCCCCGGTCGATCCACGGCCACGTCGGCCCCAGCAAGTAAGCGATGGTCAGCATCTGCACCGTCATCATGGCTGCCACCAGCCGTGTGCCCAGACCGAGGATCAACAGCAACCCTCCCACGGCTTCCAGCAGCGCCACCAACAGGCCGATCAGATCCGCCTGCGGCAGGTGCAGACGGTTCTGGATCAAGTTGATGGAGGCTGCCATCGGGTCGGCCATCGAACCATGGGCATTGCCCAGCAATTTGGGCAGGCCGTGGGTGACCATGATCACCCCAAAACCTGCGCGCAGGAGCGCGTAGGCCAGGGGTTCGGCGAAGCGGTAAAGCGGGGCGAGTGCGGGGATCAACAAGGTCATGGCAAAACTCCACGTTTTCAGTGGTTGATTGGCTTGAGCAGGTCTTGCAGGCCGACTTTCCAGAACAGCTCCGCGCGCACCCGATCCGCCACGCCATTGACGACCTCGCAGCCATCCTCGGAAGGGTCGATATGCCGACGGAACGGACGTGTGCCGAACGGCAAGCCGACGATCTCGACAATGGCCTTGGCCACCTCGCCCACATCCGCATCCGCAGGTTCCAGCGCCGCTAAACCTTGCAGTGCAGCGTCCGCAACACCCGCATACGGGCCGTCGTTGTACAGATCGACACGCGCCTGATCGCTGGGCTTGCCGGAGTGGGCAAAGTGGTTGGTGCCCTTGGTAAACGCGCCAGGCACGATGATCGACGTCTCGATGCCCCAACGACTCAGCTCGCTGGCGTAGGACACCGCCAGGGAGTCCATCGCCGCCTTCGCCGCAAAGTACGGCGCCAGAAACGGCGGCGTACCCCCGCGAGCGCTGCTGGACGACACCCACACCACCAACCCTTTGCCCTGCTTGCGCAGGTACGGCAGCGCCGCACGGTTGACGCGCTGGGTGCTCAGCACGTTGATGTCGTACAGCTGGGCGAACTGCTCCGGCGTGAAGGCTTCGGCCGGGCCGAACGACATGTGCCCGGCGTTGTGGATGATCACATCCAGGCGCCCGCAGTCGGCGACGATCCTGGCGACGCCAGCGTCTACCGATTCGCTCGAAGCCACGTCCAGCTCCACGCTGCGCAGGTCCACCTGGTGTTCGTCGGCATAGCGCTGCACCTCGGCCACCTGCGGCGCATTGCGCCCCAGGGTTTCGCGCATGCTGGCGTAGACCGTGTGGCCGGCATCGGCCAGGGCGCGGGCGGTGAGGGCGCCAAACCCACTGGAGGCGCCGGTAATCAGGATGATCGATTTCATGTGATTGCCCTCGATTGCGTTCAGACCAGCCCGCCGTTGGTGCGCAGGGTTTGCCCATTGATCCAGCCAGCGGCCGGGCTGACCAGGAACGACACTACGCGGGCAACATCTTCCGGTTGGCCCAGGCGTTCCAGGGGCGCCATCTTGGCCATGCCCTGGATCTGCTCTTCGCTCTTGCCGTGCAGGAACAGGTCGGTGGCGACCGGGCCGGGTGCGACCGCGTTGACGGTGATGCCACGCCCGCGCATTTCCTTGGCGAACACGTGGGTCAGGGACTCCACCGCCGCCTTGCTGGCGATGTACACCGCGTAGCCGGGGAAGTTGAGGCCGACGGTGCTGCTGGAGAAGTTGACGATGCGCCCGCCGTCGTTCAGGCGCGTGGCCGCTTCGCGCAAGGCGTTGAAGGTGCCACGGGTGTGGATGTCGAAGTTCTGGTTGTAGAGCTCGTCGCTGTGCTGGGCCAGGGGCAACGCCTTGAGGATACCGGCGTTGTTGACCAGCACGTCGACCTTGCCCAGCTGGGTTTCGGTTTCATCGAACAGGCGCTTGATATCGGCAGGCTTGCTGACATCGCCCTGGATCGCTATGGCTTGGTGGCCGGCCTGACGCAGTTCCACCACCAGCTTCGACGCTTCGGTGGCGCTGCTGGCGTAGTTGATCGCCACGGCGTAACCGTCGGCGGCGAGTTGCCGGGCCACCACGGCGCCAATGCCACGGGAGGCGCCGGTGATGATTGCGACTTGAGTTGTCATGGTGCGAAGTCCTCTGGAGTGGGTGTGGACGCAGATTCACATGTTTACCAGGGCCGATAAATGCGCCAGAGTTGCCTTGACTGTTCAATAATCGCCAACAATAAGTCCGGGGAAGGCCACATGGATCAAGTCAAAGCGATGAAGGTGTTTGTGCGCATTTACGAGCGTTCAAGCTTCACACTGGCCGCCGATGACCTGAACCTGCCGCGCGCCACGCTGACCCACACCCTCAATCAATTCGAGGCCTGGCTGGGCACTCGCCTGCTCGAACGCAGCACCCGTCGCGTGCGTCCCACCCTCGATGGCGAGGCCTACTACCAACGTTGCGTGCTACTGCTGGCGGAGCTGGAAGAGGCTGAACTGGCGTTTCGCGGCGTGGCGCCCAAGGGCCGTTTGCGCGTGGATTTGCACGGCACCCTGGCCAAGTATTTTGTGATCCCGGCACTGCCGCAGTTCATGGCGCGCTACCCGGAAATCGAGCTGTCGATCAGTGAGGCGGATCGCTTCGTCGACCTCATCGCCGAGGGCGTGGATTGCGTATTGCGCGCGGGCACCCTGGGGGACTCTGCGTTGATCGGCCGGCGCGTGGCGACCCTGCGCCAGGTGACCTGCGCCAGCCCCACCTACTTGCGAAAATATGGCGAACCAAAGTGCCTGGCGGACCTCGCGACACACCGTGCGGTGAACTACGTTTCGCGCACCACGGCCAAGCTTTTTCCGTTCGAATTCATGGTCGATGGCGAGCTTGAAGAGGTGAGTATCGAGGGCGCGCTTTCGGTCTTCGGCGCCGAGATTTACTCCGCCAGCGCGGTGGCCGGATTGGGCATTATCCAGTGCCCGCATTACCGCATGGCCGAGCTGATCGAGCAGGGTGTGATGCGTGAAATTCTCACCGATACGCCCCCGCCGCCCATGCCGGTATCGGTGCTGTATCCGCATAACCGACACCTGTCGCCGAGGGTGCGCGTGTTCGTGGATTGGCTGTCAGAAATCTTCGAAAATGCCCGCTAACCCGCGTAGTTAAAGGGTTGCTTAAATTTAATTTCATTCGTGAACTATCGGTTTTGACTCCGAACTGTCATCTGGCCACTGCGTAATTGTGTGAAGCGTTTGACGCTTTCATTTCAGAACAGTGACGGAGACCGGTAACAATGAAGACGTTATTAAGCCCCATGGTGGGTGCCGCCATGGCGAGCTTTATGCTGTCCGCCCATGCCGATTTTATCGATGACAGCCACGCCGATGTGACCCTGCTCAATCGCTATCTCAACCAGCAGGGGCGTGATGTGGTGAACAGCACGGCCAAGGCGCACAGCGTGCGTGATTGGGGCCAGGGTTTCGAGTTCAACTTCAAGTCGGGCTACACCGAAGGCCCGGTCGGTTTTGGCCTGGACCTGCAAGCCTTCTACGGCTTGAAATTGGATTCCGGTGGCGACCTCAACGACAAGGATCACCAGGGCCGCTACCCCGGCAGCATGTTTCCGCTGGACAACGGCAAGTCCGCCGACCAGTTCGGTGTGTTGAGCCCTACGTTCAAGATGCGTTTTGCCCAGGATGAGTTGCGCCTCGGCACGCTCTACGGCAACAACCCGGTGCTGGCCAACACTGACGGCCGCCTGTACCAGCAGACCAACACCGGTGTGCAACTGGTGTCCAAGGACCTCACGGACTTTACGTTCACCGGCGGCGATATCTTCAAGACCAAGATCCGCAACGAAACCGGCGACCAGGGCATGATCACCGCCGGGGGCACCAAAGAGAGCGATCGCTTCCTGTTTGGCGGTGCGGACTACACCGGTATCCAGAACACCACCGTCAGCCTCTGGTACTCCAACCTTGAGGACTACTACCAGCAGTTCTTCCTGGGCGCCAAGCGTCATGACGCGTTGTCGGTCGGCGCAATCGACACCGATATCCGCGTATTCCGCAGCCTGGGTGTGGGCGAAAACGCCGACGGCGACAAGGACTTTGCCGGGGCCGGTCTCTACGGTGACGGCAGCTCCAAAGGCCGCATCAACCAGACCACAGCGAGCTTGCTTGAAAGCTACAGCCTGGACGGCCACACCGTCGGTTTGGGCATCCAGAAAAACAGCGGCGACAGCGACTTCCCGTACCTCGATTCTGGCCTGAACAGCGGTGATAACCGCCAGGGCCCGGGCTCTGGCGCCGACACCCCGGCGCTGACCAACATGCAGTTGAATAAATTTCAACACGCCGGTGAGCGCACGTGGCTTGCGCAGTACAAGTATGACTTCGGTAAGCTGGGCCTCACGGGCCTGTCGTTCTCGGCGGCCTACGCCCACGGTGATGACATCCGCACCGTGCAAGGCACCACCAGCGAGTGGGAACGCAACATTGCCGTGGCTTACCAAGTACCGACCGGCACCCTCAAAGGCCTGGGCGTGACCTGGAAAAACGCGCATGCCAGCCCGGATATCACCGGCGCCACCGTGCAGGATGAAAACCGCTTCTATGTCAGCTATGTCGTTCCCCTCTGGTAGGAAATTGCTGTAGAACGGAACGGCAGACTTAAGCGATTCAGCTGCTTAAAAGGCCTGGGAATAGCGTTATTCCCGGGCCTTATTAGTCCCAAGTTCAAGAGAGGATTCGATGACTTACATTGCTGCCGAAAACCGCTATGAATCTATTCCGTATCGCCGCGTAGGCCGCAGTGGGTTGGTGCTGCCGGCACTGTCCCTGGGCCTGTGGCACAACTTTGGCGACAGTACCCCGATCGACACCCAGCGCGCCCTGCTGCGTACGGCGTTCGACCTGGGGATCAACCATTTCGACCTGGCCAACAACTATGGCCCACCGTACTCCAGCTCCGAGATCAACTTCGGCCGTTTGCTCCCCGACGATCGCAAGCATTACCGCGATGAACTGATCATCTCCAGCAAGGCCGGTTGGGACATGTGGCCCGGCCCTTACGGCCAGGGCGGCGGTTCGCGCAAATACGTACTGGCGAGCCTGGACCAGAGCCTGCAACGCCTGGGCGTCGACTATGTGGACATCTTCTACTCCCACCGCTTTGACGCCGATACCCCGCTGGAAGAAACCGCCAGCGCCCTCGCCACTGCCGTGCAACAAGGCAAGGCGCTGTACATCGGCATCTCTTCCTATTCGGGCGTGAAAACCCGCGAAATCGCCGCCCTGCTCAAAGAGTGGAAAGTGCCGCTGTTGATCCACCAGCCGGCCTACAACCTGCTCAACCGCTGGGTAGAAAAAGACCTGCTGGACACCACCGAAGAACTCGGCGCCGGGGTGATTGCGTTTACGCCGCTGGCCCAGGGGTTGCTGACTGACAAGTACCTCAATGGCGTGCCGGCCGATGCACGGGTCAACCGCCCGGGCGGTGGTTCATTGCAGGCCAAGCATTTGTCGGATGCCAACATTGCCCACGTGCGTGCGCTGAACGAAATCGCCAAGCGCCGTGGCCAGAGCCTGGCACAACTGGCGTTGGCCTGGACGTTGCGAGATCCACGGGTGACCAGCGCGCTGATCGGTGCGAGCCGGCCGGAGCAGATTGTCGAGAACGTCGGTGCGTTGAAGAACTTGAGCTTCAGTGCGGAAGAACTGGCGGAGATCGATCGGTTTGCCCAGGAAGGCGGGATCAACTTGTGGGAAAAGCCATCTTCCGCTGAATAACCTGACATCACTCGGTCAAAAATGTGGGAGCGGGCTTGCTCGCGAAGGCGGTGTATCAGTCAAACATGTATCGACTGACACTCCGCCTTCGCGAGCAAGCCCGCTCCCACATTTGATCTTCGCCGGGGGTTAGAAAGGTACGTCGCCCAAGATGGTCGCCCGATGCATCACCCGCCGCTGCGGCCGGTAATCATCCACCGCGTAGTGCTGGGTCACGCGGTTGTCCCAGAACGCCACGTCATTTTCCTGCCAGCGCCAACGAATGGTGAATTCCGGACGGGTCGCGTGGGCGAACAACAGTTTCAGGATCGCCTCGCTTTCGGCCGGTTCCAGTTCGTTGATCTTGGTGGTGAACCCATCACTGACAAACAGTGACTTACGCCCACTCACCGGGTGCGTGCGCACCACCGGATGGGACAGCGGTGGGTTTTTCTTACGGGTTTCTTCCCAGCGCGCCAGGTCTTCGGCGGTGTTGCCAAAGCGTTCCAGCGGGAAGGACTTGGTGAAGTCGTGGGTAGCCGTCAGCCCGTCGAGCAAACGCTTCAACGGCTCGGACAACGCCTCATACGCCGCAATGCCACTGGCCCACAACGTGTCGCCACCAAACGCGGGTAGCAGTTTGGCGCTCAGCACTGCACCGAGTGCGGGTGTCGGCAGGAAGGTCACGTCGGTGTGCCACACGGCGTTGTCGCGCACGTCGGTGACGGCGGTGTCGAGGATCAGCACTTCAGGCTGTTCCGGCACGTTGGGGTAGATCGGATGGATATGCAGGTCACCAAAATTCGCCGCGAACCGCGCTTGCTGTTGCGGGTTGATCGGCTGATCACGGAAGAACAGCACCGAGTGCTTGAGCAACGCCTGTTCGATGGCATCGCGCTCTTCAATGTTCAACGGCTGGGTGATGTCGACGCCACTGATCAGGGCACCCAATGCGGTGCTGATGGGGGTAACGGTCAGGCTGCTCATGCTGTTCTCACTCAATGTGCCTGGCCATGCCACGGCACTAATTTACGCTGCAGGGCGCGCAGGCCCATTTCCATGGCGAAGGCGATCAGGGCGATGACGAGGATGCCCAGCACCACCACGTCGGTGACCAGGAACTGCGCCGCCGACTGCACCATGAAACCCAGGCCGCTGGTGGCGGCGATCAATTCGGCGGCGACCAGTGTCGACCAGCCCACGCCCAGACCGATGCGCACGCCAGTCAGGATGTCGGGCAGAGCGCTCGGCAAGATCACGTGGCGGATCAACTGGGCGCGTGTGGCGCCTAACGACTGAGCCGCGCGCAGCTTGGCCGGGTCGACGGTGCGCACGCCGGTCGCGGTGGCGATGGCGATGGGCGCAAAGATTGCCAGGTAAATCAGCAGCACCTTGGACAGCTCGCCAATGCCGCACCAGATCACGATCAGCGGCAGATAGGCCAGGGGTGGAATCGGGCGGTAGAACTCGATCAGCGGGTCGAGAATGCCTCGGGCAACACGGTTTGAACCGATGGCAATCCCAACCGGCACGGCGGTCAGCACCGCGAAGCCCAGGCCCAGGCCGATACGGCTGAGGCTGGCGCCCAAATGCTGCCACAAGGTGGAATCCATGTAGCCGGTGGTCGCCAGCAGCCAGCCTTTTTGCAGCACGGCCGACGGCGGTGGCAGGAACAACGGTTCAATCAAGCCGGTGGCGGTCACGGCCCACCAGAGGGCCAGCAGCGCGACCAGGGTCAGTACGCTGATCCAGCGGGTGCTCAGGCTGCGGCGCACCGGGATCACCGCGTGTGTCACCGGCTTGGCGACGGTGGCGGGGAGTTCATAGCTGCTCATGCGGACACCTGCCGTTGAGAGAACACTTTGCCCAGCACGTGTTCGCGGGTTTCGATAAAACGCGGGTCGGATTTGATCGCCCGTGCTGATTCGCCCGCCGCGTAGCGCTGGCCGAAGTCCAGGCTCAGGCGTTCGACGATCTGGCCCGGGTTGGGCGCCAGCAGGATCAAGTCAGTGGCGAGGAACACCGCTTCTTCGATGTCGTGGGTAATCAGGAACACCGGTTTGGCCGTGCGTCGCCATACCTGCAGCAGCAACTCTTGCATCTGCTCGCGGGTGAAGGCGTCGAGGGCGCCGAAGGGTTCGTCCATCAACAAGACGCGCGGGTCAGCGGCCAACGCGCGGGCCAGGCCGACGCGTTGCTTCTGCCCGCCCGAGAGTTGCCAGATGCGGCGGCTGTCGAAACCGGCCAGGTCCACCAGCGCCAGCATTTCCCGGGCGCGCACTTCGCGTTGCGCCTTGGGCACGCCGGCCAGCTCCAGGCCGAAGGCGACGTTGGCCAGCACGTCCTGCCAGGGCAGCAGGGCGTCGTCCTGGAACACCACGCCACGTTCGGCGCTGGGGCCCTTGACCGGCACGCCGTCGAGGGTAATGCGCCCGGCGGACGGTTCGACAAAGCCGGCAATCAGGTTCAACAGCGAAGTCTTGCCACTGCCGGACGGGCCGAGGGCCACCAGCAATTGCTGGGGCCCCAGGTCGATTGAGATGTCAGACAGTACCGGTTCTGTGGCGCCTGGGTACTGTGCGCTGATGCGCTCCAGTTGTAGCAAGGCCATCGCGATGAACTCCTGATCAGTTGGTAATGAACTTGGCGCTGACGTAAGGGGCGTAGTCCGGCAGTACCGCGTCGACCTTGCCTTGTTCCTTGAGGAACGCGGCGGTGTCGGTCACGGCCTTGGTGGTCGGCGCGCCCAGCAGGGTCACCTGGTCAGCGGCCAGCGGGTAGACGTTGCCTTGCAGCAGCAACGGGATGTCGCTGGCCTTGGCGCCGGAGAGCTTCACCAGCTTGTCGACGTTGCCTTTGTCGGCAAGCCAGGCTTGTGGGTCTTTGCGGTAGGCGGCGTAGGCGTCCAGGGTGACTTTGGCGAAGGCTGTGACGATTTCCGGGTGCTTCTCGGCAAAGTCCTTACGCACGATCCATGCATCGAAGGTCGGCGCACCGAACTTGGCCAGCTCGCCGGAGGTGATCAGCACTTTGCCGTTCTCCTTGGCCACGCCCAGGGCGGGGTCCCACACGTAGGTCGCGTCGATGTCGCCGCGCTTCCAGGCGGCGATGATGGCCGGTGGCGCGAGGTTGAGGATGGTGACTTTCGACGGGTCGATGTTCCAGTGCTTCAGCGCGGCCAGCAGGCTGTAGTGGCCGGTGGACACGAACGGCACGGCGACTTTCTTGCCAACCAGGTCCTGTGGGCTGTTGATCCCCGATCCGTTGCGCGCCACCAAGGCTTCGGCACCGCCGATCTGAGTGGCGACGAGGAAGGTTTCCACCGGCACTTTGCGGGTGACGGCGGCGGTCAGCGGGCTGGAACCGAGGTAGCCGATCTGCACGTCACCGGAAGCAATGGCGGCGATGATGTCGGCGCCATTGTCGAATTTGCGCCAGTTGATCTTGGCGTTGGTGGCTTTTTCGTAAGCGCCGTCGGCCTGGGCGACTTTCGCCGGGTCAAC
>Ga0157375_10005169_pt1 | contig 11323 bp, 10 predicted proteins | sample M35metaG_FD_115311 | JGI IMG/M metagenome (GOLD analysis project Ga0157375, IMG submission 115311) | Miscanthus rhizosphere microbial communities from Kellogg Biological Station, Michigan, USA - M3-5 metaG | ecosystem: Host-associated > Plants > Roots > Rhizosphere > Soil | place: USA: Michigan...
GTCTCCATCTCCAACCCTTGATCCTTCGCATTGGTCGTCCCATGCACCGCATGGAAAATAATTCATCCAAATATTTTCATTCAAACTATCCCCATCGAACTCATCACTAAAAACAAGTTTCCAGTCCCCGTCTTTGCAAATATTCCCTCCGGTAAAAAATGTTGTTTGTGTAAATGCAGGAATTGACAACAGAATAAAAACTGCAAAGGCTTGAAGAGTTTTCATTCCGGCTGTGTGAGATTTAATTTCTCAATGATACCTCGCTGTATCCTGTTGCTTCCTGATGTAGTCTTCCATCTTCATGCGCTGCTTTCTTCGTACCATGTACATGGCCGTTGCGATGGCAGTACCGATCAGCAGGAACCACCACGATTCCTCTTCAGTGAAAAGCTGGAACATCGCTGCGCAAAAGGTGGCAATGGCTACGCACAGCCATGCGATCTCAAGAATTCGGAGCATGATCATTGGTTTTTATGGGTATGGTTCCTTTAATGTTAAAAATTTTATACTTGCTGAAATCCTGGTTGGCCTCAAAGCCTGTTCCCATGATGATTTCTCCTTTCGTTGTTATTTTTACAAACTCATCACTCTTCAGTTTTTCTGTCCGCTCATCCCACGTGAGGTGCTCTGTGTTCAACGTTTCTCCCTTTTCATTCACCACCACCACGTTCCTCCGGGCTTCCATCTTCTGTTCCCGCTCGTAACGGATACCGTAATCAGCGGTGAGTTTACTCTTCACATGCATGCTGTCGTCAAAGAAATTCGCCTGTAATCCTTTCGGCATTTCTATGTAAGGATTCTCGGTTTCGAAACGGTTCAACTCTTTGGCTAAAATTTCTACCTGCACCTTACCCGAGTCACTGTAGAGAATCTTTATCATCGAAGCGCTTTCCACAGGAGCCGCTTCATGTTCACTCAGCAATTTTACTTTTTCAATGTCATTCTCACAGGAAGCAAAAATGATGGGGATCGAAAAAATAATAATTACCGCTGACTTCTTTGCTAACACTTGAGCAAATATACGCGATTGGTTGAATCAGAAAAAAGAATTTGAAAGATTGGAGAGAACCTGTATTTTATTTTGGAAAAACAAAGGGTAACAATAATCATCTGGCGTAACAGTCTGCAGTCTTCATTCAAAATCCGGAAAATGTCTTGAGGAAAATCAGCAAGGACAACTGCTAATCAAATTTTGTTTTGATAAACCAGCGGTCGTTCAGCGTAAAACCAATCGTACACTTCACGTAGTTAAGCTCCACCAGGTTATTGGCGATCGTACCTCTCCTGCCTGCTTCTATCGCAAGCTGAACAGTGGTAGCCACGCGCTTCATCGGAAAACCAAAACCCATGCTCAGACCGTAATCCATCAGCGTAGAATTTTTCAGCTGCAGGTAGGTTTGTTCAAAGTGCGCACCGAAACGGTATTGCACCAGGTTGAAATATGACTTAATGCTCCTGTCATTCGGCGTCCATTGAAAGCCGGCTGACGTTCTCCAGCTGTTTGCCAGCGAATCTTTAATGCCGAAAAGTGAATAGTCCTGCCAGTTCTGCAGGGAGAAATCTGCTCCTGCAATCCAGTGGGTGCTTTCTTTTAATGTTACGCCAAGACCCAGGCAAAGAGGGAGGACAAGGCTGCCTTTCTGGTCTTGATAATTATAAATAGTATCGCGGATGTATTCTACGGTGCTGGCATAATAATAACTCTGGGCAAGTTGTGTATGTTTTGCTTTCAGCGACATTGAAGGAGAGCCCGTCAATCCAATCGAAAGAGACCATCCGCTTTTTTGTTTTCTCCTGGTCACGCTCTCACGCTCTGCATCGGCTTTTAATATTTCCTGGTTCACAGCAGCTATTGCTTTCGCCAGCGACTCGCGTTCGTTGAGGATTGCAATGCTGTCCTTTGTCGTTGCATCATTCAGCGCAGACACAAGCTTGTGCAGGACGTTGATGGAATCTTCATATGCCTCAATTCTTTTATCATACAATACAATGCTGTCGCTTTTTGCAATCGCCAGGCTGTCGAATGTTTTCAGCAAACCGGCATTGAAATAAAAATCGTTCACGATGGTCTCCTCTGTAATCTTCGCATTGTAATAACTGTTAGAAGGGTATTCTATCCTTCGCAACTGGTCAATGGTTCCGAATAAAAAAGAAGCATTCACGCCCGCATAGAAATTTTTGGCAAGTAAAAATCCGGTGCCGACATAAAATTGATTCAGCCCGCCGGAACCTTCGTACAAATGATATTCTAGGTCACCGTTGATATTGGTTTGCTTGTCAGCGATGCCATAACCTACACTGCTGTAAGGAAGCAAGCCGAAACTGAGTCCCCACTTTTTGGATTTCAGTGGAAACCCCATGGCTAAATACCCGAAGTCTACGTTGTACTGGAATGCATGAGCACTGGTAGCATTGTGCAACTCATACATGCTTCCAGTGCCGGCGGCTTCAAAAGTTGCGAGCGCAATGGTGCTGTAGCTTGCCGGATTATTGTAGTTAATGGTAAACGGTGATGAAAGCGCCAAGCCGATACCACCCATGCCCAGGTTTTTTGAGAACCCTCCAAACTGCAGGTCTCCAATGCCGTAGCGGGAATAGGGAGAACTTGTTGAAACCTGTGCCCGGACTGCAACTGAGAAGAACAGGAGGAAAAGTAGAAGGAAGTTATTTCTTCCGGTTGTTGTAGAGCAAAATTTCATTGAGTCCGATAGCTGTCAATTTAGGGGCGGCAAAGATGGGGAAATTAAAAAGATGGGCAAAACAATCAGCGTCACCGCCCGTGAGGATCACATTAAGTCCTTTATACTCGTTTTCGTAATGACGGATATAACCTTCCATTTCATTGAGCATGCCTTGCTGAACGCCTGAAACAATGGAAGATTGTGTGTCAGTCCCCAATATTTTTACCTTTACCGAAGGCTTCACCAAAGGCAATTTTGAAGTATAGTCGTGCAAAGACATATATCTCATCTGCATTCCCGGGCTTATGGCTCCGCCAATGTATTCATTCTTGTCGTTGATGAAATCATATTTAATGCAGGTACCGATATCAATGACCAGGTTATTCCTGGAAGGGAAAATCTTTGCTGCGCCTGCAGCATTCGCAATCCTGTCATTCCCAAGGGTTTCTTTGGTTTTATAATGGTTCTTAATCGGCAGGATCGTTTTGTAACTCAGCGTGATACACCGGGTATTTTTTTTCAGGAATGAAACCCAACCCAAAGTGCCCTTTACTACAGATGAAATTATTGAGTCTTCAATGCTGTACCTGGAAAGAATTTTTTTGAGCGAAGAAGCTGAAGGTTGGCCCGACAGTTCTTTGAAAAGCAGGTCTTTGTCAAAAACAAAAATCTTTGTCCGCGTATTACCAATATCAATAATAAGATTCATCTTTAATTATTGGTAACCATCCGCCGAAGAATGGCGTGACAGGAGTTGTAATTTTCTGTGGTGACAGCTGGAATCGAACCAGCGACACAAGGATTTTCAGTCCTTTGCTCTACCGACTGAGCTATGTCACCTAAAAAGGTTGGCAAAAGTAGAAATATTTTACACCTGCCAAACAATATTTACGTCTTGTATTTATGTCTTTTATTTCAGTGGCGTGGAAGGAAACTTAATGCTTCAACTATCGTATTGATTGAAATACATAGAATTAAGTAATGACAACCAAATTTGAACGCGTTCTGCTTGTCGATGACAACGACATTGATAACTTTATCAATGAGCGTATGATCACCACTTCCAATTTTTCCAAGCAGGTAACGGTGAAGAATTCAGCCGAAGGCGCCCTGGACTTCCTGAGGAGAAATTCCGATTCTACTGAGACCCTTCCACAGGTCATTTTTCTTGACCTTAATATGCCTGTCATGGATGGATTTGGTTTCCTCGAAGAATATGAAAAGCTGCCCGACAACATCAAAAGTTTTTGCAAGGTGATTGTCCTTTCATCTTCGATCTCTGCCGAAGACATCAACCGCGCATCCACGAATCCACACGTGAACAAATACCTGAACAAGCCGCTGAATGAAAAGTACCTGATGGCTGTCAGCTTCTGATTTTCCTGAAATTATTTTAAGACAAATACCTGCCAACTATTGGCAACCTGCGTCCCTGCCCGAATGCTTTCGGTGAAACCCTGAGGATCGGTGGCGTCTGGTAGCGCTTGTATTCATTGGTATTCACCAGCTTCAGCACACGGTTCACAAGCGCTGCATCATTTCCCATTGCTACCAGTTCGCGTGGACCTTTCCGCTGCTCGATGTATTGAAAAAGGATAGGATCCAGCAAATGATATTCAGGAAGTGAGTCAGAATCTTTTTGTCCGGGACGCAGTTCCGCTGACGGAGCCTTCGTAATTATTGCTTCAGGAATGAGTTCTTTTTCTTTGTTGATGTTTTTTGCAAGTTCATAGATCTCTGACTTGTATACGTCACCGATCACCGACAGTCCCCCGCACATGTCACCGTACAACGTTCCATAGCCGACTGCAATTTCACTTTTGTTGGAAGTGTTTAGCAATATCTGCCCGAACTTATTCGAGAGGGCCATCAGTATCATTCCGCGGATTCTTGCCTGGATATTTTCTTCTGCGATTCCGGATTGCAAACCTTTGAACTGCCGCCGCAGCGTATGGATGTATTCATCATACACGTGTTCAATCGGTATCAGTTCGTGGTGTAACTCCAGGTTTTTGCATAGTGCCAGCGAATCGGTCACCGATTCAAAAGAAGAAAACTGCGAAGGCATGAGCACAGGGAGCACGTTGTCTTTTCCCAGCGCTTCTGCAGCAAGACTTGTTACAATGGCTGAATCAATTCCTCCTGATAATCCCAGGATGGCTTTGGTAAAATTCTGCTTGTGAAAATAATCCCTGATGCCAAGGATCAGCGCGGCATGTATGCGTTCAATTTTTTCTCCGGCAGATGGTTTTACTTTTGATGGTACAACAGATTCCATTTCCCAAACCAAAAAATCTTCTTCAAAATATTTTAATTCCCGGACCACTTCTCCTTTTTCATTCATCACGAGCGAGCCGCCGTCAAAAATAATTTCTGTCTGTGCCCCGGTATGGTTGAGGTAAAGTAAAGGAAGTCCATACTGTTTTGCATTCCTTTGGAGGATGCCTTGTCGTTTTTCTGCATGGCCATAGTCGAAGGGAGATGCAGCAATGTTGATCATCAGTTCGGGCTTTTCCCCGATCAGCACTTCCATCGGTGAATGCACATACATCGGGTCGTCTTCCACGTTCCATAAATCTTCGCAGATGGTGAGCGCAATTTTTTTTCCATTCACCGTGATGCAATGAAAATTTTTGCCCGGCTCAAAATACCTGTACTCATCGAAGATGTCATAATTGGGAAGCAAAGCCTTGTGGACTACATCGGATATTTTTCCATCGCTGCAGATATAAGCAGAGTTAAAAAGATTTTTGCCTTCCAACTCGGGGTTCACTGTAGGGCAGCCGATAATGGCAGAGATGCCAATACAATCTTTTGCAATTTCTTCCGCAGCCTTTTTACACCGGTCGATAAAATCAGCGAACTCCAGGAAATCCCTCGGAGGGTAGCCGCTGATGCACAGTTCAGAAAAAATTACCAGGTCAGCATTTTCAGTCTTAGCCCGTGCAATGGATTCTTTTATTTTGAAAACATTCCTTTCAAAATCACCAATGGTGTAATTGATTTGTGCCAGCGCAATCCTCATCTCATTTTACGAACAGCAATGACGATTCGTAATTCGTTTGATCGCATAAAATTCTTATTCGATGGGGAAAATGGAAGTCAGCAAAATTCCTTCTTTTACCCGTTTGGGCACAAAGGTAATTTCATTTTCTCAGAACAGAATGCCGACGGTAAGCGAAAGATAATTGCTGTTCCCTTTCACAGCGGCGCCATTATAGGGTGAATCATCCAGCACGTCTAAAAAGCCATTGTTGAAGGTGAGACCGAAAAGGAGTGAAGTGCTCCCGCTGATGTTGTATTCGGCGCCAGCACCGATGATCATTGAAAGGTTGAATTCATTGATGTCGCTGCTCACGTCTTTTTTACTGTCAATCACGACATCATTTACTTTTATTTCAGCACGGGAACGGATGGCATAGCCGGGAGCGACACCAACCTGGAAATAATACGTCATGTAGCCGATCTCATTCGTCCTGAGCTTGAGGGTGAGCGGCAATTCAACAAACTGCAGAGAATATTTTGTTTTGATAGTGGTCGTGGTCGTAGTCGACCCGGAAGTTACCTTGTAATTATACAGGGTTCTTCCGCCCCGGTATGCAACTTCAAGGCCTGTTGAAAATGAATACCGGTCTGTGAATCCGAAATCCGTAATCAGTCCATATCCGAAGCCGAATGGCAATCCGTCAGATTTAACATCAGTACCGTTGGGCGCATCTATCCTGAACCACGCCAGCGCCGGCTGTGCTTTTACGCCGAAACGAAATTTTGAACTGGTACTTTGTGAAAATGCGATGGTAGTGTATGCTGCCAGGAAGAAAATGAGAAGTGCCTTTTTCATGCGGTTGTTATTTTTTATAGTTGTTGAATGATAAGTAAAAGTGTGCCATCACCGGTTTTTCTTTCTCCTACCTTTACCACCCGAATTAAGAACCAGCTGCAATGTTACGTCAATTTTCCAAGCGCGCTTCGCCATACGTCCATATTGTTTTTTACATTTCACTGTTCATCGCAGGCTGCAAAAGCGATAAAAGGAATGTGGACGTTTCGGCAAGCAAGGTTCAGATAACAGCGGACCGCTTTGAAGCAGATCTTGAGAAAAACACGGATAATATTTCATTCCTGAGAAACAAGTATGGCAGCTTTTTCGACCTCTATACTTACCAGTTGCTGAAACTTGGAACACCGGATACAACATTGCTCAAAACACGGCTCAGCGATTTTGTTCATGATCCTGACATCAGCAATGTCACCGCTGACACTAAAAAAGAATTTTCGGATTTTAAACCTGTGGATGAAAAACTCACTGATGCCTTCAGGCATTACAACTATTATTTTCCAAAGAAAAATATTCCGCGCGTGGTAACCTATGTTTCAGGTTTTAATTATGCAGTGGTTTGCGCCGACAGCGTGCTGGGCATCGGCCTTGATATGTACCTCGGCAGCGATTCAAAATATTATCCTTCACTGCAGATGCCTGAATACAAAATGCGGAAGATGCGGAAAGAATACATTGCCGCTGATGCCATGCGTGGTTGGGCTCAGAGTGAATGGGAGCAGGATGCTGCGCAAACAGACATGCTCAGCCAGTTGATTTACCTCGGGAAAATTCAATACTTCCTGGACCTGATGATGCCGGAGGTAAGTGACACCATTAAATTCGGTTACACTGCGAAGCAGCTGGAATGGTGTACGGCCAGCGAAAAATCAATCTGGTCATTCTGGATTGACCACAAGCTGCTCTTCTCTACCGAGGCAAGCCTGATCGGGAAATATGTGAATGATGGTCCTACCACAAACGGCTTTCCCAAAGAGTCGCCGGGAAATATCGGGGCCTGGATCGGGTTCAGGATGGTGAGGGCATATATGGACAAACACGCTGGTATCTCCCTGGCAGAATTGATGGCAGACAATGATTCCCAAAAAATTTTCCGCGAGTCAAATTACAAACCGGCGAAGTGAGTCAGCAGCCAGCAGCCAGTCCACAGTGTTCAGTCCACAGTGTTCAGTCTACAGTCTTCAGTCTACAGCCATCAGCCGGTAATAAGGAGATGTATTGGTAGAGAGGATATAACTTGATCATCAAAATCTTTATAGATATTTTCTATTTTGACTACATTCGTCACCTGCAAAAAATCAGAACGATTTTTCGCAAATTCGTAAATTCGCAAATTCGTAATCTTTCGTTATTCGTACCAATGAAGAGTTCAGAAATAAAATTCACCGTTACACTTGACGATAACAAGGTGCCCGAATCCATCCAGTGGGAAGCTACGGACAGTGGGTTCGAAGGCAAACGTGATTGTAAAGCCACCATGCTAACCGTATGGGATGGCAAGGAAAATACTACACTTCGGATTGACCTCTGGACAAAAGAAATGCTCGTGGATGACATGAAGCGCTTCTTTTATGAGAACATGATGACGATGGCAGAAACCTACCAGCGTGCTACTAACGATGCACACATGACCAGGGAAATAAAGAAGTTTGCAGAACAATTTGCAAAAGAGACGGAACTGTTCAAGATTTCCTGAACATTTTTTTCATGCATGGGGGTTGAAGCACCCATTATGATTTCATATTTTTATTGCTGAATCATGAAATCGCTTCTTCTCATTTTTCTATTGTCGTTTGAGATCCCTCTTTCTGCCCAGGTAAATAATTCATCCGGCCCTGGAAACGGATCGAATGAAAAAACTTCAGACCGTATCGATCAATACATCAATGGCCTGGTGAACAGCAACAATATTGGCGGCGCAGTAGTGCTTGCGTCAGAGTACAATACACTGTTTCCGTTTCATTCCTATGTTGGTCGGATAAATAAAAAAAAATTACAATGCCCTTTTTAATTTTCCCTATGATCATTTCATATTTTAAAATTTAAGTTCTTAATTTTACATCACTTAAATAAACGCTATGAATAAAATCACCGGACTCACTTTGATCACACTTTTTTCAGCGACTATGGCTTGTAATAACAGCGGGAATTCTTCCGCGGACAAACCTGCTCCTGCGATGAATATTAAAGAAGAAACATTTTCTTATTCCGCTGACTCTGTCACCATGAATGGTTTCGCGGCCTGGAATGACGCCGACAGCACCAAACGCCCGATCGTTCTTATTGTCCATGAATGGTGGGGATTGAATGACTACATAAAAAGCCGCACATTGCAATTGGCAAAACTCGGATACTTCGCCATGGCTGTTGACCTCTATGGCAATGGTGTAACTGCTGATAATCCTGAGAAAGCGCAGAAGCTGGCCATGCCTTTCTACCAAAATCCGCAGATGGCAAAGGCAAGATTTGATGCAGCCCTGGCAAAGGCAAAATCATATCCAACTGCTGATGCGGGAAAAGTCGCAGCCATCGGTTATTGTTTTGGCGGCGGAATGGTGCTCAATGTAGCCCGCTTGGGAGAAGACCTTGCCGGAGTTGTTTCTTTTCACGGCAACCTGGTTGGAGTTCCTGCCGACAAGAATTTATTAAAATCACAAATCCTTGTCTGTTATGGAGATTCTGACAAATTCGTTCCCCAGTCTGAACTGGCGCAATTCAGTCACCAGATGGATTCCATCGGGGCAAAATTAACCGTGAAGCATTATGCTAATGCCACCCATGCATTTACAAATCCTGCTGCTACAGAAACAGGTAAAAAATTTTCCTTGCCGATTGCATACAATGCTGAAGCGGATACGGCTTCGTTCAATGACATGTTGGCTTTCTTCCAGAAAATATTTAAGTAATGCCGGCGAAGAGAGCAATTACTGTTTTAAAAATCTTGATGCTTTAACTCCATCCGGAGTTTTTAAGAGAAGGAAGTAAACTCCCGGGGTAAAATTCCTGGTGTCGATTTCTGTTGAATATTTTTTACTTAAGCGGCTGACAGGAATTGTGCAAATTTTTTCTCCTATCGAATTTATGATTTCGATTGATGCAATTAATTCGTCAGCATTTACTGATAACCAGATTTTATCAGAAGCTGGTACTGGGAACAAATTGATCATCGTTTCACCGGAAGGAATCATTTCCACTTTATTTGCAAACTCAGCATCCGTCATTTCTGACTGATAAATAATACGGGTGCTGTTGTCTTCTACAAAAGCAATAACGCGAAGCGCAGTTTCATCATAATCAGGAAGAATGGGAACCGTAAAGCTTTGGAAGAATGATTGACCGGCAGCCATCGGTGGAAGCAATACACCTTCAGGCGATGGAACCATTTTTCTCATGACCTGTGGGAATTCAGATTCACCATTGGTTCCCGGAGGTACACCATAATCTATTAAATCTTCAAGCACTGCAGCATATACACGATAGGAAGTAAGAGGAAAATCGGAAAGCGCTGTGATTTCATAAGTGAGATGAAAGTCGTTGCCCACTTTCTCAGAAGTGAGATCGATGTTGAACATGGAAGGTATGAGAGATTGTGCATCAATGACATTTTGAGTCAGGCAGTTCGGTGCTCCAGGGAAATTATTCACACACGTAGGAACTTCAACACCATCGCTCAATGCACATGGCACACCGGTTATGCCCAGGGAGATTACACGGTCTGTTGCCTCTTCAGGATTGAGGTCATACATCGGGTCAACGCCCGGCCAACCCACATGGTATTTGAGCATGGTCACTTTTCCTGCTGACCTGTTCGGAGCCAATAATGCATCGTAAGCCGGATTTTGATCTCCGCAAGGAGGGCAGCTTGCCTGTGTAAATTCTTCCTGCAGCACTTTTCTTTGCTTGGTATTTACAAACACATATTTAATGAGTGTGTCATTGTCGTGGTACTGATCTGTTGTGCCATTCACGTTATCAGCCCATACCTTTAATATGTATGTGCCGCTTGATGCTGCATTCCATGCTTGCGGAAAAATAAATGCATACGTGCCTTGATTTGGAATTATCAACGCGGAGACAGGGTATGAGTTGACGTTGCCGTTATTTATTTTCCAGTTGAGCGTAGCACTGTGGATGGTAGTTAATCCGCCATTGAACAGTTCTCCTGATATGGTGACATTGGTACCTGGCAGTATTACATCATTTACTGAAATGCCTGAAATTTTTCCATCAACCGTTACAGGCTCAGCAATCCTGATGTCATCAAGAGAAAGTGAATACCCAAATCCCGGGGTGATGTGGTGGAAACCGATGTTTACATCCATTCCTGCAAATGAAGAAAGATCGACATTGTGTAAAGTCCAGAACGCCTCATGTTCCGTAAACGAGTATATAGGTCCATACATCTGGAAACCGGCAACGTTCGCACCGGTTGTTGAAACAAGGATTTCATATTCTTCATCTGAAAATGCTGGGTAGTCATAAGCTCTGGCGGATTTCCATGAGAGGCAGGAAGAAGTACCAATATGTATCAAAGGAGTGACGAGGTAATCATCCGGTACTGCTGCGGAATTATTAAAGCGCGAACAATTGGTGACGCATTTTCTTCCGAAATGATTGTAATGCTGCCACTCACCTGTATACCCTTTCACATTACTTGTGAAATAGAGTGTGTTGGTGTCGAGGTTGAGTACAGTCCATCCCGGTGGAATCGTGTCTAAATTAAAATCTTCGAATAAAATTGGTTGACCTTCGCATGATTGAGATTCAGTGCGAAGCGAGAGGCAAAGCATGGCAGCAATGAGTA
>Ga0157375_10005172_pt1 | contig 11320 bp, 10 predicted proteins | sample M35metaG_FD_115311 | JGI IMG/M metagenome (GOLD analysis project Ga0157375, IMG submission 115311) | Miscanthus rhizosphere microbial communities from Kellogg Biological Station, Michigan, USA - M3-5 metaG | ecosystem: Host-associated > Plants > Roots > Rhizosphere > Soil | place: USA: Michigan...
CCGCCTCGTCCTGCCGGGCCTGATCGACACCCACGCACACGTCTACCAGTACGTGACCGGCCGCTTCGGCCTGAACGCAGACATGTGCGGCGTGCAATCGGGCGTGACGACGCTCGTCGATCAGGGCGGCGCAAGCTGCATCACGATGCCGGGCTTCAGGCACTTCGTCGCGCAGCCTGCCGCGACGCGCGTGCTCGCCTACATGTCGGCGTATCTGGTCGGCGGACTCGAAGGGCACTATTACCCGGACCTGTACCGTCCCGACTGTCTCGACGCCGCCGCCACCGTGAAATCGGCGCTCGCCAACGCGGACCTGGTGAAGGGAATCAAGGCGCATGCCGAGATCGGCGGCTTCGCGCGCTGGGGGCTCGACGTCATGAAGATCGCCGCGAAAATCGGGCGCGATGCGAACCTGCCGCTCTACATCCATTTCGGGCAGTTGTGGCCGAAGCCCGAAGCGGGCGGCCTCGCCGTGAATCCGGATTCGATCTTCGATCAGGTCGTCGAGACGCTCAAGCCCGGCGACATCCTCGCGCATCCGTTCAGCCGTCACCCGGGTGGCTTCGTCGAGGAGAACGGTCGGCTGCATCCGCTCGTGCACGAGGCGATCGCGCGCGGCCTGAAGGTGGATGTCGGACACGGCTCGCATTTCAGCTTCAATACGGCGCGCATCGTGCTCGACAGCGGCGTGATGCCCGACACGCTCGGCGCCGACATGCACGGCTACAACACGACCGTCCCCGCGCCCGCCGGCACGCCCGACAGCCACCCTGACGAAGAGCATTCGTTCCTCGGCCGCTCGCAGTTCAGCCTCGTGAGCGCGATGACGAGCATGCTCGCGCTCGGCCTGCCGCTCGACCACGTCGTGCGCATGGTGACGAGCAACGCCGCGAAGCTCGCCGGCATGGAGGACCAGATCGGCACGCTGCAAGTGGGCCGCGGCGCCGACATCAGCGTGCTCGACGATCGCCGCGGACGCTGGGTGCTGGAGGACAACGAGGGCACGAAGGTCGTCACGGACCGCATGCTCACGCCGCTCTTCTGCCTGCGCGACGGCGTGCGCTTCAACGCGAACTCGCCGAGCCTGCCGCTCGCGATGGCCGCCTGACCGCCCACGAGGGAACACGATGAAACGCCCGCTCACGCCCCCTTCGCCGGACCGGCCGCAAGGCATCGGCGCCTCGCTTGCGCGCAAGGAGGATGACCGCTTCCTGCACGGCCGCGGCGAATACGTCGGCAATATCCGCATGGTCGGCATGCTCGACGTCGCGTTCGTGCGCAGTCCGATCGCGCATGGCCATATCGTCGGCATCGAGAAGCCGCCGGGCTTCGAGGGCGCCGTCTATACGCTCGCCGACCTGGACGGCGTGAGTCCGATCGTCGCGAACTCCGGGCTGCCCGGCTTCAAGCCCTCGGAGCAGACGGTGCTCGCGGGCGGCAAGGTTCGGCAGGTCGGCGAGCCGATCGCGATGTGTGTCGCGGCGACGCGCGCCGCTGCCGAAGATATCGCCGCGCAGGTGTTCGTCGACTTCGAGGAACTGCCCGCGGTCGTGGACATGCTCGCCGCGCGCAGCGAAGGCTCCGCGCTCGTGCATGAGCATTGGGGCGACAACGTCTTCCTGGAAACCTTCGTCGACGCGAAGAGCGAGATCGATCTCGGCGCGATCCGCGAGAACGCGCCGATCCGCGTGCATCGCAAGCTGCGCACCGCGCGCCAGAGCATGGCGCCGATGGAAGGGCGCGGCGTCGTCGCGCATTGGGACAGGCGTCTGTCGCAACTGATCGTGCACACCTCCGCGCAGATGCCGCACATCACGCGCACGGGACTCGCGCAGTGCCTCGGGCTCGACGAAGGACAGGTGCGCGTGATCGCGCCGGACGTGGGCGGCGGATTCGGCTACAAGGGCATTCTGCTGCCGGAGGAAGTCTGCTGCGGCTGGCTCGCGATGCGTCTCGCGCGGCCCGTGCGCTGGCTCGAAGACCGCCGCGAGCAACTGACGGCCAACGCCAACTGCCGCGAACACGACTACGACATCACCGCCTATGCGGAGCGTGACGGGCGCCTGCTCGCCGTCGAATGCGAAGCGACCGTCGATTCCGGCGCCTACTCGTCCTACCCGTTCTCGGCGTGCCTCGAAGCCGCGCAGGTCGGCAGCATTCTGCCGGGGCCGTACAAGATGGACCGCTATCGCTGCCGCACGTGGTCGGTCGCCACCAACAAGCCGCCGATCCTGCCGTATCGCGGCGTCGCGCGCACCGGCGTGTGCTACGCGATCGAAACGATGATGGACGCCATCGCGGTCGAAGCGGGCATCGAGCCGCACGAGGTGCGGCTGCGCAATCTCGTCGAGGCGCACGAGATGCCGTTCGACAACATCACGAACAAGCACTTCGACAGCGGCGACTATCCGGAGGCCGTGCGCCGCGCGGTCGCCGCCATCGACCTCGCCGCCGTGCGCGAGCGGCAGCGGCGCGGCGAGCCGGACGGACGGCGCATCGGCTTCGGCATCGCGGTCTTCTGCGAGCAGGGCGCGCACGGCACGTCGGTCTATCACGGCTGGGGCATTCCGATGGTGCCCGGGCGCGAACCCGCCGTGATCCGCCTCACGCCCGACGGCGTGCTCGAAGTCCGCGCGGGCGTGCACTCGCACGGCCAGGGCATGGAGACCACGCTCGCGCAGATCGCGCACGACGTGCTCGGCATCGATACGGAGCGCGTGCGCATCGTGCTCGGCGACACCGGCGTCACGCCCTATTCGACGGGCACATGGGGCTCGCGCTCGATCGTGATGGCGGGCGGCGCCGTCGGGCAGGCGGCGAAGGAGCTGAAGGCGCGGCTGATGAAGATCGGCGCGTGGCTGCTGGCGGAGCCGGTCGAGCGGGTGCGCTGGGAAGGCGGCGCGGTGGTCGGCCAGGCGGGCAGCCGCACGCTCGAGCAGATCGCGCACACCTGGTATCTGCAACCGCAATTGCTGCCGCCCGATGTCGATCCGCGCGGGCTCGAAGTCTCCACGTCGTATCAGGCTAAGCGCGATACGGGCACCTTCAGCTATGCGTGCCACGCGGTGGTCGTCGCCGTCGACACGGCGCTCGGGCAGACCGAGATCCTCGACTACGTGATCGTCGAGGACGGCGGCGTGCTGATCAATCCGATGGTCGTCGACGGACAGGTCTACGGCGGCGCGGCGCAGGGCATCGGCACGGCGCTCTATGAGGCGATGCCGTACAGCGAGGACGGGCAGCCGCTCGCCTCGACGCTCGCCGACTATCTGCTGCCCGGCGCGACCGAAGTGCCCGCGATCCGCATCGAGCACATGGAAACGCCCGCGCCCTACACGGAGTTCGGGCAGAAAGGCATCGGCGAAAGCGGCGCGATCGGCTCGCCCGCCGCGATCGCGAATGCGGTCAACGACGCACTGCGCCCGCTCGGCGCCGAAGTCAACCAGTTGCCGGTGTCGCCGCGCGTGGTGCTCGAGGCACTCGCCGCCGCGGCGCGTGAAGCCCTCGGAAAAGGAGTTCCCGCATGAAAGCGGCCGCCTTCGACTATGAAAAGCCGCTCGCCTGCGACGAAGCGATCCGCCTCGTCACGCCGACGGACGGCATGGGCAAGTTCGTGTCCGGCAGCCAGTCGCTCGGCCCGATGATGAACCTGCGTCTCGCGCAGCCCGAACTGCTGGTGGACCTGCGCGGCATTGCCGCGCTGCGCGAAACGCGCAGCGACGGCGAGTACGGCGTGATCGGCGCATGCGTGACGCACGCCGAGATCGAGGACGGCGCGATCGAGGACTTCACGCAGGGCCTGATGGCGCATGTCGCGCGGGGCATCGCGTATCGCGCGGTGCGCAATCGCGGCACGCTCGGCGGCAGCCTCGCGCACGCCGACCCCGCCGCCCACTGGATCAACGTGATGTGCGCGCTCGCGGCGGACTTTCTCGTCGCGGGGCCGGGCGGCGAGCGCGTGGTGGCGAGCGCCGACTGGATGGCCGGCGCGTTCACCACCGCGCTCGAAGCCGACGAGATCCTGACCGGCGTGCGCATCCGGCGCCTGTCGGATACCGCGCGCTGGAGCTACTACAAGTTCAACCGCAAGCCGGGCGAGTTCGCGGAGGCGATCGCCGTCTTCATCGACGATGCCCGGGCCGGCATCTGCCGCGCAGTGATCGGCGCGATCGACGCTCCGCCCTGTCTGATCGCCAATGCGCGCGCGCTCGTCGACGATCCCTCGCCCGCGCTCCTCGATCCCTGTCTGACCGGCGCGGGGCTCGAGCCCGGCACTTACGAATACCAGGTGCATCGCGTGGCGCTCATGCGCGCCGCCGCGACGCTTCGCGAACACGGCAGGAACCCGCAATGACCGACGCCATCAGAAAGCCGCTGCAACTCACCGTGAACCGCGCGAAGGTCGCGGACTTCGTCGAACCGCGCACGAGTCTCGCGGACTTCCTGCGCGAGCAGCAGATGCTCACCGGCACCAACATCGGCTGCGAACAGGGCGTGTGCGGGGCCTGCACGCTGATGGTGGACGGCGCGCCCGCGCGCTCGTGCATCACGCCCGCAATCGCGTGCGCGGGGTCGGACGTGCGCAGCATCGAGGGCTTCGACGACGACGCCCTGATGAACGAACTGCGCGCGGCCTTCACGGCCGAGCACGCGCTGCAATGCGGCTACTGCACGCCGGGCATGCTCGTGACGGCGCGCGACATCGTGAGCCGCCTGCCCGACGCCGACGACGCGCGCGTGCGCCTCGAACTCTCCGGCAATCTCTGCCGCTGCACGGGCTACGTCGGCATCGTGCGAGCGATCCGGCGCGTGCTCGACGCGCGCCGTGCCCGCGCCGCGCAGCCCCTCGCTGCCGCCGTCACCGCCTGAACCCTTCGCCGCGAGAGCCTATGGAAATCGAACAGAGCTTCACTGTCCCCTATCCGCCCGACGCCGTATGGGCCTGCTTTCACGATACGCCCGGCATCGTCGCGTGCCTGCCGGGCGCATCGCTCAGCGCGCCGCCCGTCGGCGGCCTGCTCAAGCTCGCGATGACCGTGAAGCTCGGCCCGATCGTCGCGAGCTTTGCCGGCGACGGCGAGATGAAACTCGACGAGGCCGCGAGGCGCGGCAGCGTGAGCGGCGGCGGTGTGGATCGCAAGAGCGCGTCGCGCGTGAAGGGCGAAGCGGCTTTTTCGCTGGACGAGCCGTCGCCCGGGCGCACGCGCGTCGACGTCAAAGTCGACTACACGATTGCCGGCACCCTCGCGCAGTTCTCGCGCGGCGGCATCGTGAAGGAGCTCGCGACCCGCATGACCGAGGCATTCGCCGCGAACCTGAAGGCGAAGCTCGACGCCGCCGCGGCGGATGCGGCCACGGTCGAGGCCCAGGCGGAGGCAACCGAAGCCGGGACACGTGAGCAGGCTGCGGAAGTTGTCACCGAGGCAGACCCCTACACTGCCCGGCCCGCAGCCAACGACCCACCCGCCGCGCGACCCGCCCCGCGACACGTCGACACGGCCCCGTCGAGTGCGCCGCTCAACCTCGGCAACATGTTCTGGAAGATCCTGTGGTCACGCGTGCGCGGCTGGCTCAGCCTGGGAAGCAGCCCGCGATGAGCACGCAGGCCGCCAATAGCGCGGCGCTCGCGCGGATCTACGCCGTGCGGCCGCAATGGCGCGCGGTGGCGGCGGCGCGCGACGCCGTCGGCCTGCCCGACTTCACGCTGCTGCACGCGGGGCCGCCGTACGACGATCCGCGCGATCCGCCGGCGCCCGTGCTGTCCTCGGCGGTCATGTGCTGTCTGCACGAGGACTGGGCGCCCACCGAAGCGGAGGCCGTGCGGCTCATCGCGAGCGGCGGCGTGCGGCTCGCGAGCGCGCAGTCGTTCGGCGTCGTGACGCCGCTCGCCGCGGTCGTCTCGCCTTCGGCGACGCTCGTCGAAGTCTGCGACGCGAACGATCCCGCGCATCGCGCGTGGTCGCTTCTCGGCAGCGGCGCGGGTCCGCAGATCCGCTTCGGCACGCGCAATCATGCGCTGCTCGAGCGGCTCGAATGGCGTGACACGATGCTCGCGTCCGCGCTTGCGGAAGCGCTCGAAAGCGGCCCGATCGATCTGCTCGCGCTCGCCGCAGCGGGCCTCGCGGATGGCGACGACCTGCACGCGCGCACCACCGCCGCGACGGCCGCGCTTCGCGAACGCCTTGCCCCGCGCATGCGCGAGCCCGCCGTCGATACGATGCTGCGGGAGACGCCGCTCTTTTTCCTCACGCTGTGGATGGCCGCGTGCCACCTGATGATGGACGCCGCCGCGAGCAGCGGCGCCGATCCCGCGTGCACGCTCGTCGTCGCGCTCGCGGGCAACGGCCGCAGTGTCGGCGTCCGGCTTGCGGGCAATCCGTCGCGCTGGTCGACGCTTGCCGCCGACGCGCCTCGCGGTCCCCGGCTCGACGCGGCATCGCAGACGCTTGCCGCGCCGCTCACCGGCGACAGCGGCGTGATCGACGCAGCCGGCTTCGGCGCGCAAGCGCTCTCTCTTGCGCCCGAGCCCGCGCAGGCATTCGCCGGCTGGCTGCCCGCGGCCTGGCGCAGCGAACAGCCGCCCTTGCTCGCGGGCGCGCATCCGGCTTTCGGCGGCCATCGCTGCGCGCTCGACGCCGCTGCGGTATCGTCGATGCGCATCGCACCGCTTGCCGCAATCGCCATGATCGGCGCCGATGGCCGCGCAGGCCTCCTTGGCCGCGGCCTGTACGCCGCGCCTGTCGAACTGTTCGACGCCGCGCTCCATGCGCAATGAAGACACCATGCTGATAAACGATCCCGCCACCCTTGCCGCCGTCGATGCGGCCTTCGATGCGTACGAACGCGCGCTCACGACCAACGACGTCGCGATGCTCGACACGCTCTTCTGGAACAGCCCGCACACCTTGCGCTACGGCGCGACGGAAAACCTTCAGGGTTACGACGCCATCCGCGAGTTCCGCGCGCAGCGCCCCGGCAAGGGCGTCATGCGAAGCATCGTCGACAGGTCGGTCACGACGTTCGGAGACGCATTCGCCGTCGCGAACATCACGTTCCGGCGCGAGGGCGAACCCCGCATCGGACGCCAGTCGCAAACCTGGGTGAAGGTAGGCGAGGACTGGCGCGTGGTCGCCGCACACGTGAGCTGGAGAGACGAATGACGCGCGACGACCTGCTCCAGCCCGGCCTGAACGGGGCGTTCGTGCGCGACGGCTTCGGCGCGCTGCCCGCGCCGGTGGCGCCCCTCTACGCGACGCTCGCTGGACAACGGCTTGCGGTGAAGGACGTGTTCGACATCGAGCGCCTCACGACCGGCGGCGGCAACCCGGAATGGGCCGCTCTTCAACCGTGCGCGACGGTCACCGCGCCCGCCGTGCGCCTGCTGCTCGACCATGGCGCACAATGGGCCGGCAAGACCGTCACCGATGAACTCACCTACAGCCTCGCCGGCATCAACGCGCACTACGGCACGCCGCGCAATCCCGCCGATGCGGGCCGGTTGCCGGGCGGGTCGTCGTCGGGGTCGGCGGTGGCGGTCGCCGCGGGGCACGCGGACATCGGCCTCGGCACCGACTGCGGCGGCTCGATCCGCCTGCCCGCGAGCTACTGCGGCATATGGGGCATGCGGCCGACGCATGGCCGCATCGCCCCGAACGGCTGCGTGACGCTTGCGCACAGCTTCGACACCGTCGGCTGGTTCGCGCGCGACGGCGCGCTGCTCGCCGATGTCTTCAGCGTGCTCGCGCACAGCACTCCGCAGCCGGTGAGCACCGACGCGCAGCTCTACGTGCCCGAGGTCGTCCTGCCGCTGCTGCATGAAGCCGTGAACACGGCGTTTGGCCGGACGATAGAAGCGCTGTCGGACGGATTCGCCTTGAAGCTCCTGCCCGCCGGACTGCGTCCGGACGCATGGGCGCAGGCGTTTCGCGTGCTCCAGGCCGCCGAAGTCGCGCAGCAGCACGGCCGCTGGGCCCTCGATCACATCGGCAGCTTCGGCGCCGACGTGCGCGCCCGCATGGAAGCGGCGGTGCGGGTCACCGCGGCGGACGTGCACGCGGCGCAACGCGTGCGCGTGGAAGCGGTGCGCGAGCTTGCCCGCGTCTTCGACCGGCCAGACACGTACGTCCTCATGCCTACCTTGCCGTGGATCGCGCCGCGTCTCGACGCATCGCGCGAAACGGTCGACGAGGTGCGCGCGCGTTCGCAACAGATGCTGTGCATGGCCGGGCTCGCAGGCCTGCCGCAAGTGAACATGCCGTGGACGACGTTCGAAGGCGCGCCGCTCGGCTTGTCGGTCATGGGCGCGCGCGGCGCTGACGAAGGCGTGCTATCGATCGCGCGCGCCGTGCATGCCATGCTCGCCGGGTAAGCTACGATTCGTCGCCGCCCGCCTTCCTCTTGCCCTCGCGCATCACGGGCGTACGGCTCAGTTCGTTGTTCGTTTCGACGAGGGTCAGCAGATACGCCATGAACTGCTTGCGGTCCGCAGGCGGGAGCGCGGCGAGCGTGCGTTCGTGCGCCCTCGCGACACCGGTTTCGAGCCGCCCGAGCAGCGCGCGCCCCACGTCTGTGAGTTCCGCGACCTTCTTGCGCTTGTCCGTGCGCGAGCCGCGACGCTGAATGAACCGCCGTTCGACCAGCCGGCCGATCACGTCGGCGGTATTCGCACGGTCGAGGCCGACCGCGCGCGAAAGCGCGATCTGCTCCGACGGCCCCATCTGCTCAAGCGCCGTCAGGATGCTGTACTGCACCGGCGTGATGCCTTCCGGCGCGCATTCCTCGACGAACAGCGCGACGTGAATCTGATGCAGCCGGCGGATGAGGAAGCCGGGACGCGCGTCGAGCGCCGTGTGGCGCCACTGCGAAGCCTCGCCCGCATCGGCGTCGGCTGCGGCCCCGGATTGGGTCCTGCCTCGCGCTCTGGTCGTCATGCCGCCGCTTCGCGTGTCGTGTCGCCGGGCGCGCGCCAGATCGCGACCTCGACCGGCGTGGGCTTGAATCCCGATGACGGATTGTTCTGCTGCGGACAGTTCGACAACACCGCGATCACGGGCATTTCCGCCTGCAGCACGACGTAGTCGCCCGCTTTCGACTGGCCCGGCGCAATCTCGACGCGCCCCGCGTCGTCGAACGAGACGCGCATGAAGAAGTTGATGTTCGACACGATCTCGGACGGTGCCATCGACCACTTCGCCAGTTCGGCGACGAAGTTGCTACGGCAGCTCAACGTTTTGACGACCCCATAGCGCAGCAGATCCATCTCGTTGCTGCAACAGCCGGCGAGCGTGTCATGAAAGCCGCACGTGTCTTCGAGCACCGAGAACATTCTGCGCGCGCGGTCCGAATAGATCGTGCTGCCCTTCGACACATACAGCGAGCGATTCAGCTTCACCGTGTTCGGAACGTTGAGCCGGTCGAGCGGCAGTTCCGCGGAATAGCAAAGGAAATCGACCGCCTGCTGCCCTTCGAGATCGACGATGCGCAAGCGCTCGCCCGCCTCCAGCCGGCGCGACCAGCGCCCGCCCGGCTCGATTACTTCACGAAATGATGGCTCGTCGCCGAGGGTGAGTTGTCCGCTTTCGATCATGGTCCGGTTTCCTGATTGCCGCTTGATTGCCGCGTGATTGTCGATGATTCTGGATGATTGTCAGCACACATCGTATCAGGAAGAAACGTGTCCCGGCACTGCGATATGCGCGCCTTTTTTGGCGCGCATCAACACGCATTCGCGCTGCATCTTTCGCCCCTGCCGCCGAACCAAACGAGTGCAGGAATCACGCTATTTTGTGCAGTTTCCGTGATGCTTTGGTGCGTCGGCGCGTCGCCCGGGCGATGTCGATCCGCGCACGGCGCACCCCTGCCGCGTCCTACGGGAATGCCCCGTTCGTTGGCATGCCACTTGCATTAATCGGCCAACTCGTAAGTGTGCATACAAACCGTCTTGCCGCAGGCAGCAAACATCGATCCGGCCAAAGCAGTGCGCCTGAACGCGCACGACGATGGCCTCAACACAAAGGGGAATTCCATGTCGTCCCGTCATACCTGGTTCACCGCACTCCAGATCAAGAAGCGCGACGGCTTGCGGCGCGCGGCGCAGTCGGCGTTGTTCGCCGCGGTCGCGGCGCTCGGCATCGTGCAGGCGGCGCATGCGGCGACGGCGGAGGAGATCAAGGCGCGCGGCTATCTGTCGGTGGCGACCGAGGACGACTTCAAGCCCTTCGAGTTCGTCGACAACGGCAAGCCCACCGGGTACGACAACGAAATGCTCGCGCTCGTGAAGAAGAAGCTGCCGGTCGAGGTGCGCCAGCAGATCATGCCGTGGTCCGGCATCCTGCCGGGCGTGACGACGGGCAAGTACGACATGGCCGTGACCGCCGTGCTCGTCACGCCGGAGCGCAAGGGTACGTTCGACTTCACGTCGCCGCTGTCGGAATCGACGACGTACTACGCGGTCAAGAAGGGTTCCAGCATCAAGTCGGCGGACGATCTCGCCGGCAAGGTGGTCGGCGCGCAGACCGGCAGCGCGATGCTCTCCGACCTCAAGGCCTTCGACGAGGAACTGAAGAAGAAGAATGGCGGCAAGGGCATCAAGCAGATCGTCGAATATCAGTCGTATCCGGAGACGTATCAGGACCTCGCACTCGGTCGCCTCGACGCGGTCGCGAACACGCAGATCAACCTGAACTCGCTCATCAAGACGCGCCCTGATACCTTCGTGCTCGGCCAGAAGATCGGCAACCCGGTGTACATCGCGTGGGCCGTGAAGAAGGGCAACTCGGCCGCGCTCGAAATGATCAATGGCGCGCTGCTCGACCTGCGCAAGAGCGGAGAGATGTACCAGATGCAGAAGAAGTGGTTCGGCGCGAGCTTCGAATCCATGCCGCAGTCGGTCAACTGAAGCGCGCCGCCGGGTCTGACAGATGACCGCTTTCGATTACTGGAGCATCACCCAGGGCGCGCTCGCGACGATTTCGCTGTCGCTCGCGAGCATCGTGCTGGGTGTTCCGCTCGGGCTCGCGCTGGCGCTCGTCCGCTGGGCCCGGGTTCCCGGGCTCAACGGCATCGTCTATTCGTACGTGAGCATCGTCAGGTCGTGCCCGACCGTCACGCTGACGCTGCTCATCTTCTTCGCGCTTCCGCAATTCGGCATCTCGCTCGATCCGGTGCCCGCGGCAATCGTGGCGCTGACCGTCAGCACGTCCGCGTTCAATTGCGAGATCTGGCGCAGCGCGCTCGTCGAGTTCCCGCGCGACCAGTATGACGCGGCGCTCTCGTTTGCGATGCCGCGCGCGACCCGCATGCGCCGCATCGTGCTGCCGCA
>Ga0157375_10005173_pt1 | contig 11316 bp, 5 predicted proteins | sample M35metaG_FD_115311 | JGI IMG/M metagenome (GOLD analysis project Ga0157375, IMG submission 115311) | Miscanthus rhizosphere microbial communities from Kellogg Biological Station, Michigan, USA - M3-5 metaG | ecosystem: Host-associated > Plants > Roots > Rhizosphere > Soil | place: USA: Michigan...
CCTTGGCGGCGATGTCGCTGGTTTTGGTCGCGGCGAAGCCTTTGTCGGCAAACTCCTCGCTGGCCGCCCGCAGGATTTTTTCTTTGTTGCGCTCGCGAATGCTGCTCATAAACCTGGAGTTTCCTTGCCAAGACTGGCGGTTGCGCATGGTAGCACCGGCTTTGCGCAGCGCTCAAGAATCCCGCCGTAGCCCACGTATCACGGGCGTTACACTGACATTGTCTGTCTTGAGGCTGAACGCATTCAAGGTAGTACAGGCAGGCGAAGGGCAGGCTGCTAGAGTTCAGGGCAACGACGCGACCTTTGCCGGTTGCCGTTCTGTCCTGTATTCGGCGTTCGAGTGAGAAACCGTGGAGAAAAGCAGACGACGTACGTTCGCCTGGGGTGTTGGCGCGTTGTTGGTGATCGCGCTGGTGGTCGGCCTGGGCATGCACCTGATGGGCGGCGCCCATAAAGGCAAGCCACCGTCTCCCGGCGAGCCCGTCGCGGTGGTGCCGGTGGTGTTGCAGGATGTGCCGGTGTACATCGACGCGCTGGGCACCGTGACACCGACGCGCAGCGTCACTGTGGTAAGCCAGGTCGACGGGATTCTCAGCAGCGTGGAGTTCAAGGAAGGCCAGCACGTGAGCAAGGGCCAGGTCATCGCCCGCATCGACGACCGCGCGCTCAAGGCGCAGCTGGCCGTGGCCAAGGGCACGCTCGCCCATGACCAGGCGGTGTTGAGCAACGCCCAGCGCGACCTCGCCCGTTACCGCGACCTGGTCAAGGCCGGCTCCACCAGCCAGCAAACCCTCGACACCCAAGCCTCCCTGGTCCAGCAGCAACAAGGCACCGTGGCCGCCGACCAAGGCAATGTGCAAAACCTCGAAGTGCAACTGAGCTACTGCACCATCACCTCACCCGTGGATGGCGTGGTCGGTCTGCGGCTGGTCGACCCCGGCAACTATGTCACCACCGCCAGCACCACCGGCATTGTGGTGATCACCCAGATGAACCCGGCCACCGTGGTGTTTGCCGTGCCCGAGGATGACCTGGCTGCAATCGACCAGGCCCTGGCCCGTGGCGCCGTGCCCGTGCTGGCTTACGACCGCAACAAGAAGTCCTTGCTGGCCACCGGCAGCCTGTTGGCCCTGGATAACCAGGTGGACACCAGCACCGGCACGATCAAGGTCAAGGCGCAGTTCGACGATTCGGGCGATGCCCTGTTCCCCAATCAGTTCGTCAACGCACGGCTCAAAGCCGACACCTTGAGCCAGATCGCCGTGGTGCCGACCCGCGCGATCCAGCACGGCAGCAAAGGCGATTTCGTGTTTGTGGTGAATGGCAACAAGGCCAGCCTGCGCACGATCAAGACCGGCCCGTCCACCGGCGACGTGTCGGCGGTGCTCGACAACGGCGTCAAGGCCGGTGAGCAGGTGGTCACCGAGGGCGCCGACAAACTGGACGATGGCTCCGTGGTGAAGGTCGTCGCCCAGTGAGGAGCTGCCGAGCATGAACATTTCGCGGCCCTTTATCGAACGCCCGGTCGCCACCACCTTGATGATGGTGGCGGTGCTGCTGCTCGGCCTGTTGGGGTATCACTTGCTGTCGGTGTCGGCGCTGCCCGAGGTGGATTACCCGACCATCCAAGTCTTCACCCAATACCCTGGCGCCAGCCCGGATGTGGTCAGTTCCTCGATCACCGCGCCGCTGGAGCGCCAGCTCGGTGAAATGCCCGGGCTCAAGTCGATGAACTCCACCAGCTCCGACGGCGCCTCGGTGGTGACCCTGCAGTTCGACCTGTCGCTGTCCCTGGACGTGGCCGAACAAGAAGTGCAGGCAGCGATCAACGCGGCGGGCACGTTCCTGCCGGCGAACCTGCCGTACCCGCCGGTGTACAGCAAGGTCAATCCGGCCGATGCGCCGGTACTGACGCTGTCGCTGACCTCCGACGTGCTGCCGCTGACCAAGGTCGAAGACCTGGCCGACACGCGCCTGGCGCAGAAGATCTCGCAGATCACCGGCGTCGGCCTGGTGACCATCAGCGGCGGCCAGCGCCCGGCCGTGCGGGTGGAGGCCAACACCTCGGCGCTGAACAGCCTCGGCCTGTCCCTGGATGATTTGCGCACCTCGCTGGGCACGGCCAACGTCAACCAGGCCAAGGGCAATATCGATGGCAAGTTCCAGGCGTATTCCATCGGCGCCAACGACCAACTGCAATCGGCCGAGGAATACCGCGACTTGGTGATCGCCTACAAGCATGGCGCGCCGATCCGCCTGTCGCAGATCGCCAGTTCCACCCAAGGGCCGGAAAACCCGCGCCAAGCGGCCTGGACCAATGACACGCCGTCCATCGTGCTGAATATCCAGCGTCAACCCGGCGCCAATGTGATCGAGGTGGTCGACCGCGTGCAGCAACTGCTGCCCAAGTTGCGCGCCAGCCTGCCGGGCACCTTGAAGGTGGCGGTGCTGACCGACCGCACCCAGACCATCCGCGCCTCGGTCACCGATGTGCAGTACGAGCTGGGGCTGGCGATCCTGCTGGTGGTGATCGTGATCTTCCTGTTCCTGCGCAATATCCCGGCGACGATCATCCCCGCCGTCACCATCCCGCTGACGCTGATCGGCACCTTGGCAGTGGCCTACGCCTTGGGTTTTTCGCTGAACAACCTGACGCTGATGGCGCTGACCATTGCCATCGGGTTTGTGGTGGATGACGCCATCGTCATGATCGAAAACATCACCCGTTACCTGGAGGCGGGCGACACGCCGTTGCAGGCCGCGCTCAAGGGCGCCGAGCAGATCGGCTTCACCATCATTTCGCTGTCCATCGCACTGATTGCGGTGATGATCCCGCTGCTGTTCATGGGCGATGTGGTGGGGCGGTTGTTCCGTGAATTCGCCATGACCGTGGCGGTGACCATCGTGATTTCGGCGGTGATTTCCCTGACGCTCACACCGATGATGTGCGCGCGCATGCTCAAGTCCAAGCACGAGGCGCGCCGGCCGGATTTCTTCGACCGGATCAACCGCCATTACGTGCGCGGCCTGGACTGGGTGCTGGCGCACCGCACCCTCACGCTGATCTCGGTGGTGCTCACGGCTGCGCTCACGTTGTTCACCTTGGTGATCATGCCCAAGGGGTTTTTCCCGGACCAGGACACCGGCCTGATCCAGGGTATTTCCCAGGCGTCGCCGACCGTTTCGTTCCAGCAGATGCAGGTTGAGCAGCAACGTTTGGCCGCGCGCATTCTCAAGGATCCGGCCGTGCAGAGCCTGTCCTCGTTCGTGGGGATCGACCAGACCAACCCCACGATCAACCAGGGCAACCTGCTGATCAACCTCAAGCCCCGTGGCGAGCGTGACAGCAGCACCGCCGTGATCCGCCGCCTCGCGGACGCCAATGCCGATGACGCCGGCATCCGCCTGTACCTGCACTCGGTGCAAGACCTGACCCTGGACGCCACGGTGTCCACCACCAGCTACCGCCTCGGCCTGCAAGCCACCGACCCGGATGAGCTGGAACAGTGGACCACCAAACTGCTCGCCGCGATCAAGAAAGACCCGATGTTCACCGATGTGCAAAGCCAGGCCATGCAGTTCGGCAACCAGATCAAGCTGACCTTCGACCGCGCCACCGCCTCGCGCCTGGGCATCACCCCGCAAGCCATCGACGATGTGCTGTACGACGCCTTTGGCCAGCGCCAGGTATCGACCCTCTACACCCAGCTCAACCAGTACCACGTGGTGATCGCCACCGACCACCCGCCGCGTAACCTGCCGGACTTGCTCACCGGTTTGTACGTGGACATTCCCGCAGGCGGGGTGGCGCCGCTGTCGAGCATGGCGACCCTGGAAGTGGTGCGTACGCCGGTCACCATCAACCGCCTGGGGCAGTTTCCCTATGCGGACGTGTCGTTCAACCTCGCGCCCCGCCAAACGTTGGGCGCGGCGGTCACGCGTTTGCAGGACATCGAAGCCCAGGTCGGCCTGCCGCTGTCGGTGCAAGCCAACCTGGAGGGCGCGGCGGCGACGTTCCAGGCGTCGTTGTCCAACCAGGTGTTCCTGGTGTTGGCGGCGATTGTGGTGGTGTACCTGATGCTCGGCATTCTGTACGAGAGCTTCGTGCACCCGGTGACCATCCTCTCGACCTTGCTCTCGGCGGCCCTCGGTGCGTTGCTGGCGCTGCTGCTGACCGGCACGCAGTTCGACATCATTGGCTTGATCGGCATCGTGTTGCTGATCGGCATTGTGATGAAGAACGGCATCATGATGGTCGACTTCGCCCTGGAGCTGTTGCGCGAAGGCGGCTTGAGCCCGGCGGCTGCGATTCGCCAGGCGGCGGAGTTGCGGTTCCGGCCGATCCTGATGACCAGCATGGCCTCGCTGTTCGGTGCGGTGCCGTTGGCGCTGGGCACGGGGATTGGTTCGGAGTTGCGTCACCCGCTGGGCATCGCAATCATCGGCGGCCTGTTGCTGAGCCAGTTGCTCACGCTGTTTTCCACCCCGGTGATCTTCCTCGCCATGCACGGCCTGGGCGAGCGTTTCAGCCGTCGTCCGGTTGCCGTGGATTGATGCGATGAACCTCAGCGCGCCGTTTATCCATCGCCCCATTGCCACCACGCTGCTGGCGGCCGGGCTCGCGCTGTTTGGCGTGCTGGCGTTCAACCTGCTGCCGGTGGCGCCGCTGCCGGAAGTCGACTTCCCGACCATCAGCGTCAGCGCCTCGTTGCCCGGCGCCGACCCGACCACCGTCGCCAGCTCCGTGGCCACGCCGCTGGAGCGTCAGTTCGGCCAGATCGCCGGGGTCACGCAAATGACCTCCGCCAGCAGCCTGGGCTCGACGCGCATCACCATGCAGTTTGATTTGAACCGCGATATCGACGGCGCGGCGCGGGACGTGCAGGCGGCCATCAACGCCGCGCGCAGCAACTTGCCGAGCGACCTGTCGGGCAACCCGACGTACCGCAAGGTCAACCCGGCTGACTCGCCGATCCTGATCATCAGCTTGACCTCCGACAGCGCCACGCCGGGGCAGATGTACGACGCCGCTTCGACAGTGTTGGAACAACGCCTGTTGCAGACCACGGGCGTGGGCGATGTGACGGTGGGCGGCGGTGCGTTGCCGGCGGTGCGTATCGAGCTGAATCCGGATCGCCTTAATCAGTACGGGGTGAGCCTTGAGCAGGTGCGCCAGGTGATCGGCGCGTCCAATGCCAACCTGCCCAAGGGCAATGTGGCGGTGGGCGACCGCTCCTACGGCATCGGTGCCAACGACCAATTGCTTAACCCTGACGATTACGGGCCGCTGGTGGTCAAGGAGCACAACGGCGACCTGATCCACATCTCGGACCTTGGCTACGTGCGCGAAGACGTTCAGGACCTGCGCAACTTCGGTCTGTCCAACGGCAAGCCGGCCGTGCTGCTGGTGGTGTTCAAGCAGCCGGGCGCCAACGTGATCGACACGGTGGATGCGGTGAAGGCGTCGCTGCCGTTTCTGCAAAGCTCGATCCCGGCCTCGATCAAACTCAACCTGCTGATGGACCGCACCACCACCATTCGGGCGTCGCTGCATGACGTGGAAGTGACCTTGCTGGCGTCGATCCTGCTGGTGACGCTGGTGACCTTTGGTTTCTTCCGTGACTGGCGCAGCACCCTGGTGCCGGCGATCGTGGTGCCACTGTCGTTGCTCGGCACCTTTGGCGCCATGTATTTCCTTGGCTACAGCCTGAATAACCTGTCACTGATGGCGCTGACCATTTCCACCGGCTTTGTGGTGGACGACGCCATCGTGGTGGTGGAAAACATCATGCGTCATCTGGAGCGCGGCAAGACCCGGGTGGAAGCGGCCCTGGCCGGGGCGCGGGAAGTGGGGTTCACGGTGCTGACCATCAGCGTGTCGCTGGTGGCGGTGTTTATTCCGCTGCTGTTGATGGGCGGGATTGTCGGGCGGCTGTTTCGCGAGTTCTCGGTGTCGTTGTCGGTGGCCATCGTGATCTCGATGCTGATCTCGCTGACGGTCACGCCGATGCTCGCCAGCGTGCTGTTGCGCGCGCCCACAGAGGTGCATGAAGGCAACGAACACCCGGACTCACGCTTTCATCGCTTCTATGATCGCACCCTTGGCTGGGTGATCGACCATTCGATCCTGATGGGCTTGGTGACGGTGCTGGTGATCGTGCTCGCGGGCGTGTTGTACGTGCTGGTGCCCAAGGGCTTTTTCCCCCAGGAAGACACCGGGCGCTTGCAGGGCAGCATCATTGCGGCGCAGAGCATTTCGTACGGGGCGATGCAAAAGGACTTCACCGCGATCAACCACAAGGTCATGCAGAACCCCAACGTGGAAACCGCTGCCGGGTTTGTGGGCGGCGGAGGCGGTGGCGGGGGGGCGGTCAACAGCGCGCAGTTGTTTGTGCTGCTCAAGCCCATCGATCAGCGCAAGGACAGCGCCACCGAAGTGATTGGCCAGATCCGCCACACCCTGGGCGATATGCCGGGCACCAAGCTGTTTTTGCAGGCGGCCCAAGACATCACCGTGGGCGGCCGGCAAAGTGGCGCGCAGTACCAATACACCCTGACCGCCGATGACCAGCAGTCCCTGGATGAATGGGTGCCCAAGGTGGTGGCGGTGTTGCACACGCTGCCGCAATTGACCGACCTGAATACCGACCAGCAAGACAACAGCCTGTTGGCCAATGTGCAGATCAACCGCGACACGGCGGCGCGGCTTGGGGTGGGCATGTCGGCGGTGGACCAGACGCTGTACGACGCGTTTGGCCAGCGCCAGGTCTCGACCCTTTACCGCGCCGCCAACCAGTACCATGTGGTGATGGAAATCGCCCCCGAGTATTGGAACGACCCGACGGCGCTCAAAAGCATTTATGTGCCCACCGGCAGCGCGGCGGTGGCGGCCAAGGGCACCACGGCCACGCCGAACCTGGCCAACCCGGCAACGTTGGTGCCGCTGTCGGCCTTGGCGGATAACACGGTTTCGCGCACGGCCATTTCCATCAGTCACCAGGGTACATTCCCGGCGGTGACGGTCTCGTTCAACCTGGCCCCGGGCACGTCGATCGGCCAGGCCACGGCACTGGTGGATGACGCGGTGAAGCAACTGCGCATGCCGGCCAGCGTCACCGGCCAGTTTGCCGGCACGGCCCAGGTGTTCCAATCGTCGGTGGCCAGCGAGCCGCTGCTGATCGTCGCGGCGCTGCTGTCGGTGTACATCGTGCTGGGCATTCTGTACGAAAACCTGATGCACCCATTGACCATCCTGTCCACGTTGCCGTCGGCGGGTGTCGGCGCGTTGATTGCGTTGCTGCTGACCGGCACTGAGCTGTCGATCATCGCGCTGGTGGGGGTGATTTTGTTGATCGGTATCGTGAAGAAGAACGCGATCATGATGATCGATTTTGCGATCACCGAGCGGCGCGAGTTCGGGCTCACGGCCAAGGAAGCGATTCGCCGCGCGTGCCTGATCCGTTTCCGGCCGATCATGATGACCACCTTGGCGGCCATCCTCGGGGCATTGCCGCTGGTGCTGGGGCATGGCTACGGCTCCGAGCTGCGCCGGCCCTTGGGGATTTCGATTATTGGTGGCCTGTTGCTCAGCCAGGTGCTGACGCTCTACACCACCCCGGTGATTTACCTCTGGCTCGACCGGGCGTCCCAACGCCTGGGGCGGCACAAGGAAGCAAGGTCATGAAATTCAAATACAGCGTGCTGTTCCTCAGCCTGGTGCTTGGCGGTTGCATGGTCGGGCCCGACTACCAGAAACCCGCGATGCAATTGCCGCAGACGTTCAAGGAAGGCGCGCAGTGGCAGCGTGCGGTGTCCAACCCCCGGGGCGCTTTGGACAGCCAGTGGTGGCTGGCCTATCAGGACCCGGTGCTGAACGACCTGGTGGCGCGCTCGGCCAAGGCCAACCAGTCGATCATCGCGGCGGAGGCGGCGTACCGGCTGGCCCAGGCGCAGGTGGCGTCGAGCCGTGCCGGGTTGTGGCCGACGGTCGGCGTGGGGCTGTCGGGATCGCGGGGGGAGGGCGGTGACGGCACCACCTCCACCGCCACGACGTCCACTGGGGTGAAAAACAGCGTGAGTGCCACCCTCACCGCCAGTTGGGAGCCGGACCTGTGGGGCCAGGTGCGCCGGGGGATCGAGTCGAGCCAGGCCAGCGCCCAGCAATCCGATGCATTGCTGGCCGGGGTGCGGTTGTCCATCAGTTCCAGCGTGGCGAGCAACTACCTGGCGTTGCGGCAGATGGACATCGATGTGCGCCTGCTGCAGCAACAACAAACCATCAATCAGCAATTGCTGGACATGATCCAGGCCCAGTTCACCCAGGGCGTGGCGACCAACGACCAGTTGCTGGTGGCCCAGGACCAACTGACCACCTCGATTGCCGACCTGCAAACCTCGTTGCGCGACCGTGAGCAGTATGAGCATGCCCTGGCGGTGCTGGTGGGCATGGCACCCAGTGAGTTCAGCGTGGCACCGCGTACTGACTTCAGCTTCGTGGTGCCCCGGCCGCCGTTGACCTTGCCGTCGACTTTGCTGCAACGCCGGCCCGATGTGGTGGCGGCCGAGCGTTCGGCGGCGGCGGCCAACGCCAAGATTGGTGTGGCCGAGGCGGCGTTTTTCCCAACCCTGGACCTGACCGCTTCGTTGGGTTATCGCGGTAGCGCGTTGGGCGGCCTGTTTTCGCTGCCTAACCGCATCTGGACGTTGGGGCCGGCCTTGGCGGAGACGATCTTTGATGGCGGCGCCCGAGAAGCGGCGGTCAAGCAGGCTGAGGCGAGTTATGACCAGATTGCGGCCAACTACCGAGGCACGGTGCTCAGTGCGTTGCAGAACGTCGAGGACAACTTGTCGGCGATCAATCATCTGCAGGCGCAGGCGGATGCGTTCCAGCAGGTGTTTGCGCGTAACCAGCAATTGTTTGGCAGCCAGGAGGCGCAATTGCGTGCGGGCACGGTGAGCCGTGAGGCGGTGTTTACCCAGCAATTGGTGTTGCTGCAGGCCGAGCAGAATCTGCGGGATACGCAGGGGCAGTTGAGCCAGGGGAGTGTGGCGTTGATCCAGAGTTTGGGGGGCGGTTGGCAGCTCTGATGGCTCACTATGTTGCTGATGGACCCACACTCAAATGTGGGAGCTGGCTTGCCAGCGATAGCGGTCTATTGATTGTTCACTGACTTACTGACGCCACTCGATCCAACTGTGGGAGCGGGCTTGCTCGCGAAGGCTATGTGGCAGGCTCTAGGGATCTTTGGTCGGAGTACATATCCATTGCTGCGGTAACGGCGGCTTAGGGTTCCGCTCTTACAGCGGCTCACTTTTGGAGAGACCCAAAAGTAAGCAAAAGGTCTTCGCCCCAACACTCGGCACCTCGCTTAGGCTCGGTGTGCCCGTAATTCGACAGTGATTTGGGGGGCGCCTAAGATCAAAATCAAAAGCAAGAGCACAGCGGCCTGACCGGATATCTATGTTCCGTCACCGTGCTCGCGGTATATTCGCGGCACTTTAAACGCAGGAAGCCCGAATCATGGCAGGAAGCAGCTTGTTGGTATTGATCGATGACATCGCCGCCGTGCTCGACGATGTGGCGTTGATGACCAAAATGGCCGCCAAGAAAACCGCCGGGGTGTTGGGCGATGACTTGGCGCTTAATGCCCAGCAGGTCTCCGGCGTACGCGCCGAGCGGGAGATTCCCGTGGTGTGGGCGGTGGCCAAGGGGTCGTTTGTCAACAAGCTGATCCTGGTGCCGGCCGCCTTGTTGATCAGTGCGTTTGCACCCTGGGCGGTCACGCCGTTGTTGATGCTGGGCGGGGCGTACCTGTGTTTTGAAGGCTTTGAGAAGCTCGCGCATAAATTTCTGCACAGCCAGAGCGAAGACAAGGCTGACCATGCCCAGTTGGTCGACGCCGTGGCCGATCCGGCGACCGATCTGGTGGCGTTTGAAAAGGACAAGATCAAAGGCGCGATTCGCACGGACTTCATTCTCTCTGCCGAAATCATTGCCATCACCCTGGGCACGGTGGCGGACGCGCCGTTGATGCAGCAGGTGGTTGTGCTGTCGGGCATCGCCATTGTCATGACCATCGGCGTCTATGGGCTGGTGGCGGGCATCGTCAAGTTGGACGACCTGGGCCTGTGGCTTACGCAGAAGCCTGGCGAGATGGCGCGCCGTATCGGCGGCGCAATCTTGCGCGCGGCCCCGTACATGATGAAGAGCCTGTCGGTGATTGGTACGGCGGCGATGTTCCTGGTGGGCGGTGGCATCCTTACCCATGGTGTGCCGGTGGTGCATCACTGGATCGAGTCGGTCAGCCAAGGCGCGGGTGGGGTGGCCTGGTTGATGCCGACGCTGCTCAATGGCGTGGCGGGAGTGATTGCAGGGGCGGCGGTATTGGTCGTCGTTCAAGTAATTGGCAAGGTATGGCAAGTCGCGAAGGGCTGATGTTGATCGTTGCCACGCCACGCGCGGGAACGATCCACGCCGCAATAAAAAAGGCCATTCAATCGAATGGCCTTTTTTGTGGGCGCTGTTTACTCGGCAATCTGCAACTTGCGCGACTCGGTATAGATGTACCGCACTTTTTCATACTCAAACGGCGAGTTCATCTGCCCATAGCGGAAGCTGGTCTGGTAGCGCTTGTCCACGGCGCGCAGGGCCCAGATTTCCGGGTGGTTTTCGCTGACCTTGGACACGTTGAGGAAGTTGATCTCGGTTTCTGCGCCGTAGTCGACGACCAGGCCGGTGGTGTCGCGCAGGTTCGACGGGCCGAAGATCGGCAGCACCAGGTAGGCGCCGCCGGGGACGCCGTAGAAGCCCAGGGTCTGGCCGAAGTCTTCGCTCTGGCGCGGCAGGCCCATGGCGGTGGCAGGGTCCCACAGGCCGGCGATGCCGATGGTGGTGTTGAGCAGCAGGCGCCCGGTGGTTTCCAGGGAGCGGTGGCCCTTGAGCTGCAGCAGGCTGTTCAACAGGTTGGGCACATCGCCCAAGTTATTGAAGAAGTTGCTCACGCCCGTGCGCAGGAAGCTCGGCGTGACGTAGCGGTAACCGTCCACCACCGGCAGGAAGACCCATTGGTCGAAGCGGTAATTGAAGTGGTACACGCGGCGGTTCCACGACTCCAGCGGGTCGTAGACGTTAAGCGCAGTCAGCGAGGAACGTTCGAACTCACGTTGGTCCAGGCCCGGGTTGAACTTGAGCTTGGACAGCGGCTCCTTGAAGCCATCGGCATCGACCTTGACCGGTTCATGGGCCTTGCTGTTGTCGGCATTGGCCACGCCTGCGCACATCAGGGCGGCGAGCAGCAGAAGATATTTAGCCACGGA
>Ga0157375_10005174_pt1 | contig 11316 bp, 11 predicted proteins | sample M35metaG_FD_115311 | JGI IMG/M metagenome (GOLD analysis project Ga0157375, IMG submission 115311) | Miscanthus rhizosphere microbial communities from Kellogg Biological Station, Michigan, USA - M3-5 metaG | ecosystem: Host-associated > Plants > Roots > Rhizosphere > Soil | place: USA: Michigan...
GAGCGTGGTCGTCGCTGCCGTCCTCGGCGGCAAGGGCAACTACGGCTTCAATGCGCAGAACGGCCAGTACGGCGACATGATCGAGATGGGCATCCTCGACCCGACGAAGGTCACGCGCACGGCACTGCAGAACGCGGCCTCGGTCGCGTCGCTGATGCTGACCACCGAAGCCATGATCTCCGAAGCGCCGAAGGACGAGTCCGGCGCCGGCGGCGGCGGCGGCATGGGCGGCGGCATGGGCGGAATGGGTGGCATGGGCGGGATGGACATGTGACCGATCCGGCCGGGCGCTTCGACCCGACCTCGAGAAGGGCTGCTTCGGCAGCCCTTTTCCATGGCGCGTTCACCGCTCTGCCGAGCGCGCCCTTGCGCGCGGGCCGCGCGGGATAATCGAATCGACTCAGGCTCCCGACGACGCATGGCGATCGCTCCGCTCTTTCAACGCTTCGTCGACGACGAGCTCGCGCTTGCGCCGGCCCTCGTCGCGCGGGTCGGCGCGGGCACGATCCAGCTCCTCGGCCCGTCGAAGGACGCGGGCGGCGGCGAGCGCATCCACTACGCCGACATCGTCACGGCGCTGCAGCGGAACATGCCGCTCTACGAGAAGACTTTCGTCGACTCGCTGCGCCGCCAGGTCGCCGAAGACCTCGCCGAGCTCCCCGGCGCGCCAACCGGCGACGCCAAGGGCGCGGGCCTCGGCCTCGAGCTGATGGACGAATCGCGCGTCGAGGTCGACATCGAGATCTCGCGGGCGATGCAGATGATCGACAGCACCGCCGAGTGGGAGCTTCGCGAGCTGCAGACCTTCACGTCGTCGCTGGTCGGCCAGAGCCACGTCAGCGCCGAATCGAACCCGTTTCGTCCGCTCGTCTATGCAACGGCGCTCTGGGACGCGGCGTGCGCGGTCGTCGATTCGCAGACCCAACGCGCGATCGTCCTGCGCACGTCGGCCGGAGTCGCCGCCGGGCTGCTGAAGAACGCCGCGGCGGCGGCGTCGACTCGGCTCGAATCGCAAGGCGTCGAGCCCGGCGTCTATCGCACCGTCGTCCTGCCTTCCAGCGCCAGCTTCGGGCGGCCGGTCGCAGAGCCGCCGCGTCCCGGTGCCCTGGGTGCGTTGCTCGCCAGCATGCCGCTGAGCTCGTCGTCCGGCGGCGCCGCGAGCGACGACATCCCGGCGGCGCCGCGCGTCGGCGCCGACACGGGCGCCGCGGTTCGCAGCGACGGCGCGAGCAAGCGCAGCGCCGAGCTCGAGCAGGCGCTGATGCGGCTCGACGAGCTGACGCGCCATCCGCCGCACGAGACGTCGCGCTCCGGGCGGTCCGGGCCGAGCGAACGCATCGCCCAGCATCGATCGGCGGTGCTGGCGAGCGCGAGCGAGCCGGTCGATCGCCAGGTCATCGAGCTCGTCACCCGCCTGTTCGAATCGCTTCTCGCCGACTCGTTGCTGCCCGCCGCGTTCCGGCCGCCGATCGCGCGGATGCAGGTCGCCGCCTTGCGCCTGTGCCTCGCCGAGAGCGCGGCCCTCGATTCGTTCGACCACCCCGTCTGGCGCCTCCTCGATCGAATCGGCGAGACGAGCCTCGGCTACTCGCGGGTCGAGGATCCGCGCCTTTCCGGATTCCTCTCCTACGCCGCGGCCGTCGCCGAGGAGATGGCGGGCAGCTCGGCGCCCGACGGCGCGTTGTTCAGGCGCGGCCTGAACCGGATCGACGTCTTTCTCGCCGAGCAGCTGCGGGCGCAGGTGCGATCGGCGCAGCACGACATCGAAGCGCTTCGCGTCGCAGAGCGACGCGAGGTGCTGCAGCAGCACCTGAGCCAGCGGATCACCGATCAGATGGTCGCCGTGCGAACGACGCCGACGATCCGCCGCTTCATCACCGGCGCGTGGGCGCGCGTCATCGCCGACGAGATGCTGCGCCACGGCGAACAGTCGGAAGAGACGATGAGCGCGCTCAGGACGGTCGACGACCTGCTCTGGAGCCTGAAGATTCCCGATCACCCGCAAAGCCGGCAGAGGCTCATCACCCTCCTGCCCGGGCTGCTGCAACGCGTTCGCGTCGGCATGGAAGCGATCGCCCTGCCCGCGGTCGAGCAGCAGGCGGTGCTGAACGACCTGATGACGATCCACACCGAGGCGCTTCGCCCCGGCGCGGGCGCGCGCGCCGGCGCCGCCGGCGCGCTCACGCCCGAGGAGATCGTCCAGCGCATGCGCGACGAGGTCGTCGCCGATTCACCGCCGGCGCGAAGCTTCAGCGACTCGGTGATCGACCTCTCGTCGATGGAGACGGTCCCCGCGGAGCACCTGCCGAGCGGTGGCGATCGCGCCGACGACGATCCTGCCAAGCGCGTCGAATCGCTGCGCGTCGGCGATCGCCAGCGCCTCTTCCTGCACGGCCGCTGGAGCCGCGTGCAGTTGCTGTGGCGCAGCGACCGCAGCGTCTTCTTCCTGTTCGCCGGCGAGTCGCCGTCGCGAAATCACTCGATCACGCAGCGCGCCCTCGAGCGGCTCAGCTCGGCCGGCCTGCTGCAGCCGCTCGAGACCAAGCCGCTGGTGCAGCGAGCGGTCGACCGGATGATGCGCGACATCTCGCCGCGCGCCTGATTCAAGCGGCAACCGCGCGCTCGATCTCGGCGGCGACGAACGCCGGCCGCTCGTGGACGATCCAGTGCGTCGCGCCGGCGACGCGGACGACGCGCAGATCGGGTACGTACGCCTCGAGGCCGTCGAGCAGCGCCACCGGCAGGGCGATGTCGTCTTCGGCCCAGATCACGAGCGTCGGCGCGTGCGACGTCACCGCCGCTGGCGCGAGCTCGATCGACATGACCGGATCGTCGGCGCGCAGCGGCGGGCGCAGCGGCGAGGCGCGGTAGTAGTTGCAGCCGCCGCGCAGGCTCGTTCGCCACACTTCGCGATAGCGCTCGCGCACCTCGTCGGTCAGCCAGCCGCCACCCTCCCGGGCCGGGTCGGCGGCGCCCATGGCGGTGAAGAACGGCCACAGGCGGGCGAAATCGTTCTCGCTCAGCAGGGCCTCGGCGTCCGGGCGGCAGAGGAAGTTCATGTACGCGCTCGCCGCCTGCTGCGCCGGGTTGCTGCGCAGCTCGCGCAGAAACGTCGCCGGGTGCGGCGAGTTGATGATCACGAGGTGGCCGATCGCCTCGGGCCGCTGTGCCGCCAGCCCCCACGCCAGCGCGCCGCCCCAGTCGTGCGCGACCAGCGCGGCGAGCTCGCCGCCGAGCGAATCGATCAGCGACGAGATGTCGGAAACGAGATGCTTGGCGCGATACGCCTCGACGTCGGCGGGCGCCGACGAGCGTTCGTAGCCGCGCAGGTTGGGCGCGACGCAGCGATACGTGGTCGAGAAGTGCTCGAGCAACTCGTCCCACACGAACGCCGCCTCCGGAAAGCCGTGCAGGAAGACGATCACCGGCGCGCCGACGCGGCCGGCGGCGCGGCAGCTGAGGTCGATGCCGTTGCCGAGCTCGAGCGTGAAGGTTTCGATCATGGCGTCGGGTGGGTCCAGCCGTAGAGCACGCGGGCGGCGTCGTCGACGCCGGCGCGGCTCAACGACGAGAAGGGTGTCAGGGAAACGTCGCTCGACTCGGAGACGACCTCGCCGAGCACGGCGCCGGCGGCCTTCAACGCGGCCGCCGTCTCGCTGCGGCTCAGCTTGTCGACCTTGGTCAAGAGGGCGAGCAGCTTGACCGAGCCGTTCGCGAGCCGCGTCGCGACGAAGTCGAGGAGCTTGCGATCGATGTCGGTGAAGCCGAGGCGCGAGTCGACGAGCATGACGATCGCGCTCAGGCTGCGCCGGACGGCGAGGTACTCGGCCATGACCTCCTGCCAGCGCAGCTTGGCGTTGCGCTCGACCGCCGCGTAGCCGTAGCCGGGCAGGTCGGCGAAGAGAGCGTCGGCCTGCAGCTTGGGGCCGAGCTCGAAGAGGTTGATGTGCTGGGTGCGCCCCGGCGTCTTCGACGCGAAGGCCAAGCGCTTCTGCTGCGTCAGGACGTTGATCGCGGTCGACTTGCCGGCATTCGAGCGGCCGACGAAAGCGACCTCGGGCAGCTCGGTCGCGGGCAACTGGCCCAAGGCGCTCGCGGTGGTGAGGAAGCGCGCGGTGTGGGTCCAGGCGAGCGCGCGGCGCACCTCGGCGGCCGCGTCCTCCGCGGCTTCGATGGGCGCCGCAGAGGTCGGCAAGGAGGGGCTGGTCATCGTCGTGAAGCGCTCATTGTAAAATTGTCGGCTTTGGCACGAGAAGCTGGCGCCTCCATGAAGCCCGTATCGAGTTTGCTCTGTTCGCTGGCCCTGTCGGTGGCGAGTCTGTCCGCACAAGCCGTGCAAGCCGCCGAAAACACGGCCAGCGCGCCGGAGCCGGCCAAGGGCGCGACGATCTCCACCTCGGTCTGCGCCGCCTGCCACACCAACGACGGCTCGCGCGGCAGCGCCGCCAACCCGATCATCCAGGGGCAGCACCCCGACTACCTCGTCAAGCAGCTCACCGAGTTCAAGGCCGGCAAGCGCGACAACCCGGTCATGAAGGCGATGGCGTCGCCGCTCAGCGACGCCGACATGAAGAACGTCGCCGCCTTCTATGCCGGCAAGCAGGCCAAGCCCGGCTTCGCCAAGAACAAGGAACTCGTCGCGCTCGGCGAGAAGATCTACCGCGGCGGGATCGGCGATCGCAGCGTGCCGGCGTGCTCGGGCTGCCACGGGCCGAGCGGTGCCGGCATCCCGGCCCAGTATCCGCGCCTCGCCGGGCAGCATGCCGACTACGTCGAGGCTCAGCTGGTCGCGTTCCGCGGCGGGGTGCGCCGCAACAATCCGGCCATGGCGGCGATCGCCGCCAAGCTGAACGACCGCGAGGTCAAGGCGCTTGCCGACTACGTCGCCGGCCTGCGCTGACCACCGTCCGGGTCGTCGCTTGCCGCGGCCGCGGCCTTGCCCTCGAGCAGCAGGACGTCGACGCCATAGAGCTTGGCCAGCGCGGCGAGCTTGGCCGGGACGCCCCGCACGACGAACTTGCGCCCCCAGGCGACCGCGAGCCGCTCGATCTCGAGCAGGACGGCGAGCGCGGCCGAGTCGAGCTGCTGCAGCGAGCCTGCCTCGACGATCACCGGCGCCTCGCTGCCTTCGCTCTGCAGCGCCTGCTGGAGCATGCGCAGCGTCACCCGCGCCTCGCGCGAGGTGAGCGTCGCCGGCAGCAGCAGCATCAGCTTTTCGCGGCGGCCGACTTGTTGCGCTCGGCCATCTTGGCGATCAGCCCGTCGATGCCGTTGGCGCCGATCTCCTGGGCGAAGCTGTTGCGATAGTTCTCGACCAGCCAGACGCCGAGCACGTTGACGTCGTAGATCTTCCAACTCGTCCCGGCCTTCTCGAGCCGATAGTCGAGCTGGATCGGATCGCCCTTGCCGCGGATCTCGGTCCTGACGACGACCTCGTTGTCGGTCGCCGCGCCGCGCATCGGCTTGACCTCGACGTTCTGCTCGGAGCTCACCTGCGAGAGCGCGCCCGAGTAGGTGCGAACCAGGAGAAGCTTGAACTCGTCCTGGAGGCGCTTCTGCTGGTCGGGCGTCGCCTGCTTCCAGTAGCGGCCGACCGCCGACGCCGTCATCCGCTGGAAGTTGACGAAGGGCAGGACCTTCTGGTCGACCAGCGCGATCACCTTGCGGATGTCGCCGGACTGGATCGACTTGTCGGCCTTGACCGCGTCGAGGACGTCGGTCGAGACCTCCTTGATCAGGGCCTCGGGCGCCTTCGCGGCCTGCGCCTGGGCGCCCACCGCGGCGAAGGCGAGCACGGTCGCGGCAAGCCAGCCGATCGTTCTTGTCGTGGACATCTTTGGTTCCTTGGAAATTGCAGAGGGCGCAGGGTGCGCGAAGTTCACGAACCTTGTTCGCCGAAGGGAAAGCGCCTGATTCTCAACGCGCGACGGCCCGCGCAGGTTCACAGCGCCGGAGCCGCGCTCAGCGCGGCGCGGACGCCGGCGTCGCGGCCGCGGGCGGGGCGAGGTTGCCGGCCGCCGCGCCGGCGGCGGCCGACGCCGCCTCGTCCGGCGCTGCCGGGGTTTCCGGCTCCTCGCCGTCGAAGACCAGGCTGCGCCGGCGCTGCAGGTAGGCGTCGCGAACGAAGGTGTACTTGTCGAGAGCGATGTCGTCGATGACGCGGGTCGCGCCGAGCAGGCTGGAGCGGGTGTTGAGGATCTGCAGGAAGCCCAGGCCGAGCTGCGTGCCGGTGCCGTCGAAGAACGCCGGCGGCGTCGCCAGCCGGTCGAGCGGCAGCGCGGCGGTGTCGCGAACCGTCGACGGGCCGAGGATCGGCAGGACGACGTAGGCGCCTGCGCCGACGCCGTAGCGGCCGAGCGTCTGGCCGAAGTCCTCGTAGTGATGTTCGAGCCCCATCTCGCTGGCGACGTCGAGGATGCCGAAGAGGCCGAACAGCGTGTTCGCTCCCACCCGCGTCGCGTCCTCGAGGCCGAGGGCGAATTTGCCCTGCAGCATGTTGTTGACCGCCGACCAGGCGTCGGCGAAGTTGCTGAAGAAGTTGCTGACGCCGCGCCGGACCGGTTGCGGAACGACGTCCGCGTAGACGGTGGCGACCGGCTTCAGGATGGCGTCGTCGACACTCTCGTTGAAGTTGAAGACCTTGCGGTTCCAGTTCTCCCAGGGGTCGAGGCGCTGGCCCGGGCCGCCGCGCGACTCGCGGATCGTCGTGCAGCCGACGAGCGCGGCCGCCATCGCGACGACGGCCGCGACGACCGTCAGCGACCGCAAGGGTCGCCGTAGCGACGATTTCATTTCTTTCCTCCGCTGGGGCCGGGCGCCGACGCGGCAGGCGCCGGCGCGCCGCCGGCATCCGCTGCCTTGCTGAACAGGAACTGGCTGATCAGGCTCTCGAGGACCACTGCCGATTGGGTTTGCTTGATGGTATCGCCGCCGGCCCACATCTTCTCCGCTGCACCGGGCTCGACGCCGACGTACTGGTCGCCGAGCAGCCCCGAAGTGAGAATTCGCAACGAAGAATCCGACGGAAATTGCACGTCGCGGTTGATCGCCAGCTCGACGACGCCCTGATAGAGCTTCGGGTCGAGCCTGATCGAGGCGACCCGGCCGACGGTGACGCCGGCGCTTCGCACCGGCGCGCGAACCTTGAGCGCGCCGATGTTGTCGAAATACGCGGTCAAGGTATACGTGTCGCCGCCGCTGAAGCTGCCGAGGTTGGCCGCCTTCAGCGCCAGGAAGACGAGGCCCGCCATGCCGAGCAGCACGAAAATGCCGACGAAGGTCTCTATGCTTTTCTTTCCCATCGGTCGTTCCTGTCTTGCGGAGTGAGGCTGGCGAGATGCGCGTGGGAGCGGCGGGGCCCGTTCGCTAAGGCGTCGAGAACATGAGCGCGGTCAGGACGAAGTCCATCATGAGCACGCCGAGCGAGGCGATCACGACGGTCCGCGTCGTTCCATGGGCGACGCCCTCGGGGGTCGCCTTCGCTTCGTAGCCCTGGTAGAGGGCGACGAAGGTGCAGATGAAGCCGAAGACGATGCTCTTGATGACGCCGTTGCCGATGTCGCGGCGGACGTCGACGCCCGACTGCATGATCGACCAGAAATTGCCGGCGTCGACGCCGATCAGGAGCACGGCGACGACGTACGCACCGAGGATGCCGATCGACGAGAAGAGGACCGCGAGGATCGGCATCGAGACGAGGCCGGCGAGGAAGCGCGGCGCGAGCACGCGGCTCCTCGGATCGACGGCCATCATGTCCATCGCGGCGAGCTGCTCGCCGGCTTTCATGAGGCCGATCTCGGCGGTGAGCGACGTTCCGGCGCGGCCGGCGAAGAGCAGCGCCGTCACGACCGGACCGAGCTCGCGTGTCAGCGACAGGTTGACGATCAGGCCGAGCGATTCGGCGGCGCCGTAGGTGACGAGCGCGTAGTACATCTGCAGCGCGAGGACGAAGCCGACGGCGAGCCCCGACGCGAGGATGATGACGAGCGATAGGTTGCCGATCGCGTGGATCTGGGCGATGACGAGATAGGGCCGGCGCAGCGCGACTGGGCAGGCGCGCAGCAGGTCGACGAGGAATGTCGCGTGGTGGCCGAGGACGCGCAGGATCTCGAGCGCGCGCCGGCCGAGCCCGTCGAGGAGGCCGGTCATCGCGCCGGCCCCGTCTTCGCCGCGCCGCTCACGCGCCGGCCCCGGAGCCATCGCCGAGCGGCGACGCCGCCCGCGCCGTCAAGCGCTCACCCCAAAGTCTTCCGCCAGCGGCCGGGCCGGGTGCGCCATCAAGCGCCCACCCCGAAGTCTTCCGCCAGCGGCCGTGCGGGATAGTGGAACCGCACCGGCCCGTCGGCCTCGCCGCGAATGAACTGGCGCACCTCGGGGTCTTCGGATTCGGCGAGCTGCTTCGGTGTCCCTTCGGCGACGACCTTGCCGCGCGACGACATCAGGTAAGCGTAGTCGCAGATCTTGAAGCACGCCGCGACGTCGTGCGAGACCAGGATCGCGGTCGCGCCGGTGGTGTCGTTGAGGATGCGGATCAAATTGGCGGCGATCGCCATCGAGATCGGGTCGAGGCCCGCGAACGGCTCGTCGTACATGATGAGCTCGGGGTCGAGGGCGATGGCGCGCGCGAGCGCGACGCGCCGCGCCATGCCGCCCGAGATCTCGGAGATGTCGAGCCCGGCGGCGCCGCGCAGGCCGACCGCGTTCAGCTTCATGAGGACGATGTCGCGGATCATCGTCTCGTCGAGGTCGGTGTGCTCGCGCAACGGGAACGCAACGTTCTCATAGACCGAGAGATCGGTGAAAAGCGCGCCGAACTGGAACAGCATGCCGAGGCGCCGGCGCAGCGCGAACAGCTGCTCCGAATCGTGCGCATCGACGACCTTGCCGTCGACGCGGATGGTGCCCTGGTTGGCGGCATAGACGCCGCCGATCAGGCGCAGCAGGGTCGTCTTGCCGCAGCCCGAGCCGCCGAGGATCGCCGTGACCTTGCCGCGGCCGAAGGCGAGCGACACATCGTTGAGGATCGTCCGGCTCGCGTCGTAGCCGAAGACGACGTGGTCGATCTCGACGAGCAGGTCGCGATGAGGATGGCCGGTGGTTTCGGCGATCGCGCGCAGGTCGCTCATCGGCCAGCGAGGCAACGGGAAGGGCGGCTCATCGAGGCAGCTCGCTGAAACCCATCAGCATCTCGTCGACCGCCCGCGCCGCCTGCCGCCCTTCCCGAATCGCCCAGACGACGAGCGACTGGCCGCGCCTCACGTCGCCGGCGGCGAACACCTTGGGAACGTTGGTCGCATAGCCGCCCGCCGCCTCGGTGGTCGCCCTGGCGTTGCCGCGCGCGTCGCGCTCGACGCCGAAGGCATCGAGCAGGCTCGCGAGCGGGCTGACGAAGCCCATCGCGAGGAGCACGAGCTGCGCCGGGATGACCTGCTGGGTCCCCGGCACCTCGACCATCTTGGCGCCCTGCCACTCGACCCGCACCGCCTTGAGAGCGGTCAGCTTGCCGCCTTCGCCGATGAATTCCTTGGTCGCGATGGCGAACTCGCGCTCGCAGCCTTCCTCGTGGCTCGACGAGGTGCGCAGCTTGGTCGGCCAGTACGGCCACACCAGCGGCTTGTTCTCGTGATCGGGCGGCATCGGCATGAGCTCGAACTGGGTCACGCTCCTGGCGCCGTGGCGGTTGCTCGTGCCGACGCAGTCGCTGCCGGTGTCGCCGCCGCCGATGACGATCACGTCCTTGCCGTCGGCGCGGATCTGCCGCTCGACCTTGCCGCCGGCGTTGACCTTGTTCTGCTGCGGCAGGAACTCCATCGCGTAGTGGACGCCATCGAGATCGCGGCCCGGCACGGGCAGGTCGCGCGAGCGCTCGGCGCCCGCGGCGAGGACGATCGCGTCGAACTGCGCGATCAGCTCGTCGGCGCCGACGCTTTCCTTCGACCAGTCGGTGACGACCTCGCCTTCGGCGCGCTTGCCGATCTGCACGCCGGCCCGGAACACGACGCCTTCGGCCTCCATCTGGGCGATGCGACGATCGATGTGCGACTTCTCCATCTTGAAGTCGGGGATACCGTAGCGGAGCAATCCGCCGATCGCGTCGTTGCGCTCGAAGACCGTGACCGCGTGGCCGGCGCGGGCGAGCTGCTGGGCGGCGGCGAGGCCGGCCGGGCCCGAACCGACGACGGCCACCGTCTTGCCGGTCTTCGCGACGGGCGGCTTCGGCACGACGAAGCCTTCGGCCCAGGCGCGATCGATGATCGCGTGCTCGATCGACTTGATGCCGACCGGGTCATCGTTGATGTTGAGCGTGCACGCCGCCTCGCACGGCGCCGGGCAGATGCGGCCGGTGAACTCGGGGAAATTGTTGGTCGAGTCGAGCGTCGCGAAGGCGTTCTTCCAGTCGGCGCGATAGACCAGGTCGTTGAAGTCCGGGATGATGTTGTTGACGGGGCAGCCGCTGTTGCAGAAGGGCGTGCCGCAGTCCATGCAGCGCGCGCTCTGCACCTTAGCCTTGTCTTCGTTCAGCGTGAAGACGAACTCGCGGTAGTTCTTGACGCGCTCGGGTACCGGCTCGTGGTCTTCTTCCACGCGCTCGAAATCCATGAAGCCGGTGACATTGCCCATCTCGCTGCCCAGTCGCTCCTGTCCTGCCGGCCGTTACTTCGGCGCGACGACCTTGGTCGCTTTGCCGTGGGTGCGCGCCTTGGCGATCGCATCGTCGGCGGCGGTCGTCGCCCGGATCTCGCCGAGCGCCGTCATCGCCTTCAGGCTGATCTCGGCGAGCGCCCGCTTGTACTCGTTCGGGAAGACCTTGACGAACTTCGGCAGCGCCTCGTTCCAGTGGTCGAGGATCTCGCGCGCGCGCAGGCTCCCGGTCCACTGATGGTGGTCGGTGATGAGCGACTTCAGCAGCGTCTCGTCGGCCTGCTCGCGGTGCCAGACCGCGCGCTCGAGCGATTGCTCCTGCTCGGCGACCGGCACGACGCGGCCGAGCGAGACCATCGCCGTGTTGCAGCGCGATGCGAACCGGCCGTCCTCGTCGTAGACGTAGGCGATGCCGCCGCTCATGCCGGCGGCGAAGTTGCGGCCGGTCTTGCCGAGGACGACGACGGTGCCGCCGGTCATGTACTCGCAGCCGTGGTCGCCGGTGCCCTCGACGACGGCGGTCGCGCCCGAGAGTCGCACCGCGAAGCGTTCGCCGGCCACGCCGCGCAGGAACGCCTCGCCACTGGTCGCGCCGTAGAGCACGGTGTTGCCGACGATGATGTTCTCGGTCGCATCGCCGCGGAAGTCGATGCTCGGCCGGATCGCCAGGCGCCC
>Ga0157375_10005175_pt1 | contig 11315 bp, 9 predicted proteins | sample M35metaG_FD_115311 | JGI IMG/M metagenome (GOLD analysis project Ga0157375, IMG submission 115311) | Miscanthus rhizosphere microbial communities from Kellogg Biological Station, Michigan, USA - M3-5 metaG | ecosystem: Host-associated > Plants > Roots > Rhizosphere > Soil | place: USA: Michigan...
GCGGCCAACGGGTGAGAAGGTGCGCTGGATAGTGCGGTTCTCATCCCTGCGGGAGTTGAGCGGTGCTCCTCCTGCCGTGGGCTCTCGAAGTGTGCGCACTTCGGGAAAACATCAACCGGAAGAGCGGCGCGTCGCCGTCTCCTCCAGCCGGTGGCCGCCTGCACTCGTGCACAAAGTGCTCGTTGGTTCCCTCCGGCCTTAACCAATGGTCTAAGGAGGACCAGAAAATGGATACCAATCAGGAAACTACCAAGGTAACGAACGGTACGGCCGCCGCCGTGGATGTTGTTTCGGCCGAACCCGCGCTCACGCCCGAGGCAGTGGTGGACGTGTTGCGCAGCACGCGCGCGCGCATCACCGAGGTGGCGCCGATGACACCAAAGGAGCGCCGGCTGCTGCGCCGCCGGGCGGACACGCCCGGTCCGATTGTGCAGGCGTCGATCGACGTCCTCGGTGCGCTCGAGAACGTGTCGCAGGCGGTCGGCCAGCCGGCTGCCGACGTGCGCCAGTTGTCGGACGACGTCAACCGCTGGAGGATCGTGGAGGGTGAGCTGCGGTCGATGCTAAACGGCATCGCCGGCGCGAACCTCATCCGCCGCCAGCGGATCGCGCTGATCGCCGGGCAGGCCTTCAACATCGGGGAGCAGTTGGCGCGCGATCCGGCCAACGCCGTTCTCAAGCCGCACCTGGACGAGGTCAAGCGTCTGAAGAGCGTCAAGCGCCGCAAGAAAGCGGCGCCGCCGGCTCCCGGCACGCCGCTGCCCAAGTCCCCCAGCACGCCGGTGACCCCCGTCGTGCCGTTCGAACGTTCGGACATGTAACTGTGATGGGTGGGAGGGAGACCGGGCGCGCGCAAGCGCGCCCGGTCGTTTCCGTTGCAGCGGTCAGGAGAGCGCGGAGAAGGCCTGTCCGCCAGTTTTCGAACCACGGTTCCGAAGATGGCGAGTGCGAAACCGCCGGTGAGGACGTACCGGACGCCTTCCGCGTTCAGCGCTTTGCAGAGCGAGAGGAGGTCTTCGAACTCAGGTGCGCGTGAGTATTCGCGATCGTCCTGATCATCCACGCGTCAGCCTCCTCATGATCCGCAAATCGGTACACGCCGCGCGGAATGAGAGCGCCCCCGCGCAAACGGTTCATGGTCCGCTGCATCGCGGCGGCATCACGAAGGGTGTCTTCACCCTCAGGGCGTCTCGAAACGCGTCGCACAGGAGAATCGTAGCAGGCGCGTTAACCGTCAGCGCTTGATATCAATCACTCGCAGGACCTCGCGAGTAGCCGTTTCCTAGCTTGAAAGTAGCTTGGTTATCAATCGGTTGAGGACTAGAAAAGAAACGAAGGCCTGACATCACAGACTGACCCACAGGCGTAGCCGCGATGAAGGAGCGTTTGTGGGTCGAGCAGAACGTCGGATGACAGCCAGCGAAGCCTTGCAGCTTGCCGATGATTTGCGCTCCTCCGCCACCAGCCGCCGCGGCGACTGGCCCTCCGACGACGAGCGCCGCTCCGATCTGGTCACGCATGAGCGTATGTCGGAGGGTCTGCGACGTGTCCGCGCTCGATGATGTTCTCGCTGCGGTCGCGTCCGCGATGAACGAGAGCGCGTCGCGATGGTATTCGTTTGGAGCCCAGGCCGCGACGCTATGGGGCCGTCCACGACTCACCGCGGACGTCGACTCTGCCCGGGGGGTCGTGAAGAGCCACACACTCATAACCGGTGGTCGCTCGCTTCGCTCGGACCACCGTACGAAGTCGCCTCCGGCGACATTAGACCCCGTTACCTTCGAATATCTTCGAGCTACGCCTTGACGCAACGTTTCTGAAAGAACTATGCTAATCCACAGATAGCTGTGGAGGTTGCATATGTCAGTAATAACAATCGACCCTGAGGTCGTGAACGTCCCCAAGGCATCTGGTGTAAAGACGTTCCGGATTCACGTAGCGCGCTTTCCTGTCGTGACGCAGAAGAGCGCATCGCGGGTCGGGGGAGAAGAGAACCACAGAGGTGAGGAACACCGCAGCCGGCTCTCCGTCTAACCGGTTCTGAAGGCTTTCATTTCGCGCGGCTTCTGGACGTCTACGCGCTGTCTGATCAACTTGAAGGTCGGTTCGGACAGGGGACTGTGTAGCCACTCATCAAGTGATTCAGTGTCACACGAGCCAAATACGTGCGAAACACACTGGCTGATATTCTCGCCCCGTTCTCTCTCGACGAGTTCCGGAGGGAACACTATGCCCGGCGCCCGCTCATGGTGCCAGGAACGCCGACGAAATTTGATCATCTGTTCGGCTGGGCGGATCTGACACACCTCCTCAACACCTCGCCGATCCCTCATCCAACGATGAGGCTATCACTCAAAGGGGAATTGTTGGACGCTGCTGACACCATAGCCGTTGTAGCTCAGTGCCGAGCCGGCGCGACCATGATAATCAATACGATTCATCTCTTTGATGAGAAGATCGGACGTTTCGCGGCCCAACTTGGCAGAGACATCGCTGAACCGATCAACGTCAACATGTACTTGTCACAGCCGAGCAAACCAGCGTTCAACCGGCACTACGATATTCACGACGTCTTTATTCTGCAGATTTCAGGAAAGAAGGGTTGGGCGGTCTATAGCCAGACTGTGGAGTTCCCTCTCTTCGAAATGAAATTTCACGGGGCCACGCCTCCGATCGAAGCTTGCATTGAGACAGTGTTGACCCCAGGCGACGTCCTCTATATCCCCCGTGGGCACTGGCACGAGGCAACGGCCGCAGACGAGCAATCACTCCATCTAACGGTGGGAATCGACGCCCACACTGGCATCGACTTCCTGACATGGGTCGTCAATGAACTTCGGGAGGATGCCCCGTGCCGACGTCCCCTTCCCCTGGTGTTCGCTGATGAAGAGACCACCAACGATGCGTCGACTCTGCGCGAAGCTTTCTTGACGACAGTTCAGGAGCGATTGGCAGACAAGCTCGCATCGCCGAACACAATCTCCGAATACCTCAAGCATCGGATAGCTTTGGATCGCGGAGTCACGCGTTTCATTTTTCCCGATCAACTTCTTGCAGAGCCAGCTAGCGAACTCGGGATAACTAGGTTTGTCCGGCCGGCGTATCAGCGCGTCGCCATTGAGTACGACGCAGATACCGCCGAACTGATTTTGACTGTTTGGGGCAAAGTTCTTCGACTCCCTTTACTAGCGGAGGCAGTAGTCCGGTTGATACTCTCTCGGAGTGCGTTCAGCTTTGACGACTGTCGTGCGGCCGCACCAGACTTAAGTACCCAAGAAACCTGGATGGTTTTGAACGCTTTCGTTCGAGAAGCGATAGTCTTCGACGCCGATCGCGAGCATTGGTGTGTTCCGATGGACGCGACATCGCGTGAAAGCTAGCACTGGCCTCGGCCGGTTGACGTGTTCGCGACTTTACCCCTCACTACTTGGCTACCAACTGTCTCGTTTCGCGAAGGCAGTCAATGCTCCCGAACGAGAGCGTTTGGTCCGAGAGAATGATGTCGCTGTTGAGATCGACACATGCGCCGATTCCGTTGACCGTTCGGAGGAAATTCAGGGCTTTCATCAGAAACAGACGCTCCCGTCCGGTTATCTCGGACCCGGAGAGGAGCTTCGTGACTGCGATGCGCGCGAGGTGGAGCACGGGTTCGTTGTGGATTGATAGCGCGTCTACCAGGAGATAGTTCCACGTGGTGCCATCAAGGATCAGAAGGATGTTTCCCGGGCCGGCGGTATCGAGGATCTCGCCAGTATCCCTGACGTAATCGTAAATATTCCTGAGCAGCGAACGGACCGCGGCGCGAAGCGCGGCATCGTGGTCAAGCGTTTCTAGGAGGACCCCAAGCTCCCTCCGTGTCTGCACGCGAAGGAACTGTTGACGATCGAAGAATTCAATTGGTCTGCCTGAGAACACCAGCGCGTGAGTAACTTGTGAATAAATCATGGCATCTAGGGTGTCAGCCTTGGCTCCGTCGTCGGAATAGCCGCCTACTAGGCTTAACGCGTTGCCTGCCGCAAGGTACGGCTGCACTGTCACAACAGCCCACGCGGTGGCCGCGGCACCGTCGGATAAGTGCCTTTGGAGTGTAGAGAGTTCTTGAGAATAGGAGGGTCTTCCGCCAAGCGCTGCTGCAAGAAGGCTGCTGCTTAGAGGCACGGGGAGCAGGTAACGCCGTTCCTCTAGCGTATGCTTAGAACCAAAATAGCTGCAAATCCGAGTCATGCGCTCGCCGCGCTGAAGTAGTTCTTCTTGTTCGATGGCCTGCAGGGTTTCGTCGGAGGGCTTGTCAATTGGCTCGCCGCACCGGAGGACAAATCGCAAGGTGTTCGAGGATATCTTTACGACGACTCCGGGTATTCGTTCAGAGATGTAGACGAGATGCTCGCCGCCGGTGGCGATATGACAAAGTTGCGAACCGAAGATGATGTCGCGCAGGTCCTCGGCGGTCGGAAACAGGACGGGCATGAGCAATTGGCAGCAACGATTGTAGGATGACACGAAGTGCCAGGCCCTCGTTTTTTTTGCGCCATACCTGGTTGATAAACGAGTACTTCGGGGCTCGTTTGAAATCTGATAAAAGGTGCGAGTTTGGCATCAGCCAGACTTGCGTTAGGAGCGAAGCCCGGCCGTTTTGACGCCCGATCTGAGCGCGGCTCACTTCGGAAGTATCGGTTGCAAATCGGTGTTGTCGAAGATGGAAACCAGCGTGGTCACCTTGCAATCCAGCGCGACAGCGATGCGGAGTACGGTAGTGAGGCTGGGTACGGCGAACCCGTTCTCCATGTTGCTGATGTAAGCCTCAGTCAGTCCTGAGGCGACTGCGAGCGCATTTTGGGTCACACCGTACTTCTCGCGCAGCTCGCGCAGACGGCGGCCGAATACTTCGCCTTCGGGCTGGCGGACGCGCTTCATCGGCGTACTTTCCGCTTGCGTTTTTGTGTCGGTGAGCTTATAGTATCGTACAAGTTAGTGAGGTAGAAAACCATGCTCGAAACCGACGTTGTCGACCGCATCCGGCACATCTTCCTACACCCACGCCCGCATGTCAGCATTTCGCAGGCGACGGCGCTCCTCGGGTGGACGCGGGGGCAGATGTCCGAGGCCATTGAGGCGGGGGAGGTCGAGCTGTGGACGACGCCGGTAGGGAAGTGGTTTCCGCGGGTGGAGATGATGGCCAAGGCGATCGAGATCTGGCCGCTGCACCTGATTGAAGAGGCGCTTGGGGACGATGCGGACGGCGTTCTGCCGCAGGCGATCCGGTGCGCGGAGTTGCGCGTCCGGCTGTCGCGGCATCACATCGACATGCTGGAGTATCGGGCGGAGCAGCAGGAGACGACCGTCAGCGGCGTGCTCGCGCGGGAGCTGGACGGCATCGCTAGCGCGCATATCGAGGAGTTGTCGGCGGCGTTGCCGGGGTTCGCCGAGGCGATGGCTTGGCCGGATGGTGTGTCTGTCTAATCCGCAGATGCCCGGTTAGTTTTCCCGACGAAAGCGGATCGCGCGACTGCCGGAAAACCGAAGCATATTTCGCGAAGCTTTGGAGTGCGGCGGCGATCGAGCCGCCGCTTTGGGAGGGGGCGGGAAACGTGACCATTCGCCGCCGCTGATGCATGCGGAGGCTACGCATCGCCGCGATTCAGGCGAGCATTAACGAAGGCGCGGCGTCGCGCTTCCTCCACCCCTCCCAAAGCGGTGGCTTTGCTACCGCACTCCAAAGTGCTTCGCACGAAATCGATGTGGCGCGATACAAAAAGGGGAGGGCTTGGAGCCCTCCCCTTTGTCGAATGCGGAGTGATGTGGTTTACGGCGTCGTGACGACGGCGTCGTCGATGTAGACGTCGTTGCCGAAGACGCTGATGCCGAGGAAGCCTAGTTGGACGGTGGTGCCTTTGTAGGCGGTCAGGTCGATGGTGTGCTGCTTCCAGCCGGTCGTGCCGTCGTAGCGGTTGATGGCGGTGCCGACGTTCGCCCACGTTCCGGTGGTGGAGGCCTGCACCTGGACGCGGTCGGCGTCGGAGGAGAAGCCGGTGTCGTGGTAGACCCAGAACTTCAGCGTGGCCGTGGTGGCCGTGCCGGGAATCGCGAAGCCGGTGGTCTGGTAGATGCGCGTCTGCGAGCCGCTGGCGGAATCGTAGGAGTTGAACCGCGCCAGGTCGCTGCCGCCGTGCGGTGAGATGACCGGATGCGTGCCGGCGGTGACGATGGTCCAGGCGCCGGCGGTGCCGGAGACTTGCGCGGTGGCCCAGCCGGTCATGTTTTCGAATCCATTCGAGAAGAGCGTCGATGAGCTGCACGATGCCGTGAAGTTGTTGCCGGTCACGTTCGCGCCGGCGATGGTCACGGAGAGAGAGGTCGGCGAGAAGGTGCAGCCGCTCTTGCTCGGCGTCACGGTGTAGGTGCCGTTGGGCAGGTTGCTGATGACGTAGTTATTCGACCCGTCGCTGGTCGCGCCTTGCGATCCGGCGGTGACGGTCGCACCCGAGGTGCCGGCGCTGCCGGAGATTGAGAACGTGGCCACTGGCGTCGTCACCGTGGCGGTGATCGTGAAGTTGCCGGCGGCGTAGCCGTTCACGCCGAACCACCAGGTGCCGGAGGACGGATTCGTCGCCGAGCAGGTCTCGTTGCCGGAGGAGGTGTACGGCCGGCAGATCCAGGCCGACGACGTCGGCTTGACGTTGAACTGCGTGTAAAGGTCGACGTCGGCCGTCGCAGCCGAGGTGGAAACGGTCAGGTTCGTGGCGCCGGCGGGGACGGTGATGAAGTAGTACTTCCAGGCGTTCAGGGCCACGCTTTGGCCGGTCGCCGCGACGCCGCTGGTGAGCTGCGTGTCGCCGGTGCCGCAGGTGGCGGTAAAGTTGACGCCCGTGACGTTGGCCGAGGTGATGGTGACGGAGCTGGAGGCGGGGGAGAAGGTGCAGCCCGACTTGCTCGGCGTCACCGTGTAGGTGCCGGCCACGAAGCCCGACATCGAATAGTTGCTCGATGCGTCGCTGGTAGCGGACGACGATCCGGCGGTCACGGTGGCGCCGGTGGTGCCGGCGTTGCCGCTGATCGAGAAGGTCGGCGCGGTGCACGACGCCGTGAAGTTGACGCCCGTGACGTTGGCCGAGGTGATGGTGACGGAGCTCGACGTCGGCGAGAAGGTGCAGCCGCTCTTGCTCGGCGTCACAGTGTAGGTGCCCGCCGCGAGATTCGCGATCGTGTAGTTGCTCGATGCATCGCTGGTGGCCGAGCCGCCGCTCGTGGAGAGTGTGGCGCCGGTCGTGCCGGCGTTGCCGGAGATCGAGAACGTGGCGGTGGTCGACGTCGTCACCTTCGCCGTCCAGATCTCTTCCTTGGCGTTGTTGCGGCGGTCAGTCCAGGAGGGGAAGAAGGAGTTGGCGTATCCGGAGAGGCTGTTGTAGTCGCCGAACTGGTTGCCCGAATCGGCGCCGGTGACCGTCTCGTCGGTCATGGCTGTGGTCACCTTGACCGCGGCCTGCCAGGTCGCGCCGCCGTCGGACGACATCTGATAGTAGACGTCGACCTTCTTGCGGCCCGCGTCGGCGACGGTGTCGTAGTAGATCGCGCCGATGGTTCCGTTCGTCTCGTCGACGGCGAGGAACGGGTTGAACTGGTCATTGAGGCCGCTCTGATTATTCAGCTTGACCGCGGCGCTCCAGGTAGCGCCCCCGTCCGTGGAGCGGGTGAACCAGATCCGCGTTTTGCACGTGGAGCTGACGTTGGAGCCGGGCTCGCTGGTGGTGCTGGCGCAACCCGTATCGCCGGAGAGGTCGGTCCAGACCGCGTAGACGTTGTTGGTCGTGCCGTTCTTGTAGGCGCCGCCGGAGACGTAGACCAGCGCGCGGCGGCTGTTGAACGACGGGACGCCGATGTCGTAGCCGCGGAAGGTCGTCCTGATCTTTACCGGCGTGCCGTAGCTCGCGCCGCCGTTAGTCGACTTGACCACGAAGATGCCGCGCGAGCCGGTGTCAGGGAAGAAGCCGAAGACGTCGCCGGCGGAGTTGGTCTTCACGTCGGCGCCGATGCACGTGCCGGTGGCCTGCCCGTCGCTGACCTGGATGGGAGTTCCCCATCCCGTCGACGTGCGGCGATTCATGAAGGCGGGATTGCCGTTGTGCCAGATGACGTAGTTGTTGTTGGCGAAGGGCGACGTCGCGCTGTGGTCGACCCACTGCATCTGTTTGTCGGTGTTCGTCTGCGTGCCGGAGATGGTTCCGTCGAACGTCCACGTCGCGCCGCCGTTGGTCGACTTGTACGACTGGACTTTGAGGACGGTCTGGGCGGAGTTGATGCCCATCGTGGTCGACCACGCGGTGCCGTCGGAGCTCCAGTCGACCGTGGGATCGGAATGGAAGGCGTCGCCGCTGGCCAGGGGAAGGTTGCTCTGGCCCCACGTCACGCCTCCGTCGGTGGAGTAGTACTGCCCCTGCATGCCTGAGCCGCCGATGTTGTTCGAGGCGGCGATGATCTTGGTCGGATCCCAGTAGTTGATGCGGATGTCCGACTCGCTGCGCGAAACCGTCTGCGCGCCAGAGGTGCGGACGTTCGTTCCGGCCGTGGCGCCGAGAGTGGTGATGCGCCGGAAGCTCATCGCCGAGGTTGTCGCTTCATCCTCGGCATCGGCATCGAGGTCCTGAAAGTTCCGGCCCGGCGCCATGGTGGCGTTCGGATTTCCCGGCTTGAGGTTCTGGTGCGTGACCATCCACTCCAGGATTTCCTTCAGAACCAGCGGATAGCCACCCGTCGGGTCGTTGTCGTTGTCGTAATTAGCCTCGGGATGCCCTTTCCGCCAGTACACCTTGAGCCAGGGCGGAACGATCGGGTCGTCGGCGTCTTTGTCTTTGAGCTTGGTGAAGTCCTGATTCTTCTTGATCAGTTTTTCAAGCTCGCTGCCGGGGATGACATGGTCCTTTTTGAGCTGCTCATCGAGCGTGGGAAACTTCTTGGCTTGGCCGGGAGGAGTGGTGGGAGGCCCCTGCGCATAACCGAGGGTAGCCGTGAGAAACAGAGCTGCCAGGACGAGAGAGATTCTCTTCATTACTTTCCCTTCGTGAAGCTTTCAGTTGTTTGGGGAGGGGGCGAAACAGTTCCGTTACATCAAGAACGGTGCCGCGGCAAAAGGGGCTGAAAACAGCCTTTTTGGCAGCTTTGTTGACCCGAAGGGGAGGAAATGAGGGCTCACGGGTTGAGCAGTGAGGCAGAGGTTGACCCATGCGGGGAGGCGCCGCAGGCGTGACGATGATCTGTCCTGACATCGCCGGCTGGTGCATCACGCAGTAGACGGAAAGACGCCTCATCGTGGAAGGTCATCCCTGCCAACAAAATGGGGTGTGCAATGCGTTGGTCGGCCACACATCCGGGTGTTCCAATAGCGGGGGGTAGGGAAATTCCTTTTCGCGTCACTCCATAGTTAAAGAGAGAGAGGAGACTCTTCAAAATTACCCCTGACGATCGTCAGCTCGGCTTGGCTCGGACGCCAAGCGCCGAGCCTACTATGGCTGTGCGCGCGGTCGACGCACTGCTTGAGTGCTATCCGCGCATTGCGTTCTTCTTTCCGACGATCAGGCCGTACGGTCTGACAGCGGAGGGCAGCACCATGCAGGTACGTGAACACGTCGCGGGACTCCTCTGGATGGTCGGCCTGTTGCACGATGAGCGCGGCATGTGCCCGCTGCTCGACCTGCGGCGCGTGTTCATGCGTTGGTGGCCGTCAACAGCAGCGAAGACGAATTTCGCTCATTACTTGCGTGAACTCATCGACGAAAAGCTCCTCACGGAAACCGTCGCAGAGCGTGATCGGCGCCGACGCACCGTGCGGCTCACCAAGCGCGGCACCGAAGTGCTGCGCGCGATCCGCGAGAGTCGTCGTAACGCTGTTGCCGAAGCAACTCAACACCTGGGCGCTGAGTTGACCTCGCAACTTGTCGCGCTCGCGAACCAGGTAGCGCCGATCCTCTGGCGGGCGGCGCGTTCACCGCTTCGGCGTGCGAAATAGGTGCGTTGACGCATCTACTGCGTGCATGCAATAGGTACTTGGGCCGTACATAACGACAGCCTGACCGAAATCTCTCGACCAAGCGATCTCGTTACTCGAAATAGCCGAGTTCAGCATCTCCAAAAATCCTGGAGTCAGACTATGCCCATTCGTTTCCTCCAACCCTGTGCCATCCGAAGCAATATCACGAGCTTAGTCGAGCAGTGTTGGCATCGTCCTCTGAGGAGCTCCTATGCCTAGAACCGATGTACTGCGTCCTTTCGCTAGCGTGTGCATGCTCGTCATAATCACGCTCCCAGCCTTCGCCGAAAAACTTCGAACAAATGAAAATGTTATCAAGGCGTCCAAGGACGACGCGACGCCCCGCGTGATGCGAGCGGGACCCGTGGCGCAAGGACCTTCCGGGCGGGTGGTGCAAACGGTTGCCCAGCATTCAACGACGGAAAGCGGAGCGAAGCCGGTCATCGTGCCAGCCTCGCTGGCGACGTCAGGATCTCCCGGTCGACCGGAGCAAACAGTCGCTCCGAAGCGCCCGACAAGCGAAAACGGAGCGAAGCCCGTCTCGATGCCAACAACGGCCACGTCAAAATCTCCCGGCCAGGCGGCACGAACGGTTGCGGCGAAGCGCTTGCCGGAAAGCGGAGTGAAGCCGGTCATCCTGCCAGCCTCGCCAGCGATGTCGGCATCTCCCGGTCAGGTGGAGCAAAGGGTCGCGCCAAAGCGCCGCACGACGGAAAGTGGAGTGAGCCCCGTGATCATGCGAGCAATCCCGGCCACGTCAGGATCTCCCGGCCCATTGGAGCAAAGGGTAGCTCCAAAGCGCCGCACGACGGAAAGCCGAGTGAGCCCTGTCACGATGCGAGCAGCACCGGCCACGTCTCCCGGCCCCGTAGAGCAAACGGTCGCTCCGAGGCGCCCGACGAGCGAAAACGGAGCTAACCCAGTCGTGATGCGAGCAGCACAGGGGACGTCAATGCGTCCCGGGCAGGCGGCACAGACGGTCACGCCGGAACCTCCGATTTAAGGCGGCAGTATGTCTAACCATGGGGAACAAGGTCCAGATGGCAACGTGAGAACTTCTCAGGCTGCCGCACGCCTCTTGTTACTGTGTGCGATCTCCGGCGCTCTCATCATCGGAGCAGTGGGCCGCGCTGAAGCGGTATGTTCGGCGACACTGGGTAGTCCCTCGGCGGGGGCTTCGATCAACTTCCCGCAGACGTTCACCTGGTCGACCTCGGGCAGTTGCTCGGGGTTGAGCCTCGCATTCGCGACGAGCTCGAACCCGTCGACGGTGTCGGTGTTCAGCGTATCGGGA
>Ga0157375_10005176_pt1 | contig 11314 bp, 6 predicted proteins | sample M35metaG_FD_115311 | JGI IMG/M metagenome (GOLD analysis project Ga0157375, IMG submission 115311) | Miscanthus rhizosphere microbial communities from Kellogg Biological Station, Michigan, USA - M3-5 metaG | ecosystem: Host-associated > Plants > Roots > Rhizosphere > Soil | place: USA: Michigan...
GAGTTGGCGTTCATGCGCTCTTCCAGTCTGGCGCGTTGTTCGGGGGTGAGCTTGGCCAGAGCCTCTGGGGGAATTGGCGGAGCTCCCGATCTCTTGTAGGTTGTGGTGGTTTCCCAAAGACCTAGCTTAATATTTAGCGGCTGAATCTTGAGATTTGAAAGGTTGGAAGATTGTTGCGGGTCGCGGGTTTGGGCAAAGGTGCCAGGAACAAGAATCATTGAAATGGCAAAGCCGGTCAGCAGCACAACCCTGATGCAGAATTTCATTTTGTTCTCCTAAAATTTTTTCCAATGCGCTGCCATCGTTTTGCCTTAACTAATTCGCCGGATCAAAGGAAATGCCGATGAAATCGCTCTGACCTGGCAAACCCTTTGCCTTGAATGTGCTACAACGCGGAATGACATGTTTTTTGCTTGATTCTTGCGAGCGGAATGAGTCAACAAGTATTCGATTGGACCGCGCACATCCCTGCTGACAGCGTAAACGGTGAGTGTTAAGATTCGCCCTAATTTCTCGCTCCAATCTATGGAACAGACAACTGCTTCCGGAAACCTTTTTCGCTTCGGAACATTTGAAGTGGATAGCGCTGGTGGGACCCTCACACGCAGTGGCGCACGCATCAAAATCCAGGAACAGCCTTTCCGGCTTCTGCTGATTCTGCTCGAGCGTCCGGGAGAAATCGTCTCCCGGGAGGAACTACGGCAGCGGCTATGGCCGGAAGGAACCTACGTGGATTTCGATGGAAGCCTCAATGTCCTTCTGAAAAGACTTCGTGCAACCATCGGTGACGATCCTGAGAATCCCCGGTTCATTGAGACCGTTCCTCGTCGCGGCTATCGCTTCATTGCGCCGGTGACTGTTGTCCAATCGAAGTTTGAACAGCCTCGAGTAATCGCGCCGGAAAATGGCTATTCCCAGGCCAGGCAAAGTCATTCCGCGGTTATTTCTGCTTCCGTGCCAGTTGTTCCTGCCGCAAAAGCGAGCCATCCTCGATATTGGGCCGTGGCAGCCATGCTCGCAATCGCCCTTAGCAGCTGGCTTTTGTGGCATTACAGGTCTATTCCGCAATCGCTCGGGCGCAAACCTCCGGTTCAGATGCGTAAGTCCATAGCCGTACTGGGGTTCCAAAACTTATCCCGGCGCGCAGAGGAAGCATGGCTGGCCACGGCTCTTTCAGAAATGCTCAGCACCGAACTCGCAGGCGGAGAGAAGCTGCGTCTTGTCTCGGGGGAGGATGTTGCCAATTTACGAGTTTCAGCCCCATGGCCAGCGACTGACACCCTTGATCAAGGGACAAGCTCACGCATTGGGGACGCCCTTAACAGTGATGTCCTGGTGCTCGGCTCCTATATCTTGATCGGTTCGACCAATGAAGGACAGCTACGCCTGGATGTCCGCATGCAAGACGGCAAAACTGGTGAAATCCTGAGTGAGGTCGGCGAAGCCGGCGAGGCGAAAGAAATGTTCCGGATGGTATCGCAGATTGGCACGCAGTTGCGCAATCGGTTAGGGGTGGGGCCATTGCAGGGAACAGATGAAGCGGGTGTACTTGCGGCACTGCCACTTGATCCGGATGCGGCGCGCTTTTACGCACTCGGAGTGGCCAAGCTGCGGCAATTCGATGCGCTCGCGGCCAAAGACCTCCTCTCGCAGGCAGCAGAAGCAGATCCAAAATTCTCGCTGGTGCACGCTATGTTGGCGCGGGCCTGGGCGCAACTCGGCTACGAGCAGAAGCACGCAGAAGAAGCGAAGAAGGCCTTTGATCTCTCGACGGACTTGCCGCGTGCTCAACGCATGCTGGTGGAAGGCGAGTACTACGAAAGCTTGGGCAAGCAGGAAGAGGCGGCTTCTGTATATCACGCTCTTTTTGAACTGTTCCCCGATAACCTCGATTACGGATTGCAACTGGTGACATCGCAGACCGCCTCCGGACATGGCGGTCAAGCAATGAGAGTCATTCAGCAACTCCGTACATTGCCGCCACCGTCCTCTGACGATCCCCGGATCGATCTCGCGGAGGCACAGGCGATGAAAGACAATAAACCGGCAGCGCTCGTCTTGATTCAGAGTGCTGTGCGAAAAGCGTCCGACCGCGGCCAGCCCCTACTCCGTGCGTTCGCGAGAAAGCAGGAGTGTATGAACCTGCTTTATGGTGAAAAGCCTGATCAGGCGGCGCCGGTCTGCGAAGACGCCTACAACATATTTATAGGGGCTGGAAATCGCCTCGCGGCCGCTGATGCTATACGCCTGATGGCCGATGGAATCGGGACGGGAGGGCACTTCGAGCAAGCCATTGCCACCTACCAACGTGCGCTGAACTTGCTGGAGGGCATGGGAGAGCACCAAAAAACCGGAGCTATCCTAAACAACATGGCGATCAATTACGCCAACGAAGGCAAACTCGACCGTGCGGAACAACTTTACGAGCAAGCCAAATTTCATTTTCAGCAAGCTGGACAGAAGGAAAACGTGGCGACTGCGATGGTCAACATCGCAGATATCTATTACCTAAGAGGTGATTTACCGCGTGCAGCAAAACTCTACCAGGACGGGTTGAATCTCATTTCAACCATCGACCATGGCGATTCGAGTTATGCGCTTTATCGCCTTGCAGATCTTGAGCTTGCAAAAGGGAACGTGAAACAGGGACATCGGCTGGCGCAGCAGGCAGTAGATGCGATCGGCTCAACCCAGGGATCGTACCAGTATCTGAGCGGCGCAATGATTGTGGTAGGCGAAGCGCTGAAAGCTGAGGGCGATCTGGCTGGCGCACGTTCTCAGTTCGAACAGACGGTAACGATGCTGCAGAAGATTGGCGCCTCAGACCTTGTTGCCGCAAGCCAAACCGAACTTGCCGATTTGGAGATTCAAGAAAACCATCCTGAGCAGGCGGAGAGTTTGCTTCGCACAGCCCTCACAGAATTTGAAAAGGAAAACAGCGACCCCAACTCGAGCAGCGCTTACACCATCTTGAGCCGTGCGTTACTGATGCAAGGAAAGTTTGAGGAAGCTAATAAGGATAGCCGGCGTGCGGCTGAACTGAGCCTTACCAGTTCAGACCCCGCATTGAAGTTATCGGCCGCAATTCAACAGGCGCGCGTTCAAGCGGCAAACCCGGATAACCGGAGCGCAAACCCGACGGCCGCTCTCGAGCAGCTCCGTTCAACTGTTTCCACTGCCAAACGCCTCGGCTACTACAGGATCGAGTGCGAGGCGCGGCTGGCACTTGCCGAGCTCGAGTTGAAGTTCAACCCTTCGTTGGGCCGCAAGCACCTTACCGAGCTTGCCGCCGAAACCCGCAACCACGATCTCGAACTGCTGGCCCGCGAGGCTGAAACGCAATCGCGAGCGGCCCGGTAGTTGCTCGAAACCAGTCTTTACACTAGACCATCCCTTCGAAGGACCGGTGTTGAGATGGAGTTTTCCCTTTCCCGCGCGTGTCACGTTTCCCCATAAGCGATTCAGAGAACATGACTTAACGTGTCAGTTCTGTTTCATTTGCGTTTCCTTTGACCCGGCGAAATTCCTCGCGTATTTCAAAGCACATGCGGTCGAGAAAACCGCAGGGAGCCACACCAATGAAGGAAATCAAACAGCGAAGCCAAGTGCAACTTGGCCAGCATCTGCTAATGCTGTCCTGGGTTGTTGCCTTTGCCCTTGCTACCAACGCGCAAACCTCAAGGCCAAGCAGCGGAGTTCTACTCAGCCCACAGCGGACGACAATCTTGAGTCCAAGCTGCCAGATCAGCCAACTGCAACTGCGAATCCGCACCGGAAATGATGATCTGCGCGGCGGCGGCAACAATCTGAATGTCGAGATTCATTTTGCCGACGGCACCGCGCAGTTTGCCAACAACGTAAACAAGAACGGGAATTGGGCAAACAATAGCATCAGCACAATACCAATCCAACTGAACAGGCCCGTCGGACCGAGTGAAATTAAACAGATTCGACTGATCCACTTGGCACAAGGTGGCTACACACCTCCTCAGGGTGGGGGTGTCGGCATGCTCGGTACCGTAGCGGCCCCAATCGCACTAGCGAATGGAGTGAAGTCTGAAGACAACTGGGACATGGCGGAGTTTCAGGCGAATGGAATCGGGAACAACAGCCATAGCAGCATTCCGATTGCTTCCTTTGGCCTACACCGATTTACAGGCAGTAACCCGTCCTTGGAGATTAACGCCAGACCCAACGTTGCATGCGCAGCCGCCGGGCAGGTGACTGGGCTGAACTTTACCTTCAAGACCGGCAATGACGACTTGCGCGGCGGGAATGACAACTTGAACATCACCGTTCAATTTGCCGATGGCACCGTGCAGTCCGAAATGAATGCCAACCAAAGTCAGCGGTGGGCGGACGGAAATACAAATCACGTCAGCATGGTTCTAAATCACCCCGTGACTCTAAACCAAATCAGGCAGGTGCAGTTGCAAACGACATTTCAGGGTGGAAGCGGCGGCGATAACTGGAACATGGATTCTGTTGAGATAACGGCATTCGTGGATGGAAAGATCACTCCACTTGCAACATCAGGATTTCACCGCTTCAGCGCTGACCAGTCCGGCCCAACAGCAAAATTACTAACCATTGGCGTTAAGTGAGGAGAGACGGGATGCCCAAATACATTGCTACTTTCATTCTCACGTTGGCTCTCGACAGTACCATTGCTCTTGCACAACAGCGGCACCAACCTCCGTCGCCGCGACCAGCGAGTCCGAACATTGCAGTTGCGCAGGCGCCGCCGGCGATCACGGCTCCAAATGCGGGGGACGTCGAAGGCTTTGTGTATTGGGACGTGAACACGATCACTCACAAGCCGGCCGGGACGTGCAACGGGCTCGCAGTGAGCGTCAGCCCAGCCGGATCGCCCACAAATACGATACCAACCGGCAACCACTTCAAATACGCGGGGCAAGTGAAAGCATTCTTGTACGGCGGTAAACAGGCGGTCTATGACGTTTGCATTTACGCATACGATCACCAGCCGGTCGGGCCGCAATTGCAAGCACAGCTCATGATCACGGATCGCAACGCATTTTCCCAGGCCGCTACTGCCCAGACTCCAACCGTTGCGCCAATCACGATCATCAACGCCCAATGCAACATGTTGCCACCGATCGTACCCTCTTCGATGGCAGACCTCACCGCTCATTGGGGTTCATGTCAGAACCGTGCCTATGACGTGAACTTTGCGCTCGTTCCTGCGTTTCACGTGATGAGCTCCAGCAACGGTTCGGGCGGAATGTTGTCCAGTGCGAACAACGGCGCAGTAAACCCGGGGCCAACGCAATCCCCTTCGCACGGGATGTTGGCGGCTGCAAACCCCGGCCCGCAGCAATCAGCTTCACACGGAATGCTTTCAGGCGCCAAGGATCCGGGTCCAATTCAATCGCCTTCCAGCGGGACGCAAGCGAAGCTCATGCCAGCCAAAACTAGCGCACCAACACTCACGAATGCCGACGTGATCGGCCTTGTGAAAGGTCGGGTTCCCGAGTCCGCAATCATCAATCAGATTATCTCTTCGAACAAAAAGTTTGATTTCACTCCCGCAAGTTGCCAGGCGCTGGCGCAGGCAAAAGTGAGTCCCAAAATTCTCGACGCAATGGGCGATGGCAGCGTTCGTCCATGTTTCACAGGAGGAGTTCGCACCGGAGCAGGAAATGGCGCGGACGATCTTAACCCTCAACCGTTACCGCCAAAAGGCATTGCCGCCGCACAACCGAGCAAAACCACTCTGACGGCGCGGCGAGCCACAGTGGTATTGAGCGCACCGAAGCAGAGTCAGAAGATCACGAATCCGAAAGCGTCGGCGCAGGACGCCGCAATCATCGCTGTCTTACAGAAGCAGCGGCAAGCTGCAGATGCCGAAGCGGTGCAGATGAAGCTGGGCATTCGCCCTGCCGTTCCATCCAGTGCGCCGTCAAGGACGATGTCTGCGGGGGGAAATGCGACGCCGATTCCGTCAACTGCCGTGCAACCTGTCTCAGTAGCTGCAAATACTCCTCAAAATCCAACATCGTCCACTAATCGATATGGCGCATTGCCACAGGGCTTGATTCCAGGACTGGCCTTGCAGTGTGGACATGATCCCAGCCTGCGCATTCTTAGCGTAAGCGGTGGCTCGGGCGTGGCAACATTCACGCAAGACGAGAAGTACAACTTCTATACGATTACCGGATGTTCTTTTGGTGAGGTTGGACCAAATTCGAAAGCCTACATCTACTATCAGGGCACGTTCCACGAAGACTTTCAGATCGAAGAGTGGAGCGACAACTGGATCAAACTTCATCTTGACCCAAAGCTATCGGGAGTTGACGATCAGAACAACCTCACGCTTGTCGTGCAGCGCGCCGACGGCAAGCAAACCAGCAAAGGCGGCTATAGGTTCTACGCCGCGCGCGACACGATCCTGTTAAAACAGATTCCGCAGAGCTACTTCTCTCTGAACAAATTCCGTCCTGACCAGTCCACCATACAAAACTGGAAGCCAACCTACACCTCCGGTTCTTCGCCAAACGTAAGACCGAATCTGCCGGGATTGAGCGCCGAAGTTCACTGGGACCTTACGACCGATCCGAACAGTGCGATCGTCGGCGGCAACGACATCTATGACTTCAGCCATTTGCATTCGACATTCGTACTCTCAAACGCGTCAATGGACTGGAAAGACGTCTCGTGCACCGATCCTAATTACAACCAGTTCACCACCTCCAACAACAACTGGAATATTGACTGGTACCAGGCTAGCGGAATTCAAGTGAGCTGGCAGGGACAGATGTGCAACAGCACTCCCGGAAGTTGTGCCAGTGGGGCCGGTTTTCAGAACGATTGCTTCGCGGCCCAACCGGAATCGAACTACGGCATCGACGTTTGGGTAACCGGTCCACGCGGAGTTGATCCCTGGACGGGCAAGCCAACCTCGTAACGGAATGCCACTGTACCGAACCTTTGGAGAACAGCATGGAACTGAAAAATTGTATTTGCACCTTATTGATGATTGGGGTAATTGCACCGGCACTGGCCTCGCAACAGTCGCCAAAGCCGCTTAGCAACGATGACGTGATCACGATGGTGAAAAGTGGGATGCCCGAATCTGTAGTGGTTTCGGCGATCCAGTCCCGATCAGGGAAATTCAGCACTTCAACTTCCGAATTGGTTCGCCTGCACAAAGCCGGCGTCACCGAAAATGAACTGAACGCGATGATTGCTGCTTCGAACAAAGGAAGTTCGGGCAGTCCTGCGGCTTCGGAACCTGTGCAAGGCGTCACTCCTTCCGCCCCGAAGAGCCGCATGCCCACTCTCACCGTGACGGCCGGCGGAAATACGCAAGAATTGCATCTCGAAAAAACCCAGCTGGCGGAAACCAAGACCAAGCCGTCTTCAATGAAAAGTCTCGCGTCCGACTCGATTGTCACTCAGGCTATGCAAACTGGGGTGAACCAAGCGGCCATGACCGCCGCGATGCACATGAACTCCAGTATCGGCGGTGAATCCGTGCAGCAGGCCGGGAGCATTTTTTCCAGCGTGATGTCTCACCGGCAACAGAAGATGACTTATGTCTGGGGCGTGCCCGGGCCAGCGTCATCGAATGTTCTCCAAAGCGCGTCTCCGAGCTTCACCGTTGATTTTTCTCGTGCCTTGGGCGTAACTCCCGATGACTATGCGCCGGCCATTGTGAAGCTCACACCGGCTCAGAATACGTGCCGCATTATTGGTGCTACCCAGGGCAAGGCGGATGCGCAGTCCAGTCCTGCCGCCGACTGGCAGATTTATTCGAATTTCCTTGAAGAGCGCGTAAATGCGCAAGTCCAAAAACTCGCACCCGGGAAATACAAGATCTCTTTGACTTCTGAATTGGCGGCCGGCGAATACGGGGTTGTGCTGCGGCCAGTTTCAAAGTCGAAGAATTTTTCAGGAGGAGATGTCTTACGCGCTCAAGGCGACGGTCTGATGTTCGATGCAGTGTGGACGTTCCAGATTCCCGAGGACGCGCAGTAACTCGCAGTCTTGTAAAACGAAAAGTCTGCCAAGGAGATAGAAATGGATTCAAACCAGCAACGGCCAGCACACTTGCTTCTTTCCGGAATATGCCTCGTGTTGACTGCCATTTGCGCATGCACCTCGAAGTCGGAGTCAAGAACTGAACACTCGTCTGACAGCGCAGGTTCCCATATCGATGTGATGTGCGTCGGGGAGCGCATCAACAACCCGCCGGAATCATTTCACTACTCCTACAAATACAGCGACGCGTCCGGCTCAACAAATAAAGAGGCTGATATCACGCCTCAAAACATGGATATCACGATTAAAGACCAGTCTGGTTCTCATTCCTACCACGGCGTACGCTCGGATGAGGTTAGTTGGAACAGCGCCGTACTCGACCTTTCTAGTCTGGGTATGACAGGGATGATGAGCCGGCTAGACGCACTCAATGAGACTTCCGCACTCAACCGCCAGTCTACTGAGAGCATGAATGGATATGACACGACTCGTTACGCGATCGATACCACCAAGGCGAACGCGACGGATCAGCATAAATTTGAGTTCCTATTTGGCAATAGTGGCTTTGAAAAAGGCACGGTTTGGGTCCCGTCCGATGGTTGCGCAGTGAAGCTAGTGCTTGACGAGCGGGTTTTGCTGGGCGGCAACCTGAAGGACGCCCACTACGAATTGGCCCGGGTTCGAAAGTGAACGGAAAATAATTGCGAGGTTTCGCCTGCAGTTATTTCCGGAATTCGACACACGCTGACACAAAATCCGACGGCGCACCCGCCTCAAACAAGATCTCGACCGCTCGGACCAGGGTCTTAGAAGGTCTCTATTGCGAGGGTTGGGAATGAGGAACGATACGGCTGGTCATCCAGGGTCAAAAGGCGGCAACCGTTTGCTGATGCGTGAGCCCCTATGACGAAATCAGCGAGAATGCGACGCGCACCTACATCGCGCTGCTTGCGTCGACGTTCTGCATAAGCTTGAAAAGCGCGTCCGGCCAACCGCCATACTTGCTCGGGCAATTCCCAATCAACCCCAATTCCTGTCTCCTCAAAAAAGGAACCGACGAACGCCTCGCTGCGCCCGGGTACCGCGATCAACTCTGCGAACACGGGGCCGCAGCGATCAATGTCCCCCGACGAAATGCAGCCTCTAGGGCGTTTTGTGCCGCTAAACTCAGCGCCGGGTCTTTGTCCCACAAAGCGATTACCACATTTGAGTCGATAGCGGTTGTCATTGTCCCCTCATCCCGCGCAGCCATTTTGTGATACTTCTTCTACCCGACGGAATTTCGGAGTTGCCAATGCCACGGTACTTTGAAAACGCGCTACTGCTCCTGACCGGCCTGACACGTATGCCTTTGCCATCGCTTTCGCACAACAGTTTGTCCCCGCTTCGAACCCCAAGAGCCTGTCGAATTTCGCGAGGTATCGTAATCTGTCCCTTGCTAGTGATTCTTGCCTGCTTCTGCATATGTGCCCCTAATTTCTTACTTTGTCATAGTTTCCTTACTATGGGAACTTTTGCCCGCCAAAATCATGCTCTTTCTCCATTTGACGAAATACTCGCGTCCGCTGCGAAAGAGAGAACGAGCCCTTTGGCAGAATCTTTCTGACGAATGCGTAAGAACATCATCTGCCGCAAGTTAGCTCCTTGACGCACTCCCTGTAGGCGCGTACCATCGGCCCGAAACGAGTACCTTCCGCGCGGTAAATGTCATGCCTTCAGCTGGTCCTCTGCGCTCTCAGCCTTCTTCTCAGGCGGTACCAGGCCGCGTGTGGCGGACGCTTTCGATAATTGCTGCAGTCATAGCTGTAATCCTGTCGCTGGTCGTGTTCGGTGCCAAGCTGGAGCGATTGGACGTTTCCCCTCTGCTGTTGCTCGTGTTGCTCGTTGCGATTTGCACGGTGATCTTTGTGCACGGCAGATTCCTGCTTCACCTGCATCGGCAACATCGCCAAACCGCCGGGGCGCTTCTCACCTCTGAGCAGGAATTTCAGCAGATGGCAGACAACATTCAGGAAATTTTCTGGATGATTGATGCCCGAACTAAGCAGACGCTGTACGTTAACCAGGCCTACGAGACCATAACCCACCGCACTCGCGAAAGCCTGCGAAGAAGTCCCTATGCTTATGAAGAGGTAATCCATCCTGAAGATCGAGCAAACATTCTGGCCAAGCTCGAAGAAGCAACAAAAACGGGAGATTTTGCCGAACGATTTCGCATTTTATGGCCCACCGGCGAAGTGCGCTGGGTTTCGGTCAAGGGATTCCCGGTGCGCAATTCCGAAGGAAATATTCACCGGCTGGTAGGGACCGCCCAGGACATCACCGCCCAGAAAGAAGCAGAAGAACAAGTGTCGACAAACCTGGCTCTGGCCGAGAATGCTTGGACAGAATCAGAAGCTTTGCGCAAAGCCACGCTTGCGCTGACACAAGATCTGCGAATGGATTTTGTGCTGGATGCCCTGCTTCAGTCCTTGACTGGACTGGTTTCTTTTGAGTGCGCTCGCATCTGGTTGTTGGAAGGGGACACGCGTTTGTTTGTAGCGCGCGAAAAACTTCAAAGCAGCGGGACCAAGACTGCGGACGATTATCCGCTCACACTTGATGCTGCCGACATTCCATTTTTATACCGAATCTTGGTCAATCAGAAGAGTGTGCTTGTCTCTGACACGAGACAGGAAACCGACTGGAAAACGTTCAAACATCATGCTCACTTGCGGTCCTGGTTGTGCGTTCCTTTAGTCGCGTCACAGCGGACACTTGGCCTTCTATCGGCAGGACATACGCAGCCTAACAGTTTTACGAGAGAGGATCTTCGACGCACAGAACTGCTAGCAATCCCAGCGGCCGTCGCTATCCAAAATTCTCGTCTTTACGAGTACGCGTCCATCTACGGTGCCGAACTGGAACTGCGTGTCAACGATCTGCGCGAAGCCAAGCAGGCCCTAGAAGAAGCGCAAGAGGGACGTAAGGCGTCGGAAGATAAATTTCAAAAGGTGTTTTTTGCAAGCCCCGTACCATTCTCAGTCACGACTCTCAACGAGGGGCGCTTTATGGATGCCAATGCTGCATTCGAGTGCCGTTACGGCTATTCCCGCGCTGAGTTAATTGGCCAAACGATTCATGAATTGGAACTATGGGAAGACCCTGCCGATCGCTTCCTCATGCTCACTCAACTCCAAAAAGGGCCGGTTCGGAACGTGATCACGAGACTGCGCATGAAATCCGGCGAACTCAAGCTCACAGCATATTCGGCGGACAGGGTTCGTTTTGACGGACAGGATTGCATTCTTGCGGCATCCGAGGATGTGCC
>Ga0157375_10005178_pt1 | contig 11312 bp, 10 predicted proteins | sample M35metaG_FD_115311 | JGI IMG/M metagenome (GOLD analysis project Ga0157375, IMG submission 115311) | Miscanthus rhizosphere microbial communities from Kellogg Biological Station, Michigan, USA - M3-5 metaG | ecosystem: Host-associated > Plants > Roots > Rhizosphere > Soil | place: USA: Michigan...
GACCCCGATCTGCGATTTGTTCCTGTTTATCCAAAAGCTCGCAAGCAGTGATGGACTCTGCCCAAAGTGCAGGTCTGAGAATCACGAAGAAACGCTGGCGCAGCCGGTCGGAGACAGCAATGCGGCGAACTGGATTTGATAGCTACAGGACGAATGCGAATTAACGGGCCTTTGTTGGGCGCGACACGTCTTGAGGAAAACAATGGTTACACCGCGGTTGGCAATCCAACCGCGAGAAAAGGATTTCGATGAAGCCGGTTGATTTGTTTCTCCGCGAACACGCATTTGTGCATACGGAAGCGGTGGCCCGTGCCGAGAGTTTCAACATTGATTATTTACTCGACGGAATGACAGAGGCCCAACTGCGAATGCGGCCGCATGATATGAATTCCTTTGCCTGGCTGTTCTGGCATATGGCTAGAGTCGAAGATGGCTTCGTTAGTGGTATCGTGATGCGCCGACCTCAGCTTCTTGACGAGGGAAAGTGGGGTGAACTATTGAACGTGCCCGGCCACGACTTCGGCACGGGGATGTCGAAAAGCGAGGTCGCCGGCCTCCCTGGTCGCATCGATCTTAAGGCCCTCTGGGCTTATCGGGACGCTGTTGGCCGGCGAACCCGATCCATGGTGGTAGATTTGTGGCCAGACGGATGGGGCACGCCCATCGAAGCAGACGATCTCAAACAGGCTGCAAGTGTAGGCACGATCACACCAGACGCAGCCACGGCAATGCAGCAGTACCTTCCCGGACGATCAAGAGAAAGTGCTCTGTTTTGGTGGGGACTCCATCACAGTCTCCTGCACCTTGGTCAGATAACCATGCTCCACGGTATCGTGAAAGCCAAGGGCACGTGAAAGTTCCGCGAGGCATAATACGCTGCAGACCGACGAGCGACGCGTCTTGCTTTCGCCTCAATTGAAAGCGGTTTTCACGCCGCTCGCGTCTGGGCGTTGAACCGTTCGGAATGCATATTTACGATGGAAGCTTCACGGACTATACGCAAAGGGGATTTGCTGGATATCGATAAAATCAAGGTCTGCATTGATGAAGCCTATGCAATTGACCCCGACGTCTAACCCGGAAATGAACCTGCCAGTTCGCCTCCGACCCCTTCGCGTTATTGGCAAACCGTAGCCAGCGAGCAAATACAAAATGCCCAGAGCACCGTTCAATGTACTTGTTTACCCGTATGAATGTCTTGCCAATGGAGGAGTACGGTATGCCGTACTACGAAGGTCCGACGAAGCATGGTGGCAGGCTGTCGCCGGTGGTGGAGAAGACAACGAAACGCCCGCGATTGCAGCCGCGAGAGAAACGTTTGAAGAAACCGGAATCTCAGTGGAGCATCCACTCTTGGAATTGAGTACTGTAATTCCGGTCCCCGTAATCCATTTCGAGGAAAATCAATTGTGGGGCGACGAACTGTATGTAATTCCGCAATACTGCTTCGGCGCTTTGTTTCGAAACACGATGCTTGTTCTTTCTTCCGAACATACCGAGTACCGGTGGCTCCGTTACGAAGAAGCTCAGTCATTGCTCCGCTATGACGGAGATCGCACCGCCTTGTGGGAACTGCATTCACGATTGCTTGGGTGTGGACCGCGAAGCCTGGGGAAACAAGGATTATGAAGTACAGGAATGCGGGCGGCTGGCTCGGCGCGGGTGATGGGCAGACCGTTTGGCGCACAAACAAATGAAATGTAGTCGGAGCGTCCTATGACGAACCAGGTGTCACTGCGCGATGTGAAGGAAAGTGATCTGCCCATCTTTTTCGATCAACAACTCGACCCTGAAGCTACTCGCATGGCTGCTTTTCCTTCTCGTGACCGCGACGCGTTCATGGCGCACTGGACGAAGAGCATGGCCGACGAGACGACAACTCTCCAGACGATCATGTTCGATGGAAGCGTGGTTGGAAATATCGTGTGTTGGGAACAATCTGGCCAGCGCTCCGTTGGCTATTGGATTGGGAGGGAATATTGGGGCAAAGGCATCGCCAGCGAGGCATTGTCACAGTTTCTGGATCACGTGAAGCTTCGTCCGCTAGTTGCCCACGTGGCGAAGCATAACAGCGCCTCTTTACGGGTCTTGCAAAAATGTGGGTTCACAATTTCGAGTGAGAACAAGTGTCCCGGCGTCAACGACGGCTCCGACGAGGAATACATCCTTACGCTGGATACCAGTGAAGGGACTGTCAATCGCGCCTCTCGCGGGCCATCGAACAAGGCGCTGCAGTCGACTGCGCAGAAAACACGCCGCGGCTGAGCAGCAGAACGTTCGCTTCAAACCTTAACGTTTCCTGGCCATTCACGGACCGCTGTTTCCCACATGTATATCGCCGTCATTCGCAGGGATCACAGGCCGAACATTCGCACAGGATGCGAATCATGATGCGAACTGATTGTTGATCAGGTGTCGCACGTTCATATTTGCTTCGCACTTCGAACACTTCTCAAACGGTCATGCCCAAATTCGGGCTTTGCCGGATTCCTGTAACTCCTGGCACTGGAGCGAGGACCGCGAATATCAGACGTATCCAATCAGTTCTCGCGCTTTAGTTCCCATACCAGGGAGTTTTGAACAGGCTGACCGTCCTCGGTCAATGCTGTCAGTGTTCCAGTGGTTGGACTCGTTGCGTTAAAGGACCAGCCGATTGTTCCTTCGTCCTCAGGCAACATGGTCTCGAACGTCACGGTGTCACCGTTCCGCTTAGCGCTGTGAAACGTCAGGCCCAGCGTGGCTCGATCGTCATTTTTTCGGTGTTGACCGAGCAGTATCGCCCATCCTGCGATTTCATTCCCGCGCTCCCTGAATGCAACTGAGATTCTTGCTTCACCTTCGAACTGCTCGGTTGACCGCCATACTCCCGATGTGACTTTCACACCCGTTGGTCCGCCGGCTTGGCCACCCCAAAGACGTGGAGTTGCCGATATCCATTGAAATGCCAAAACAACCGCTACGACGCATACGCTTTTCTTCATTTAACCTCCTAAGGAATTCGACACGATACTATTCGCCTCTCAAGCATTGAATCGGATCGATCCTGCAGGCACGCAAGGCGGGAGCAAACACCGCGAGTAATGAAACGATTACCAGCAAGAGGGCAACCGCGGTATACGTGCTTGCATCCAGGGCACTGACACCAAAGAGATCATCAGTTAGAATTCGCGTCAGGCCGGCTGCCATCACGGCGCCAATACATATCCCGGCAAATGTCAGTAGCAAGCCTTTTCGCAAGATCAATCGAAGGATGCTCTGAGGTTTTGCGCCGACCGCTACACGCACGGCGAATTCGTGCGCACGGTATGACACGTATCGCGACATGACGCTGTAGAGACCCACCACTGCAAGCCCGACAGCCGCGGCTGCAAATATATTGATGAGCAAAGCTCGATAGCGTTGTTCTGCAAATGACGCATTGATCAGATCCTGCATCGGTTGTATCCAATTCACTGCAATATTCTGGTCAATGGTGCGGATACGCGTCCGTAGCACAGGCGTAATGCTTGAAGGATTTTGTGCGGTGCGAACCAAGACCGTGAAGTCCGTTTCAGCGTTAAGCGGCGTGTAATACATCGGTGCCGGCGATACGGCGGGTCCCAGTTGCCTCACATCTGCGCTGACGCCGACGATCGTCGCTTCGCCTCCCATTCGATCCACAAGCTTGATGTGCTTGTTAACAGCGCTTTCGCCCGGCCAGAAAGTTCGACCCATGGTCTCGTTGATGATCATCACGGGCGAAGCATTGGATAATTCCGACGCAGAAAAAGGACGTCCCTCGATTATCCGCCCGCCAACAGTTTCGAAATAATTGTTCCCGATCGAACGGTTCTCGATGACCGCGGGCGCGCCGTTGATCGTGATCCCTGCGAGAGCCCGATAATCTTCGAACGGTGCTGCCGAAGCAGCGCTGACTTCAGTGACGCCAGGAATGGCATTCAATTCCGTGAATAGCCGGCGATACAACGAAAAGATTTGCCCCGGTTGATAGGTGCGACGCGGCAGTGACATTTTTACTGCGACGAGCCCGTCGGAACGGATTCCCGTATCTACCGCGCCCAGCAACCTGAGACTTTCCGTGAGCAGTCCCGCTCCAACGAGCAAAACAAAGCAAATGGATACTTCAGCAATGACGACTGCACTTTGAGAAGGGCTTCTGGGGAAACCGCGGCGCCGTCCTCGAATTTTCAACGTCTCCATTAAACTCACGCGTGCAAGACCCATGGCAGGACCGAGGCCGAAAACAACTCCTGTTGCCGCGGCCGCCATCATTGCGATTACCCAAATCCGGAAATCAAAAACAATTTCATCAATGCGAGGTAATCCTGTGGGGCGAAGCCCGACCAAACAACGAACTCCCAACCAGGCGAGGGCGCTGCCCAGAAGACCGCCGACGACTGCCAAAAGGACACTTTCGATGGTAAGTTGCCGGAGAATTCGAAGCGATGTCGCTCCGAGAGCAGAGCGCATCGCGAACTCGTGTTGACGACTTAACGACTCCCCCAAAAGGAGGTTGCCGACATTGCCGCATGCAATCAAAAGCAGCAGCCCCGAAGAAAGAAAGAGGATCAGCAGCGACGTTCTAGCCGCTCCTGTTTCGGTGTCCTTCCTCGATTCGAGGTGGGCGCCGTGCCGCTTATCCAATGTTGCCAGTTCATTCAAGAATGCAAATCGGAGGTTGTGGAAAATGCCGTCGGTCTCCCGTTGCGCATCTGGCAGTGGCACACCCGCGCGGAGGCGGCCGATGACCTCATAGTCGGGTACTGTGCGATTGCTGGTTCTTACGGTGCGCCAAAGCTCCGGATTTGGGCCGGCATCGGCGCCATAGCCGGCGAAGTCGAAATGCGGCGCCAGAACACCGACGATCGTCCCTGTGGTCTGATCGAGTGTGATTCTTCTGCCCACCGGATCCGCAACGGCTCCGAGTGCTGTTTTCCAGAATTCGTACGTAACAACGATTGCATCCGGTTCGTGATTGGTGAAAGACCGTCCACGAAAAAACGTCGTCCCCAGCATCGCGAACAAATTGGCTGATGCTTCTCCTGCCGCAATCGTTCGGGTTTCCTGATCTCCGAGGAAGCGGGTTTTACCGATCGCAAACAAGGCGGTCTCCTCAAAAACTGTTTGCTGAGAGAGCCACTGTTCGTAATCTTCGTACGACAGGGTGAACCGGTTCCAAATTGAACCTGCGACAGTGTCTGTTTTTAGCGCACCGACCGTACCCCATACCGTGACGAGTCGATCCGAATTCTTATGCTTCAGCGGCCGCAGCAAAACATGATCCACGACGGTAAACATCGTCGCTGCCGCACCGATGCCAAGAGCAATCGTGAGCACGGCAATGGTCGAGAATGAACGGCGGACCCATAAGGTGCGAGCCGCATATTTAAAATCTGCAGCCAGGGAATCCACCCACGCTGCCGGCCGGCTGCTGCGCACGGATTCTTTGACTTGCTCGACTCCACCCGACTCGATCAGGGCTGCACGCCGGGCCTCCTCAGGCGCCATCCCGCCCGCGATCTTGTCATCAATCGCGTGATCAATGTAGGCCATGAGTTCGGCATTGAATTGAGACTCCGCCTCGTCCTTCCGGAACAGCCCTCGTAAGACAATTTTCAGCCTATTCATTGCTATCGAAAACCTCAGGAGTTCTGAAGGACCTTTGCCACGGCAACCGTGATCGCACTCCACTGTTGCTCTTCGCGCATCAGCTGCTTCCGGCCTGCCTTTGTAATGGAATAGAAGCACGCTCGGCGGTTGTTTTCGGACGTGCCCCATTCGCCTTCGATCCAACCTTTTCGCTCGAGCCGTTGGAGCGATGGAAACAATGAGCCTGGCGTAACGTCGAAAACGCCTTCCGTTAGTTCGCGGAGCCGAATCATGACGCCGTAACCGTGCATGGCTTCACGAACAAGGACTTTCAGTATAAGAAGGTCCAGAGTGCCCTGGAGTACATCGTGTCGTTGACGGGTCATAGCGCTTCTATCGGATGTCGATAGAAGTATCGAATTTTGCAGTTCGTGTCAATGAGAATATCGCTTCGCGAATTGGCGGTTCACACCCGGCGACACGAGCCAATCAGACCTACGGTCGAGTTCAAGTTGTGATGTCAACAGGAGGGCTCCTCGGCGGGAATATACCGAACTCGGTGTTCATCCGAGTTCGCGAACTGGACTTAAAAAGGTCGGTAAACGCTACGGCATTTTCCATGATCTATCATTGGAGGTCGCCGCACGAAGGTGTTTTGCAGAGAATCCAAACAGAAGGTGGAGGAGCCTGAAGTGATAATGAAGACGCGGCCTATCGCGGTGCGGAATTTATGCAGCAGTTCCAAAAACGCGGCACGGCAGTTCATATCGAGAAAGGCAGATCCGTTGAATCGAATCTCACAATTCTGGATAAAACAAATTCAAACTAAGGGGAACTGCAGCCAATTAACTAGCCGTTACTTCGCCATTTTGCGTCATCGTTATCCGGCGCTGCATCATTCCCTTCAGTATTCTCTTCGAATGGAAAAAGAAGGAAGTTCGAAACCACCATTCTAAATCTTCCTGAAGGATTCGCGTTATGCGCGCCGACTTGATAGTTCCCGGCGCAGTTCATCCAGTATTCTTTCTCTCGCGTCGCATTCTCCGGGCCGCACGGAGACCTCAACGTCCTTATCTTCAAACTTGATGCACCACAGATAACCTCTGGCGGATGGCTGAAATGCATCGATGAATGCCTTCCCTTCCAGCTTCCCTGCGATTCGTCCTAATTCCGAAATTTCAGTTTTGGTCATCTGCATCCTCCTTTGCCAATATAACGTCGTGTCATTGAAACTGAAGTGAAATGCATAACAGGCCAATATGTTTTTTAAAAACCAAAGACGATACTTCGTCCTCATCCCCGGGAAACCTCGACAGCGCATTTTTCCTGTCGGGTTACAGGCTTCCCGAATCTGGACTCCGGCTGGTGACCGCCACATCCGGAAACGACTGGGCTGATTTGATATTCACGTTCAGACTCCCTACGTTTCGAAATGTCGGATGTCGCGAACGAAGGCATCGAATCTCACAGACCCAGCGGTCAGCGTCGCGCTTTATCGCGGAGCAGCGCACGGCGAAACTCAGTTTGCGGAAATGATCGCCAGAGGAACATTTACATTTGTTCGTTTACCTGGTTTGACGATCAGCGGGGTAGCTTGACCCTGGTAGGGACGGATGAAATCCGCGATGTCGACGGCACCCAAAAGCAAATCTTTAGGTAGTGTGCTAAAAGCAAGCAGCACATACTTTCCGGACTCGAGTCCTTGATACTTGAATTGCCCGGATGGACCGGTCGAACGAAGCTCCAGACGCTCATAGTGATTCTGGAGATCCAGTGTATAGGTGCCGTCCTGCAGGTTTGGCCATGGAATAGGCGGGGTCTGCCGACAAAAATTCGTACTCGCCGGGAGGAACAAATCGAAAATAAAAATTGCCGTTTTCGTCGGTCTGCGCTCGGACGTCCACAGATCCATTTTTTCCCGGTCCACGGGCGACAATAACGAGATTGGGCACACGCTCAGAAGTCCCGGCGCGGACGACAGAACCTTCGATCGATGCGTAGTCTGACTGCGAAGCGACCGGCGATTGCCCGAGGAGTATGAACGCGAGCCACAGAAGCGCTGTCATAAGATGTTCCCTGAATATTAGCCTCGATTTGATTTTCTGAATCCGGTATTCATTTCGCGTTTACGAGTGCCGGGCCAGGTGACCGGTTCCTTCCACACCGACTCGCCATTGTATTCCAATTGGACCCGTAGCTCCGGCCCGAGTGGCGGCCAGAAAATCGTGCCACGCGGGAAAGCCTGTCTCGGATCGGGCGGCGGGCGAGGGGACATGCGTGATCGCTATATTATCGGGAAAACGAATCAATTACGTTGTGAATGAACCCCGAGTTTCCGGCAGAGGACTTCCTTTCAAATAGGAAGCGCGGGCAGCCTGAAGAGCCGCCCGCTCGGACTTCCTATGACTTCTTCACTTCTGGAACATTTTGAAAGCCGATCCCAGAACATCATTCATCACAGAACCGTCTCCATTGCGGTCGAGCAACGGTGTCAGCATCGAAAGAAGGCCAGACCCTGCATCGGAGGCGTTGGGATTAAGCCCCGCCGATGATGCGGAGGCCGCTGTTGCATGTCTGCTCATCGCTCCCATGGCCAGGCTCGCCACCACCGGAAGCATCTGCTTAAGGATGGATTCACTGATGCCCGTCTGTGTCGAGGCCTGTGCCGCAACCTGACGGCTCACGTCCTTGCTGCCCAGAATGTGTCCCAAAATTCCGTTGCCATCATCTCGCGCTTCTGGCGAACTTAAAGTGGACGGATCCTCGAGGTATCGCTGGTGACCTCCGTTCATCAGTGCGCCGAGCAGTCCGCCCAGTCCACCTTGACTGATGTTGCGCTGCACTCCGCCTGCCAGCGCAGGAAGAAGACTCCCAATGGCCGAAGCCGCCTGATCCTGTTGCAGGCCAAATTGTCCGGCAAGCTGGCTGACCGCCGCTCCGCCGTTTGCATTCAATACCGATTCCAGCAAGTTCACAAGACACCTCCAAAAAATAACTGCTAATTCGCTTGGGAAGCCGCACTCCCCTTATAAGCTCGAAGGACGTTGACCTGGCTCGCTGTTACAAATGTTCCAGCCTGCGCAATCGATTCCCGGGAAATGCCAAAGCTTTATTCGACGTGATGCCCGAGTTTACTCCAAGTAAATGGGGGTCAGGCACCTTGTTCCTTCATTTCTCCGAAATGGGACACGCTGTATGGCGATCCGTCGCTCTTCCCGCCAGACACTGGATACGTCCTCCGGGACAATGTAGCGCTGGTACAAGCGTGTTCCGTTGCGGCCATGAAGTTTTCAGGCGATATGCCCGCCGCCCATCGGCAGCCGATCCAAATGATCCATTGCCGCCGGCCGTGCCGCGTGACGAACTCCATAACCACTTCCGAAATCGAAAGCTCATTTGCGCACATTATCGACGACGTCTGCCGCTACTTTGTTTATGATGAGCAAACTCCGCTGTTCAAATTGGAAAGGAGGCTCATGCCAAAAAAGATCACGAAGACGCCCACGACCCGGAAGGAATCCAAAACCGCTTCGGGTAAAAAAAAGGTTCTGGTCAAGAGCCGCAAGCCGGTTGCTGTTGCGAAGACGCAGGCCCGCCTCGGTGCCGCTCCAGTGTCGGTCGGGCTCCAGCTTAGTCTCGGCCCGCGAGCGGGCGATCCGCGCGAATTGGACGAACTTACGAGATTGCTTCAGGCCGAACTTCAAAGTCTGGATGTTGCATCAGTCGATCTTTCGACGGGTGACCGAGCGCCGAGATCGTCCAAGGGGCTGGCTTTGGTTGCGGTCGGTGGATTGGTTGTGAAGATGATGAGCGGAGAAGCGTTCAAGAACGTTATCGAGGCCGTCAAAGGCTGGACTTCCCGGAATAAGGGAAGGAGCGTGAAGATTGTTCTGGGAGGAGATTCTTTTGAAGGTTCGGATATCTCGTCCGATCAGGTCGAACGCCTGATCCAGCTGTTTGAGCGGCAGAGCAAGCCCACCAGTGCGGCGCGCGCCAATGGCTGAACGCCGGTTCGCTCTCGTTGTCGCGACGTCGAATTATCGCGACAAGAGCATGCGGCAGCTCAAAGCGCCAGGTTTCGATGCCCTGGCCCTGTCGAAAGTTCTGCGCGATCCTGATGTCGGTATGTTCGACCTGGCGGTGATCCGGAACAGAGATTCTCACGTTGTCCAGCAAGGCATCGAGCAGTTCTGCTCCAATCGCGATGTCGACGACACATTGCTCCTCTATTTCTCGGGACACGGCATTAAGGACGACGCGGGCAATCTCTATCTTGCTGCGCGCAATACCACGCAACAACTCCTTCGCTCGACCGGCATCTCCGATGAATTTCTTCGCGATGTCATGAAGAGTTGCCGCGCACGCCGACAGGTTCTGATTCTGGACTGCTGTTTCGGCGGGGCGTTTGCCAGGGGATTGCTTTCGAAGGGTGAGGCCGACAAGGTCGGCATCAACGAACTGTTCCAGGGTCAGGGCCGCGTGATTCTGACGGCATCCACGGCAATGGAATTTGCTTTCGAAGACGGAAACGTGAAGAGCAAATCCCGGCTGTCGGTTTTTACAAAAACGCTGGTCAGCGGCCTGGAGACCGGCGAAGCGGACATCGACGGCGACGGCAGGATCTCCGTTCAGGATCTCTACAACTACGCATACAAACGGATCGCACTACCCGGCAGCCGTCAGACGCCGACGATTTCCAGCGTCGGGCAGGAAGGCGAAATCATCCTGGCCCAGGTGGCGCAGGCACTGCGGCAGCCAAGGACGGTTCCCGCGCTCGGGACGTCTGTCACCCACGTCGCCCGTCAGCTGGACTTGAGGCCGTGGGTTCGCATTCGCGATCAGGGCAGCGAAGGATCCAATCCTGCCGTGGCCGCGGTGACGGCAATCGAGACGTGTCTGGCGCTCGGAAAGAAGGACACGCGGCTGTCGCCGCGTTACATCTATCAAAAAGCCAAGCAGCTGGACGGAGGCAAACCGGAGGTGGATGGCGGCATCCAAATGGAAACTCTTGTCCGCGTTCTCGAGGAGTACGGAACGGTTCCCGAGAAGACCTGGCCCTACGTCGCGGAGAAGTGGCAGTTGCCGAAGGGAGAAACCTGGCAGAAGCTCGATGCGGAGGCTCAGGAGTATCGTGTCCGGTTTTTACCCGTGACAGCCGCTGACGAAATCCCGATGCATCTTGCAAAAGGGAGGCCGGTGCTGGGCTCATTTGCCGTCCATCAGTCGGCGTGGTTCAGCGACGATGCACAACAGCGTGGCATTATCGGTGGAGTTTCCGGAAAAAAGACGGACCAGATCCTCGGCTCGATTGCGTTGACCATTGTCGACTTCGACAGCGCTCGCAACGTGATCCACTTCGCTCATACCTGGGGAACCAAATGGGGCAATGCGGGATTTGGCGAGATGCCGCTGAGTACGGCTCAAGCAACCTTTGTCGGTGATCAGATGTGGGCCGTTGAAATGCGGTCTCCTCGGCCCTTTCAGTGGTCGGAAACGCAGGTACTGTCCCGGACTGATTTTCCGGGTGGCCCTGAGCCGCCAGGGCCACCCGCGGCGGTTAAGGAAATCCGCCCTGCGCGGCGGACTGCGCCGGCATCCCCCGGGAAGATGCAACGTTCCGTATTTGATGCGAACCACCAGCAAGGCGATTGGTCTGGCGCTAACCTTCCGGCGAATGCGTTGGTCCGGTCGGAAGGTTCGCAGCCCGTGAAGGATCGTGCTGC
>Ga0157375_10005183_pt1 | contig 11308 bp, 9 predicted proteins | sample M35metaG_FD_115311 | JGI IMG/M metagenome (GOLD analysis project Ga0157375, IMG submission 115311) | Miscanthus rhizosphere microbial communities from Kellogg Biological Station, Michigan, USA - M3-5 metaG | ecosystem: Host-associated > Plants > Roots > Rhizosphere > Soil | place: USA: Michigan...
AGCAGCGCTTCCAGCAGCTGCGCCTCGCGGTCGGCCGAGGAGCGGAAGACGCGCAGGTTGCGGGCGCCGACGCCGACCCGCGAGAGCTCGTTGGCGGCGCGGACGATCTCGCGATCGGTCTCGTCGTAGACGGTCCTGCCCTCGCGTCGCTCGGGCTGGACGATGCCGAAGTTCTCCAGCTCCGCGATCAGCTCCTCGCGGGCGCCGGTCTCCTCGATCACCTCTTCGAGGGTCAGGTACGTGCGCGAGGTGTCGACCAGGATCGCCCGCCGCACGGCGCCGCCGGGAGCGCGCTTGTCGCCGTCGCCGGAGAGGGTGACGTCGTTGCCCGCGGCCAGCTCCTGGCGGATCACCCGCAGCGGCAGGAACTCGTCGCGCTGCAGGCGCAGGATCGTCCGCAGGCGCTCGACGTCGGACTGGCTGTAGAGGCGGTAGCCGCCGGAGGTCCGGCGCGGGTTGAGCAGCTTCTGGTCCTCGAGGTAGCGGATCTTCGAGATCGAGACGTCGTCGAACTCGCTCTGCAGGATCTTGCAGACGGCGCCGATCGTCAGCGCCTTGCGGGGCCGGGAGGCGGATTCCGGCGGCCGCGCCGGCTGTTCGGAGACGGGCATCGCTAGCGCTCCAGGTAGCTGAGCTTGTACTTGCCGACCTGGATCTCGTCGCCGTCGGCGAGCCGGTGGGACTCGATCCGGCGGCGGTTGACGTAGGTCCCGTTGAGCGAACCGAGGTCGTCGATGTAGAGGCCGTCGCGCCGCCGCACCAGCAGCGCGTGGTTGCGGGAGACGGTGACGTCGTCGAGGAAGACGCCGGCGTCGGGGCTGCGGCCGATGCTGATCCGGTCCTCGTCGATGCTGAAGCTCTCGCCGGCGCGGCCGCCGCCGGCCCGGATCACCAGCGCCGCACCCGCCTCCTCGACCACCTCGTCGATGTCGACCGGCTGCATGTCGCCGGTGTCGTCGACCGTGTAGGTCATCGTCGTCGGGTCGTCGCCGGCCTCGGCCGGGCCGCCCAGATAGGCACCGCACTTCTGGCAGTAGTTCGCGCCCTCGGGGTTGGCGAACCCGCACTCGGGACAGTGGACGGCCATCTCGGGTCTCCCCTCCGCTTAGGCGGCGGGATCGTCCTCCGCCGGGCTCTGGCCCTTGCCGGCGAGGATCTCGGTCAGCTTGCTGACGTCGTCGCCGGTGATCATCGAGTCGCCGCGCTCGTGTTTGTCGCGCAGGCGGTTGACGAGCTCTGCGCGGAGGATGTCGATCTTCCCGTGCAGGACGCGCCGCTTGTAGGAGATCTCGTTCTCCTCCTCCGTCAGCTTGTCGATCAGGTCCTTCAGCTCCTTGTCGCTGAGGGATCCCAGATCGGGAAAGGTGTCCTCCATCTCGCTCCTTGGTTGTAGGAGGCTGAACGCCCCCGTTTGCGCAGGCGACGATTATAGGTCGAGCCGGGCCAAAGGTTCAACTGAAGGTTGAAGGTTCCGGCGTTCTGGGGCTCAGCTTGCAGCCCGTTCGCGCACCGTCCGCATGCCGGTCCGGGCGTACATCACGGTGGCGAGGATCGCCATCGCCGTGCCCCAGACCACCAGCGCGGTCGCGACCCAGCCGGGAGCGAAGAGCGCCAGCCAGATCCCGCCCATGATCGGGAAGACCGAGATCCGGCCCGGCCAGTTGACCTCGATGTCCACCCCGTGCCGCAGCCCGTGCTGGGCGAGAAAGAGCATCGCCAGCTCGCGCAGGGCGAGCACGACCAGCAGCCAGCGCGGCAGCAGCTCGAAGCTCCAGCAGACGACCGCGCCGGAGAGGATCGTGAGCCGGTCGACCAGCGGGTCCAGCAGCGCCCCCATGCGGCTGTACTGGCCGGTGACGCGGGCGAGGAAGCCGTCCAGGTAGTCGCCGGCGGCGATCGCCCAGAAGACCATGGCGGCGGCGAAGGAGGTGCCGTCGCCGCTGGAGTAGGCGAGGACGAGGAAGAGCGGCAGCGCCGCCAGCCGCACGTAGCCGACGAGATTGGGGAGCGTCCAGGGGTGCAGGGGCTCGCCGCTGCGGGTCGAGGCGGGTTTGGGCGCGCTGCGGTCGAGCCCGAAGAGGCGGCGCACACGGCCGCGGCCGAAGGGGGCGCGGCTAGGCATCGATGCCCTGGAGAAGCGACAGCGCCCGGGTGGCGGCCTCCTCCACGGGCAGCTCGTGCTCGGCGCCCGTGGCGCGCTCGGAGGCCTCGACGACGCCGTTGGCGAGGCCGCGGCGGCCGGCGACGATCCGCAGCGGGCAGCCGAGCAGCTCGGCGTCGGTCAGCTTCTGGCCCGCACCCACCTCGCGCTCGTCGTAGAGCACCTCGATCCCCGCCCCGCGCAGCTCCTCGTAGAGCCTGTCGGCGGCCTCGCGCTCGGGCTCGCCGGCCTTGGCGAGGGAGACGAGGTGGACCTGCCACGGCGCCAGCGCCTTCGGCCAGACGATCCCGCGCTCGTCGGCGCGCTGCTCGATCGCGGCGGCGAGGATGCGCGCCGGGCCCATCCCGTAGCAGCCCATCACGACCGGTCGCTCCACCCCGTCCTCGTCCGAGTAGGTGGCGCCGAGCGGCTCCGAGTAGCGGGTGCCGAGCTTGAAGATGTTGCCGACCTCGATCGCCGGCTCGACCGCGATCGTCTCGCCCGCGGCGGTGGTGTCGCCGGCCTCGACCGCGCGCACGTCGAGCTCCTCGTACTCGAAGTCGCGGCCCGGCTGGACCCCGCGCAGGTGGGTGTCGGCCTCGTTGGCGCCGCAGACGAAGCCCTCGCCGGCGATCGCCGCGTCCTTGAGCACGGGCAGCTTCGTCCCGACCGGGCCGACGAACCCGACCGGCCCCAGCTCGGCCGCGATCTCCTCGGCCTTCGCCTGGCGAAAGCCGGCTCCGAGGGCGTTGCGCAGCTTGGTCTCGCTGAGGCGGTGGTCGCCGCGCAGCAGGACCAGGGCCATGCCGCGGCCCTCGACGATCACCGGCAGCGCCTTGAGCAGGGCGCCGGCGGGCAGGCCGAGCGAGCCCGCAACCTCCTCGACCGTGGTCAGGCCGGGCGTGGAGACGGGCTCCGGGGCGGCCAGCGGCGGCGGCAGCCGCACCGGCCGGGGCTGGGCCGAGGCGACCTCGACGTTGGCGGCGTACCCGGGGGCGAGCGCCACCTCGTCCTCGCCGGCGGGGCAGGGCGCCATGAACTCGTCGGCGGCGGAGCCGCCCATCATTCCGACGTCGGACTCGACCCGGTACCAGCGCAGGCCGCAGCGGTCGAGGATGCGTTCGTAGGCGCCGGCCTGGAGCTCGTAGGAGCGCGCCAGGCCCTCCTCGTCGCGATCGAAGGAGTAGGCGTCCTTCATCGTGAACTCGCGGGTCCGGAGCACGCCCGCCCGCGGACGCGGCTCGTCGCGCTCCTTGGTCTGGATGTGGAACAGCATCAGCGGCAGGTCGCGGTAGGAGCGGACCTCGCGGGCGACGTGGTCGGTGACCGCCTCCTCGTGGGTCATCGCCAGGACCAGCGGCGAGCCCTTGCGGTCCTCGAGCTTGAACAGCTCCTCGATCGCGTAGCGCCCGGTCTTCTGCCAGTTCTCGGCCGGCATCAGAACCGGCATCAGCATCTCCTGGCAGCCGATCGCCTCCATCTCCTCGCGGATGATCTGCTCGACCTTGCGCTCGACGCGCCAGCCGGCCGGCAGGTAGGACCAGAGCCCGGCCCCGAGCTGGCGGATCAGCCCGGCGCGGACCATCAGCTTGTGCGAGATTGCCTCCGCGTCGGCGGGGGCGTCCTTGAGGGTGGGGACGAAGGCCTGGGAGAGTCGCGTCACGCGCGAACCCTATCCCGGTCTACTTCGAAGCGGCCTTGATCGTCAGCTTCTTGGTCTTCAGGACCTTCGGCTTGCCCTTGCCCTGCTTCTGCGAGGCGTGGAAGGTGAGGTGGAGAACGCCGTCGCGCTTGAGGATCTTCCTGCCCTTGGCGTTGAGGTCGATCGTCACCGTGGCCGACTCGCCGCCGGCGATCGTCACCGACTTGCTGCCGACGACGACCCTGCGGGTGGTGCGGGCGCGCGGTTTCGTCCCCGGGTAGCCGCTGACGTATTCGTGGCTGTCGAGCAGGTATACGAGGCTGCAGACGTCCTGCGGCGGGCCGACGCAGATCTGGGTCAGGCGCACGGCGCCGGCGCGGAGCTCCGGGTCGTTGACCCGGGCGAAGCCGCTGCCGCTGGCCTTGACGACCTTCGCGCCCGCGGGGATCGCCGAGCCCGCCGGGGTCTTGCCCCCCGGCGCGCCGGCCCCCGGGTCGCCCGGAGGCAGGGTCGCTCCAAGCACGCCGGCGAGGCGGCCGACGTAGCCGGTCGTGTCGCCGTTGACTCCGAACCAGACGTTTCCGCTGGCGTCCGGGGCGACGGAAAGCGGCGATTTGCCGGTGCCGAGCTTGTAGACGGTCGCGGTCGGCGGCTCGCTGGGGACGATGCGGACGATCGCGTTCGCTTTCGGGTGCGAGATGAAGCCGAACTCGGCCAGCCAGAGCGTGCCGTCGGGCGCGACGCGGATCGATCGGGGTTCGCCCTGGGAGAGGTCGGGGTCGACCCCGGTCAGGCTGTACTGGGTGAAGGTCGAGTTGACCGGGTCGAACCGGCCGAAGCTGTTCTTGAGCACGTTGGTGAACCAGATCGAGCCGTCGGGCGCGGTGGTGACGCTGAGCACGCCGGTCCCGGTGTTCGAGCCCGAGCACGTCAGGGGAGCCGGTTCGCAGGGTTTCACCTGGTACTCCTGATAGAGGCCGCCGACCGCCTTGGCCAGCCGGTAGCCGGGGAAGCCCGCGGATTCCTCCGCGAACCACGGAAATCCGTCTTTGCCGATCGTCACGCCGGCCGGCTTCGCGTCGTACCTGCTCGGGTCCGCCGGCACGCCGGTCTGGTGCCAGAGGTCGGGAAGCTCGTTGAGCGTCAGGCTGCCGCCCGTGCTGGCTATCCGGTTGCCCGCGTAGGCGGGGCCGACGTTGCTGGCGCCGTTCTCCGCCAGCCAGGCGGTGCCGCCGGGGGCGACCGCGATGCCGCCGAGGTTCGGCGCGCCGGGGACGATCGCCACCTGCATGCCGCCGCTCGTCCCCGCGGCCATCCCCGCCGGGCTGCCGTAGCCGTAGACGCCCATGCTGCGGGTGAACCAGACCCGCTGGTTCTCGGCGTCGAAGGCGACGTCCCGCATCGAGAAGGCGCAGCAGCCTTCGCCCGCGGCTTTCGGGGTGTGGAAGTAGTCGATGCCGCCGGAGGTCCCCGGCGTCGCCAGGGAAGGCGTCAGGCGGGCCAGCTCGGGAGGTTCGGCGAAGAAGTCGGCGGCGTTGGCGCCGAACCAGACGTTGCCGCCGCCGTCGGCCACCATCCCGGTGTTGATCCCGCGCGATTCCGGCAGCGGAAAGTATTCGGGCGTTGCCGCGCACGCAGCCGCGGGGGCCAGCGAGGCCAGCGTCGCGGACACGACGAGGACGAGACGCAACTTCCCAGACACGGCGCCAGCCTATGGGTAAAGGAAACGCCCCGGTGCGCTTTCGTCCGTTTTTCCGTCCCCGCTCAGGCGCGGGTGAAGCGGCGCCCCGCGGTCGGCGAGGCCTCCTCGTCGAGCAGCACCTTGTCCGACTCCCCCTTCTCGACCGCTTCCTTCTCCATCTGCGCGATCTTCTCCGGGGTCAGTTCGCCGGCGTTTTCCTGCTCGATGTTCGCGACCCACTCGGCTCCCTCGCGGGACTCGGCCTCGTCGAACTCGACCTCGCCGCCGCGGTCCAGGGACTTGTCGATCTCCTCGAACAGGGTGTCGACCAGCTTCGCCTGTGGGACCTTCCGCAGCGGTTTTCCGTGGGCGAAGATCAGGCCCTCGTTCTTGGCCCCGGCGATCCCGAAGTCCGCGTGGCTGGCCTCGCCGATGCCGTTGACGGCGCAGCCGAGCACGGCCACCTCGACCGGCTCCTCATAGCCTTCCAGCCGCTGCTCGATTTCGGCGACCACGGAGTCCATGTCGAACTGGAGGCGGCCGCAGGTCGGGCAGGCGATCAGCACCGGGCCCTTCTCCCGCAGCTGCAGCGCCTTGAGGATCTCCCAGGCGACTTTGACCTCCTCCTCCGCGTGGAAGGTCGAGAGGCTGATCCGGATCGTGTCGCCGACGCCGTCGGCGAGCAGGGTGCCGAGGCCGACCGCCGATTTCAGCGAGCCCGACCATTTCGTCCCTGCCTCGGTGATGCCGAGGTGCAGCGGGTAGGGCACCTTCTCGGCCAGCAGCCGGTTGGCGGCGATCGTGTTCGGGACGTTGGTCGACTTGATCGAGATCTTGAAGTTCTCGAAGTCGAGCCCCTCCATCAGCTCCGTGAACTCGACCGCGGCGGCGACCAGGGCCTCGACCGGCGCCTCGCGCTCGAGCTCGTGCAGGTGCTTGGGCAGCGAGCCCGAGTTGACGCCGATCCGCATCGGCACGTTCGCCGCGTTCGCCTTCAGCGCGACCTCGGCGACCTTGTCGCGGCCGCCGATGTTCCCCGGGTTGAGGCGGATGCAGTGGGCGCCCGCGTCGATCGCTTTCAGCGCCAGGGTGTGGTTGAAGTGGATGTCGGCGATGATCGGGATCGGCGATTCCTTGACGATCGTCCGCAGCGCCTGCGCGTCCTGCTCGCGCGGCACCGCGCAGCGGACGAGGTCGGCGCCGGCGTCGGCGACCTTGCGGATCTGCTCCATCGTCGCCGCCAGGTTGGCGGTCTCGGTCTTGGTCATCGTCTGCACGGCGACCGGGGCGCCGCCGCCGATCGGCACCCCTCCGACGAATATCTGGCGTTTGGAAGCCACGTTCGAAGCGTACCTGGGCGGGTCGGCGAGCCGGTTTGAACCCGGGCGGCGGTTCGTCCGTATGGCGGAAACGAATGGGTTCTCCAACGGGAGGAGCGGGAGCTGGGAGGCAGCGCGGTCGCGGCCTCGGCTTCGTCCTGCCGCTCTTCGCCGCGCTCCTGGCCCTGCTCGCGGCGGCGCCGGCGGCGCAGGCCACCTTCCACCTGATCAAGGTGCGCGAAGTCTTCCCCGGCGCCAACCAGAACAGCTACGTCGAGCTGCAGATGTTCGCCCCCGCCCAGAACCTCCTCAGCGGCCACTCGCTGACCGTCTACAACCCGGCCGGGGCCCTCGTCCACAGCTCGACCTTCTCGGCCGGGGTCGCGAACTCACAGAACCAGAGCACGATCCTGATCGGCGACAGCAACGTCGAGTCGAGCCTCGGGGTCAAACCCGACCTCCTCGACAGCGGTCTCTCGGTGCCGGCGACGGGAGGGGCCGTCTGCTGGAACGCCGGCGGCATTCCCGCCGACTGCGTCGCCTGGGGCAACTTCACCGGCGGCGCCTCGCTGCAGAGCGCCACCGGGACCAGCGCCGGGGCGGTGGCCTCCCCGGGGGGGATCGGAGCCGGCAAAGCGCTCCGCCGCACGATCGCCCCGGGCTGCTCGACGCTGCTCGAGGAAAGCGACGACACCAACTCCAGCCTCGCCGACTTCGCCGAAGTGACGCCGGCGCCGCGCAACGACGCCTCGGCGATCGTCGAGACGACCTGCCCCGGCGTCCCGAACACGGCGATCGACGACCGGCCGCCGCCCCAGGCCAAAAGCGCCGACGCCGAATTCACCTACGACTCGCCGACGGCCAGCAGCTTCGAGTGCAGCCTCGACGGGGCGACGTTTGCGGTCTGCCCGAACGCCGGCCAGGAATACACCGGCCTCGCCGACGGCGTCCACAGCTTCCAGGTGCGGGGCGTCAACAGCTCGGGGCCGGACCCGACGCCCGCCAGCTACGCCTGGACGGTCGACACGGTGGCGCCGGTGGCGACGATCGACACGCACCCGGTCGATCCCAGCCCGGGAGCCAGCGCCAGCTTCGGCTTCCACGCCGACGAGGCCGCCAGCTTCGAGTGCAGCCTCGTCGCGACGGGTTCCCCAGACTCCTACTCAGCCTGCGAAAAAGTCGGCGCCCAGACCTACACGGGTCTGGCCGACGGCGATTACACGTTCAAGGTGCGGGCCACCGACCAGGCGACCAACCTCGGGGCGCCCGCCTCCTTCGCCTGGACCGTCGACCACCTGGCGCCCGACACGACGCCGCCGCTGACCACGATCGTCGCCCGGCCGCCGGACCCCAGCCCGAGCGCCACCGTCTCCTTCGGCTACGAATCGAACGAGCCCGGGTCGACCTTCCAGTGCTCGCTCGACGGCGCCGCCTTCGCCCCCTGCCCGAGCGCCGGGATCACCTACTCCGGCCTCGCCGACGGCGCCCACTCCTTCCAGGTGCGCGCCGTCGACCCCAGCGCCAACGTCGATCCGACCCCCGCCGGCTTCAGCTTCAGCGTCGCCGCGGCGCCGCCGGGGGGCGGCTCGCCGGGTGCGGGACCGACCGGCGGCACGCCACCGGCAGCCACTCCCTCGGGACCGCCGGCGCCCCCAGCGCGTCCGGCGCCCGCCGCCGCGCCGCCGCAGACGATCCTCGCGGGCAAGCCCGGGGCCAAGACCCACGACCGCACCCCGACCTTCCGCTTCCGCTCCGACGCCGGAGCCGTCGCCTTCGAATGCGCGGTCGACGGGCAGCCCTTCAAGGCCTGCCGCTCCCCGTTCACGACCAAGCGGCTGAAGCCGGGCTCCCACGTCTTCGCGGTGCGCGCCCGCGCCGGCGCGGGCACCGACGCCTCGCCGGCGAAATTCAGCTTCAAGGTCCTGGGTAAGGGCTGAGCCGGGTGTCGCGGCGTCTGGCACCCGCGCTGGCGCTGGCGCTGACCGCCCTCGCGGTGGCTGCTCCCTCCGCCTCCGCGACCTTCCACCTGATGCAGATCCGGGAGGTCTACCCGGGCTCGGCGGCGAACCCCGGCTCGGAGTACGTGGAGCTGCAGATGTGGGCCGAAGACCAGAACCACGTCGCCGGCCACCTGCTCCGCACCTACGACGCCGCCGGAGCGGTGACCGGCACCGATGCCTTCCCCGCCGACGTCCCCCGCGGCGCCGACCAGAGCACGATGGTGCTGGCGACGCCGGCGGCGGAAGCGGAGTTCGGCTTCGCCGGCGACGCCGCGCTGTCCCCCACCGGCGCTCTCGACCCGAGCGGCGGCGCGGTCTGCTGGGAGTCGATCGACTGCGTCTCCTGGGGCAGCTTCGGCGGCGCCCTGCCCAGCCCGGCCGGCTCGCCCGCAAGCCCCGGCGGGATTCCCGACGGGATGGCGCTGCGCCGCACCATCGCCCCCGGCTGCGCGAGCCTGCTGGAGCCCGGCGACGACCGCGACAGCAGCGCCCTCGACTTCGCGCCCGCCTTCCCGGGCCCACGCCCCAACTCGGTCGCACCCTCCGAGCGTCCCTGCGGCAGCGGCGGAGGTGCCGCCGGCAACGGCGGCGGCGCGAACCCCAATCCGGCGGCCCCTGGGCACGCCTCCGGTGCGCCGCAGACGAGTCTTCTGCGGAAGCCGCCGCGGCGCTCCCACGACCGCACCCCGACCTTCCGCTTCGCCGCCGACGAGCCCGGCGTCCGCTTCGAGTGCCGCCTCGACGGTGGGCGCTTCCGCCGCTGCAGCTCGCCCTTCACGCCGCGGCCGCTCGATCCCGGCGCCCACCTCTTCCGGGTCCGGGCCAGGGACGCGGGCGGACTGGCGGACCCCTCCCCGGCGCTCTGCGGGTTCGCCGTGCAGCCGCGCCGCTGACTCAGCGGACGGTGAAGCCTTCGCCGCCGAGGCGGCCGATGTCGTTGCTGAGGCCGATGAAGAAGAGCATCGCGACGAGGGCGAAGCCGACCACGCTGGCCCGCTCCATGACCCGCAGCGAGACCGGCCGGCCGCGCACTTTCTCGACCAGGCTCCAGAAGATGTGGCCGCCGTCGAGGGGCAGGATCGGCAGCAGGTTGATCAGGCCCAGCGAGAGGCTGACCAGGGCCAGCAGCAGCAGCGCCTGGGTCGCCCCGGTGTCGATCGCCTGGTGGGCGACGTCGCTGGTGCCGACGATCCCCGAGAGCTGCTTGCGCTGCTCGGATTCGAAGATGTGGCTGAAGACGTGGGCGGTGCCCGAGGTGACCGCCCAGACCGCGTCGGCGGCGCGGCTGGCGGCGGCGCCGGGGCCGATCTCGATCGCTTCGCTGCCGTAGGAGAAGCCGACCAGGGCGCGCTGGGCGGGGCCGTCGTATTCGGGCCGCACGGAGACGGTCCGGGCCTGGCCGTCGCGGACGATCCGCAGCGTCACCGGCGTCGCCGCCAGGCAGCCGTCGACCTGCTTGCCGGGGCATTCGTGCGAGGCGATCTGGTCGCGGAAGCGTTCCAGGCGGGCTTCGCGGTCGATCCCGGGATAGGCGTGGCCGTCGACGGCGACGATCCGGTCGCCGGACTGCAGCGACTTGGAGGCCGGCGTGCCGGCGCGGATTTCGCCGACCGTCTGGGTCGCCTGCTGAGCGCTGAAGAGGTAGACGCAGAAGAGGATCGCGAAGGCGAGGACGATGTTGACCGCGGGCCCGGCGCCGATCACGACGATCCGCTTCCAGACCGGCTGCCGGTGGTAGGCGCGGGCCTCGACCTCCGGCGGCAGCTCCTCCTCCGTGGTCATGCCGCTGATCTTCACGTAGCCGCCGAGCGGCAGCGCTTTGATCCCGTACTCGGTCTCGCCCCGTTTGACCGACCAGATCGTCGGCCCGAAGAAGAGGAAGAAGCGCTCGACCCGCATCCCCGTCGCCTTGGCGGCGAAGAAGTGCCCCGCCTCGTGGAGGACGATCAGCAGCGAGAAGCCGAGGAAGACCAGGAGCCAGCTCATGCTGGAGTCAACCCCCGAACCTGCGCGTCGCTGCGCTGGCGGGCCTCGGCGTCGGTCGCGTAGAGGTCATCGAAGTGAGTTATGGGCTGGGCCGGCATCTCCTCCAGGACCCGCTCGATCACCGCGGCGATGCCGGTGAAGGGGATGCGCCCGTCGAGGAAGGCCGCGACCGCGACCTCGTCGGCGGCGTTGAGGACGCAGGGCGCCGTCCCCCCCGCTTCCCCCGCCTCGCGAGCCAGGCGCAGGCAGGCGAAGGTCCCGGGGTCCGGGGCCTCGAAGGTGAGCTCGCCGGCGCTCGCGAGGTCGAGCTGCGGCACGTCGACGTCGGCGCGCTCGGGGTAGTGCAGCGCGTAGGAGATCGGCACCCGCATGTCCGGGTGGCCGAGGTGGGCCAGCGAGGCGCCGTCGTTGAGCTGGATCAGCGAGTGGACGAGGGACTGCGGGTGGACGACGACGTCGATCCGCGCGTAGGGGACGGCGAAGAGGTGGTGCGCCTCGATCGCCTCGAAGCCCTTGTTCATCAGCGTCGCCGAGTCGATC
>Ga0157375_10005184_pt1 | contig 11306 bp, 12 predicted proteins | sample M35metaG_FD_115311 | JGI IMG/M metagenome (GOLD analysis project Ga0157375, IMG submission 115311) | Miscanthus rhizosphere microbial communities from Kellogg Biological Station, Michigan, USA - M3-5 metaG | ecosystem: Host-associated > Plants > Roots > Rhizosphere > Soil | place: USA: Michigan...
CGGCAGATGCGCGGCAGGATATCCATCTTGATGTTTTCGGGCGCGTATTTCAGCAGCACCGGCCCGCTCTGCCGGTCGGCGACGAAGAAGCGCCGCGTCGGCGCATTGGCGACGCGCATTTCCTCGGTCACCACATATCGCTCGAGGAACGAGCGCTCGTGGCCGCCATATTTCTTCGGCCAGGTCATGCCGAGCCAGCCCTTGGCGCCGACCCGGCGGGAGAATTCCGGCGCGTCGGTGTCTTCGCGGTTGGGTTGGTGCGGGTCGAAGGTGCCGGCGGCGATCTCATCGGCGAGGAAGGCACGCACTTCCTTGCGCAATTGCTCGCATTCGGGCGGCAGGCGGATCGGATCGAAACGGAGGGCTGCGGTCATTTAAGAGTCTCGACTTCTAAGACAGGCGAATATTGTTGAGATCAGCGCGAGGCCACCAGCGGCCACAATTCATCGGCGCCACGGTTGGCCACGAGCTTGCCGAGTTCGACTGCCCAATAACTTTCGGAGCCGAAATCGTCGCGCCATGACAGCGCGCGCAGCGAGTAGCGGTGCAGGATATGCTCGATAGTGAAGCCGATCGCGCCGTGTACCTGGTGGGCGATGCCGCCGCCTTTTTCGGCCGCTTCCGAGCAACGGATCTTTGCGGCGACCGCTTCCAGGAACACTTCGTCGTCGAACGATTTTGCGTTGGCAATGGCGTCTGCCGCCGAGGTCGCAGCGGCGAGCGCTGCCGCCGACTCGCCGGCCAGACGCGCAAGGTTGTGCTGCACCGCCTGGAATTTCGAGATCTTCTTTTCGAAAGCGACGCGCTCGTTGGAATAGCGCACGCTGATTTCCAGCATCGATTCCAGCGCGCCTGCGATCTGCAGGCTGCGCGCGACGCCACCCATCAGCATCAGATGGGTCTGGTCGAAACCCCCAGGCGCGGGCTTGATGGTGACCGGCTGCACCTTGTCCAGCGTCACGGTATCGGAATTGTCGCCGCCGAGATTGAGGCCGGCCTCGATCCGGCATTTGCCGGCATCGACGAGCGCGATGGAAAAACCCTTCGCGTCGCTCGCCAGCACTGCGATATGTTTTGCGGCCTTGGCAAACGGTACGCCGCGGGCTTTGCCTGACAGGCTGCCGTCGGCATTGAGTGTGATACGGTCCTTCGGGCTTGCGGGCGCGACCGTCATTTCGCCGTCAGGCGAAGAAATTTTGGCCTGCGCCAGCAGCCATCCCGCCAACATGGTTTCGGCGAGCGGCACGGCGACGGCGGCGCGTCCAGCGGCGCTCAGCACGCTAAAGCCTTCCGCGAGGCTCGCGCCCGAACCGCCGCAATCTTCCGGCACCCATGCCAGTGGCAGGCCGGCCTCGGTCAGCGCCTGCCAGAGCGGGGCTTTCCACCCGCCATTCTTGTCGCGATTGATGGTTTGGGCATCGGCGAGATCGGCGAAAATCTTTTCCGCGGTCTCGGCAACAATGTTCTCACTCTCCGCCACAGCGTTCCCCGATGATTGAATTTGGCACCCTTCCGCCCCGGCAATTCCGCCAAAACCTCAGGTGCGACCTTTTCTTGCGCTTTATGATGGGCAAAAGCCATAGCCGTGACAAGCGCTGTCCGCAGGGCCGCCTGCAACGGTGGCATGAAGATCATCAGGCAAAGAATAAATTCCGCGCAACGGAGTTTCTCCGATTTGCAGAGACTTTGCCGCGCGATATGGTAAGCCCCCACCACAAGGTTCATCGCAAAACAACAAAAGGAAACGCGGGATGTCGAAGGATGGTTTGTGCGCAATCGTAACGGGATCTGCATCCGGCCTGGGAGCAGCCACCGCGGCCGTTCTGGCAAAGGGCGGCGCGCGCATCGTCGTCAATTATTCCAACAGCAAGGCAGAAGCAGAAGCGACCGCCGACCTCTGCCGCAAGGCAGGCGCCGAAGTCGTCGTCGTGCAGGGTGATGTTTCCCGCGACGAGGATTGCAGGAAGATCGCGGCGGCCGCCGCCTCCTGGGGGCGCCTCGACGTGCTGATCAACAATGCCGGCACCACCAAGCATGTCGCCCACGACAAGATGGATGATCTCTCGGCGGAAGATTTTCAACGCATCTATGCCGTGAACACGATCGGGCCGTTCCAGATGATCCGCGCAGCGCGCGCGCAACTCGAGGCGGGCGCCAAGGCCTCCGGCCGTCCGTCGGCTGTGGTCAACGTGTCCTCGGTTGCCGGTATTTCGGGGGGCGGCTCGTCGGTAGCCTATGCCGCGAGCAAGGGCGCGCTCAACACCATTACGCAATCGCTGGCGCGTGCGTTGGCGCCGCTGATCCGCGTCAACACGGTGTGCCCCGGCTATATCGATACGCCCTGGTTCACCAAGGGCCGTGGCGAGGCCGGCGCCAAGGCGGTGCGTGATTCCGTGGTGGCGAAGGTGCCGCTGAAGGTCGCGTCAACGGCCGACGATATCGCGCAGTTGGTGTGCTTCCTGGCGTCGCCGGCGTCGAGCAACATGACCGGCGAATTCGTGCGCATGGATGCGGGGATGCATCTGGTGCTGTAAGGCGCCAAAGTTATTGCGCCAAGCGACGAACAAATCCAGGTTCGTCATTCTGGGACGGTGCGTTAGCACCAGACCTCAGATGCGCAATTGCGCATCGGGGAATCTCGAGATCCCCACGATGTGCAATTGCACATCGGAGTGCACGCTAAGCGCGCCCCGGGATGACGGCATTTCGGCCGTCATTTGTTCATGTCGGAAATCGTGCCGCGGGCCACCAGCCGGTTCCAGATGAACAGCACCACCAGCGCGCCGATGGTGGCGGTGATGAAGCCCGCGCCCTGGTCGGGGCCATAGTGACCGATGGCCTGGCCGATCCATGTGGCGACAAACGCGCCGGCGATGCCGAGCACCGTGGTCAGGATGAAGCCGCTCGGGTTGTTCGGGCCCGGCGAAAGCAGGCGCGCAATAATTCCGGCGATAAAACCGACGATGATGATCCAGAGAATGCCGCTCATGGCTGTCGCCCTTTCGAATGTGCTCGGAGGTAATGCAGCGCGGCGCAACACACGCCGCGCTGTCTCAGCGTCAAAGCCTGCCGGACAATTCTCGGTCGTTCGGCAGCCGTCCGTCCGGCGTCAAATGATTGATCACATCGGGCAGATATTGGCTGAGCCCCTTGAGCAGGTCATCGCGCGACAGCCCGCTTTGCGACGACAGCGAGTCGATCTGGTCGGCGCCGAGCGCGCTGGCGAGATCGCCCGGCGCAATCTGCTTGTTGGGGCCGTTGCTGACCCATGAATTGGCTGCGTCACCATGGCCCTTTTGCTGGAACTGGTTCAGCAGATCGCCAAGGCCGCCGCTCAGCACGCTGCCGGCTGCGCCGCCTGCGAGCAGGCCGCCCAATCCGCCCTTGAGGAGATCGCTGAGACCGCCGGCGCCGCCACCGCCGGGAAGGCTGGCAGTCACATTACCACCGGGCAGTTTGGGCGCTTGTTCAGGCACCGCGCCAGCTTGGCCGGCCGTGAGATGCTTGACGGCCTTCCAGGCCAGCAAGCCCAGGATCGCCATCGTCATGGGTGACATCCCGCCGCCGCTTTCGGATGGTGCGCTTGGGGTGCTCGGGCCACGCGGGCCGTTCTGCATGCCATTGAGTACGTCGAGTAAACCCATGGTCGTCTCCTGCCGTGCGTTTAGCCCCTTGCGAAACATAACGGTGGCCCATGACGGTTACAAGGCGCGGGCCGGATCGGGCTTGCGCGTTCGATGGGCACCGAGCGGTACTTCTGCTATCGAGGCTTCGTGTTGCGATGCGTTAGCAAGAGACAAATCGAATGAATTCAGATCGTCCGATCGGCATCGCAGGGGCCGGCAGCATCGGCTGCTTCGTCGGTGGCATGCTGGCGGCCGGCGGCCGGAATGTCGCCCTGCTGGCGCGTCCGCGGGTGATCGCCGAAATCGAGGCCAACGGGCTGCGGCCGACGAGCTTTGAAGGCTTCGATCAAACGATAAAATCTAACCAGCTTACGCTGTCCGAAAATCCCTCCGTCTTTGGCCACACTGGCGTGGTGCTGGTTACGGTCAAGAGCGCGGACACCGCCGGGATGGCGGACGTCATCGCGCGAAACGCGTCGCCGGATGTCGTCATCGTCAGTCTCCAAAACGGTGTCGGCAATGTCGCAGTCCTGCGCAACCGCTTGCCGGGGCGGCGCGTGCTTGGCGGCATGGTGCCGTTCAATGTGATTGCTCTGGGAGAGGGGCGGTTTCATCGCGCCACCTCGGGCGACATCGTCATTGAGCAGGACGAGGCCGGCACCGCGCAAAAGCTTTCCGTGCCGGGCCTGACGATACGGCCGACCGACAATATCGAGGGCGTGTTGTGGGGCAAGCTTCTGCTCAATCTCAACAATGCGCTCAATGCGCTGGCCGATTTGCCGCTGCGCCGGCAGCTCGCACAACGGCCCTGGCGAAAATTATTTGCCGACCAGATGGCGGAGGGGCTCGCCGCGATCAGAGCCGAAGGCATCAAGCCGGTATCGCCGACGCCGATCCCGGCGGGCCTGATGCCGTCGCTGCTGCGTGTGCCGGACGTGATCTTCGAGGCGATGCTGGGGCGGACGATGAAAATCGATCCCGAAGCGCGCTCCTCGATGTGGGAAGATCTGCAGCGCGGCCGCCGCACCGAGATCGATTATCTGCAGGGCGTCATCACCGAGATCGCCGAACGCCGCGGGCTCGAGGCACCCCTGTCGCGCCGGATCGTTGAGCTGATCAGGCGCGCGGAGGCGGACGGCAAAGGTTCGCCCGGGCTGTCGCCGGAACAGATCAGGCCCTGAATCGATGGCAGGCGGCCTTGAAATAGCAACGATCAGTCACGAATTTCATTTGAAGGTTGCGAACGGGAGAGGCGACATGAAACGAAGAAGCGCGGCGACCCTGGCTGTTGCCGCCGTTGCCGGGTGGGTCTCGCTGATTCCGGCTTACGCTGCCACGCCAACCGTCACGCCGTCGCCGGGTTATGACGCGCGGTTGCAGGAGCAGCGAGCGGCGTCGAGGACGATCTCGGAACCGGTCGCACCGGTCACCAGGCCGGTCCCGCCTCGTCGGGTAAAGCGGACTTACGCGCGCTGAATTGGTCGATGGCGAGACGCGATAGCGCGTCAGCTACGCTTGGCCTTGGCCTGCGACGAGCCGAACAGCTTCTTCAGGTCCTCGATACTCTGCGAAAGCCGCGGCCAGTCGCAGGAGAATGAACTCTTGGCGCAGTGGATGGCCCGGATGCGTGCGGCCTGCTTGACCGGGCTTGCCACGGGCACCGGCACCTTCTCGGGTTCGGTTCGCAGCGAGACCTGTTGCACGTTCTGTTGCGATTGCTGCTGCTCTTGCTGTTGCTCTTGCTGTTGCTCTTGCTGCTTCGCCATCAGCGCTGCGGCGATGCTGTTACGCCGCTGCTTTTCGAGATAGGCGGTATATTGCTCGTCGATCCTCTTCTGCTCTTCCGGCGTCGGGTTGGGGCCCGCAATGTCGAAGGTCCGGTCCTGCATGAAGTCGTAATAGGTATAGCCACCGCCCGGCTTGCGTCGCCCGGCGAATTTTGCGTTGCATTCGGCGAGCGCCGAAGTCTTGTCTTCCTTGGTCTTCGCCTTCTCCGCAGCGTCAGCGCATGCTTCGAAGTCGGCCGGTGCGATACGCCACCACTGCGCATGCGCGCGTATCGGCGTCAGCACGACGCAACCGATCGCAACAACAAACGCAGCAGAAAGACGCGAGGCGATCACGAACAATATTCCCCAGTGTGAATCACGCGACACAAATTTAGCGGATTGTCGCCATTTTGGCAGGCCTTGTCACCCCGGAACCCGCTGATTTTCACGCTGGCGTTGTAAGCTTATTTCGAGGATGTGACCGATGGAACACAGCGGTGTGTCATTGGAATGATTGGAGAAATTGACGGGATGAATCGAGAACGTGGCAGACTGGCGATCAGGCCTTCGCTCTGGTATGGAATGCCCTACCTGCGTCATCCGCGGGTTCGCGGTCCCGTAGCTCAGCCGGATAGAGCGACGGTTTCCTAAACCGTAGGTCGCATGTTCGAGTCATGCCGGGATCGCCAGTCTTCCGCTAAGACAAAGCTAGATATCTCAGTATCAGTGTGATGCAGGAATGCCGTGTGCGTGCCGGCACGATACACGGACCTCGGTCGGAGTTTCGCGGAGTAGTGCAATCCCGGTCTCATCTTCGGCGCTTTTCGAAAGCGCGTTTCACCAGCTTCCGTGCGGGTGCGACGGTCAGTCCGATTACCGGAATCAACACACCGCCAATTAGTAGTCCAACGATCCCCGATAGGAAGGTCACGACCGTCCATTTCACCGCACCGGCAACAGACGGCAGTGCGTGAGCTGCAGCGTCGGCAATGGAGCCGATGGCTTCGCCAACTGCGTGCACGTCATAAGCTTCCAGACCATGGACAATAATGCTACCGCCAACCCAGATCATGGCCGCAGTGCCGACGGCGCCGAGAAACGTCAGGAACCCGGGCATGCCGAGCACGAGCGCACGTCCGAATCCACGGCTTGCAATGCCGGCAATTGAGACTTTATCGTTCCTTGCAAGGGCAACCCCGATGTCGTCGGCTTTTACGATCAACGCGACCACGCCATAAACTGCGACCGTGATCCCGATTCCGACAAGGGCTAACACGGCTCCCTGCATCCAAATGCCCTTGTCGGAAGCCGCCGCCAGGGTGATCGCCATGATCTCTGCCGAGAGGATGAAGTCGGTCTTGATGGCGCTTGCGACTTTTTCGTCCTCAAGTGTTTGCGCGTTCACCGCAACCGTCCCCAGACGAGCTTCATGGTGGTGCGCCTTGTGTGGGGCGATGGCTTCAACGACTTTTTCCGTCCCCTCGTAACAAAGATAAGCAGCCCCAAACATGAGAAGCGGTGTGATCATCCAGGGAAGAAAATGACTCAGGGCCAAAGTGGCGGGAAGCAAAAAGAGAAGCTTGTTGCGAAGTGATCCCGCGGCAATCTTGCCCACGATCGGCAACTCTCGCTTCGCCGCGAATCCGAGCACATAGCGTGGAGTGACGGCTGCATCGTCGATCACGACGGCCGCTGCCTTGGCTCCGGCTTTGGTAGCTTGAGCCGCCACATCGTCGAGGGAAGCTGCTGCCACCTTTGCGATCGCCGCGATATCGTCGAGCAGGCCGATCAGCCCCATACTCATAAAATCGCTCTCCTTGATGGCTCGCGGGCTGGTCGTGGACCCGGACTGGGATCCGCAGCCTTCCTGCAACGAAAACCGACTTTGCCGATTGACGGCCTCGGCACGTTGGAGGCAGCCAGCACTTAGTCCAGGCCTTCGTCAGGAATATTCAAGATGGTGCCGCACGCCTTGCAATGCACCGCATCGACATCATGGCGCTGCAGACCGCAAATCGGGCACGAGAACCGTACTTTGCTCGGCGCCAGCAAGGCTTTGGCGAGGTTCAAGAAGAGGGTCACGCCAAAGATCATGATAATGACGGTTATCAGCCGGCCAACCGTTCCCGGCAACGTGATGTCGCCGAAACCAGTCGTGGTCAGTGCCGTAACCGTGAAGTAGAGCGCGTCGGCATAGTTGGTTATCTGATGATTGTGAGACTTCTGGGTTTCGAAGACAATTCCGGTCATCACGAAAACGAACACGGCGAGGGTTGCGACGGCAAAGAAGACTTCTTCATTTCGCCGAAAGAACGAACTGTCGATTCGAAGTCGCGCTACCATCTGATAGTCGCGCAACAACCGCAATGTTCGAAGAGTACGCAAAAACCCGCCAGCTTCACCAGCAAAGGGCGCAAGGAATGAAATTATCACTACTATGTCGGTCCACGTCGAGAGGCGGGTGAAGTCTTGCAGCGGTTGCCGGCTAATAAGTAGCCGCGCAGAGAAATCCGCAAGTATCAGGACACCAAACACGATGTCGAGCGATTCAATCGTCTCGCTGCGGGGCAAGAACGATGTCACGATGATAAACAGCACCGTGACGATATCGAGCGCGAGCAATGCGTAACGGAACCGTACGCCACTGAAAGTTTCGGCCTCGTAAAGTTGTCGGATACTGCTCTTCAGCGACGCAAAGGTCATGGCGACAAATTCACCCAACCACGTGCATTTGGACGAGGCGGATCTGCGGACGATTGGTCCACGATCGCCGCTCGCGAGGAGTTGCCGGCGGCACAGAGTTTCCTCGATCGAGGCCGGGACCTGGTCGATAACCCTCTGTCAATCGCTTCTTTCCGTTGGCACGGCCGATGATGCCGGAGCAATTCCCTCTCGGAGGCTGCGATTCAACCGCAGCACCTGCGATGTCTCCAGAACGGGCGCGAACGTCGTCTCTGTCGGGCAGGTCAGACTGCTCGTCGTCTCCCGACAACCAATCCATATATCACCAGTAGGATGATCGCCCCCACGACGGCACCGATGAACCCGGCGCCTTCGCCCGCCTTATACCAGCCGAGAGCTTCCCCCAGATAGGAGGCGAGGATCGAACCCACGATACCCAGAATGGTCGTCATAACGAACCCGGAAGGCTCATTGCTTCCGGGCATGATGAACTTTGCAACGACACCCGCCAAGAATCCGATAATGATGGTCCAAATGATGCTCATCTTGTTCCCCTTTGGTCGTTGAAATCATGCGTCGCGAGGAGGTAGACGACCGTCCGGTGTGTACTTATCCACGGCCGTGGGCAGTTCTCGGGAAAGCCGGGCGAGAAGCTCGTCTTGCGACAGCCCGGTTTGCTGCACCAGCGTCGCCAAAACATCCTGTCCGATCGCCTGCTTGAGCAGAGGAGGCGAAACCTCCTTGTTGAGTCCTGGGCCCACCCATGATTCCGCAGCCTCCCCTTGACCGTTTTTTTTGAATTGTTCGAGCAGTTCGTTGAGACCGCCACCAAACAGGCCTCCGATTCCCCCTGCGCCAAGCATGCCGCTCAAGACGTTTGGCAGATCACCCTGCGCTTGCGGCTGTCCGCTGCTTCCGGGTTTGGAAAGGGAGCCAGCAGCGTTGTTGAACATCTCTGCGAGCTTGTCCCGATTCTGATACCCCGCAAGCGCAAGCATCCCAAGGAGCGCAGTCATCGATGGCATTCCACGGCTCATGTTTGCCTCCTCCATTGTTATCTCAGGCCCGCGCGCGCCTTAACCGAGCGCTTGGGAAATTTCGGCGAGGGTCGCCTTCTCGGCCTCGCTGACCTGAACGCCGCCAAGGCCGAGCAAGCCGCCACCCTCGCTCGCCGCTTCGGCGGTACCTTGACTGATCTGGCGCAGCCAGCCTTTAAAGGCTGCAGCGTCGCCCGGAGCCTTTGCCGCCAATACCGCCGAAACCTGGCGTAGGCCTTCGATTGATTTGGTCTTGACCTCTGCAGGCTGGCTGTTGGCGAACTTCGTCTTGAGGCCATCGCGCGCAATGCTCCGTGCCTCGCTCGTCGAGAAGTCGGCAGCAAGTGCCTTTACCAATGGATTTGCACCGGGATCGGAGATGGCTTTCGCCAGCGCGGTGCCACCGGCGAATGATTCCTTCAATAGACCCCAAAGGCCGCTAGGATCGGCCGCGGTGATGGCCATGCCAGCCATCATCGGGCTCTCGAGCAGCATCGTCCACTCTTCCTTTGTAAAGCTGGATTTGTCTGCCACGACTGCCCTCCTGGATACACACGAAGCACTCGACTACCCGCGGAACTGTCGCGAATCGAGAACCGAACCGGACGGTAATGGCCATTCGGCAGAGTCTTTCTTGACTTGGATCAATGAAACTGGGTGGCGAACTGACGCTGCGAGCTCCACGACCTCAGGAAGCAGTACTCCCAAGCGCCCACCGGCTGGGAGTTTGAAGCAATTGGCTTGAGCCGAGCTCGTCTTTTTCGCGAGAGCGTTGCGCACATTCCGAACTTGTTGTGTCGAATTTTGTGACGGTCAGATACGCGGCGTTAAAGCTAAGTCCGTGAGTTCCAAATTTTTGTTCCGTCGGTCGCGCAAGTCCAAGAACCGACTCGCGCGGCGCTGCTAAGACTCAACCTGTTCGTGCTGCGGACCTGCGTCGTCACCGGCGACTCGAACGCTGGACCTCAGAAATGACGTCGCTGTCTCGCGTCACTCTGCGGTCGCCGAACAACGGAGAGTTCGAGCATCACAAATACGGCTGTCATATCGGCAGGCGGGCAAAAAAAATCCAAAAGTCGAATCTGGGAGCAGGGCTGCTGCAATTCGCAGCGCCGAGCCGCTGCTGGGAAAACTGCGCGCTGAGTCAAGCATCACCAAAAGGAAACGAAATAAATGTCAGATCTCGTAGGTACGGCTGCTGATGAAACCATCACTCCGATTTTCGTGTCGCCGACGGTTACCGCGGACGATGGAGCTCCGTCGAGTGCAGACGATACTATCGATGGTGGTGCGGGAAATGACACAATAGATGCCGGCGCCGGCAACAATACGGTTGACGGTGGCGACGGCAACGACACCATCGACACCGGGAGTGGGAATGACACCATCACCGGCGGCAATGGTGACGATACCATTCATGCAAACGCTGGTGACGACACGATCGACGCCGGGGCCGGGAACGACATCGTCCGTGGCGGCGATGGCAACGACACCATCTTCGGTGGCAGCGGCAACGACTTCCTGGATGGCGCCGCGGGTGACGATCGCATCACGGCCGGGAACAATGACACGACGATCCTTGGCGGCGACGGCAACGACACCATCACGGGCGGCCTGGGCAGCGACCACATTTCCGCTGGTGATGGCAATGACGTTATTGTCGGTGGCGGCGGCATCGATGTGATCGATGCCGGTGCGGGCAACGACCAGATCACGACCGGCGATGGCGGCGATTTCCTGCAGGGCGGCGCCGGTGACGACGCCATCAATGCCGGTAACGGCAACAATGCGGTCGAAGGTGGGGACGGCAACGACACCATCGACACCGGGAGTGGGAACGACAACATCACCGGCGGCAATGGTGACGATACCATTCATGCCAACGCTGGTGACGACACGATCGACGCCGGCGCCGGGAACGACATCGTCCGTGGCGGCGATGGCAACGACACCATCTTCGGTGGCAGCGGCAACGACTTCCTGGACGGCGCCGCGGGTGACGATCGCATCACGGCCGGTGACAATGACACGACGATCCTTGGCGGCGACGGTAACGACACCATCACTGGCGGCCTGGGCAGCGACCACATTTCCGCCGGTGACGGCAATGACGTTATTGTCGGTGGCGGCGGCATCGATGTGATCGATGCCGGTGCGGGCAACGACCAGATCACGACCGGCGATGGCGGCGA
>Ga0157375_10005185_pt1 | contig 11306 bp, 4 predicted proteins | sample M35metaG_FD_115311 | JGI IMG/M metagenome (GOLD analysis project Ga0157375, IMG submission 115311) | Miscanthus rhizosphere microbial communities from Kellogg Biological Station, Michigan, USA - M3-5 metaG | ecosystem: Host-associated > Plants > Roots > Rhizosphere > Soil | place: USA: Michigan...
AGACCGCGAGCACGGCGGCCGCGGCGGCTTTGATTCTGCCGAGCACCGCCTTCGCGTCGATCAATTCAAGCGCTAGACGACGGTACGCAATCGTCGGGACGGGCGAGCGTTCGACCGGCATGTGGATGAAACCTGTGGTCCAGGATTACGGCGACAAGCTGGAAGTCGTTGGCTTGTGCGACATCAATCCGAAAAGAGTTGCCGCAGCGCGGAAACTGTCAGGCGCCAACTGTCCGACGTTTACTAATTTCGATCAGATGTGCGACCAGGCAAAGCCCGACTTGCTGATGGTCACCACGGTCGACGGTTTCCATAGCCAGTACATCACCCGCGCTCTCGATCGCGGCATCGACGTGATCACGGAAAAGCCGATGGTCATCGACGCGACGCAGTGCCAGGCGGTGCTCGATGCGGAGCGTCGGAACAAGCGGAACATCGTGGTTACGTTCAATTACCGCTACGCGCCTAAGCACCAGAAGATCAAGGAAGTGCTGTTGTCGGGAGAGATAGGCCGAGTGATTTCCGTGGACTTCAGTTGGTATCTCGACGTCTATCACGGGGCGGATTATTTCCGGCGCTGGCACCGCTTGAAATCCAAAGGTGGTAGTCTTTGGGTGCACAAAGCCACTCACCATTTCGATTTGATTAACTGGTGGCTCGACGCTGATCCGGTTGAAGTTTCCGCGCAAGGTACGTTACAGACTTACGGTCGCAACGGGACGTTTCGTTCAACTCATTGCCGGGCGTGTCAGCACACTGGCAAGTGCCGTTTCTTTTATGACCTGACAAAGAACGCGACTCGAATGGAGCTTTATGCGGGTTGCGAAGACGTCGACGGTTATCATCGCGACGGCTGCGTCTTCCGCGAGGACGTCGACATCTACGATTCGATGTCGGCCGTCGTGAAGTACTCCAACGGCGCGCACATGAGTTATTCGTTGAACGCCTTCATGCCCTTTGAAGGCTACCGTCTTGCGTTCAACGGCGAGAAGGGTCGACTGGAAATTCGCGACTATGAGCGTCAACCATGGCCCGTTGAAGAAGAGACGGAAGTTTATCTCACGAAGAGTTTTGGCAAGCGCGAAAAGGTAGCGATCGAGAAAGTCACAGGCGGCCATGGCGGAGGCGACCAGCGCATTCGCGATTTGATCTTTCGCAATACCGACATGCCGGCGTACATGCGTCTGCCGGGTTCACGTGCGGGCGCGTTATCGTGCCTCACGGGAATCGCAGCCCGCACGAGCATTGAACAAAAACGCCCGATCAAGATCTCTGAACTCGTAAAAGTGCCGCCCAGGACCACGGCCTGATTGAGACAAGAATGGTTAATCGCCACAAGACCCTGCTCCTAATCATCGTCGCCGTTGTTGCTTTATTCGCAACTGGCGAGTTAAGTGCCGCTAAAAAGAAAGCTTTCGTTTCCGTCAGTGCCGGCGCTAGTGATCGTAGCGAAACTGTCGTGTCGTTCGCGCTCGCCGCGGACTTCAAAAGCGGCTCTTACGCGTTGCGCGACAGCTCCGGTCAACTGCTCCCTTTGCAGATCGATTCCGATCGCAACGGTAGTTTTGTGCTGCCGGCGCTGAAGGCGGGACAAACGCGAACGTACCAACTCGTCCCCGCGAATGACTCGAAACCCGGCGTCGACTTTACGCGTCGAAATGAAGGGCTTGATTTCAAAATCGGCAGCCGAAACGTTTTCACCTTTGTGACTACGCCGGCCGCCGTGCCGTCTAAAGACATCAAGCCCATTTTCCTTCGTGGTGGTTACATCCACCCGGTGTTCACGCCTTCGGGCCGGCTGGTGACCGACGATTACCCGTCCGATCACTATCATCATCATGGAATCTGGTTCGCCTGGACCAAGACTGAATACGAAGGTGCGCACCCTGATTTCTGGAATGTCGGTGATGGAACCGCTCGGGTAGACTTCGAAGGCGCTGACGCCACCTCGGCTGGTCCAGTGTACGGAGGTTTCAAGTCTCGACAACGTTACGTTGCGCTTACCGGTCCTGCACCTAAGACTGTCTTGAATGAACAGTGGGATGTGCGCGTCTACAACGTCGGACAGGGGAACAAAGGCAAACCTTATTTCTTGTTCGACATCGTGGCGACGCAGATCGACGTGAGCAACAGTCCGCTCATTCTTGAAGAGTATCGTTATGGTGGCATGGGCGTTCGTGGCCACCGTAATTGGAAAGACAAGTCGCAGGTTTCGTTTCTGACTTCAGAAGGGAAGACACGCGAGAGCGGTAACGCTACCCGCGCACGTTGGATTCACATGTCGGGTTTGGTCGATAACGAGACCGTTGGAATAGCCGTGCTGGATCATCCGGGTAACTTCCGCGCTCCCGCGCCGCTGAGGATTCACCCGGACGATCCATATTTCAACTATGCGCCGTCGCAACTCGGCAAGTTTGAAATAAAACCGGGCGAGAAGTTCGTCATCCGTTATCGCTACATTGTCGCCGATGGACCGCCCGACAAGGCTGAACTCGATCGTCTCTGGAGCGACTATGCAACGCCGCCGCACGTTTCAGTCGAACTGAAGTAAGTTTCCCACGGCTTTACCAATTTTTGCGGCCATAACTTCGAAAATCCCATCGTGATCCAGAATTTCGGACACTTCGGACGGCAGGCTTCTAACTAAACGCTAAAAACCGAGAGCATCGCCATTCGCGTTCGTCGGAATGATTCTTGCTCACCAATTGTGCAAACTACCGTGGTATTACCGAACTGAAATTTATACAGGAATTGGTAAAGAAGAACTTGACCAGAGACCAATGTTCGGCGCAAAATACGCGGCATTAATACGACGGTTGCTTCAAAGTGGTCAAGCCAAAGTTAGATTCGGTCTAATCACGTCAGTAAAAATAACAATCGGAAATATAACGGGAAGATCCCCGAATCTTTGCTCGCAGTTGAACGGCTCACCCTAGAGAGCCGGACCTACATGGAGAGGAGATAAGAAGAAATGAGATTCCAAGCCCGCTCGCTTGCATACTCTTTGTGTGCGATTGCGTTTGTTTTAGCAGTTCTCATTGCCCCGACGTCGCTGCGTGCACAAGAAGCGCGAGGCACCATCGCCGGCACCGTCGTTGATGCCAACAAGGCAGTAATTCCCGGAGCGACCGTTACCATAACCAACGTCGCCATGGGAACGAGTCATAATGTGCAGACCAACGACCGCGGTCTTTTCACAGTCCCATACTTAATCCCGGGAACCTACCGCATCGTCGTCGAGGCCCAGGGATTCAAACGCTACATCCGAGAAGGAATTGAGCTCCAGGTCAACGACCGGTTGGAGATCGATCCGTCGTTGGAAGTGGGCGGTAGTCAGGAGACCGTCACCGTAACTGCGGACGCGGGTGTGATAGAGAGCTCAACGGCTTCCATGGGCCAGGTGGTTGATGCTCGCCGCGTATCGGAGTTGCCAACGCCTCACGGCGATCCGTTCTTCCTGATCGGACTCGCAGGTGGTACGACCTTCGGAGCCTCCGCCGTGGGTGGACGCGACGTCAGATTGGACCGTCCCTTCGAGCCTACTCATATCACCGGTTATTCCATCGACGGTACGCGACCCAATCGCGGCGACGTCACGATTGACGGTGCGCCGAGTACTTCCGTCGCGAACGCTTTCGAAGTGACCGCTTCTTACGTTCCACCGACTGACATCATTCAGGAAGTGAAGGTACAGACGGCGAGTTTCGACGCGCAGTTTGGCAACACTGAAGGCGGCGTCACAAACATCGTCATCAAGTCCGGCACGAACGACATCAACGGTTCGGCATATTGGGTGAAGATGCCTGTATCACTGGCGGCGAATGATTTCTTTGCTAACCGTAACGGTACGGCTCGTCCCCAGATTCCGTACGACCGTCCAGGCTTCACCGTGACTGGCCCAGTCGTGTTGCCGAAGATTTACAACGGACGAAACAAGACGTTCTTCTCGTGGGGTTACGAATACATCAAGGACATTCGGACGAGGAACAATGGCAACTTCACTACTCCTACCGATGCGATGAAGGCGGGCGACTTCTCGGCTCTGTTGGCCCTTGGTTCGCAGTATCAAATCTTCAATCCTTATTCGCGTCGCATTAATCCTCAGAACACCAGCCAGTTCATTCTGGATCCGTTTAAGTGCGACGGCGCTGGTAACCCGATCGTTCCGACGGTGACGGGTACCCAGGTCGGCGGAACAAATTGCAACAAGCTGCCGACACAGTTAGTCAATCCGGTGGCGCGCAGCATCGTGAATCAGTACTGGCCGAGCCCGCTCAACACTCCCAGCTCGCCCGACGGTTCCAACAATTACCTGCAACCGGATCTCGTCGAGACCGCTCGTTACTACACGAACACGATCCGTATCGACCACGTGTTCAATAACAATCATCGAATGTTTGGCCGTGCGAGCTGGTACACGCGCAACAGTGACTACAACAATTTCTTCAAGAACCTCGCCACGGGTCAGGAGTTTCAATTCATCTCACGCCAGTTCACGATTGACGATGTGTATTCGTTGAATGCAACGACAGTCCTGAACGTTCAGTACAGCTACAACCGTTTCATCCGCGTGGACGGACAGAACTCCGAAGGCGATGGTTTTGACCTGACGACCGTCGGATTTCCGGCCCGTTATCAGGCTTTGGTACCTGAAGACAAGCGGCATTTTCCAGCGATCGGTATCAACGGATATCTCGGAACACGTGTAAACGACGAATTTCGGCCCAACGATATTCACTCCTTTCGTGGGGTAGTAAACAAAGTCTTCAACACGCATTCGATGAAGTTCGGTACGGAGTTTCGCGCCTATCGCGAAAACTCTTTCAACAACATCAACGACTGGACCGGCCGTTTTGATTTCACGGGTGACCTCGTGCGTGGTCCAATTACCACCTCTGCGGGAGCGCCTAATGATCGTGGACAGTCGTTTGCGCAGTTCCTGCTCGGCCTTCCGAGCCAGGCAAACAGTTACATCGCGCGCTTGGCTGACTATGCCGAACAATCGACCAGCTGGGGCTTCTTTGCCCACGACGATTGGCGGATTCATCCAAGGCTCACCTTGAATCTCGGGTTGCGCTATGAGTTTGAAGGTGGAATGACGGAACGTTACAACCGCAGTGTTCGCGATTTCCCGCTTGATTACATTCAACCCATTGAAGGCGCAGCGAGAGCCAAGTACGCACTAAATCCAATCGCTGGTTTGCCGGCGGATCAGTTCTTCGTGCGTGGCGGTTTGACTTTCGCCGCCGTCAACGGCGAGCCGCGCGAGCTCTACAACACGCCAAGGGACAACTTCATGCCTCGCCTCGGTTTTGCTTACCAGCTTACCGAGGATGGAAAGACTGTCATTCGCGGCGGTTATGGTGAGTATTATGGCTTCCTTGGCCAGCGTCGTGGTGACGTAAATCAGACTGGTTTCAGTCAAAACACACCGTTCATTACGGTCGGCTCTAACGGCTTCAGCATTGTAAACACGCTGTCGAATCCGTTCCCGGACGGAGTTCAGGAACCGGTTGGCGCTGGTCTTGGTTTTCAAACCAACATCGGAAATGCGGTTACGTTCTTCAACCCCAATCCGGAAATCGGAAAGATGCAAAGATGGCAGTTTAGTATTCAGCGTGAACTGCCGTGGGGATTTGTGGTCGAGGCCGCGTACGTTGGCAACAAGGGAAGCGATATCGAGGTCAATCGCAACTTGAACGCGACTCCTTTGAAATACCTGAGCACGAGTCCGCTGAGAGATGCGACGGTCGAGAATTTCCTCGGCGGAAATGTGCCTAATCCATTGCGTGATTTGGTGCCGACGAATTCGACCATCGGCTCCGGAACAAACATTATCCGCGAGAGACTGCTGCGTCCGTACCCACACTTCGATACCGTCAATACCACAACCAATGAAGGCCAGTCGTGGTATCACTCCGGTCAGTTGAATGTTCAGAAGAGGTTCTCGCAGGGTTACACGGTCAACCTGGCTTACACGTGGTCCAAGTTCATCGAACAGATAGACTTGATGAACGCAAGCGATCCGGCGCCGACCAAGATGATTTCGGCGTTTGATGCGCCACACCGCGTCGCCCTGAGCTGGATTTACGAACTTCCTTTTGGCAAGGGCAAAGCAATTGGCGATTCCAGCAATCCCGTGATTTCCAGAGTGCTGACTGGTTGGCAGGTGACGGGAATTTACGCCTGGCAGGTTGGACCACCGCTTAACTTCGCGACCAACGTTATTTACCTTGGCGGCAAGATTGCGTTGCCTGAAGATCAGCGGAGTCTCAATAGATGGTTCGATACCAGCAGATTCGACACCAGAGCCACGGCACTGATCAATGGTGTATCGACGCAGATTCAACCTACAGGTAGAAACATTCGTACATTCCCGCTGCGGTTCTCAGACGTGCGTGCGGAAAACGTGAACAACGTAGACGTCTCGCTCTTCAAGAACACAGCGATTACTGAAGGTACGAAGTTCCAGATCAGGTTTGACCTGCTCAATGCTCTCAACCATCCCTGGCTGTTTAGTGGCGGCGCCATTCAAATGAATCCGACCGCCAGTAACTTCGGGCAGATTACTGCCGGAAACCAGGCCAACTACGCGCGCCGCGTCCAAGTGATGCTCAAGTTTATCTTCTAACTTCACTTGGAGTCGGTGACAGGAAAATCGGGGATCGCAAGCCGTAATGGCTTTCGGTCCCCGATGTTTTTTATACGATGATCTCGCGGCGCAGTTTTTTGAAAACTCTCTCGGTTGTTGGCGGCGTTCTGGGGACGGGCCTGCCTGAAACCGCGGCAGCCGCTCCCATTGATCGTGTCGCACTGGCTAGCCGGCACAATCCAGTTCTGCGGCAGCTCGAACCGCTGTCACCATTGACGGTGGGAAATGGTGAGTTTGCGTTCACGGCGGACATTACCGGCCTGCAGACTCTTGCGCGTGAGTATGAGAATGCGATGCCGCTGTGCACGATGTCGCAGTGGGGTTGGCACACGCGGCCGGCGCCGGAAGGACTCGACGCAAAAGCTCTGCGGTTAACTGCATACGACACACACGGACGGGCAGTTGGTTATCAGACAAGTTCGGAGGGCCAGACGGAGCTTTACCAGTGGCTACGCGAGAATCCGCATCGACTCCATCTCGGGCGCATCGGGTTTTGTAGAACGGGCGAGCGGCAGGAAATACAAGCGGCGGACGTTTCCGACATCAAGCAGGAGTTGGATCTCTGGCGCGGTCGTATCACCAGCGAATTCAAGCTCGACGGACAATTCGTGTTGGTACAGACGGCGGTCCATCCTCGGTTGGACCTGCTGGCAGTTTCGATTCGTTCCAGTCTAATTGAGGAAGCAAGACTGGCGGTTCGATTCGATTTTCCGTACGGCTCACCGTCGATGCAGGCCGCGGATTGGACCCAGGCTGCCGGACACAAAACGGAAGTAATACGGAAGAATCTTCGTGCTGATATTCGGCGCACGCTGGATGCAGACAACTACTCGGGTTCGATCGTCTGGGAAGGTGCGGCGAAGGTTGCCGTCATTGAACCGCATTCCATTGTTCTCAGCGGTCAGGGAAGCAAGCTGGAGTTCGTTGTCGCCTTCGCCCCCAACGCCATCCCGAAGTCATTACCAAGTGCTCAGGCCACCTTTGCGGCGAGCGCGAATCACTGGCCTCGGTTCTGGAGCACCGGCGGCGCGGTGGAGTTGGCCCACAGCAAAGATCCGCGCGCGCGTGAACTCGAACGGCGCGTTGTTTTGTCTCAGTATCTGACTGCGATTCAGTGTTCCGGCAGCAGGCCGCCGCAGGAGACGGGACTCACGGTCAATAGTTGGTACGGTAAGTTCCACCTTGAAATGCACTGGTGGCATGCGGCGCACTTCGCGCTCTGGAATCGCTTACCGTTGCTGGAGAGAAGTCTTGATTGGTACGAGTCGATTCTGCCCGCGGCGAAGACCCTGGCGCACTCGCAGGGCTACGCGGGTGCGCGTTGGCCCAAGATGGTTGGACCGGAAGGTCGAGACAGCCCCTCGCCCATCGGGCCTTTATTGATTTGGCAACAGCCTCACCCGATCTTTTATGCCGAACTCTGTTATCAATCTCATCGTGACCGGCAAACACTTGAGCGGTATCGTTCGATTGTTTTTGAGTCCGCCAGTTTCATGGCTTCGTATGCATTTTGGGAGACAAGCCGCAGACGTTATGTCTTAGGTCCGCCAGTGATACCGGCGCAGGAGAATCATCCTCCTCGTGAAACCTGGAACCCAACGTTTGAGTTGGCTTACTGGAAGTATGGACTCAAGACCGCGCAACGCTGGCGCGAACGTCTCGGGTTAAAGCGCAACGCCGAGTGGGACAAGGTGATCGACGGGTTGTCGGCGTTGCCGGTCGCTGACGGCCTTTATCTTGCACACGAGAACTGTCCCCAGACCTTCTCGCAAAGAAACTACGATCATCCATCGATGTTTGGCGCCTTGGGAGTCTTGAACGGTGACGGTGTGGATCGCGAGACGATGCGCCGCACTTTACTCAAGACGATGAAAGAATGGAAGTGGGACCAGACGTGGGGTTGGGACTATCCGATGACGGCGATGACTGCGGCTCGACTTGGTGAAACGCGCATTGCTGTTGACGCGCTCTTGATGTCGACCGAGAAGAATCGTTACTTACCGAACGGCCACAACTGGCAACGACAAAACCTGCCGTGTTACTTGCCGGGCAATGGCGGGCTACTCTACGCGGTGGCGCTGATGGCGGGAGGCTGGGAGAACGCGCCGCGAAAACATGCACCCGGATTCCCGCAGGATGGTTCCTGGACTGTGCGCGTGGAAGGATTGAATTCGTCGCTGCTGAAAAGAATTTAGCGCAGCAGGCCGGAGCTTACGGCCAGCCGCAGATTCTTCGGTTCGGCGTGGCGCGGATCACTTCAAGAAAGCGCGTTTCGTAATTCTTGGCGTACAAGTCCACGCTGTGTCTGATCTTGCTGAAGAGCGCGCAACGCGTTCTGTCGTCGGTAAACCGATCGTCGAGATAGAGCATGGCGTTGGCTTCGCCCCAGTACTCTCGGTCTTCCCAGATGCCTACCGGCGTGCCACCGATCTTGGACTCGATCTCAACCAGGCGGGGATCCTTTGCGTTGCGGCCGTTGCTCAAGAAGATCTTGTTGTACTGCGGGATTAATTGCGACTGAAGTTGATAAACGGTGGAATCGACCTGGCTCGTTCGTCTCACGTGTCCGAACTCATGGGCGATCTTCGTCGCGGCCAGCGTGCTGCCGTCGATGCGCGTTATGGATTCGGTTGGCACCAGTGAATTCATCACCGGGAAGTAGATCGGGTTCGGATAACCTTCGTCGAGTCGCACGCCCAGAACGATAGTTGCGGCAATGAGGGTTCCCTGGTCGTTCCAACGATACGCGCCGGTCGTCGCGCCTTCAGCGTTATCGCGCGAGACGGTAATCGTCAGTGTGAAGTTCGGATTTGCCGTGAAGTGCGCCCATTGTTCGCGTCCGATTTCGGTCGACAGAAACTCGGCCTTCCAAGCTTCGTAGCGCGCTAGGTACTTGCTCGGAACGTCCTCTTTAATGCCGGCGCCGCGATCGTTGCGCGTGGCATCGGCGACCGGCTCAACGCCATGGTAACTAATGGTTGAATTGGGTTCCGACGAGGTATTGCCCACCTCCGTAAAAACCAGGGGAACAGCGGCGAACAGGACCAAAACAAGAGCGATACGTGAAGATCTCATTGGTGCCGACTCCTCGATCTCAGAACGTTGTCGTCGTCAGTGTGGGGCGCGAAAAAAGGGTGGAACTTTTCTAAACCATCCACCCCGAGAAGTCAATGATCTTGTATAAACAACAAGCCAATCCATGAGAACACTATTCTTAATCCTGGTCATACTAGCGGCTGCTTTTACCGCCAACTCGCAACAGATCGACGGGTGGTTTTACGAAACACCCAAAGGCCGAACGTTGCTCCCCAAGGAGTTCAAACCGCAACTGCTGAGACGCGGCGTCGCAACGTGGACCAACAACTACGAAATGCCCGATGGCCGCACCGTCACGCTCGCAGTACAGCGCAACGGCCAGAACTTTGACGTCAGCGCCAAAGCGCAGCCTGATTCCGACATTCTCAAATGGGGATTGGCAATCGCAGCAACGACAGACGAGTACTACACAGGGTTGATGGAGCGTGTGGTGGATGGTCCGCAACGAGACTCGTGGGCGCCCGGACTGCAAACCGCCATGGACCTGCGCGGGCAAAAAGTGGACATGATCATCAAACCGACCACGTCCGTTTACGCGCCGTTCTTTCTTTCCTCCAAAGGTTACGCCATCTTCGTCCAGGGAAACTGGCCCGGCTTCTTCGACTTTGCCGCCGGCGATCCGCAACGAGTGAAGATCGAGTTTGAAGGCCCATCGTTTGCCATGAGGGTCTACAGCGCGAACCATCCGGCCGATCTCGTGCGCGCGCACGCCCTGGACGCTGGTCCACCTTTTCTGCCACCGAAATGGATGTTCAAACCGTGGCGTTGGCGTGACGAACACACCCAACGAAAAACCTACTTCGACGGCACGCCAGTTACCGGACCCTTCAATTCCGAGATCATGGAAGACGTCTTGATGATGAGGGCGTTTGGCATTCCGAACGGCATTTACTGGATCGACCGTCCCTGGGGACCAGGAAAACCGTGGGGCTACGACGACTTCGAGATCGACGAACAGCGACTGCCGAACTTTGCGGAGATGGTGCGCTGGCTCGATGGTCAGCAGAGCAAGACCGTGCTCTGGATCGCGCCCTTCTTCCAGGGTCAGATGATGAAGGTGGCGCTCGAAAAGGGATACACGCTCGCGGGACAAGTGCGTCCAGCCACCGGCAACAACTATCCCATGGTCGATCTAACGAATCCCGCAGCGAAAGCTTACTTTCAGGATGGGGTTGCCAAACTGCTCAAACTCGGTGTCGCCGGTTTCAAACTCGATCGCGCGGAAGAAGACATTCCCGAGACTGGTCCATACAAAGTCTTCGACGGACGCACGATTCGAGAGAATCGCAACGCGTATCCCGCGATGTACGTGAAGGCCGTTTACGAGGTAGCGAAGAAGCATCGCGGCGATGATTTCTTCCTGATGCCTCGCGCGGCTTACACGGGAAGTTCACCCTATTCCGTCTTCTGGGGCGGAGACATCGGCGGAACACAGGAAGGATTGCGCGCGTCGATCATCGCGATCCAGCGTTCCGCTGTGATGGGCTATCCAAACTGGGGTTCCGATATTTGCGGCTACAACCAGCAATTGATGGAGACTGAAGTCTGCGGGCGCTGG
>Ga0157375_10005186_pt1 | contig 11304 bp, 7 predicted proteins | sample M35metaG_FD_115311 | JGI IMG/M metagenome (GOLD analysis project Ga0157375, IMG submission 115311) | Miscanthus rhizosphere microbial communities from Kellogg Biological Station, Michigan, USA - M3-5 metaG | ecosystem: Host-associated > Plants > Roots > Rhizosphere > Soil | place: USA: Michigan...
CAAAGCAATCTCGCCCGCTTGATCTGGATGCGCACGGGCGATGCGCGCGCCGCGACGGCGCCGCTCGATGAAGCCTTGCAGACATTCGCCAACGACGATGCCCTCTGGGCGGCCAAAGCCGCCGTCCTGCAGGGCGCCGGGGATGCGCGCGCCGCCTACGCCTGTCTGGCCGCCCAGGCCGCGCGCGCACAGGCGCCTCCGGCGCTGCTGGTGCGCGCGAGTCTGGCGGCCCTGGAATTCGATCCGGTGGCCGCCCTGGCCCTGGCCGAGCGCGCGCTGCGCGCGGCGCCGGCCAACGCTACGGCGCGCAACCTCGTGGTGGCAGCACAACTCGGCGTCGGCGATGCGCGCGGCGCGCTGCTTCACTGCGAGGCGCTGCTGGCTGACAGCCCTGACGATCAGTACCTCATTGCGCTGCAAACGACGGCGTGGCGCCTGCTCGGCGATGAGCGCTATGCGCAGTTGTGCAATTATCCACACTTGGTGGTGCCGTCGCAGCTCGAGGTGCCGCCGGCGTGGCCCGATCTCGCCGCATTTCTTGCCGACGTGAAGCGCAGCCTCGATCGCCTGCACAACCCGCATGGCCATCCGTTGCTGTTTCAATCGTTGCGCCATGGCACGGAGACGACCGAAGATCTGACGCGCAGCGCAGACCCGGCGATTCAAGCGTTGTTCACGGCATTCGCTGCGCCGATCGGCCAGTACCTGGCGCGTATCGGCCAGGGACCCGATCCGTTGAGGCGACGGAATAACGGCAGCTGGCGCTTCAACGGCAGCTGGTCGGTCCGGCTGCGCACGTCGGGCTTTCACAATAACCATGTCCATCCGCGCGGCTGGCTTTCCTCGGCCTGCTATATCGACTTGCCCGACAGCATGGCCGACAGCGGGAGCAAGGAAGGGGTCCTGACGTTCGGCGAACCGAGCATCGCGACGACTCCCGCACTGCGTGCCGAGCACGTGATTCGACCCGAAGTCGGCATGCTGGTGCTGTTCCCGTCGTATTTCTGGCACGGCACCGTGCCGATATCCGGTGGCCAGACGCGGCTCACGGTCGCGTTTGATGCGGTGCCCGATCGCCCGAGATGATCGGCAGCTTCAGCAGCTAGGCCCGCAAGATGGTGACACCCAATTTCGCCAGCGGGCGCGTCAGTTTGGATGGCGTCGCTTTCTCCACGACGATGGTACTTGCCACGCCGACATCCGCAATCTTGTAGGCCGATGCCGCATTGATTTTCTCCGAGGAGGCGAGCACCACGGTTTCCGCCGCCTGCTTGACCAGGGCGCGCTTCACGCACGCCTCCTCGAGGTCGCCGGTGCTCAGGCCAGCTGTCGGATGCACGCCGGTTACGCCCATGAAGTACAGGTCCGCCCGAATTGCGCCGAGCGCTTCCAGGGCGGCAGCGCCGACCGCGACGATCGAGTGCTTGAACAGTCGTCCGCCGATGATGATGACGTCGATGCCGGGATGATCGACCAGTTCGACCGCGACGCTGGGGCTATGCGTCACGACAGTTGCCTTCAAGTCGTGCGGCAATTGCCGCGCCAGTTGCACGGCCGTCGTGCCGCCATCGAGGATGACGATCTGGCCGGGCTTGACCATTTGCGCCGCGGCTTTCGCGATCGCGCTTTTTGCGTTCGGCTCGATGCTGCGCCGCGCCGAAAAGTTTGCTACGGCGGGTGAGGCCGGCAAGGCCCCGCCATGCACGCGCTGCAGCAAGCCCGCCTGCGCCAGTTCGCGCAAGTCGCGGCGGATCGTGTCCTCGGAAACGTCGAATTGCTCGCTGAGCGCCTTGGCGACGAGTTGCCCATCGCGTTTGAGCGCGGCCAGCAGGAGTTTCTTTCGTTGCGAGGTAAGCATAGATTGCACGATATTGCATGAATATACACGATAATGCACAATAGCATACCCGGTCCGCAATCGACTTTCTGCCTCATGAACGAAACCGCCAACCGGGTCCGCGTCGTCGAAGAGCGGACCCTTTCCGACAACTGGTATGTGCTGAAAACGACCACGTTCGATTTCCTGCGCGCCGACGGTACCTGGCAGCGTCAGCACCGCGAAACCTACGACCGCGGCAATGGCGCCGTGTTGCTGCTCTACGATCGTGCGCGCGAAACCGTCGTACTCACGCGCCAGTTCCGCTTCCCGGCCTATGTCAACGGCCACGACGGCATGCTGATCGAAGCCCCCGCCGGCCTGCTCGATCAGGCCACGCCCGAAGTGCGTATCCGGGCGGAAGCCGAGGAGGAAACCGGCTACCGCGTCGGCGCGGTGCGCAAGATATTCGAAGCGTTCATGAGCCCGGGTTCAGTCACGGAAAAACTGTACTTTTTCGTCGCCGAGTACGATGCGGCGGCGAAGTCGGGTCACGGCGGCGGGATAGCCAGCGAAGGAGAGGACATCGAGGTGCTCGAACTGCCGTTCGCCGCTGCCGTGCACATGATCGAAAGCGGCGAGATCACCGACGGCAAGACGATCATGCTGCTGCAATATGCCGCGCTGCATATTTTTTCGCGCCGTCAGTGAGTGCCGAAGTCGTATTGACGATACTCGTCGCAGGGCCCTATCGCAGTGGCACCGGCGGCGATAGCACCCTGATCGAGCTCAATCTTCGGCGGCTGGAACAAGCCGCGCTGGCGATCTACCGACGCGGCCACGTGCCGATGATCGGCGAATGGCTGGCGCTTCCGCTTGCCAAAGCCGCGGGCTCGGCCAGACTCGGCGACGCGATCAGCGAGGAGTTTCTTTACCCGGCGTCACGCCGCTTGCTATCGCGCTGCGACGCGGTGTTGCGGATCGGCGGAGAATCGAAAGGCGCCGACGAAGATGTCCGGGTCGCGCAAGGCCTGGGCCTGCGAATTTTCCGCGATGTTGCCGAAGTGCCGGCTGCTTACTCGTCAGACCGCACGTTGTAACCTGCTGGGGGCGCGCAACAGGGCGGTCCCAGACCAATGGCTGCCCTTCCCAGGACCTTTACGGTCGGCGTCGGCTCCACGACGAAAGGCGGAAAAGCGGCGCTGCTACCGACAGGCGCAACGTGGTAGAGCTTTCCTTCTCTTGGAGTGACGGTGAAACGATCGCCCGTCACAACGCTCAGCGGCTTGCCGTCTTCGATTATCTGCGCCCGGCTCTTCCACGGCGTCTGAAACCGCAGCGGGGAACGATTAGCGACACGGAAAGAGAATGCGCTCAACCTGCCGTCGATCGCTTCCACGTCGATCAGCATGTTTGCGTGCAGTGGTACCGTTCCGGCAATGGTCCATCCAGGCGGAATGGCGGGCGCCACGCGAATCAGGCCGCTGCTTTCCTGCACTGCCAGTGCCTGCGTGAGGGCGGTTGCGACAACACCGGCCTGCTCGAGATAGAACTCCTGAGGCGGATCAGCCAGCAGCGCGGACATACCATTGGGGTATACCTGATAGAGCTGCACCAACTGAAAGATCGCCCGCGACACCTCGCTGCCCATGCCCAACCAGGCCGCCTGGATTGGATCGTTGCTCCAGGTCGCCGCGTGCACGAAAGGTCGCAGCTCATAGGTGCGCCGGGCAGTCGCGAACAAGGGATCGTCGATGCCGATGAGGCCATACGGCCACACCGGCTCGAGTCCGATATTTTCGCCATTCACGTAAGCCGATGCCGGCATGTAACTGGCCGCAAGCACCTTGTCACCCGTTCTGGACGCCAGGGACGGCGCAGCAACTGCAGAGGCATTCGCCACCGGAAGCTCAGGTGTATTCTTCAGCGCGGCACTTAGTTGCCTGGCCAACTCCGCATCACGTGCGAGCAAAGTGGACGCTTCGACGACCGCCGGATAGAGCGCGCGGATCGCGGCGAGATCTGTTGTCGGATCGGTTACATCCATCTGCGTTTCATGCGCATTCGACGGCGTTGTGTGCAACAAGGCATCCTTGCCGGCTGCCTGATAGCCGAGCAGAAAGCGCGCCGGCTCCACCATCAGCGGATAATTGGTCTCCAGGAAAGCGCGGTCGTTCGTCTGCAGATACGTGCGCCAGACCCACAAACCGATTTCGGCGCCGCTCGTCAGCGTGCGCGCGTTTGAACTGGCCGACCAGTCTTGGTCGCAGCTGTGCGTGATGATTGCGAATGGCCGGAATCGATCATTCTCGAACTCCACCCCGTTGCCGTTGAAGCGCATGGTCTCGGGAATGCACGCACCGGAACGCCCACCCATGTGTTTCTGCGTCCAGCGAAGTATTGCGTCAAGGTTGTCTCGATACAGCGCAAACACCGGCGCGTTGAGCTGGGGCACGCCCGCGCCAAGGTTTGCGGCGACCTGCATGCGCAGGTTCCAGAACCAGAAAGCGCCCGGATCCCAGAAATGATCGTCTTTCGACGAGGAGAACAGATCGGCCAGGCCCGCTTGCGAACCCGGGATGTTGCCGCCGTTGTGCGCTGCCGAGGCGAACAGGAAAAGTGTGCGCAGCGTCTCCGCATAGCGCGCGATGCCGTCGCGGGACTCGGCGCGCACTGGTTGAACGCGCGCCCAGAAAGCATGCCACCAGTCCACTGTGGTTTGCAGGCTTATCTCCGGCACAAACGCATCGCTGGCAACTTGCACGGCCGTCCGTCCGCCGTCATAGGCCGGCGCGGCGATCACGACTCGCAGGTAACCGTCCGCTGTCGGCAGTACCGTGACTTCCACGGTGCGCTTGTCGATGACCCGCGCACGTGCGTTGCGCCCGAAGGCGCGGATTGCTGCAAGCGAGCCGAATTGCCGACCCGACGCGCCGGGTAGTTGGTCGTCGCGCCAAGTCTCGGCCAATAGAGCCATATCGCCTTGCGCCAAAGCGGCCGGCTCGCGCGGCTCCCACAATTCCAGGCGAATATGCTGGGGGACCTCCGGCGCCAGACCCTTCACTTCGAGAATCACCCTGTCGGTATCGTGCTCCACCCAGGCTTCAAGGACGATGCCGCCACCGGTCTCCCGCAATACTCCATCCTCCAGCTTCAGCACGCCACGAAACCGGCGATCAGCGGTCAGCGCCTGCAAATCCGGCAGGATCACTCGTCCCGGCGAGCGACGGTAGGGGAGAGTGTCGGCTCGATTCAATTGGAGAGTGAGTCCTTGCGCAGCCCAGAATGCCGCGCCCAATCTGCCGTTACCCAGTCCCAGCGCCTGGGTCGGCAGGATATTGGGTTGTTCGATCGCAATTGATGCTCGCGCGGCGATCGCCGCGTCCGGCAAGCGTTCGGCGTGCGCAGACAAGGACAACAGAAAGAGCGCCGTCAGCGCACGGCCGACCGGCATCCGCATCACAAAAAATTCCTTCTCCGCCGGTGCGCCGCCGGTGATGATCGGCACAACGCTCAAGGCCTCGCCGCCGGACTGCCTTCGATTGCATTGAAGGCAATGCAGATGCGCGGTTCGTCGCTGTTGTGCGGTTCGACGTAATGTTCCATCCAGCACGGGAACAGCACCAGCAGACCGGCATCGGGCGCGAGGTGAACGTCGCTGTAGCCGTTGGCTACGGCCCCTTTGGCGTAGCCGTGAATGACGCCCGGGCGCGGGTCGCGGAACACGAACTTGCCGGAACCCGGCGGCACCTTCAGGTAAAAGCTGCCCGACAACAACGACCCTTCATGCACGTGCAGGAAGTTGAACCCGCCGCGGTCGTGCATGTTGACCCACGATTGCAGGCGATATGCGATGTCGGGCACGCCCATTTCGCGTAGCGCGCTGGCGCACGCCGCTCGTATGGCTTGCTGCAGCAGCGCGAAGATGGGCAGATCGAGCACGTCCATGGCCGCGCTGTTCCAGCCCTGCCGATTGGTACGGCCGGCTGGCTGTGGACTGGCCGCGCGCATTGCCATCGTGGCAGCCACCCATTGCTCCAGATGCGGGAGCACAGACATTGGGCGAGCCTGCCAGATGCGCGTGGGGAAAAGATCGAAAGGCTGCAGCACGGGCACCGTTGCGGGAGCTGCGGTCGACTGCGTTGCACTGGCATTCGCGCCCGGTGTCAGAGTGGCGGACATCGACGAAAGCGGCGCTTGGCTGCCATCGCCGGGAACCTTGAAAGTGAAATTGAACGTTCCCGCCATCCTCGTTTCCTGAGTTGTTCCAAGAAGCCGGGCGGAGAGTAGCGATATTGCCCCGGTACTCCTGCATATTCGCGCGAGCCGGCTGGAGCCGCAAGCGGTCGATCTCGAACTACCCGATCGCCGCGCCACGCATCAGCCCTGTCGCCGCGCGGTTACGGATTTTCGAATACGACGTCGACTCGCGCGTTCGCATATCCGTCCGCTCGCTGCGGCAAACGGCGCAGGATTTGCACGTCATAGGCATCGTTCGGCACGGCCTTGAAAGTCGCGCCGCTGATGGATTTGATCTTCCACGGCGTCTGCAGGCGAAAATAATCGACGCCGCGCGCGTGGACGTCGGCCTCCAGAGCAAGTTCGCGACCTTGCAAGTGCAACCGGGTCAACTTGATGCCCGTGCTCGCATCGCCGATTTGCGCTGCCGGCGCGGGCAGCACAATCGATACGCCGCCAGCCAGGCGCAGATGACAATGGCTTTCCCCGTGCGCGGCCGTGAACTTGAATTGCGCGTGAGTATCCTGCGCATGTGACGTCACGTCGGCAGTCAGCTTGACGTCATCGCATTGCGCTTCGACGACGTCGGCGCCAAGCGGGATTTCGGGCGAGAATTCGACCTCGGCAGGATTACCCCTGTTGCGAAGCTCCAGGTCGACACTGCCCGGATCGTGGCGCATCGTGAAAGCCAGCGTTGCATGCGGCAGGCGGATATTTTCGACCGACATCTCGTCCCATTCGGCCGGCATGTGCGGGCGCAGGACAAGACTGTCCCGCGCGGCATGAACCTCGATGCCGAAAAGGCCACGCACCGCGGCATCGATGAAGCCGGCCGAAGACCAGGTCTGCTCCGGCACCGATTCGGTCTGCGGCCGGAAGTAGTTGCCGGCGAGCACCTCGTGGATATGCCCGGGTGCGTCGAGCGTTGTCCACGGCACGATGGCGCGGTAGATCGACCATGCGACTTGCGGACGATGCGCCTGCCAGAATGTCTGCGCGCTCTGCGTCGAATGAATCGCGAAGATGCTGCCGGTCGCGTAGGACCACGGCGCATAAATGGCCGAATCGCTGCCGATGCCGCGCGTGCCCCAGTCGGTCTGGAATTTTGCCGAGGCGATCTGATCGAGCAGTTGCTCCTCCTGCCCCGGAGAGAAAATGCCTGCGCCAATCGCCGAACCCGGCCCGCTGCCACGCGAGAAGATCGGCGCACCGCTGGCGTCGTGGCTGTCGATCCAGAAGTTGCGCTTCGCATCCCAATACCTTTTTGCGATCGCGCTGCGCGCGAGTTCACCGGCCTTGCTCGCGTCGGCAGTCAATTCCACATGCCCGGCCACCGTCGCCAGGGAGGCGAAACTCTGCGTCGCTTCGGCCCAACTCGACGAGAGACCCAGAGCGTCGGCTGGGCTGTGCTGCTCGTCGCCGCCGGACTTGCCGGCCGGAATATGCGGCAAGTGGTCCTCCGTCCGGACCAGCGATTGGCAATACCGGTACGCCGCTGCAATGGAGTCCCAATGCTTGATGGCGAAATCGTTGTCGCCGCTGCTCGCGACGTAACGCGCGACGGTATTGAGATAGGACAGACTGATGTCGACATGCACGAACATGTACGGATACCTGCTCCACTCGACATAGTTGGCGCTCTGCGCAAGTTCATGCCAGACCATGCCGGTCTTCTGGTCCTGATAGCGCACGATGAATTCCAGTTCCGCGCGCGCGCGCGCGAACGATCCTGCCGAGATCAGCGCTTCGCTAGCGAGCAGGCCGTCGCCGGCAAAGAACCACGCGTATTGCGGGCGTCGCCCGGGACGCGAAGGGCCATAGCCGGCGACGAGGCCGCAGCCCAATTCCGGATTGCAGACCCAAGCCTGATCCAGCGCCACTTGCGCCCAGGCCAGCGCGGCGTTGACCGCATCATCCGGCGTACGCAGGCGCAGCGCGCTTTGCTGGAGCGATTGATAGTGCGCGATCGCTTCGGCTTTGAGCGTGCCTGCTTCTCCATCGAGCGTGCGCATCACCGCGGCCGGATCGGTCGGATTGGCAGGCACTTGCGCGATCAGGACCGTGGCCGTTGCCGAAGCGCCGGCGTCGCCGCCGGCACTGGGCCGTGGTCGAATGGAGAATGCCAGCTTGCTGTCGGCATGCAGGGTGCTGTTCACGGCGCTGTCGTGGGCGACGGTCTGCGCCGATCCGATCAGGGCCGTGAATCCGTGCGCTGGCTCGGACAACACGTAAGCCGAGGCGGCGGCATTCCAGCGCGTGCTCTGACCGCCCAGTCCCGCCGGCCACATGAGGTCGAGCACCGGCGTGAAATGTACGACGATATCGAGGGGATGTGCGGAATCGACTTCGTAAGTGAGGATTGCCGCGGCTCGATCGAGCGGCACGAACAGCGTTTCACGCACGACATAATCCGGCCCGGCATAGATGCGCGTGACGCTGTCGGGGGTCGTGGCCACGCGGCTCAGCAAAAGGCGCCCATCGGTTTCGGCCGCGGCGCCTTCCGGCTTGAATCCGATCTGGTAGCCGCTGACGATTTGCAATGGGTAGGCGAGAAACTCGAGCCCGCTTTCGGGATAGCCCATCAGAACCGCAGTGCGGCCATGACTTGCAACGAAGCGATGCGTGGCGACGGAACTGAATGTCAGTGCCGGTGCAGCGGAGGGCGTTTCATCGTTCGACGGATTCGCGTTCGCGGTCGCGGACAGCAGCAGTGCAACAAGCGCCCAGCGGCAGATTTTCGCCATCACAGCTTCTTGATCACGATCAGTTCGGAAGAGTTTGCCAGCGGCAGCGATACAGTCACGCCGGACTGCAGCAAATCGCCTCCGTCGGCGTCGCGATCGGGCGCAGAGCCGTCCTTGAAATGCAGGCGATATTTCGCGCCGGCACGCAGCCCGCGTAGCGGAAACGTAAACGTGTCGGCCTTCGCCTCGCTGCCGTGGAATGCGTACAGCACGCCTGTGGCGGAGCGCGCATCGAAATATTCCAGCCCGTCCCAGCCTTTGCCGTCCGCACGCGGACTGACGTGGTAGAGATCGGCACCGCGGATCAGGGGCCGCAACGTCGACTTGTAGAACGCCAGTTCTTCGGCGGCGACCTGATGCTGCTCGCGGCTCCAGCTGGTGGTGTCGATCATGACCGTGAACCAGCCCATCATCCCGCTGCGCAGCATGTAGCGGAAGTTCTCCATGCGTGGAGTCGGCCACTCCTTTACATAGGTTTCCAGCATCGCCGGCGGCAACACGTGGCTGGCATCGTGGAACGCCTGCCGATTCGACAACGGATCGTAGGAATCGACGATCGAAAAATAATCGCCGTGCGCAGCGCTGCCGAAGTCGACCATGCGCCCGCCGTCGTTGCAGACTTCGAGCAGCAGGCCGGGATGCGCACGCTTCAATCCGCTGTGGATATCGTAGTACGCGCGCGTGGCGTGCAGGCTTACGTCGGTCGAATTGGAACTGTCTACCCAGAGAAAATCGTCGTCGCTGTAGCGCTGGGTCTTTGCGGCATCGATCGGCGCGTGCGGGTGCGTGCTCTGGTCACAGCCCTGCGCCACGACGTAGCCATCGTGTTCGAGCATGTCGACGTGATAGTCGCGCACGATGCGATCGACCTCGCGCGCCGCCCAGTTTTTCGCCGCAGGAACACCCAGATCGATCGTAATGCCCTTGAACTCGGCGGGCTTCCAGCCTGGCGGCGGATCGGTAGTCAGCCATTCACGCACACGCGCATCGGCGACATTCAGCGCGCCTTGCTCCTTGCTCACGCCGGCCTGCGCCCAGTCGACCCAGAGTCCGAACTTGAGGCCGAGCTTGTGCGCATGGTCCGAGACGGCGTCGAGACCGTGCGGGAATTTCGCCGGGTCCGGATGCCAGTCACCGACCGCGCGGAACCAGCCGGCATCCAGATGGAACATCTCGAAGCCGAGTGCGTGCGCATCGTCGATCATGCGCAACGCCTGCGCCTCCGTGATTGCCATGGCGCTGCCCCAGCTGTTGTTGGTGACCGTTGGATATTTGGGCTCGCCCACGGTAGCGGGATCGTTCAACACCTCACGCACCCAGCGCCGCAGCTCGTTTCCGGTGGCATCCACGTCACCGTTGCTGGCGCCGATGAACACGGTCGGCGTCGTGAAGGTTTCTCCCGGAGCGAGCCGCGTGCGAAACGGTCCCGGTTCGGGGTTGAGACCGACGACGCCTGACAGCGCATCGCCACGTCGTTGCAACGTCATCGCAACACGCCCGCTGAATTCCACGCCGACATACCAGCCGCCTGCCGCTGCGCCGCCGTTGCGAACCAGAAAGTAAGGAATGATTTCGCGCGGTTCGTCGGCGCGCGGATGCGCGAAGGTGCTCGATGCGCCGTGCCAGTCGTAGCCGTCTTTCATGGCGGCGAGGTGCGTGCCTATCGGTGGCGCTTCGCCGGCACCCTTGTCGACCCAGAATTGCTCGAGCGGCTGATGAGGCGGAACTTTCCAGATGAAGCGAAAGCTCTCCTGCAGCGGAATCCATACTTCGCGCCCGCTTCGATTTTCGATGCGGATCGTGTGTTCGATCGGGCCGTGCCGGGCCGATGTGCGCCAATCCCAGTACAGGCGCAAACCAAGGTGATGGGCTTCGTACACCAGGCTCACGGAGTTTTTCTGCACGCGAGTCATACGCGCTTGGAGACGCCACTGCAACGGGACCGCGACGCCATCGGATTCGGCGTTGTCGATAAGGTTCTCGGCTCCGAAGCCTCGCCATGTTTCGCCGCCTACTCGCGTCAAGCTCAGCACCCGCGGCGCCGACGCCTCGCCTTGCACCACGATCTCATTGTCCGCATTGTCGAGCCTGACCCCGTTCGATGCAGATTCACCCGCAGCCAATCCGGCGGAAAACAGCGTCAACATCGCGCAGCACGGCCACGCCACCCGTCTCATCGAACAAACTGTTTCGATCATGCGCACACAATACCTGTATCGATCGCGACGGCGAATTCGGCTGGATTGCCGGCTGCAACAGCTGCCCCGAACTATCGAACGGCGGCTCGAACCGCAGCGTATTGCAACCTAAATCGCAGTCTGGCGGGCTCCAAACGGAAAACGAATGGATCGCGAATGCGAACGGCATTCACCTTCGTCACGGCTCCCGGTACGGTCGAAAGCTAAGCCGCGCGCACGAAAGCGAACGGGAGATCCCGTTCGCTGCGACTGCGCATGCGTTCCGGCTTGGATCGACAATTACCTCCTTGGGAGTTGGGATGAAGCG
>Ga0157375_10005187_pt1 | contig 11304 bp, 11 predicted proteins | sample M35metaG_FD_115311 | JGI IMG/M metagenome (GOLD analysis project Ga0157375, IMG submission 115311) | Miscanthus rhizosphere microbial communities from Kellogg Biological Station, Michigan, USA - M3-5 metaG | ecosystem: Host-associated > Plants > Roots > Rhizosphere > Soil | place: USA: Michigan...
GGCCGCGTCGGTCGAAGCGATCACGGCGCCGAGCAGGAACGACTCGAGCCATGAGAGCGAGAACAGGGCGTGCGCGCCGAAGCCGGCGATCAGCGCCGTCACGAAGACGCCGACGGTGCTCAGCAGCGCGGCTGGGACGACGACCTCGCGCAGGCGCCGCCACGACGTCTGCAGGCCGCCTTCGTAGAGGATCAGGCCGAGGCCGACCGTGCCGATGCGTTGGGTCAGCTCCGCGTCGTCGAAGCTGATGCCGCCGGGCCCGTCCGAGCCGAGCAGCATCCCGATGCCCAGAAACGCGACGAGGACCGGCAGCCCGGTGCGCGCGGCGCCGAGCGCGGCGACGACGCTCGCGCTGAGGACGATGCCGACAAGGAGGAGGATGAGCCCTTCGTCCATGCTCACATCATCGGCGCTCGCCGCGGCGAGGGTGTCGACGAACGTGAGCTGGGCGAGCGGTTCGAGCCATGTCCCAGGGACTGTCCCCGGGACATGGCTCTTCGAGGTGCTTCTAAGCTGTGGCGATGGCCGACAAGGTGATCGCACGCGTCGAGATCCCGATGGGCTCTCGCAACAAGTACGAGTTCGACGAGGAGCTCGGCGGCATCGTGCTCGACCGGAGGCTCTTCACCTCGATGAGCTACCCGGCCGACTACGGCTTCATCGAGCACACGCTCGGCGAGGACGGCGACCCGCTCGACGCGCTGATCCTCGTCGGCGACCCGACGTTCCCCGGCTGCATGATCGACGTGCGCGTCGTCGGTGTATTCCACATGGCCGACGAGAAGGGGCCGGACGAGAAGATCATCTGCGTGCCGCTGCGCGACCCCGCCTACTCACACATCCACGACGTGCACGACATCCCCGCTGCGTTCCGCGAGGAGATCGAGCATTTCTTCCAGGTCTACAAGGACCTCGATCTCGGCAAGACCGAGACGAGCGGCTTCGGCAATCGCACGCAGGCGCAGGAGATCCTGCAAGAGGCTCGCACGCGCCTCAGCACCAAGCGCAGCGCCTAGAGCTCGCGAACCTGGTTCGACGTTCGGCGCGCGTCTAGTCGGAGTGCGGTCCCCAGTCCTCGTCCTTGCCTCCGCTCATCTGATTGCCCATCGAGCCGCCCGACTCCAAGTCGCCGCCGCCGTGCGAGAAGCGCCAACCCAGGTAGGCAAGCGGCAGGGCGAAGACGAGGACGATGATCACGATCGCGACCAGTGGCATCAGCGCGAACTCCTTCCGTCGGGGGAGGTGCGACACAGACCTTAACCCGCAGCGAGGCCTTCGTCGGCCTTGCAGGCCCGTCGCGGACGTTCGTCCGCCGGCCCTGGTTCGCCCGGCCGAGTCCGGATCGAAGCAGTAAGGTCGCGGCGGCGCTTCTGTCGACTGTGAAAGAGGAGGGCGGCTGGCACACCATCGGCTCTCTCGTGACCAGATCATCTGGTCCTTCGGCCCCGATCTGAAGCCGATGCTCGAGATCGAGGCTGGTGACGTCGTCACGTTCGAGACGAACGACTGCTTCTCGGGGCAGATCCGAAGCGAAGACGATCTCGTGACCGACATCGACCTCGGACGGATCAACAGTGCCACCGGCCCTGTGTCGGTGCGCGGCGCGGAGCCCGGCGACTCGCTGGTGGCGGAGATCCTCGACGTGCGGCCGATCGAGTGGGGCGTCGCGACGCTGATTCCCGGCTTCGGGCAGCTCGACCATCTGGTGGACGCACCGCTGACCCGGCTGTTCGAGGTGCGCGACGGGATGGTGAGGATGAACGAGCGCGTGTCGTTCCCGGCCAAGCCGATGGTCGGCGTCGTCGGCGTCGCGACGGCCGGCGAGACGCTTGCGACAGGACAGGCCGGACAGCACGGCGGGAATCTCGACGACCACTGGCACGGGATCGGCGCGCGAATCTTCTTCCCGGTACGTCAACCGGGCGGCCTGTTCGCGGTCGGTGACATGCACGCGGCGATGGGCGACGGCGAGATCTGCTTCACCGGCGTCGAGATCGCGGGCGAGGTCGACATCCGCTTCGACGTGTTGAAGGGGAAGCAGGCGACGTGGCCGCTGACGGAGTTACGTGAGTGCTGGGTGCCGCACGCGACGGCAACGGACTATGCGGATGCGCTCCGGCTCGTCTCGGAGGAGGCCGCAAGGCTCCTCGTCGACGAGCACGGCTTCACGATCGAGGACGCATTCATCTTCCTCTCGGTCGCGTGCGACGCCGGCGTCGCCCAGGCCTGCAAGCCTGCGGAGGGCTTCGGGACGATCGCGCGCTTTTCGATTCCGAAGATAGACGCCTGCCCGACGCCATTCCTCCCGTAGCGCCCGCTCGTGCAGGCTTCAGCCGGGTCGCACGAATTCGATTCGTGTTGAACCGAGGAGTGGCGTCGGAACGATCTGGAATGTGCAGGTCGGATGTCGTGGGTGCGCGGGCACGGGAACGCTTCCGTGCCACGACGCGAGTCCGCCGATCGACCGGCGGAGGACGGGTCTGCCGTCGAGGGAGATGCGGAGGACTCTGGTCGCCTTGGGGATGAGCGTCAGTTCCAGTTGCCCGCCTGCGCAGCGATAGACGGTGATCGTTGCAGGCCGGGTCATGTCGCCGTTCGGCTGGACGCCGTCCTTGGCCATCGAGACTCGGGCCTGGCCGTTCAGCCGCCAGAGCGTCAGCCCGCCGAGGTCGAGATCGGGCTCGGCGAGATGGCCGACTGGTGTGCCGTCGAGGGATAGTCGGTCGGCTGCGACGACATAGTTCTCTCCGATCGGCAGCGCTCCCTGCGGTCCGATCGTCACCTCGGTCTGCGCGATCGAGCCGGGTACGCGATTGGGGGCGATCGAGTAGACCCGACGCACACGGCGGTTCCAGAAGCGTTCCTGCCAGACGAGGTTCCAGGCTTCGCTGCCCTCGTAGAGGTATGCGACGTCGCCGGCTGCGGCCGTGTCGATCCAGCTTCGCTCCGGCCCAAGGACGGTCTGGGCGGCGTTGACGGCGCGCGCAACCTCGTTCGCGGCAACGGCCGAGGCTGCGATCAGCACGACGACGACCGGCACTGCGAGCGCGACCGCGAATCGGCGCGGTACAAACACGAATCCCGCCAACATGACGAGTGTGAAGACCATCACCACGTCGATGGGCGCGTGGCCGTGCACGCGAGCGACGATCAGCAAATCGAAGGTGTCGGCAAATGCAGTCGGTACCACCAGCGCGTTCCACGGCACCAGCAAGACGAGCGACGCAACTCCGAACGCGACGAGTGGTCCGGTGACACGTCCACGCGTCGCGCCGCGCGAGATCCAGAGTGCGAATCCGAGAAAGAGGAGCGGGGGCAGCGGCGCCAGATTGCGACCCAGGAGGTGCGGCGCGTAACGCGCTGCGAAAAAGCCCACCTGTAACGGAAGCAGCAGGCAGGCCGCAATGCAAACCGAGATGAACGCGCGCGCGGCGGGATCTTGCTCGAGCCCGCGAATCGCCCGCACAGACAGCGTCACGACCGCCGCGAACGGAATGAGGCCACATGCGAGGGCGGCGAAGGACAGGTGCTCCGCGCTCAGCCGCAAGCCGCTGCCGAGCGGGTAGCCGCCGCGCAGGGTCACAGCGTAGGCGCCGACAAGCGACGGGAACACCACGAGCGCGGCGGCCGACCCGCCGACGACCAACCAGGTCGGCCAGAACGAGCGCAGAGGCGAACCGTCGCGGGCGCAGAGCGCATCGAGCAGGACCGCCGCGGCGAGAACAGGGACGAACACGACAGCTTGCGGACGCGTGGCAGTTGCGACCAGAATCGCCGCGAACGCCCAGACCTGGCTCTGAATCGTTCCTGAGCTCACCGCGTACGCGATCACAAGTAAGGCGCACGCCGCAACCGGGTAGAAGAGAACCTCCGTCATGACGAGGCCCGAGTACAGAAGCACCGGCACCGCGACGGTCAACACGCAGGCCAGGAACGCATACCGATCAGCCATCAATCGGCGTCCGATCACGAACACCGGCACGGCGGCCAGCGAGACGACGAATGCTTGCAACAGCTTCAAGGCGGCGTAGCCATGCGCCACGCTGCCCAGCGAGAGCGGCGCGCCGATCAGCAGTGGGTAGAGAATCCCGTAACCGCCCTGCCCGTGCCGCAGCGGCAGCGATCCGTGCCGCCAGAGGTCGGTCGCCCGGGTCGCGTAAATGCCCTCGTCAGGAAGGATCCACAGGCCGCCGAAGCGACGAGCAGCGAGCCAATGCAGAATCGTCGAACCGACGACGACGGCCGACAACACGAGGAAGGGTGGCCAGTTGCCGCGGCGACGAAAAGCCTCTCTCCCGGGCGCTCCGATGCCGCGAACCTTAGCCCCGCACGGACTTCGGGAGGGCGGTATCCAGTCAGCAACGTGCGGTTTCCCGTACCCCGATTGACAAGCTGGCCGCATCACTGATGCGAGCGCCGCCGGGCGAAGCTGGTGGAACGCAGCAACCACCGACGCAAGGAGCACACCAGTGACAGAGCTCGCGCATCGCACCTCGAACGGCCTCGATGTCTCACTCCTTTGGAGTCGCCACACCGGCCGCCTCGTCGTCACCGTCAACGACCTGCACACCGATGAGTCGTTCAGCCTCGACGCGCCCAGCCATCGCGCACTCGACGTCTACCGCCACCCGTTCGCCTACGCGTCTTCGCGCGAGGTCTAGACCGGTAGCGTCAGGCTTTCGATGTCGCTCGGGTACGAGGTGAGGAGCTCGATGCCGTCCTCGACGACGAGCACGGTGTCGGAGTGGCGGAAGCCGCCGAGCTGATCGTCGTAGAGGCCCGGCTCGATCGTGAAAACCATGCCGGTCTCGATCCGTGTGTGGTCGCCGACGTCGAGAAACGGCGCTTCGTGGTTGCGCAGCCCGATTGCGTGCCCCGTGTGCTGTCGCCAGTACGGAAGCAAATCGTTGTCCTCGAAGTAACGCATGACCGCGCCGTCGACCTCCGACGCCGTGACCCCCGGCCGCAGTGCATCGAACGCGACCTTCTGCGCCGCGACGACATGGTCGAAGAGCCGGCGCTGCTCGTCGGTCGGCGGGCCGATGATCATCGCGCGCTCCAGCTCGGCGTTGTAGCCCCACACCGGTGCGCCTGTCTCCGTCACGAGCATGTCGCCTGGCTCGAACCGGATGTTGTGTGCAATCGCGTGGGCCCACGCGCTCCGGCGGCCGATCTGGCCGCGATAGCCCGCTGACGCGCCGTCGTTCGACCCCAGCTGCCCGCCGAACCGAGCGCCGAGCGCCTCGAGCATCGCGAGCGTTGCCTCCTGTCCCGCGCGCAGGCTCGCTTCCGCTTCGGTCACGCCGGGGCGGGTGTACTCCTGGAGGAGTCGGTGCGCGTGCGCGCACCAGCGCCCGCTCTCGCGGATGAGCGCGATCTCGTTGGCGGTCTTGCGCGCCATCATCGCTTCGACCGTGTCCGAGATCGACGAGACGGTTGCTCCGGTGACGGTGCTCAGCGCCGGCCCCTGGTAGCCGAGGATCCCCGGGTAGCCATCCTGGTCGGCTGCGAGGTGACCCCACATCCCGAGGTCTTCGAGCACCCGGCCGAAGATGACCATCGGATGCTCGAGGCCGGGGTACTCCGTGTACGAATCGATCCGCTCGAAGCCTCCCTCTTCGCGGGTGCGCGCAACCTCGAACTCGGGGACGAAGATCGCCGAGTCTCCGGACGTGGTCTGTGCGAACGCGATCGGGCGCTCGTTCGAGAGGAACCAGAAGCCCGTGAGGTACTGGATGTACGACTGATCGAAGAGCACGTACCCGCTCGCTCCGCGCGCGCGGACCTGCTCGAGCAACCGTTCACGCCGCTCCTCAAGCTCAGCGGCGGGTATGCCGGCGGCGGGGATGGCGTCGGTGCGCGTCATCTGCCGATCCTAATGACGCAGAGAACACGTCCCGGGCAGCCTGCCATCCGGGAGATCGCCGTTCGCCGTTGGAATTGACCCGGATGGACCAGTCGGCTCCACGTGGTCGCCTCCGATACTGGTTGCATGGCGAAACAAAAGTTTGGCTTGATCGAAACGCGGTGTCCGCACTGCGACTGCCGCGCGGCGTTACTGGCACCCGACGCGCTCGATGTCGTCTCGGACGAGACACTCTCGATCGTGCGCGGCATCGTCGGCGCCGGCCGAACCGACGATCGCGCGCTTCCGGTGGTGCTGCCCGAGTCCGACCGAGAAAGCTACGTCTGCCCTGCCTGCGGCAAGGATTTCAAGCCGGCCAGCAGGCGCGTCTCGCGCATTCGGTTCCCCGACGTCTAGAGCTGGGGATTGCCGGAACGGGTCACTCGAAGGTGGTGGGCGCCGGTCCGACGCTCTCAGCCTTCGCGGCACCCACCACCTTGAGAGCACCGACGGCGCGTTCGCCTCTCGAGTAACGAGGGGAAACCCGAGCGGTGCCGTCAACCGCCGACGCCCATGAGCCAACGTAGTGAGCGATCGCGCGAACCCGAATGACACGAAGGGGTAGGCCGGGGCGGCGGGCGACCAGACGACATCCCTCGTTCGAGCCACACCAAATGTGCTGCGAGAACGACCCGCAAGGCGGTGGTCGAAACGCTGCCTAGCGGTCAATCTTCGCCTGTGACTGGGAGGAAGGGAAGTCCACTGAACGCGACCGACGGGATCACCACATCGAATAGGCCCGAGTCCATCCACTGCGCCGAGTGCAAATGCTCGAGCGGCCTGTATTGGCACGGATGGCGCGGCTACCGGACAGATGATCCGGAACTCGGTGAGCCGCCGGCGGTCGCGTTCTACTGCCCCACCTGCTCAGAACGAGAGTTCGGCTACAGCCGACGCGTCTAAGACGCGACCTCTGCCCGCCTCTCCCGCCTTGCGGCGTCGGAGAGGCGGGCACTCTGCTTTACCCATCGCCGCATCTTCTGGGTCGGCGCTGCCGGACGCCCGTCACCGAGTTCGCCGTTAGTGGTCGATTAGTCCCGACTACCAGTGTGCTGCGTATGGCCCGAACGGCAGGTCCTATGGACGCGGGCAACGCTCGATATTACGGTGCGCTTTCCCGGGTCGCATCCTCTAAGAGGGAGGCTCGATGATGGTTAGGCGGCTAGGCAATCCGTTGGCGCTGGCGCTGGTCGTCGGGGCGGTGGTGACGGCTGTTGGAAGTAGTGCTGCCGTGGCTGCGTTCTCGGGGCCGAACGGGAGGATTGTCTTTGTGAGCAATCGGGATGCCGGAAATCAGGACGTCTACACGATGAATCCGGACGGTTCGCTGCGCTTGAACCTGACGCGTCATCCTGCTGACTATCGGCGTCCGAGTTGGTCGACTGATGGGCATTCGATCGTCTTCTCCAGTGATCGCAACGGCGGCGGCCAGCAGATCTATTCGATGAACGCCGACGGCAGCGGGTTGAGCCAATTGACGTCTGGTTTGGGGCCGAACGTTCAACCCCGCTTCACCGCATCGGGGCAGATCGTGTTCGCGCATGGAACCTTTCCGAGCCGACACCTCTATCTGATGAACGCCAACGGCACCGGCGTTCATGACGTGACGCCTGGCCAACTGGACTACGCCTGGCCGGCCCCGGCTCCATCAGGGCCATCCGTTGCTTTCGCGCAGTACGACGCCGCATCTGGTCAACGGCTCGCCATCCTGAATCTCAACTCGGGTCAGATCAAGCCGGTCACGAGCCCCGACCCCGCAACGCAGTCGGATGCGCTGGCCGATTGGTCACCGAGTGGCAACGACATCGTGTTTGGGCGCTCAGAGGACGTTGACTCCGACATTTATTTCGTGCACAAGGACGGTAGTGGTCTGCGGGATCTGACCAACACTCCGACCCGTCAAGAGACCTCGCCTGCGTTCTCGCCGGATGGAACACGGATCGTCTTCTCCGCGTGCACCGATCCGAAAACCCAAAGCCAGCGTTGCGGGATCTACACCATGAGCGCAGCGGGTACGGCCGAGACTGAGATCTCAACCCCGAAGGCTCCATACCTCGACACGTTCACCGGCGATGTGCTCGACCCGTTCTGGATGCCGAGCGGCGACGGCACGAACGTCAGCATGGCCCAGGCGAATGGGGAGTTGGAGTTCACTTTGCCGCCGACTACCGGCCCTGGCGGCCCCAACAACTGGGTGAATATCGGCGCGTTCATGACCTGCCGTTTCCCGGGTGACTTCGACATCCAGGTCGATTACAAACTGCTGTCGGGGCCGCTCCCGCCGCAGATCCTGCAGTTCTTCAACACCGTCGAGTTCACCGGCGGCTCGTTCCTCGGAGGGACGCACGGGATGTTCGTCTTCAACCCAGGGTTCGGCGATCCGGGCGTGTCGACCAACTTCCCGGGCACCAACACCTTCCAGGCCGACACCTCGCTCACCGGCACGATGCGGATGGCCAGAACCACGATCGCCGGAATCGGCACGATCACGGCCTCCAGAAACGTCGACGGCAACTGGGTCGCGTTGCAAACGAGCGACCCATATGTCTCCGACGAGATAGCCGCCAACCTGAGTGTGTTCACGAACTCGTTCCCGTTCCCGAATACGACCGTGAGGGTCGCCTACGACAACTTCCGCCTCAACAGCGGCGCGATCAACTGCCCAACCTGGTGGACAGATAGCTCGCCCGACTGGCAGGCGACCCACTAGGAAGAGCGGATTGAACGAAGCGGCGGGGCGCCGGCGACGAAAAGCCGCGCCCCGCCCGCCATCTGAGATCGATCGGTGCGCTCGCCGGCCACGGATGCGTAGACCCTTGACGCCTCGCGACACTTCGCCCGCACACGGGGCTCGAGCCCGATTTCAGCCGGACTGACCTCTCGAGCCTTCGCCGCGGGTTGCAAGCCTTCTGCTATTATGCAACCGGTTGCACGATGACGTCTCGCGCTCAGACTATTTCCGACATCGCTCGTCTGGCGGGCGTCTCCAAGTCGACCGTCTCCCGCGCGCTGAACGACAGCCCATTGATCGGCCAGGAGACGAAGGGTCGGATCCAGGCGATCGCCGAAGAGCACCACTTCGAGCTGAACGAGCCTGCGCGCCGACTGAGCCGCCAGCAGAGCAACGTCGCGGGGCTGATCATGTTCGGCAAGACGCCGGGGGGCTATTCCCCCGACCTGTTCATGCTCGAGTTGATGGGCGGAATCGCCGGCGGCTTGCACGAGCAGGGATACGAACTACTGATGGTGATGCCGTCCGAGGAAGATTCCGACTTCGCCCGTCGCTACCTCGCCTCAGGCCGCGCCGACGGTTTCATCGTCCTCTCGCCGTCTTGTACTCCCGAGCGCCTGCAGCAGCTCGTCGAGTCCGGAGCACCGTTCGTCGTCTGGGGTCGCCATGCCGGGGGCACCCAGTTTTCGTCGGTCACGGGTGACAACATCGGCGGCGGCCGAGTCGCGACCGAATACCTGCTCGAGACGGGCCGCCGTCGCATCGCCTTTGTCGGTGGGCCGGAATGGGCGCCTGAGATCCAGGATCGACGGCGCGGATACGAGCAGGCGCTCGCGGCCGCCGGAGTGGGGATCGACGATGCATTGATCGTGCACACACCGTGGGTGGACGCGGAGCGGAATGCCGCGGTCGCCGTCGCCCAGCTCCTCGACGAGGGTGAGATCGACGCCGTGGTCACCAACAGCGACCGCTACGCGATCGGTGCGATTGACGCCGTCCGCTCGCGCCGATTGAGCGTCCCCGAGCACGTGGCAGTGGTCGGCTACGACGACGTTGCGATCGCCGCGTTCGCGAGCCCGCCGTTGACGACGATTCGCCAAGACGGAGCGCTTGCCGGGCGCCTGCTCGCCCGCACGCTCGTGCAGCAACTGCAAACGGGCGCGGTCACGGACGTGGTCATGCCCGCGGAGCTCGTCGTGCGGGAGTCAGCTTGAGTTTTCATCCACATCGATGCAACCGGTTGCAAGAAGGGAGCGCTAGTGCACATCTACTCCTCGATCCTCGATCCCTATGAGCCGCCGCGGCCGGCGCGCATCTACGACAACCCCCAGGTCGTGCGGCGCTCATTGCTCTCCAAACTGTTCGCGGGGGTTCCGGACAGCCGCAGTCACGCCGCCGACGGTCTCGACGGCCGGCCGGCCGGGGGCAGGTGAGAACCCGCGTGCGCGCACAGTTGAGCGAGGCGATCTGGCGACAGGCTCTCCTCACGAACGCCAACCAACTCCGCGAAAGTCCGGTCGCTAAGGAGCACGCGAGTAGGTCCACGAAGCGGACGTTCCGTCGCACACATGTCGATCTGACCGCCGGGATCACCGCGCCGGTTGGCTTCTACATCGAGAAGACCGCAGGGACCTCGTCGGGATGGTCGAGATCAGTTCATGAAAGCTTGGCGGGGTCCCGTGCCCGCGTCAGGAGCTGCGCCTCGGCTCTAGCCCGTGGAACCACTCGGGTTGGGGCCGGGGAGGCGGGCACTCAGGGGTGGTGCAAGCGTTCTTGGTCGTCAACGCTCGGCACACACGTATCGCGCGGGTCGCGCGGGCACGTCGTTTCGACGCGCGATCCCCGGTGCCGTTCCGTTGCGAATGCGGTGACCTCGATTGCGTGGAGTTCGTTCCGATGACACTTGAGCATTACGACGTGCTGGTTCGCGGAGGGGGCCACCTGATCCCCGAGGGCCACGCGATCCTCGCTGCGCAATACGGCTGACCGCGGACGTTTCTAGTGGTGCGGCGTGGGCAAAGAGTCGTCGGGCTGGGCGGGACGGAACCATCGAGCCTCGCCGTTCTGGTGCCGCCGCCCGGCCATTGGTGGCCGCGGCAACAACACGCGGGACTCGCGGAGAGCGTCCTACTCTCCCTCTCTCCGAGCTGCGCTCTCCGCGTGTCTACCGGCCGCTGCATGGCGCTCGTTGCGGCAAGCCAACGGGAGACCCGCTCAGGCACGCGGCTTTCTACCGACGTTTCCGCGGACAGTCCGCGGCATGAATGGCAAGCGCCCTGTGGTGGGGCGGGCGAGCGCGCGAATTCACGACGGCTTCGCGTTTTCGACCGCCCCGCCTGGCGCAAAACCCGCAAGCCAAGGTTTTGCACACCGCAGTTTTCCGGGCAGGCGAGCATCAATGGGACGGAGGGGCGTGCGCGGTCGTCTCCGAAGGGGGACACTTGCGGGCCGCTTGCCGCCCCCTCCTGCGAGCGGGGCGGCCGGGGCTGACGGCGTCATTCGCTGGCCGCCCTCGCTCGCTCCACTTCCGCGTGCGCCGTGCGGGCGTGGGTTGGAACAGACCCGCCGGGGTAGTTGACTTGAGCCGAGGCGGTCTCCCCGAGTTTCCTCTCTTCGACCCGCAGCCGCTTGGATCGCGGCGCTTGGGTCTCTTCCCCGGCGCGTCCCA
>Ga0157375_10005188_pt1 | contig 11303 bp, 8 predicted proteins | sample M35metaG_FD_115311 | JGI IMG/M metagenome (GOLD analysis project Ga0157375, IMG submission 115311) | Miscanthus rhizosphere microbial communities from Kellogg Biological Station, Michigan, USA - M3-5 metaG | ecosystem: Host-associated > Plants > Roots > Rhizosphere > Soil | place: USA: Michigan...
CGCGGCGCAATCATGGTCGCGCTCTACACTGGTGCGCGATTGCAAGACGTGACGGATATGCGTTGGGAATCGGTTGATTTGGAGAACAAGTGGATTTCGTTTCGTGCCGGAAAAACGAATCAGCGCATCAAAATCCCGATGCACGATTCGTTGCACGACTTCTTGCTCGAGTTGCCCGCGCCGGATAGCGGAAAAGCTTTCCTGTTTCCCACGTTGGCAGGTAAGCGCACGGGCGGGAAGTCTGGCCTTTCGATGACGTTTAGACGCATCATGGAGCGCGCCAAGGTGAGCGGCGAGGTCGCTCGTGAACGCAAGGGCGACGCGGGCCGAACCGTAAACACGCTTTCGTTTCACTCGCTCCGCCACACGCTCACGAGCATCATGGCAAACGCTGGTGTGCCGGTGGAAGTCCGCCAGAAGTTTACCGGGCACGCGTCAGCGGAAATGAACGCGCGTTATACGCATCACGAGATTGAAATCCTGCGCTCGGCAATTTCCACGCTCCCCTGGCTGACGGCCTAAATATGTGCGCGCACGTCCTAATGTTTTCGGGCCTAATCGCGCCTTCGAGCCGCGCCTAAGAGCCGTTCCCTCTCTTCGAGGTTCCCGCGAAACCCAAGGTCACACGCCTGCTGCCAACTGACCGAGCTGACACCAGATCCAGATCGATTCGAGGTAGCAGATTGATCAATGGCCCTCGTGTTTGGCCAGATAATTCTTTCAACGCGAGGAAAAGGTTAAAAGCAAAACAACCAGCCGCCACGTCTTATCGCGTGGCGGCTGGTGCGAAAGGCGGCGGCTGATTTCGGCTCCGCAGTCTTACTAATTGTCGGCGACTACTTGCGGTGCGGGTCTGCTGACTTCGAGCTCGTCGCTCACCTTCTGGATTTGCGATGCCTGCGCTTTGAGGCTTGCAGTAAGAGCTTGAATTTCCTTTTGCTGCTGCGCAATGATTGAGCCGAACTTCTTCTCTTGCTGGGCGAGAGTCGCTTCCAACTCCTGCTCTTTGCATGCCTGTTCCCCGACCTTGCGGTGCTCCTTAAGGAACTCGTTGAGCAGCATCGCATTCACCGCTTCATAGCGAACGGTATAGGGCTTCCCTTGTTCGTCGCGTACGACCAAATCCGGGTTCACTTTTTCCACCTCTTCAGCGACGAGGCCAAACTGCGCGGTTCCATCCGGATCTAACTCCTGCTTGTAATGAAAGGTCACTGGCTTCAGCGCGAGGATCGCTTCACTTGCCTTATCCATCGGTTTGATCGCCTCTTTGAAACGCTTCGAAGAGGTCGTTGTGCCGAGACGACCATTGGAATCTATGATGACTGGGACGCCGGTCGCAACCGTCACTCCAAAAATACCCGCGATGAACGCATTCTTCTGCGTCCCGATTGTGCCGATGCGGATTCGATTCGACTCTCCCGCTGAGCCGCCCGCGCTGCCGACGTAAATGTTGTTGTTGCCTGTGCTGAGGTTAGTCCCGGCCGAGAAGCCCACCGCGATATTAGTACTTCCACTCATGTTGTTCGTAAGCGCGTTCGTGCCAATACACGTGTTGCTATTGCCGTTGTTGTTGAAAAAGAGGGCGCCATCACCCACAGCAGTATTATTGTTGCCGAGGCCATTGAGGCCCAGTGCAGAGGCTCCAATTGCCGTATTGTCGTTGCCGGCGTTTTGAAAGAGCGCTTCAAAGCCGACCGCGACATTGAAGTTCCCCGCGCCGAATTCCATCGCCTGCGAGCCCACGGCAGTATCGCCGAAAATAACACCGGCAAAATGCAGGACATCGAAGCCGATCGCTGTATTATCCGTGCTGTTATTCACATCGAGATCAAAGAAAGCGTTTTCGCCCTCGGCGGTATTATCATTCGCGTAACCCCCGTCTGGCGCCGGGATGACCGCTTGCACACTCGGTATCAATGCAAAGCAAGCGAGTCCGAAAAGAAGCGAGACTTTGACAAAAGGACCTCGACGACGCGATCGGCTTCGTGAATCTTCGAGATGGATGACTGAATTGGCTGGCAATACTGAATGTTTCATAGCTTTTTTCCTCTTCCTGGTGTGTGTTTGACTTTCCCATTTGAGGTCTGAAAGAGAGAGAGAAAGTCTCCCAGGATTAAGAGCGTTCCCGCCAGATCCAGGCCGTTGACGGAGTCGATTGCCGCGCCCGCCAACGGCAGTGTCAAGAAAAAACTGATTCGAATTTTGCGGACGGAAGCCATTTGCGCCCGCCGCGCCTAGTCAGCGCGTCGCTCCGCCCTGTACGCGATCTTCTGCGGCGCCTGTTTTCTTGCCAGGACAAGCCTCGGTCGAGCCATCGCCACCCTCGTCGTTTGTGTTTTAGCCACCGCGTTGGCGATCCACTACTATGCCGACCTTATTTATCTCAGCTCTGGCTCGATGAAGGGGTTGGTCTTTTTCCTCGTTCCGTTCTTCCATTTTCCCGCGGCAATCCTCCTTCTCATTGTGGTTTTTTTACCCCGCCCGCGCCTCCGCAGCAGCGCCAACGGGCCTAACCAGATTAGATGAGAAGGCGAAGAGTGCTGAGCGCGTGAGCGTTTAGATAAACTCTTGTCCTTCCGCAAGCCGGGGACTGAAGAAAATTGTGGCTATGCCCCCGCAGGCGCCCCGAAAATCTGCGCAAGCCCCGCGATAAAGCCGAAAGCGGGAAATATACCCGCGTCGCATAATACCCGGGAAAGATTGGGTTCATGCCCCAGAATCCGACTGCTAATCAGCGAGAGCAAGCTCTCCGCCGCGAGTCGAACGCTGCTTCTCGCGGCCGAGCCTGGTAGCAGGGCGACGAGATCATCGTCTTCCTGCTCGCATTGAAACGCGCTAACGAGCCCCTGATCAGTTCATTCCCATAGCGGAGAGGTTGGTCTTTGAATTTCGCTCTTGTTATCTAGAGAGGTTGGGCTCGTCTATCAATTCTCGGAAGCGAGGATCGTTCCGGAGTGAATCGAACATTGGATCCAACTGGAGCAGGGAAGGAGTAAGCGGCACGCGACCAGCCAGTGCGCCCTCGGACGGGATCGACAGCAATTTCCGTAACGCGGCGATGGCGCGATCCGGCTCTCCCATCTGCGCCGCCACACGGGCGAGAACCTCGATCGGTGCAGGACCATCGACCGCGTCTTTCGCGAGCGGGACTACAGTCATCGCCTTTTCCGCCAGAGCCAACGCGGTGGCCTTGTCACGAAGGGCCATATTGGTTAGCGCGAGGTCTCCCATGAGGAGATAGTTATCCGGCTGTTCGTTGAGAAACGGTTCCAGTTCGCTTCGCGCTAGCTCCCAGCTTTCCTTGGCGTCGGCATGGTCGCCGGCGACTTCCTGCGCCCAGCCTAACCAAAAACGCAGTTCGCCGTTGTTATACCCCAAAGCCGGATCCGGCTTGGCAAGTATCTCCTTGAGCCGCGGGATGATTTCAACGGGGCGGCGCGCCAGGATCTCCTGATAGACTTGTATCTCCAAGACACCGGTGTCGTCGGCGTTCGGATGCAACGGAGCGAGGAGCGCAGCCGCCCGCGGAAGGTCGCCCTGCGCTTGTGCAATCGCTGCTTTTTGTGCAAGGGTATCCACGTCGTCCGGTGTGATGTTGAGAACCTGGTCAAACTTTCGCAGCGCCTCGGGAAAACGACGAGTTATCATATAAGACTGCGCGTGCTGGGTGAGCAGAGAGACGTTGCGAGGATCGAGGCGCTCCGCTTCGTTGAAGTAGGATTCGCTCCTGTCCCACTGGCCTCGGCGACGCGCGACATAGGCCAGCGATTCAGGAATCTGACTGCTATTCGGCAGGAACGGACGCGCCTGCTCAAAGTAACGCACCGCGGTGTCGTAGTCTTTAAGACAGGCGTAATGGTAATATCCCTTGGCCATCACAGCCTCGCCAAGATTTGGTTGAAGTGTGAGTGCGGTTTCGGCTGCCTGCCGTGTCTCTTCGCGGAGGGCGACCGTTGGTTGAAGGCTCAGGGTGAGATAGCCGAGCGCATTATTGTACGACAGGAGTGCCCAACTGAGGGCGAAGTTGGGGTCCAGGCGCACCGCGTCTCTGAGATATTTCTGTGCGCTAAGCGTGTTGGCAGGTGAATTTCCCGTTTTGAGGGTATAAGCCAGACCACGCAAGTAGGCATCGTAAGCCTGAGGATTATCTGTCGGTTTTGCCGCGATGACTTGTTCTTCCTGACCGGTTAGCTTCGCGCGCAACTGATCGGCAATCGCCTTGGCTACCTCACTTTCGACGGAAAAGATGTCGGTCAACCTGCGATCAAAAGTCTCCGCCCAGAGATGGGTATCATCCGCGCCTCTGATTAATTGCACAGTGACGCGCACTTGATCATTTGTTTTCTGGACGCTGCCTTCCAAGAGATTGGCGACGCCGAGTTGGCTTGCTATCTCGGAAAGATTTTGAGAGGTGTTCTTGTAACGCTGGGTTGACGTTCGCGAGATCACTTTCAGATCTGCGATCTTTGACAGCCGGGTCAGAATTTCGTCCTGGATCCCATCCGCGAAGTAGGCGTTGGATTTTTCCTCGCTCAGGTTCTCGAATGGCAGGACGGCGATGGATTTCTCATTTGGCGCCGACGCGACGAAGACGGAAAAGTAGGCAAATGCCGCGGCCGCCACGATCGCTGCCCCGAGAGTGAGTAACACGCCCCACTTGTAACGTTTGATCTGGCGGATCGCAGATCCGGATCGCGAGAGGCCTTCCGCTTCCAATTCCTCCCTCAGAGTGCGGAGGTCGGCGAGCATTTCCTCGATTGTCTGGTAACGCTCGTGCCTGTCCTTGCGCAAAGAGTTTTGCAGGACGGTTTCGAGTTTTAGCGGAACATCCGGCAACACCCCCGATAATGGTGGTGGCTCCGTTGTGAGGATGGAAGCGATGCAGTCGCTCGGCGTGTCGCCCAGGAACGGCGGAATCCCTGCCACCATTTCGTAGACCACCACGCCAAGGCTCCAGATATCGGAGCGCGCATCTACCTTCTGGCCGCGCGCCTGTTCGGGAGACATATAACGGCCCGTGCCTAACACTAAGCCAGGTCGCGTTTGCAGCACCGCCCTCGTTTCAAACTCATGATGTTGCGATGCCGATCGCTGCTCGGTTAACTTGGCAATCCCGAAGTCGAGCACCTTCACGTATCCGTCGGGGCGTAGCATGATGTTCTCCGGTTTGATGTCGCGGTGCACGACGCCGGCCTCGTGCGCGGCGGCCAGCGCCGAGGCCACCTGCACGGCAATTTCCAAGGCGGTACGCAGATTCATTGTCCCGCTCGCGAACGACGCCCGCAGCGTCAAGCCTTCGATGAACTCCGTGGCGATGAATTGCCGGTTTCCCTCGATGCCGATCTCGTAAACCGTCAGAATATTCGGATGATTCAGGGCCGACGCACTCCGGGCTTCGGTCTTGAACCGGCTCAGTTGCGCTTCATCCGCCGTCAAGTGTTCTGGAAGAAGCTTGAGCGCGGCTTTGCGCCCGAGTTGTTCGTCACGCGCGAGATAAACTTCGCCCATTCCGCCGATACCGATGAGCGACTCGATCCGGTAATGACCAATCAATTCTCCGACCAACGCGCCAGCCCTGTCACTGACCAGAAGCTCGGGCGCGACTTCGAAGGCCGGTGATTCAATGAAATTCTCGGTCCGCTCGTGCGAGGTGAGTAGAGACTTCACCTCGCGGCACAAGCTTTCGTCGCCACGGCAAGCCTCATCCAGAAATGCGGCTCGCTCCGTTGGCGCACGCTCGACAGCTGAGTGGAACAGATCGTTGACCTGTTGCCAGCGATCGGCGTTCACCCGACTTCTTCCTCGTTCAGCGCGCGGTAAAGCCAGGCCTTGGCCATGGTCCATTCACGCTCCACGGTCCGCGGAGAAAGCTTGAGGAATTCAGCCGTCTCTTCCACCGTCAGGCCACCGAAGTAGCGCAGCTCAACAATCTGACTTTTGCGCGGGTCCTGCACGGCCAACCCTTCCAACGCCTCATCGAGTGCGAGCAATTCCTCCGACCGTGCTTCCGTCACCAAGGCAGCTTCATCCAGGGTTACCTTCAGAGCGCCGCCGCCACGTTTGAGCGAGCGACGTTCACGGGCATGGTCAACCATGATGCGCCGCATCAAGCGCGCGGCCGCCGCGACAAAGTGGGTCCGGTTCTGCCACTGCGGCTGGGTGTCTTCCACCAGGCGCAAGTAGGCTTCGTTCAGGATGGCGGTGGTTTGGAGGGTATGGCCGGGGCGCTCCCGGCTCATGTAATGGTGCGCCAGCCGGTGCAATTCGGGTTGCACGAGCGGAAACAACTTCTCCAGAGCCCTCTCGTCTCCCCCGCTCCAGTCACCGAGCAGTTGGGTAACCTCTTGTCGTGTGGATGAGGGCGTCGTCATACGGGCTGCTCGACGCCGCAAACCCTAACACGCGCGCCGGATTAATACAGCACTGGGCGAGGCGTTTAGGAAAATAGTTGCGCTGTCGTGGCGGGTTCCACGCGGGATTTCCGCATTAGCACAGTGAACCGGCATGAAAACAAGCGCCGGAACAAACCAAAACAAAAACAAGCCAAGTAAACTTATGAAAACCACACAAACAGTAACCAACTCAATCGATCACCAATCTTCAACTGCTCGCAGCGACAAGCATGCGGCGACGAGGATGCCAATTCGTTCGACTATCATGGCCGCGTTCGGCCTGTTCTCGACGCTGCTTCTAGCTAGCCAGACTGCACACGCGCAGAGCGAGCTCGGCGGTAACTTCGTAGCGCCGGCTGTGTTCCAGGCGGCTGGGCCCACCGCTGCCTCTATTCAAAGCACGGTCGATGCCTTCCGCGCTGCGCTGGGGGACCCGAATAATGCCAATAACCCGGGCCCGCTCACGAGCGGTCGCCGCGAAATCAACTGGGACGGCGGCGACCCCGCAATTATGGACACGACACCTCCGGTGACACCATTCGACGTGTTCCTGAATACGCGCGGCGCCCATTTCACCACGCCAGGTGTGGGTCTTTCGCAAGCCACCCCATCGGGTCTTGCCGTGCTCTTCAATAATTCGACCTACGCCACCATCTTTACTACCTTCAGCCCGTCGCGGTTGTTCACTCCGGTGGGCAGCAATGTCACCGACGGTTCGTTCTTCATCCCTGGAAGCAACGGAGTTTCACCGGCAACAGTCACTGGCTTCGGTGCTGTCTTCACAGACGTTGACCAGCCGGATGGAGGCAAATCCAAGTCCCGCACTCTGATCGAATATTTCGATGCCGGTGGCAAGCGGATATTCGCTAGTTTTGTCCCGGCCTCGCCCGGCGCTGGAAGCCTTTCCTTCATCGGGATCAAATTCAACGACGCGCGTATCGCATCAGTCCAGGTAACCACCGACGAGGCGCCGGGAGTGAATGATGACCGCAGGAACGACATCGTCATGATGGATGACTTCATCTACGGCGAGCCACAGCCTCTTCAATAACCTCGTGCCATTTACAAGGTAGATAATACCAGAGGCTAACGAAAGTAAGATGAGCTGCCGAATGGCGACAAGCGTTGAGCGGAGTGAAATGGTTTCACCATTGAAAATCCAATCCACCTGTGCCTTCGGCAGCTTCATCATCTCCACGTCAACGTTTAACGAACCCTAACTCATTTTCCCGCTTCCTCCCGGACGCTCCAATCAGTCGATTACTAAAGATCAAGCAACCAACTCAATCCAAAGAAACAAAATGAAAACGAAAAACAACTTCCTATCTTTTGCCCGTTTCCTTCCAGTCACCGCCGCGATTCTGACGCTCCTTGCAACCGCGAGCAGCAGCGTTGCCGGCAGCGCCAACTGGAAGGCAAGTCCTGCTTCCACTGACTGGTTTACCACGACCAACTGGACGCCAGCGACCGTCCCTAACGGTCCGGCCGACACGGCGACATTCGCGTCCTCCAATCGAACACGCCCCTTCATCTCGTTCACTACGGAGCTCAACGGCATCGTGTTCAACTCGGGAGCGAGCGCGTTCACAATCGCGAATACGCCGGGGACTTCGCCGACGTTGACCATCAGCGGCGCGGGCATCACGAACAATTCAGGGATCGTGCAAAACTTTGCTTTTGAACTTGCGGGTGCACAGATCGTCTTCCTTAACAGTGCGACCGCGGGAAGTTTAACTGCCTTCACCACCACTAACATGACTTTCGGGGGCACCTCGACCGCGGGCAATGCCACCTTCACTAATAATGGCGAAGTGACATTCGCTAATACGACGACCGCAGCCGATTCCACCTTTACCAACAATAGCGTGCTCTTTTTCCTGGACAGTTCGACCGCAGGCAATGGCACCTTTACTAACTCTGGTGGCGGCTTCGTAAATTTTCGCACCGGCACGCCCGCTGCTGGCAACGGCACCTTTATCAACCCTGGCGGCACCGTCAGTGGGGACGGTGGCGGATTGATTGTATTCAACGCAGGCACCGCGGGTAATGCCATATTTACCAACAATGGCGGCGCGGTCAGTGGCGCATTGCCAGGCGAAACGCTATTCAACCCCGGCGACGCTGGCAGCGCCACGCTGATCGCCAACAGTGGTTCGGGTGGAGGCGATGGCGGTTTGATTGTGTTTTCCTCTGCTGGCGGCGTTTCCACGGGCGGCACGGCGCGGGTGGAGGTTTTCGGCAACGGCAACCTTGATATAAGTCAGCAAAGCGCTGCTGGCCTTACGACCGGCTCGATTGAAGGTAGTGGTCTGGTGTTCCTCGGAGCCCGTAACCTGGCCGTGGGCACGAATAACCTGAGCACGGACTTTTCCGGTCTGATTAAGGATGGCGGAATCGGTGGCGGCACGGGCGGTTCGCTCACCAAAACTGGCACCGGCACGCTCACCCTGAGTGGGGCGAATACCTATTCAGGAACCACAACCGTGAGCGCTGGTACTCTGCTTGTCAGCAACACGACCGGCTCGGGAACGGGTACCGGAGCGGTGACCGTCAACGCCGGAATGTTGGGCGGCAGCGGAGTCATCGCCGGACCGGTAACGATCGGGGCCGGCAACGGCGCAGGAGCTACCCTCGCACCGGCCGGCGGAACCCAGAAACAAGCTACCCTCACTAGTCAAAGCGCACTCATCTTCAAGGCTGATGCTACCTACACCTATACGTTCAGGGCCAAGGGTAACAAGTCTCGCACAGACAGGGTGGTCGCATTGGGAGTCACGATCAACAGCGGCGCGATCTTTACTTTTCAAGGGGCGGCACAAGGCACTCTCCAGGCAGGGCTCGTCCTTACCGTGATTAGCAACACTTCAGCGACCCCTATTAGCGGGACCTTCGCTAACCTGCCCGATGGTGCGATTGTGACGGCCAACGGAAACAACTTCCAGGCCAGCTACAAAGGTGGCGATGGCAACGACCTCACCCTGACGGTCCTGCCGTAGGGGCCTGAACTCTCGAGATCGTAACAAATCCGTTACAGAATCGAACCTTTTCACGTTACACGACGACCCCACATTAGAAGTCGACCGCGGGTCGCACTTGCACATCAGAGCAAGTGCCCGCCGATGAAAACCAGCTTGCCCCTTACCGCAACTAGAAGCGTCGCTATGAAAAACCTATTCGAATACTTCAAACTTCTTGTCCTTTGTGTCAGCGCCTGCGTGACTCGGTCATTCTTCGGCTCTGTCTCAGTTGGTTTCTTGCTGGGGAGTTGTGCCGCGGGCCCTCAATCCGCCGGAACGCAAAGTAGCACTGCGACCTCGGTCGCGGCTGTCTCGAGCCAGCCGGTTGAACACCGGCAGTCAGTTTGGGTGGATCCACCGACCGGAAGCCATGTCGGTGGCGGCTTCGTGCGAACCGGAGGAAATGCCGGGAGCGACGACGAGCCGGGGCTGATTAGTGCGATCGATTCCATTAATCGCGCGGCAAGCTCGCAGCGAGAGCAGCCCTACGCTATTTCGGCGGTGGCCTTCGTCAACGGCGTGAGCGAGTCGCAATTACTGGCGCAACAGCATCAGACGCAGTTGCGGCTGGGTGAGCTACTCGCCGTGCGCACGATTGCGCGAAACCAGCCGTCCAAAGTACAAGAGCTCGCCAGTCTCAAGTCTCAAGGCAAACGCTGGTCCGATCTTGCCCAAGCAAATGGTATGACCGTTGCCACGGTCGCGAAGGTCGTGCGCCGGGCCAACGATCTCACGGTCGAGAGTTACCTGGGCAACTTGGAAAAACCCGGAGCCCCGAACATTATTCGCGGTCTGGGGGTGGCGCCGCAGGGGCGTCCGCAAGGCTCCGGGCCCGTAGGGCCGTAAATCCCGAAGCGCGTAACTGAAGGTGACCGAACGGCCGTTGTTCAGGGAGGCAGCATTGTGCCGAGCTTGGAGTTGACTTGGGCGAGATCGGCCGCATCGATGCGTCCGTTGCTGTTAATGTCCTCGCGGAAGTTATCACTATCGGTCGTTTGCCCTTGGTTGAGCGCTGTTTGATCGGCATAGGTGCAATCGACGACGCCATCGCCGCTAATATCGCCGAGCAGCAAGACCGCCGTCACCTTGGCGGAGGGAATAGTGTTGCCCTGGTCGTCGTGCACGTTTGTCAGGGTAAGGATGAGATACTGGGCGTTGCGGGTTCCCGAAAGACTAATGCGAAGACGATCGGGTCACTGGCGTGCCGCCTTACGCCGTGGACGATGCCGCAGGAGGCAGCGACGCGGGCGGATGTGGTTCGACGAACCTCAGCCTGAGCGCGTTTCCAACCTGCGCGCGCAGGAAACGATCGCGACCGGGGGAGCGGTGGACCTTAGAACGAGTGGTTCAAATCACAGAGGAATATCTGCGACGCACTGAGTCGGTGACGCTTGCGGCGATTCTAACGGCGATTCTGCTGCCGTGGGCACTGGTGAAGGCACGACGGTCAGCACCGCTTGCGGTGATGGCGCTGGCGATGCTTGGGAGGCTGTGGCGGGGGGAGGCTTGGAAGAGGGCATATCTGCAATTAGAGCAGCAAGCGCCCCAACAATCGCAGCTCCGGCGGCCCACCATGTCCAAAACAGTGTCTTTCGACCAATGCCAGTCGTTTCTGAATGTCGATTTATGCTTGTTGCATCACGCTCTTGATCCAATCGCTTTTGGCGACGGCGATCCATTTCTCCGCGCAGAAGTGCGATCCGGCCTTTCGCTGCGAGCCGATGAGATTTTCGTCCACTGAATCGGATTCGATCAGGTTGGCCTTATAATTTCAACAACGAACCGACCGCAACAGCTATCAATTTTATATGACATATACAAGTACCGATGTTTTGCCTTGGCGGGGTTCTTGCTGCCCGGGGCTCCGCGAGGGGGCGAGACGATAAGCGGAGCA
>Ga0157375_10005189_pt1 | contig 11303 bp, 9 predicted proteins | sample M35metaG_FD_115311 | JGI IMG/M metagenome (GOLD analysis project Ga0157375, IMG submission 115311) | Miscanthus rhizosphere microbial communities from Kellogg Biological Station, Michigan, USA - M3-5 metaG | ecosystem: Host-associated > Plants > Roots > Rhizosphere > Soil | place: USA: Michigan...
CACGTTCCCTATTCTGTGAGCGTGCGCGAAGCTGCCGCGGCGGGACAGAAGAGCATTGAGCACCTCACGGGAATCTTGCTCGCCTGTTCCTCGCGGGAAGACGAACTTCGAGCCCAGGGCCTCGCGGCGTTAGCAAAACGCGACTATGCCGCCTATCAGAAACTTGGCCCGCAGATCATGAGCACTTATGACCCGGACAAGGCGGGTGCGTTGTTCCTGCAACTGGCCAAGAGCAACACCTGGCAGGTGCCTACGCTGGTGTGGACAGAGGCCAACAGCCGGATCGACGATGCGGACCTGCAATCCGATCCGCGACTGAAATACGTTCCTGCGTCCGTGCGCGGGCTGTGGGACCCGGCGAAGCTGCGCGAAAAAACTTCGCCGGAAGAACTCGCTGCCCTCAAGGCCGAGGCTGCCCGCGATCTAGAACTGGTCAAGGCTATGCACGGCGCCGGGGTGCGGTTCATGGCCGGCAGCGACGGCCCAGACCCTTACGTGTTTCCGGGATTCAGCCTGCACGATGAACTGGAATGGCTGGTAAAAAGCGGGTTCACTCCTTTGCAGGCCCTGCAGTCCGCTACCTTCAACCCAGCGCTGTTCATGTCCAAAATGGACAAATACGGAGTGGTGGAACTGCAGCGCGCGGCCGATCTGGTGCTGCTGGACGCGAACCCGCTCGATGATATCCGCAACACACGCAAGATTTTTGGGGTGGTCGTCGGCGGCAAATATTATTCGCGGCGCGACCTGGACAAGATTCTCCAGCAGGTCGAGAAGCTGGCTGCCCAGGAATAAGTAAAGAGACTTATGACCCAGCACATCGGCATCGTGGCCTGCAGCGCGGAGGGAGCCGCACTTTGCTACCGCACCATTGCGCTCGAAGGCGCGCATGCAATGGGGAATCACGACCACCCCGAAGTCTCGATGCATACTCATGCTCTGGCTCGATACATGAGTTGCATCCAGGCCGGCGACTGGCCCGGCGTCGCCGATCTGATGCTCTCGTCGGCTGACAAGCTGGCCGCGGCCGGCGCCGATTTTCTTATCTGTCCCGACAATACCATTCACCAGGCCTTCGCTCTGGTCGAGCAGCGCTCCCCGCGCCCCTGGCTGCACATCGCACAAGAGGTTGCGAGCGAAGCCCGGCGAAGCCAGTTCAAGCGCATAGGAGTATTGGGTACGCGCTATCTGATGGAGGGGCCAGTCTATCCGGAGAAGCTGAAAGCAGTTGGCCTCGAACATCGCATCCCAGGACCGCAAGCCCGGGAGAGAATCAACCAGATCATCATGGACGAACTGGTCAACGCCCAGTTCCTGCCACGTTCTCTGGCATATTTTCAGGAGGTAATCCGGACCCTGGGCGACCAGGGCTGCGATGCGGTAGTCCTCGGATGCACCGAGATTCCGTTGCTGGTCACACCCGATTCGTCATCATTGCCTACCCTGGATTCAACCCGCCTGCTAGCCAGGGCGGCGGTGGAAAAAGCCGTGGGCACTACCTGAGACTGTGTGGGGACGGGTCTCCGACCCGTCCAGGCCGAGCAAAGCTCGGCTGGTTTTTCAATTCGCGGAGACCACCGTGCCACTGAAATTTCGACGCCTCTCCGCCACCTTCGCCATCTGCCGCCTGTCGCCCAACGCTCCGGTTCCGGCGGCGATCGTGGATATGCCCTTCATCTCCATAACCCGCACCTCCGAAGAACTCTCCATCGTCTGCCCTGTCAATCAAGCTCCGCAAAATGCAAAATGCGAATTGCCATGGATCTGTTTCAAACTCGAAGGACCGTTCCCCTTCTCGCTGACCGGAGTGCTGGCCTCTGTCATCGATCCCCTGGCTCAAAGCGGCATTCCTATTTTTGCCATTTCAACCTTTGATACCGACTATCTGCTGGTGAAAGAGGAATTTGCGGAGTCGGCGCTGAAGACGCTGCAGGCTGCCGGGCACGAGCTGATTTCCTGACCGGTCTGCGGTGGGGATTATTGCGTTCCCGTCGAGGGCAGCGTTTGAGGCGAGAATCAGTTTGCAGTTAACAGTTCCCGGTTCTCAGATTCTCCATTCGCTTCACGAATACCACCAAACGCTGCCCAATCGGTGCACTTCGGACATCTCTATGCTCTAATAAAGTGATGGCTTCGGTCCAAACCACGGTGCGCCGCCGTATGAAGGCGTTGCACCGGAACTTTCGGGGCGCGCGCATGATCGCAGGCGCGTTTGCCTCCACCGACCATCCTCTGCTGGCGCATATCATCCCCGTCCGGCGCTGTAATCTGGCTTGCGAGTACTGCAACGAGTACGACGATTTTTCCAAACCGGTCCCGACCGGGGCCATGTTTCAGCGGGTGGACAAGTTGGCCGAACTGGGAACGTCAGTCATCACCATCAGCGGCGGCGAACCTCTACTTCATCCCGAGCTCGATGAAATCATCCGGCGCATTCGCAAACGCGGCATGATCGCCGGATTGATCACGAACGGTTATCTGCTGGTGGCGGAACGGATCCAGCGCCTCAACCGCGCCGGTCTCGAGTGGCTGCAGATTTCGATCGACAACGTTACGCCGGATGAGGTCTCGAAAAAAAGTCTGAAGGTACTGGACAAGAAGCTCGAACTGCTGGCCGAGCATGCCGATTTCCACGTGAACATCAATTCCGTGGTGGGCGGCGGAGTAAAGGATCCGCAGGACGCTCTTACCATCGGCAGGCGCGCTCTGGGCCTGGGCTTCAGCTCCACTATCGGAATCATTCATGACGGGTCGGGGCAGTTGCAGCCGCTGAATGATGATGAGCGTCGGGTGTACAACGAAATGAAGTCGATGGAGAAGAGCAGCTTCACCCGCATCAACGGCTTCCAGGACAATATTGCCCAAGGCCGTCCCAACCAATGGCGCTGCCGGGCGGGCGCGCGCTACCTCTACATTTGCGAAGACGGCCTGGTACATTACTGCTCGCAGCAGCGCGGCTACCCCGCCGTTCCTCTGGAGAAGTACACCGTCGATGACATTCGCCGCGAATATCTTTCGGAAAAGACGTGCGCTCCCAATTGCACGGTTTCATGCGTCCACCAGGTATCGGTGTTCGACTCTTGGCGTGCGCCGCAGTTTCCCTCACCGGCCGCCGTGGGTTCCGGCGACCTGATCCAAATCAGCTAAAAAGCACCTGGACCCACGTAGGGGCGGATGTCCCCACCCAACCGGACGAGGCGTCCAGGCCTCGTGGACCTGGTTTCCATATATCATTGCGAAACGGCGGCCACCATGGACAAACGACAGTTCCTGAAGACTTCTGGCGTTCTTATTGCCGGCGGCGTATTGTCCCGCCTGGTGAACGCTGAGCAACAACCCGCAGCCCGGACGAATTGGTCGGGCAACTACCAATACAGTACCGACCGGTTGCATCTTCCCAGGACGGTAGAGGAAGTTCAGCAGGTCGTAAAGAAGTGCAGCAAGTTGAAGGCACTGGGCGCGCGCCATTCTTTCAACGGGATCGCTGACAGCAGGGAAAATCAGATCTCGCTGAAGCTTCTCGACCAGATGACGCTCGATCCAAAGTCACGCACTGTCACTGTGGGCGGAGGCGTCACCTATGGCCAGCTTGCTCCGTACATCGATGGCCTGGGTTTTGCCGTGCACAACCTGGCCTCCCTGCCGCATGTTTCTGTCGCGGGCGCATGCGCCACCGCCACCCATGGTTCGGGCAGCAAGAATGGCAACCTGTCAACGGCTGTCTCGGCGATGGAAATCGTCACGGCGGATGGCGAGGTCGTGACCCTGTCACGGCAAAAAGACGGCGACCAGTTTACCGGCGCGGCGGTTGCTCTGGGCGGGCTGGGCATCGTCACCAGGGTCACGCTCGATGTGCAGCCAACCTTCCAGGTCAGGCAGGTGGTTTACGAGAATCTGTCTCTGGCGCAACTGGAGACACACCTTGACGATATTTTTGCCAGTGCCTACAGCGTCAGTCTTTTTACCGACTGGCAGAATCATCGCGCCACCCAGGTGTGGATAAAGCGGCGTGTCGAACCCGGTGAGTCTTTCGAATTCGCGCCGGAGTTTTACGGGGCGAAGCTCGCAACCCAGAAACTTCACCCGCTGGCCGGACACTCCGCGGAAAATTGCACCGAACAAATGGGAATTCCGGGTCCGTGGTACGAACGGCTGCCGCATTTCCGCATCAACTTCACGCCCAGCAGCGGGGCTGAGTTGCAAAGCGAGTTTTTTGTCCCCCGCGACCGGGGATATGCAGCCATTCTTGCGGTGGAAAAGTTGCGGGACCGCATCGGCCCCCATCTTTTTATCTCGGAGTTGCGCACCATTGACGCCGATGATCTTTGGATGAGTACTTGCTACCAGCGGCCCTCGATGGCGATTCACTTCACGTGGAAACCGGAATGGCCGGCGGTCAAGCAGCTATTGCCCGTGATCGAAGACCAGCTGGCGCCTTTCGACGCACGGCCGCACTGGGCTAAGCTGTTTACCATGGCGCCGTCGCGGCTGAAATCGCTCTACGCGAAATTGCCGGATTATCAGGAGCTGCTCAAGCACTACGATCCGCGGGGCAAGTTCCGCAATGAATTCCTGAACACGAATATTTACTCGGGATAGGGGAAAGAGAGTGCCCGCTAGTCGCCGTATTGGCGCTCCAGGTACCTGCCGACATCCGTCTGCAGCTGGCCGTAGTCGTCGTGGATGGTGGCACGCAAAGCGGATTCGGTGGAATTGCCCTCTGCCATCCTTTGCAGGATGCGCTGCAGTTCGCTCATGCCCCGGGTGGCAATGATGAATTGCACTGCCGCGAGAGATTCGTCATAGGCCAGCATGGCTTCCAGGCCTGAAAAGCGCATGAAGCTTCCCTCCAGCGCATTGAACGGAATTTCCTGTTGCGCCTTGAAGAGTTCGGCCAGGCGGCGTCCGCGCGACGACAATGATTTCGGTTCCATGGCCTGCGCGATGCCCTCGTTCAACCATTGCGGACAGCGTCCGCCCGAGAGCGGGTTAATAAAAGAGTGCGCCAGCTCATGCTTCAACACGCGTGACAGTTCAGGGGTGACCGAACTCATGCCGTTGACTGGAATGCGCAGTTTGCCATCGTTGACCGCCCCCACCCATGAGGGCGACTGAGTGACATCGAAAAAGGCCTGGTCGGTGTAAAGGATAACGGCAATACTGCCGCGCGGGGCCACGCCGAGATCACGAACCAGGTCGCCATAGTGCGATTCCAGCGTGGAGGCCAGATCGCGGCGAAATGACTCGGGCGTCTGCCGGCCTTCATATTTCAGGGTGAAGTGGCTGCTTTCGTTTTGCGTGAACTCAGATTGCGCGATGGCATCGCGCTCCGCCTTCTCCAGATATCTCTGCACCTGGGCGTCGGGACGAAGCTGCAAAGACCGTTTCCAGCTGCGGATGGCGTCTTTGTTGCGGTCGCTGGCATACTGCGCGTAGCCCAGGATGGCCAGCGTGTCGGGTGAGTCGGGCGCAATTCGGACCGCGCGTTCCGCATAAGGCAGGGCATCAACCGCATTCCCGGTGCGCAGCAGCAGCGCAACGTAATAATTCAGGATGGTGGGATTCTTAGCATCAAAGCGCAGCGCGGTTTCAAAATAGGTCCGGGCCTTGCTGAAATTGGTTTGCTCCATCTCGTGCTTAGCGGCGATGAAATACGCGGCTGCGGTCACCGGCCCGTTGCCTTGTTGCTCGATCGCGGCCAGCGCGTCGGAGTCCACCTTGCCCTCGTGGACGATCTTGTCGCTGACCCCGGGCTCACTCTTCAGATTGTCGGCAGGAGTAAGTGACGGAACATCCTCGGAACCCTTGCCGGCGGAAGAGACATGCTCAGGACGGATTCCCCCAGCCTCGACCCGTTCGACTAATGATTTCGGAATTGCGTAAGAATCTTCGCCGACTTCATACTCCAGGTGGGAGCCATTCTCGTGGACCTGATCGGCATAAATCGTGCGGCCGTTTTTAAGGCGGATCACTTCCGCGGAGGCCCCGGCTGCGCCCAGGAACAGACCCGACAATAATAGGAAGATGACAGAAGCCCGCACTATGGCGCATTCTAGCAATAGGGGTGAAGCCCAGCCTACGTGACCAAGGTAATCAGGATTATTCCAGTGCAGGCGCTGGCGCTGTGTGGGCTGGCCCTTGCGTTGTTTGCGGCGCAGTCCAGCAGCGCGCAGGCGCCGGCGGCTGCCCCGCCTTCCGCCGCTACCACTTCAAGTCCACTGGGCTCACCCGCGGAAGCCCTCTACTTGCAGTTGCGCAGCGTGGGTCTCAGCAAATCGCGGGTCTATCACATTCGCGACGTGACGCTGGAGCGCGCCGCCTTTCACATCACCTTTGACGACGGCACCATCGCTTTCACCGAGGATGTCGCCGGGCATGTGACCGGGGCTTTCTTTGAAGGTGAGGGCGAAGTGCTGCTGATCCCCAGCAGCCAGGCAGAGCGGGCCTCGATGGCGCTTTTCACCGGGGCGGCCATCCTGGAAGAAAAATTTGTAACTGGATTTTTTCGTTTCAATGACGATACCTTTGCCGAGTTGCAGCCGGCGCTCCGTCCGGCCGAGGACGCGCAGGAGTTTCTGACCCAATGGGACTCCGCCGCCCGCAACCTGGCTCAACTCGACGCTTTGCGGCTGCTTCTCAGCTTCAGTAATTCCCTGCCTGCGTCCGGGCCGGAAGGCGCCGCGCCCGCGAAATCCAAACTGCCCGCCGACGATGACCGCATGCTGCACGCACGACTTCAGGGACGGGCGCTCGGGACTTTTGATCTTTACTTCGACTCGCTGGCCGCGGAACAGATCTGGGCGGGCCAACAAAAGTCGATCGGCGGTGAAAGTTTCTACGACGTGTGGAGCGCATTCGCCCTGGGCCAGTCCAGCGGCCGCTCCGGCGACGCCGCCGGCGTCATGGGAGAAGAAGCGAAGCCCGAGGCGGTCAGTGTTTCGCAGTACAAGATCGAGGTCCACGTAGCGCCGCCCACCCGGCTCGACGCCGAAGCCTTCGTGCAGCTGGAGGTACGACAGGGGGGGCAGCGCGCCGTGCTCTTCGAATTGTCCCGCTTCCTCCAGATCAGCAAGGTCGAGGCGGACGGCCGCCCCCTGGAGTTCATCCACAACCAGGCGCTCGAAGGTACGCAGCTGGCGCGGCGCGGCAACGATCTGGTCGCGGTCATCTTTCCCCAGCCACTGCATGCCGGCGAACAGATTGGCCTGCACTTCGTTTATGGCGGCGAGGTACTCTCTGAAGCTGGCGCCGGGCTGCTGTACGTGGGCGCCCGCGGAACCTGGTATCCCAACCGCGGTCTGGAGATGGCCAGGTTCGATTTGCAATTCCGCTATCCCGCCGGTTGGACGCTGCTCGCGACCGGCAAGCGAATCGAGGGCGGCCCTGCCGACCTGCCGCCGGGAGAACAATCGAGCCATTGGGTTTCGGAGCGTCCCATGCCGATTGCCGGATTTAACCTGGGCAAATACTCACGGGTAGAGGCGCGGGCGGACAAGGTTACGGTGGAAGCCTACGCCGCCTCGGGCGTAGAGCGCGCTTTCCCGCAAGGCACGACCCAGGCGCTGGTTTTAACTCCGCCTATCTTGCCCTTCCCGCGAGCTCACGCGACCGACGAGGTCACGGTGAATACGCCTCCGCCGTCTCCCGCGCGCAATGCGCAGGCAGTGGCGGATAGGTCGGCGCGCGCGGTCGAGTTCTTCGCTCGCCGCTTCGGTCCCTATCCCTATTCCAGTCTGGCGCTCACCCAAATGCCCGGCGATGTCAGTCAGGGATGGCCGTCGCTTATCTTTCTCTCCAGCTTTTCCTTCCTCACGCCGCAGGAAAAATCGCAGTTGCATATGAGTCCGGTGGCCAAGATCCTGAGCGATAACGTGATTGCCCACGAGACGGCTCATCAGTGGTGGGGCGATCTCCTGTACTGGACGAGCTACCGCGATCAATGGCTCTTCGAAGCCCTGGCCAACTACAGCGCGCTGCTGCTGCTCCAGTCCGACTCGCCGCAGCAGTTTCACGCGGTCATGGAGAAATACCGCGAGAACCTTCTGGTCAAGAACAAAGAGGGCTCTCCACTGGCGGACGCGGGTCCAGTCAGTTTCGGCACCCGGCTTAACTGTTCTCACTTTCCCGAGGGCTATGAGGCCATCAGCTATGGCCGCGGCACCTGGCTTTTCCATATGCTGCGCTACATGCTGCGTGATGCCGTCCAGAAAAGCAGCGGGCGTTCCGCAGAGCTTTCCGACGCCCAGGCGGATGCGCCCTTCTTGCGCGCTCTCAGCCAGGTCAGGGAACGCTTCCAGGAACGGGCCATCAATACCCGCGAGTTGCTTCAGGTATTCGAAGAAGAATTGCCGCCATCGCTGCGCTATGAGGGACGCAAATCGCTGGACTGGTTCTATGAGGGATGGATCAATGGGACAGCACTTCCTCATCTGAAGTTGCAGTCCGTGAAGTATCTGCAAAAGTCCGGGAGCGCGGTGGTCACGGGCACGATTGTGCAAGAGGACGCCCCAAAAGAGCTGGTGACAGTCGTACCGGTGTATGCGGTGCTGGCGGGAAGGAACGTGCTGCTGGGGCAAGTGTTCGCCGACGGGCCAGAAACCAGCTTCCGCCTGACGGCGCCGGCGGGCACACGAAAGGTCGTACTGGATCCCTACCAGACGCTGCTGACCCGACCGTAGCGGTATTCAGGTAAGCGCGCGCCCTCGCTGTGCGGGCAGGCCTCTTGAGTTTCCCGAAAACTTGCCGGGTGTCCCGAAACGGCGGTGCAGCTCCGGTTCCCAGCTTCGTCCCAATTTCCAGCCTGCAGCGTATAACTCGCGCCCCATCAGCGTGCCGTGCGGGGAAGGTTGGCCCGCAAAGAATGGAAGCGCAAATGCATTGTGCCCCCAGAGGGGTGAGACATGCAGGTGCCAGATTCCAACCGCACAGTAGAAACATCCGTTTGCGCTTCTCCCGTCGCCGTGCACAACCGCCCCATTCCCACTATTCTGCTGGTGGAAGATGAGGCATTCGTTCGCGAGGTGGCTTGCGAAATTCTGCGGGTTGCGGGCTACCGGGTGCTGCCCGCGCGAAATGCAGCCGAAGCGGTTCCAGCCTTCCTGGCTCATCGGGAAGAAGTGCAACTCTTGCTCACGGATGTGGTGTTGCCCGACCGCAACGGCCGCGATCTGGCGTTTGAGCTGGTGACGCTGGGGCACGCCTTCAGGATCATTTTCATCTCTGGTTATCCGGAGAATTCTGTTACCAGAAACGGATTTCAGAAGCCCGGGTGGTTTTATCTTCCCAAACCCTTCTCCGCTGCGTCCCTGCTGCAAAAAGTCCATGAAGTGATGAACGAAGCGTCCATGTAACCTGCTAAATGTGGCCTGGGGCGGACGCAGGCTCGAGCGTCCTGCTCGAATGGATCCATGCTCTTGTGGCTGGGCTCGCAGGCGCGATTTATCGCGAGCACAAACCAGCCGAGCTTCGCTCCGCTGGACAGCCGGGGAAGCTATCCCCACAGGTCCGAGCTGGCTGCAGCACGAGCATGACAGCAGCACGAGCGAGGACGCTCGCGCCTACATTACGTTGCTATTCGCTCAAACCTCATGCAACGGTAGGGGGCGCAGTCTGCCGAATCCCCTGCCTAGGCGGCGGATTCGTCTCGAACCTGATGTTCAGCAAGGATCGCTTCCGCCGTCTGCTCCGCCGACACCTGATAGCTTCCGTTGGCAATGGCGGCCTGGATTGCCGCTATGCGCTCGCTCCGGACCTCCGGCGCGCCAGCCCGGGCCAACCGGCTGGCCCAATGCCTCTCCGCAGGCCCCTGGACATGGTCGTGGGCGCCGTTTGTCCCTGTCTGTGCCATTGAACTCTGGTGGGCCGACCCTCCTGCTTCAGCCCCACCGCTGGTCGGTGCGTTCGTCTCAATACTCATGCGCTCTCTTCCTCCGCTTGAAATGCCCTGCAATTCAAGTATCGGCGGCTGATTAGAAACCTTTAATAAGCCGTGAAACCTCCTCTGGTTCGCCCGGCAACTGCTTGTCCTGGCCCAGCCGAAACTCTGCCATTATCCTTTCGCTTGCAACCGTATATGCCACCTTCGTGACGCTTTGTCGGTCCTCGAAAATGAGCTTGAACGCCCCGCCATGCGCTCACGCTCCTCCCACCGCCCCTTTCGCAATCTGGGGATCCGGGCCGCCCTCACCCGCTTCCGCCAGCCGGGCACGCAAACGGATCACCGCCATCGAGTGAATCTGTGAAATCCGCGACTCTCCCACTCCCAGGATGATCCCGACTTCCTTCATGGTCAGCTCTTCGTAGTAGTAAAGCGCGAGCACCTGCTGCTCTTTCTCCGGCAGCTCGGCGATGGCCCGCGCCAGCAAATGCTTCATCTCGGAGCGCAGACAAAGAAACAGCGGCGTCTCTTCCGAATCGTCCGGCAGATATTCACACAGGTCTTCCTCGCGCCCGTCGCGGGGAGACTCGATCCGCAGACTGCCGATCTCGAGTCCGGAAATTTCTCCCAGCAGAAGTTGCAGGCCCCGCAAATCAATGCCCAGTTCGGCTGCCAGCTCGGGCTCGCTGGGATTGCGTCCCAGCGACGAACGCAGTGCGTTGTTGGCTTCTTCCAGCCGCCGGGCCTTGCGCCGCAGATCGCGCGGACTCCAGTCCATCTCCCGCAGACTGTCCAGGATCGCCCCCCGGATGCGAAACTTGGCATAGGACCCGAACTGGACGTGCTTGCTGTGGTCGAACTTCTGCAGCGCATCAATCAGCCCCAGCACGCCGGCGTGTACCAGGTCCTCCAGGGGCACGTGGCGGGGCAGGCGGTCGTGAATTCTGCGCGCGATGTAACGGACCTGCGGCAGCTGTTCCACCAGCAGCCGCTCACGTTCATCATCTTTTTGCCAGCCGCCGTAAGCCCGCAAGCCTGCTTCGGTCATGGGGCCACCGTGCTAAGCCGTCCGCCAGGCCGTCGTTCCGAAGCCGGAGGCTCGAGCAAATCGGGCATGCTGTGATTTGAAGCCGGTGAGGTAAGAAGCAGATTAGTGGAAGATTAGATGGGCCTGTTGCGCGCAAACCTTTCCCACTCTCCGGAAAAGGGCCGAACTGGGAAAATGGAGGAAGTGCGTCCTCGCCCGTCACGGCCGAAGGAAAAAGCCCAAAGGCCCGCGTCCCTCTCCCAACGTGCCTGAAGGATTGAAGAAGCTGACTGCCCAGATGGATGGGGTTTCTCAGGGAAGGCGGCGGGCGAGGGCGCCGGCCTACACGATTCTGGCGCTGATATATCCTCAAGGCTGTGTCTGCCACCGAGGAATACG
>Ga0157375_10005190_pt1 | contig 11302 bp, 12 predicted proteins | sample M35metaG_FD_115311 | JGI IMG/M metagenome (GOLD analysis project Ga0157375, IMG submission 115311) | Miscanthus rhizosphere microbial communities from Kellogg Biological Station, Michigan, USA - M3-5 metaG | ecosystem: Host-associated > Plants > Roots > Rhizosphere > Soil | place: USA: Michigan...
ACGAGATCAAGGAAGTGCTGGCCCAGATGGGTCTGCATCTCGGCATGGAAGTGCCCGGCTGGCCGCCGGAGAATATCGACGAGTTGGCCAAGCGCTTCGAAGATCATTATTGATCGAACACCAAACTGAAGCGCGGCGATGATTGTCGCGCTTCAGCGGGCGAACGCAGGAAGCCCACCTGAGAAACATGTCCGACGAACCGTCGCGACGAATAGAAATCAAGGAATAGATCATGCGTCACGGCAAGGTTCATCGTAAGCTCAACCGCACTGCGGAGCATCGCCGTGCGATGTTCGCCAACATGTGCGCGGCGCTGATCAAGCACGAGCAGATCGTCACCACGCTTCCGAAGGCGAAGGAATTGCGCCCGATCGTGGAGAAGCTGGTGACGCTGGGCAAGAAGGGCGGCCTCGCCATGCGCCGCCAGGCGATCTCCGAGATGCGCGACCTGGATCAGGTCCGCAAGCTGTTCGATACGCTGGCGACCCGCTACAAGGACCGCCAGGGCGGCTACACCCGCATCATCAAGGCGGGCTTTCGCTACGGCGACAACGCCCCGATGGCCGTGATCGAATTCGTCGACCGCGACGTCGACGCCAAGGGCCTGGACTCCGGCCCGGTGCAGGAAAAGGCCACCGAAGCGGCGTAAGCGTTTCCGGATCGAGTTTTCAAAAGCGGCGCCTCGAGCGCCGCTTTTTTATTGGGCAGACAACGCTGATATTCCCGGATTGCGGTCTCGCCTGACGCTTCCGATATCTCCTTGGCAACGAAGGAGACGGCACATGAATATCGACCTTTCGGGAAAGACCGCGCTGGTCACGGGTTCGACGGCCGGCATCGGTAACGCGATCGCCAAAGGCCTTGCCGCGACCGGCGCCAATGTGGTGGTCAATGGCCGCAGTCAGGCCAAGGTCGATGCCGCGGCGAAGGCGGTCCCGGGCGGCAAGGTCCGCGGCATTGCCGCCGATGTCTCGACGGCGGAAGGATGCAAGGCCTTGCTGGCCGCTCTGCCCGACGTGGACATTCTCATCAACAACGCGGGCATCTTCGAGCCCAAGGGCTTCTTCGACATTCCCGACGAGGATTGGAACCGTTTCTTCGAGGTCAACGTGATGTCGGGCGTCCGGTTGGCCCGCGCTTACATGCCGGCGATGTTGAAGCGCAACTGGGGCCGCATCGTCTTCATCTCCTCCGAGTCCGCGCTGAATATTCCGAAGGAAATGATTCACTACGGCATGACCAAGACCGCGCAGCTCGCGATCTGGCGGGGCCTTGCGGAAATGACCCGCGGCACCGCCGTAACTGTCAATTCGGTGTTGCCGGGACCGACCATGTCGGAGGGCGTTGAAACCTTCGTCAAGGATCTCGCCAAGCAGAACGGCCAGTCGGTCGAAGAGGCGGCAGCGAACTTCGTCAAGCAGCATCGCCCGACCTCGCTGCTGCAGCGCTTTGCAAGTCCCGAGGAGATCGCCAACATGGTGGTCTATGTCAGCTCAAAAGAAGCGTCTATCACCAATGGCGCGGCGCTCCGGGCCGAAGGCGGCATCATCCAGACTATCGCGTGAGGTGCGGGATGTCGGCCTATGTGATTTCCGAAGTAGATGTGAAGGACGCCGCAGGTTTCGAGGCCTATCGCACCATCGCCGCGAAAGCGATCGCGCATTATGGCGGCCGTTATCTGGTCCGCGGCGGCGCTGCCAGTGCGGCCGAAGGCGGGCCGCCCCCGAAGAACATCATCGTCGTGGAATTTCCGTCAATGGAACGGTTGCGCGAATGGTACGCCTCGCCGGAATATGCCGAGGCGCTCAAGCACCGGCGGACCGCGCTGGACCGCCGGTTGATTTTTGTCGAGGGTGTGCCGGTCGCCTAGCGCATGATCCGGAAAAGCGGACACCGGTTTTCCGAAAAGATCGTGTGCAAACAATAAGCTAAAGCGCGACGGCGATTGTACCTAAAGTCATCGCGCTTTAGAGTGCGACGTCGGCATGCGGAGTTATGTTCCGGGCGGGGTGTAACTGCTGCCAACCCGAGCAGCCTTTTCCGCGATGCCTTTGAATTCGCCCGGCGTCCAGGCGCGCACCGTTTCTATTTTGGATAGCGCACCGGTTGCCGCAACAGCCATACCTATGGCGACGGCATCCGATCCATCGGCTAGCTCGGAAACCAACACAACGTCGTTCGAGCCCGTCGTATTGTACATTGCCACGACTTTGCCGCCGGCCTTTTCGATCAATGCCTTGACGGGTCCAGATCGATCCGACGGCTTGTCAACAAGTCCCTTCACGCCGGAATGGGAATACGATGCATACGTGATGAACAAAGGCATCTTCTCCTCCCTGCTTTGATGGCGTTTTGAGAATGCATTCGGGACGCGGAATTTCTCCGACGGCCCGATGACGCATATTAGCATGTCGTGGAGCGAAAAACGCGCCAATTTATGCCGCATGAGAGCGGTGATCGGCGCCGCTTCTTGTTTGGGTACCCTACCACCCCTCCAGCACGATCTTGCCGCGCGACTTGCCGCTTTCCAGCAGCGCATGGGCGCGCTTGAGGTTGGCGGCGTTGATCGTGCCAAACGTCTGGTCGAGCGTGGTGCGCAGCACGCCCTTGTCGATGAGATCGGCGACATCGTTGAGCAGTTGATGCTGCGCGATCATGTCCGGCGTTTGGAAAGATGAGCGGGTGAACATCGATTCCCAGTGAATCGACACCGCCTTGCCCTTGAAGGCACTGACGGTGAATTCCGGGGGATCGTCGATCAAACCGAACTTGCCCTGCGGCGCAATGAAATCTGCGATCGCCTTGTAATGCTGGTCGGTGAAGGTGAGGCTCGCGACGAGGCCCACCGGCGGAACTTTCAGTTTCTCGATCTGCTCCTTCATCGGCTTGGAATGATCGATGACAGCATGGGCGCCGAGATCGAGACACCATTTTTGCGATTCCGGCCGCGTCGCGGTCGCAACCACCGTGAGCCCGGTGAGGCGGCGCGCCAACTGAATCAAAATCGAGCCGACGCCACCGGCGCCACCCGTGATCAACAGCGTCCGCGGATCGACGCTCTTGCCGGGCACCGCGCCGAGACGGTCGAACAGCAATTCCCAGGCGGTGATCGAGGTGAGGGGCAGGGCCGCCGCCTGCGCGAACGAAAGCGATTTCGGCTTGCGGCCGACGATGCGCTCGTCGACCAGATGGAATTCCGAATTGGTGCCCTGGCGCAGGATCGAGCCGGCGTAGAACACTTCATCCCCCGCCTTGAACAGCGTGACGTCGGGGCCGACCGCATCGACCACACCCGCGGCGTCATAGCCGAGGATCTTGGTCTCGCCTTCGGGTGGGGCTGCACGCTTGCGAACCTTGTAATCGACCGGGTTTGCCGAAATCGCCTTCACGGCGACGCGGATATCGCGGCCTTTCGGCTCCGGTTTCGCGGTCTCGAAATCAATCAGCGAATCCGCATCCTCAACCGGAAGTGATTTTTTGTATCCGACGGCCTTCATCGCGCGCTTCTCCCTGTCATTCGCTGCACTCTCGAACACTAGGTGCCAATCCAGCACAGAATTGCAAGCACCAGCGAAAAACTGCCCGTAGCCGGCATGTCGGGATCGATCCGAATCGGCCCGTAACGGTCGGGTCCGTCCTCCCGGCGACTTCTATTCACCGGCCGGAAAGCCTATATTCGCACGGTCGATGCTAGGAAATCCATTCATGATCATCGTTCGCTTTTTCATGGCACTGTTGGCTATTTCTGCTGCGGCAGCCCCGGCGCTGGCACAGGACCGCCGCGTTCCGTCCTCGGCAGCGGAACTGCGCATGTCCTACGCGCCGATCGTGCAGCGCGTGCAGCCGGCGGTGGTCAATGTCTACGCCGCCAAGACGGTGCAGAACCGCAACCCGCTCCTGGACGATCCGATCTTCCGCCGTTTCTTCGGCGTACCCGGCCAGCAACCCGAACAGATGCAACGCTCGCTGGGATCCGGCGTGATGGTGGATAGCTCCGGTCTCGTCGTCACCAACAACCACGTCATCGAAGGCGCCGACCAGGTCAAGGTTTCGCTCGCCGACAAACGCGAGTTCGAGGCGGAAATCGTACTCAAGGACAGCCGCACCGATCTCGCCGTGCTGCGTCTGAAAGACAGCAAGGAGAAATTCCCGACGCTCGATTTTGCGAATTCCGACGAGCTGCAGGTCGGTGACGTCGTGCTCGCGATCGGCAATCCCTTCGGCGTCGGCCAGACCGTGACGCACGGCATCATCTCGGCGCTGGCGCGAACGCAGGTCGGCATCACCGACTACCAGTTTTTCATCCAGACCGATGCCGCGATCAATCCCGGCAATTCCGGCGGTGCACTGGTCGACATGACCGGCAAGCTTGCCGGTATCAACACCGCGATCTTCTCGCGCTCCGGCGGCTCGCAGGGCATCGGCTTTGCGATCCCCGCCAACATGGTGCGCGTCGTGGTGGCCTCCGCCAAGAGCGGTGGCAAGGCAGTCAAGCGTCCGTATCTCGGCGCGCGGTTGCAGGCGGTGACGCCAGAAATCGCGGAGACGCTGGGGCTCAAGCTGCCGAGCGGCGCACTCGTCGCCAATGTCGCGCCCAACAGTCCGGCGGGGCGCGCCGGACTAAAGCCGTCCGACCTGATCGTGGCGATCGACGGGCAGACGATCGACGATCCCAACGCGTTCGATTATCGCTTCGCCACCCGTCCGCTCGGCGGCTCCGCGCAAATCGACGTGCAACGCGCCGGCAAAACGGTGAAGCTGACGGTGCCGCTGGAAACCGCGCCGGACACCAATCGCGACGAAATCACATTGAGCGGGCGCTCGCCGTTCCAGGGCGCAAAGGTCGCCAACATCTCGCCGGCGGTCGCCGACGAACTGCATCTGGATGCCTCGACCGAAGGCGTCGTCGTCATCGATGTAGAGGATGGCGGAACGGCCGCCGGTGTCGGCTTCCAGAAAGGCGACATCATTCTCGCGGTCAACAATCAGAAGATCGGCAAAACCAGCGATCTCGAAAAGGCGTCGAAGACGTCGTCGCGGATCTGGCGCATCACCGTGGTGCGCGGCGGTCAACAGATCAACGTGACGCTGGGCGGATGAGTCCGAAGCAACCTCGCGAGGCTGCCAACCTCTTTGCCGCGGCAGGGATGGAGCAGGACGCGCCGCATCCGCTGCCGGATAGATTGCGCCCGCGTTCGCTCGCCGATGTCGTCGGACAAGACCATATTCTCGGCCCCGATGGCGCGTTGACGCGCATGCTGGAAACGCGCACGCTGGGCTCGCTGGTGTTTTGGGGCCCGCCCGGCACCGGCAAGACCACGGTGGCGCGTCTGCTGGCCGATGCCACCGAACTGCATTTCGAGCAGATTTCCGCGGTATTTTCCGGCGTTGCGGACCTGAAGAAGGTGTTCGATGCCGCCCGCGCGCGCCGCGAGACCGGCAAAGGCACGCTGCTGTTCGTCGACGAGGTGCATCGGTTCAACCGTGCGCAGCAGGACTCGTTTCTGCCCGTGATGGAAGACGGCACTGTGGTGCTGGTCGGCGCCACCACCGAAAACCCGTCATTCGAGCTCAACGCCGCGTTGCTGTCGCGGGCGCGCGTGCTGGTGTTTCATTCGCTTGACCCGGTGGCGGTGGAAAAGCTCTACGCGCATGCGGAAAAGGTCGAAGGCAGGAAACTCCCGCTCGATGCGGAGGCGCGTGCGGTGCTGGTCCGCATGGCCGATGGCGACGGCCGCGCGGCGCTAACGCTTGCCGAAGAAGTCTGGCGCGCGGCGCGCAAGGACGAGATCTTCAACGCCGAGAAATTGCAGGACATCCTGCAACGTCGCGCCCCGATCTACGACAAATCGGCCGACGGCCATTACAATCTGATTTCAGCGCTGCATAAATCGGTGCGCGGTTCCGATCCGGATGCTGCGCTGTATTATCTCGCGCGTATGCTGGATGCCGGCGAGGACCCGCTGTTCCTGGCGCGACGCGTGGTCCGGATGGCGGTCGAGGACATTGGTCTCGCCGACCCGCAAGCGCTGGTGATCTGCAACGCCGCCAAGGAGACCTATGATTTCCTTGGGTCCCCCGAAGGCGAACTCGCGATTGCGCAGGCCGTGATTTATCTGGCCACCGCGCCGAAATCGAACGCTGCCTACAAGGCGTTTGGTGCAGCCATGCGCACGGCGAAGGAGGGCGGTTCGCTGCTGCCGCCGAAACACATTCTCAACTCGCCGACGAAATTGATGAAGTCGGAAGGCTACGGCTCCGGCTACGAATACGACCACGACGCGCCAGATGCGTTCTCTGGTCAAGATTATTTCCCGGAAGCGCTGGGTCGCCAAACTTTCTACGATCCGCCGGACCGCGGCTTCGAACGCGAAATCCGCAAGCGGCTCGACTACTGGGCCAAGCTGCGGCGGGAGCGATAAACGCTCTCACGGGCAGGGAGCGAATCGTCGAGGAGGCAGTCGCCGCCGCGCGCGACCTCGCCTCGCAGCCCGCGTTTCCAGTCGTCAAAAACCAGGTTCGGGGCGTGCTTGCAGCGGAGCTTCGGGCGCTGGCCGATGCGGATTCGGATCCCTTTATGGCTTCGTTCGGCTGATTGATTCTGCGTTTTATTTCCTGCTGAGCGCGATCTTGTCGTGCGTCACGTTGTCCGGCCTTTGCCGTAGTTTCGCCTCTCGACGTCAGCTATTGGTCCCACTCGATCGCGAGGAGTCCACTATGACGAAATCCGATGCTTCAATGCCCATCGTTCATGAGGGTGGTTGCCTCTGCGGCGACATTCGTTACCGGACGACCGCCGCCGAACCGATACGCGTGACGGTCTGTCATTGCACTTTTTGCCAAAAGCTCACAGGCTCCGCGTTTCTCGTCGAGCCGATATTCAGGAGAAAAGACGTCATCTTCTCCGGAAATGCCGTGAGCACGTATCATCACCGATCGGATACCAGCCAGATGCGCGTCAGCCTGAACTTCTGCGGCAGATGCGGGACGACATTGTATTTGGATATGGAACGATTTCCGCACATTCTCGGTCTGTGCGCAGGCACGTTCGACGACCCCAACTGGTTTGATCGCGGTCCGGAGAAATGCCGCCACATCTTTACGCGTTCGGCACAGGAGGGTGTGGTGCTTCCGGCGGGTCTCGACACCTTCAGCGAACATTCGTTTCTGCCGGATGGAACAGAGCACCCACCGACCGTTCTTGCGCAGGCCCTGATGGTGTCGCGCAAGCAATGACGTAGCCGCTTTTGCGTCCATTTACACTTGCTCTAGGCAATCACCGCTTCCACGATACTCGCGGCGGAGCTGGTTGGCACCACACGCGTCATGCGAAAGCCGGCCTTGCCGAGAAGAACGCCATACTCGACTTCCGTGCGTTCCTGCCCTCCGAATTGCGCAAGCATTACCATATCGAGGATCTTTCCCGGATGCGGTGCATCGCCGGCCGCCAGCACCATTTCGACGATCAGCAAACGGCCGGCCGGGCTCATTGCCTTGCGGACATGATCGAGGATCGTGAGGCACCGATCCTCACTCCAATCATGGATGATGTGCGAAAGGACATATGCATCCGCGCCGACCGGGACACTCTTGAAAAAATCCCCGGCCTCGATCGTAACCCGATCGCTCACGCCTTTGGCGTCAAGCAAAGCCGGTGCGTCGCCTACGACATGCGGCCTGTCGAACAGGATGCCGCGCGGGCCGGCATGACGGGCAAGAATCCCCGCCAACATGTTGCCAGCGGCGCCCCCGACATCGGCAATGGTCTTGAAGGTTGAAAAATCATAGGCGGCCGCGACGGCTGGCGGCTCCTGATTGTGCAGGCCGATCATCATTTCGCTGAACAACGATGCCTCATCGGGATGTTGTGCGAGGTAGTCGAAGACCGGTACGCCCTGCGCTTTCTCAAAGCCGGATTTGCCCGTCTCGACGGAGTAGGCCAAATTATCCCAGCCACTCTGGGGCGCAGGGCTGCCTGAATAGATCACGGTCGATCTTGCCGAGCCCCGAGCCCCGGTCTTCAGCGCTCGACCTAGATCGGTCAACGCAAAACGCTGTCCCGCCTGCTCGGTCAGAACGCCCAGGCTCGCCAGCGTACGCATCAACCTGTGCAAGGAGGGAGCATGCACCTGCATGGGCCCGGCAAGCTCCGCGGCGCTCTTCGGTCCGGATGCGAGCTGGTCTGCCAGTCCCAGCTTCGCTGCAACGTAAATGGTTCTCGACACGATGAAAGCGCGACCCATCTGGATCACTTGCATGTGCGGCGGAAGGCCTTGCGGTGCTGCCGGCTCATCGTCTGGCATGCGTATTCTCCAAAGGGATTGCGCGTTATGGCCAAATTACTCATTTTTCTGACGGATTGGGGTCAGCTTGGCCGATCCTTGTGACGATTTGTACTGATTTCGCCGTGACGATTCGCGGCATTTGCGCTACCCAACGGCCTAACTCCGGAGCCGCAGCCACCATGAGCCGTCGCGTCAAGAAACCTCTCCGCCCGGCGGGCGATCGCCCCAAGGGTGCGCGTCCCTATCGGGGTTCGCAGGCCGAACGTGCACCGGCGCATCGTCCGGGCGGCAAGTCTGCCCGGTTTGCCGAGCCGCGCCGGGAGAAGCCGGTGCCCTTCGTTCCCGAGCCCGCGAAGGTCGTTGCCGAGGCGCCGCCGCTCCCGACCAAGGTCGAGACCGTGGTCGTGACCGCGGACGAGAACAATATGCGGGTCGATCGTTTTCTCGAGGCGCGTTTCCCGGGCCTGTCGTTCTCCCACATCCAGCGCATTGTCCGCAAAGGTGAGTTGCGCGTCAACGGCAAGCGCGCCGACAGCAAGGACCGGTTGGAAGAGGGGCAGAGCATCCGCATTCCGCCGCTGAGGCTGGACACGCCCAAGGTTGCCGGCGAGCTCTCTGAAGCCGCGACCAAAACGCTGCAAGCCCTCAAGGACATGATCTTGTTCGAGGACGCCGACGTCATGGTGCTGAACAAGCCCGCCGGATTGGCCGTGCAGGGCGGTTCCGGCATCACGCGCAATGTCGACGACATGCTGGAAGTGATGCGCGACGCCAAGGGTCAGAAACCGCGGCTGGTGCATCGGCTCGACAAGGAAACCGCGGGCTGTCTCCTGATCGCGAAAACGCGTTTCGCCGCGACGGCGCTAACGGGCTCGTTCCGCCATCGCTCGGCGCGCAAGATCTACTGGGCGCTGGTGGCGGGCGTGCCGAAGCCGAAACAGGGCCGCATCTCGACCTACCTCGCCAAGGAGGAGAGCGAGGACGACACCATCATGAAGATCGCCAAGCATGGCGACGAGGGCGCCAGCCATGCCGTGACCTACTACGCCGTGGTGGAGACATCTGCGACCAAGCTTGCATGGGTGTCGCTGAAACCGGTTACCGGACGAACCCATCAATTGCGCGCGCACATGGCCCATATCGATCACGCCATCATCGGCGATCCCAAATATTTCAACAAGGAAAACTGGGAGTTGCCGGGCGGCCTGCAGAAACGGCTGCACCTGTTGGCGCGCCGGATCGTGATCCCGCATCCGCGCGGCGGCGTCATCGACGCAACCGCGCCGCTGCCGCCGCACATGCTGCAATCCTGGAACCTGCTCGGGCTCGAGGCCGACAGGTTCGATCCGATCGAGAACGCGCCCGAGGAATAGCTGAAGACGCATCGGTGCGCTGTCATCAGCGCCTGAACTGATCGAGAAACATCCGCAAGGAATCGTGCGGGCTTTCGACATCCGCGATCACCCAGCCGTCGGGTCCGTTGACGACGATGAAATTCAGCGTAATCGCGCGCCCGCTATTGTCGAAGGCAACCGCGACATAGGTCTTGTCGAATTGCTTGCGCAGGATCGAGATTGAGACCGGACCGAGTTGCCAGCTCGCGCTCTGCACCAGGAAGTCGTAAGGCTGATCCCGCGGGGCTGCCCAGGCGCCGCGCAAACTCGGGTCGAAGAATTGCCGTGCGGTCTCTGCATCGCACGGCAATCCCTTTGAGAAATCGGACGCGCCCTTGCCGTAATGGGCGTAGACATTGCGGATCAGGGATTCCGGAGAACGGAACCCGGCATTGGCCGGCGAGAAGGCAAGGCCTGCAGTAGAGCCACAACCGCAAGACGCGTCATCGTCCTCATCAGCTTTATTTGCATTCACCGATATCGTATTGTCTGATCTAGATTATCACCGACCGACGGGCGCCGAAAACCGCATGCGTGAACTATTCGATGAAGTCGCCGGACATTCTCCGCTCGATCCGGAGGAGGCGGTGCGGCGCACGACGCGCGCTCCCCAGCGCAAGCGGTTTTATGCCAGCGCCGGCGTCGCCGAGGCGGAGGGCGGGTTTGCCGTCACGCTTGACGGTAAGGCGATCCGCACGCCGTCGCGGCGCCAGGTCGTTGCGCCCAGCCGTGAAATTGCCGAGGCGATCGCCGCGGAATGGAATGCACAAGTTGAAACCATCGATCCCCTGACGATGCCATTGGCGCGTTTTGCCAACAGCGTCGCCGAGGTTGCCGATCGCGTCGAAGCCGTCGCCGACGATGTCGCGAAATATCTCGGTTCCGATTTGCTGTTCTATCGCGCCGGCCATCCCGAGGCGCTGGTAGCGAGGGAGGCCGCGCATTGGGACCCGATCCTGTATTGGGCCGCGAATGAACTCGGAGCCCATTTTATGCTTGCCGAGGGGATCGTGTACGTCGCGCAACCGGAATCTGCGATCGAGGCGGCGCGCGCCGCTTTTCCCGGCGACCCCTGGTCGGTCGCGGCGCTGCATGTGGTGACGACATTGACCGGTTCCGCGCTGCTGGCGCTGGCGTTGATGCATGGCGTGCGCGACGCCGATCAGGTCTGGGCCGCCGCCCATGTCGATGAGGACTGGAATATCGAGAAATGGGGCATCGACGAGGAGGTCGCGGCCCGCCGTGCCGCCCGTCTGGTCGATTTCAAAGCCGCGGTCAGCATCTTGAAGGCGCTGCGGACCTAGTGCGATCATGCCGCACGGAAGGAGTCTATCGGACGTCAGAGCTTGCGGCTGTCGTAGGCCCAGTGCAGTAGCGCTTGCCGTTGACGTTTCCGGCAAAAGACATCTCCCGGTTCGCAATTCATTTGAACCTGACGTATGTGCCTTCGCATGGCGCGCCAACGTTTGATCTGTCGCGCATCTTCGTCCGGAAGCCGCCGACCTAGATAGTAACGGCAGTACCATTGGAACCAGCCGCGCGGATCATCCGGATGTATCCAGCCCTTCCTGCGCCATTCGGCGAGAGACTGACTGGCATCGACACCAAAACAGTTCAGGCTGG
>Ga0157375_10005192_pt1 | contig 11300 bp, 11 predicted proteins | sample M35metaG_FD_115311 | JGI IMG/M metagenome (GOLD analysis project Ga0157375, IMG submission 115311) | Miscanthus rhizosphere microbial communities from Kellogg Biological Station, Michigan, USA - M3-5 metaG | ecosystem: Host-associated > Plants > Roots > Rhizosphere > Soil | place: USA: Michigan...
GAGCGAGCCGCCCGCGCCTGGTCTACGCAGCGAACAACCCGGCGAATTTCCGTACACGCGCGGCATCTATAAGGACATGTACCGGGCGCGTCTCTGGACCATGCGCCAATATGCCGGCTTCGGCTCGGCTGAAGAAAGCAACCAGCGCTATCGTTATCTGCGTTCGCAGGGCACTACCGGGCTTTCGGTGGCTTTCGATCTCCCGACCCAGATGGGCATGGACCCCGACCATCCGCTGGCCGCGGGCGAAGTGGGCAAGGTGGGCGTGTCGATCGCTTCCCTAGTCGACATGGAACTGCTGTTCGACCAGATCCCGCTCGAAAAAATAAGCACCTCGATGACCATCAATTCGACGGCTGCGATTCTGCTGTCGCTCTATGCGCTGGTGGCGCGCGGCCAAGGCGCCGATATCAAGCGGCTGAACGGCACGATTCAGAACGACATTCTGAAGGAATATATCGCGCGCGGCACCTATATTTATCCGCCACGACCGGCGATGCGCATCATCACCGATTTGTTTGCCTGGGCTGGCAAGGAAATGCCCGAGTGGAACACGATCTCCATCAGCGGCTATCACATTCGCGAAGCGGGCTCGACCGCCGTGCAGGAAGTTGCTTTCACCCTGGCCGACGGAATCGCCTATGTCGAAGCTGCCGTCGCGGCCGGACAGCAGGTGGACGCCTTCGCGCCCCGGCTCTCGTTTTTCTTTAACGCACACAACGATTTTCTGGAAGAGATTGCCAAGTTCCGCGCCGCCCGCCGCCTGTGGGCCCGCATTATGAAGGAGCGCTTTGGGGCAAAAGATCCCAAGTCCATGATGCTGCGCTTTCACGCGCAAACCGCCGGCTCGACGCTCACCGCGCAGCAGTCGGATGTGAATGTGGTCCGCGTGACGCTGCAGGCGCTTGCGGCGGTGCTGGGCGGCGCGCAATCTCTGCACACCAATTCCTGCGATGAGGCTCTGGGGCTGCCCACTCCGGAAGCGGCGCGCCTGGCGCTGCGTACCCAGCAGGTCATCGCCTATGAAAGCGGTGTGACGGCGGCGCCTGATCCTTTTGGCGGCAGCGAATATATCGAAAAACTGACGGATGAAATTGAGCGTGGAGCCGAAGAGTACATCGCGCGAATCGACAAAATGGGTGGCACGCTGCGCGCCATCGAAGAGGGCTTTATCCAGCGTGAAATCCAGACCGCGGCGTACGAATATCAGAAGAAGATAGAGACAGGCGAGGCTATTGCTGTGGGCGTCAACCGGTTTGAGGAGAAGGCGACGGCGTCACCGGCAGTCTTCAAAGTCGACCCCGCCATCGAGCAGCAGCAAGTGACGCGCGTTCGCGAACTGCGCGCCTCCCGCGACCCGCACGCGCACAGCGCGCGTCTGGATGAACTCGAGACCGCCGCGCGCGGCTCCGCGAATCTGATGCCGCACATCCTGGCGTCTTGCGAAGCCAAGGCGACCGTCGGCGAGATCTCCGATCGCCTGCGCAAGGTGTTCGGCGAATACAAGGAGGGGTAGAGCATCTGAAGCGCAGTGATGTATTATGATGAAGTATGCCTCACTCTGCATCGATTACTCGCCGAAGCCCGGAAACACGCACTTCCACTCGCCGGACCAAGGCAACTCCGACGCCAAGTTCGGCATCCGAGTCCCGCTTTACCGTTGGGTTGTCTCCCGAAGTCGCCCAGCGAGTCGAGCAATACGCGGCGACGACTGACATCAGCATGAGCAAGGCCATCGCCACGCTGGTACGCCTAGGCCTGGAGAGCCAGCAGGACCGCAAGCGTGAGTTCTTCAAGCGACTGAAGCAAAATCTCGGCGAAGACGACCCCAAGCAACAAGATCGCCTGGTTGATGAGTTCCGGACGCTCATCCTCGGCCGCTGAAAATGCCCAGCATCCAGTGGGAGCATCTGCCACCGGAGAAATGGGCCCACTTACGGGATCGCGCCAGGCAGAGGAAGATTTCGATGGACGATCTGTTCAAACTCGCGGAGTGGAAAGCCCAAGACCCTGACGTTCCAGAGGGCCCCTGGTATAAGGATTTCGGCTCGTTCAAGCTATGTGGGGCGGGCAAGTTTCCTAGCACGTTTCTCATGTCTGGACAGGCGGCGCGAGGCAAGAGGCTGTAGCGCGGCGAACCGCCCGCGCCGATGCGGTTATTCTAAAAGTAATGAGCACCGTTCAGGCCACCACGCCGGGACAGACACTGCGCGAGCGAACCTCGTATGCAGTGCTGATGATGATCAGCTTCTGCCACTTCCTGAATGACATGATTCAGTCCCTGCTGCCGGCGATTTATCCCATTCTCAAGGGCAACTTTCATCTGGACTTCGGCCAGGTCGGAATGATCACCTTCACCAACCAGTTGACGGCGTCCGTGCTGCAGCCGGTAGTCGGAACCTTTACCGACAAGCGGCCGCAGCCGTTCTCGCTTAGCATCGGCATGGGTTTCACGCTGCTGGGGCTGGTGATGCTCTCGACGGCCTCATCGTTCCCGCTGATTCTGGCGGCGGCGGCGATGGTTGGGATCGGGTCGGCGGTGTTCCATCCGGAATCATCACGCGTCGCGCGGATGGCGTCCGGCGGCCAGCACGGTTTCGCGCAATCAATCTTTCAGGTGGGCGGAAATGCCGGATCGGCGCTGGGGCCGCTGCTGGCGGCATTCATCGTGCTGCCGCACGGACAGGCGAGCCTGGCTTGGTTCTCACTGGCCGCGCTGCTGGGTATGGCGTTGCTCGGCAGGGTAGGCATGTGGGCGAAGGCGTATCGAGCGGCGCGCGCCTTGGCGCCGAAGCGAGCGGGTGATCACGGCGATCACGGGCTGCCTTCGGCCAAAGTGAAATGGTCCATCGTGATCCTGGTGGTGCTGGTTTTCTCCAAGTACATTTATCTCGCGAGCCTGACCAGCTATTACACGTTCTACTTGATCAACAAATTTCACGTGTCGGTGCAGAACGCGCAAGTGTATCTGTTCGTGTTCCTGGGCGCAGTGGCGCTCGGCACCATTTTGGGCGGCCCCATTGGCGATCGAGTCGGCCGCAAGTACGTCATCTGGTGTTCGATCCTGGGCATTCTGCCGTTCACGCTGGCGATGCCCTATGTCAATCTGTTCTGGACGGTAGTTCTCAGCGCAATTATCGGCACGATTCTGGCCTCCGCGTTCCCAGCCATTGTGGTCTACGCGCAAGAGCTACTACCGGGCAAAGTCGGCATGATCTCCGGATTGTTCTTCGGTCTCGCATTCGGCACGGCTGGCATCGCGGCGGCGCTACTGGGCGAGTTGGCGGATTACACCAGCATCGCTTTCGTGTATCGCGCATGCGCGTTCATGCCGCTGTTGGGATTGCTGACCGTGTTCCTCCCCGACATTGAAGGTGCGATGCGGCGGGGTGCGAAGACGTAAGAGGCGTAGTTGCCCTCGGGGCACGCCACAGTGGGATGTTCTAATAGACAGATGCGAATTGCCGGGGCGGGGAGCGCGTTTCCAAAACATTACTATCCTCAAGCGGTGCTGTTGGCCGCGCTGCGCGAATATTGGAAAGGCCAGATTGAGAATCCACGGATGCTCGATCAGCTCCACGCTCACGCGGGCGTCGACGGGCGGCACCTGGTGCTGCCGATCGAGCGCTATTACGGCTTGAAAAATTTTGGCGAGTTCAACCAGGTCTGGATTGAAGCGGCCCAGGAGCTCGGCGAACATGCCATTCGATGCGCCATGGCGCGAGCCGGGCTTGAGTTGTCGCAAATAGGCGCGCTGTTCTTCGTTTCAGTAACCGGCGTTGCCAGCCCATCGATTGACGCGCGGCTGATCAACCGCATGAAGCTGCCCACCAATTTGCGGCGCACGCCGATCTTCGGGTTGGGATGCGTGGCGGGAGCGGCGGGTGTCGCGCGCGCGGCGGATTACGTGCGGGCTTATCCGGATCAAGTAGCGGTGTTGCTGTCGGTGGAGTTGTGCTCGCTGACGTTGCAGCGCGAAGACCTTTCGCTAGCGAACCTGGTGTCGTCGGGTTTGTTCGGCGATGGAGCGGCGGCAGTGGTAATCACAGGGGCGGAAGTGAAGCGCCCCGAAGGCAAGCGCGATGGCCCTGAGATCGTCGCCACCGGCTCGGTGTTTTATCCCGACACCGAAGAAGTGATGGGCTGGGACATCTCTGAAAAAGGATTCCGCATCGTGCTGTCGCGCGAAGTTCCCGAGGTAGTGCGCGAACATCTCGGTCCCGATGTAGACGCCCTCTTGCACGCCCACGGATTCGAGCGCGCCGATGTAGGGTCATGGGTGATGCACACCGGCGGACCCAAAGTGCTCGAAGCCGCCGAAGAGTCGCTGGGACTGAAGAACGGCGAGATCCAGGCTTCCTGGGACTGCCTGCGCCGCGTCGGGAATTTGTCTTCGGCGTCAGTGCTGTGCGTGCTCGAAGACGTCATGCTGAATCGACGGCCGGAACCGGGGACGCTGGGTGTGATGGCGGCGCTCGGGCCGGGCTTCTGCTCAGAAGTAGTATTGTTGCGGTGGTGATCCGGCGGTGGTGATCCCACGGTGGTAACGATTGACTGTGCCTGACACAGACGTGCTGGTGGTCGGTGGCGGTCCCGCAGGACTGGCTGCGGCGATCGCGGCACGCCGAAAGGGTTTCAGCGTAACACTGGTCGACGCAGCAATCCCTCCCATCGACAAGGCTTGCGGTGAAGGGTTGATGCCGGATGCGCTGCGCGTCCTCGCGGATCTGGGTGTCGAGATTCCCGCCGACGCGGGTTTCGCCTTCTATGGCATTCGCTTCTTAGGCGAGGATGTTTCCGTAAAAGCGGAATTTCCTTCTGGCTTCGGTGTTGCGCTGCGCCGCACGGCGTTGCATCAGATTCTGGTAAACGCGGCGGAGCAGGCGGGAGTCGAACTCCTATGGGGCTCTCCTGTAGGTGAGCTCTCGGATGTCAAGGCTCGCTGGACCATTGGAGCCGACGGGCACGCTTCGCGCGTTCGCAAGTGGGCCGGGCTCGACCGCTGGCGGCGCGTTCGCGAACGCCTGGGATTCCGTGTGCACTACCGCGTTGCGCCCTGGATGGATCATGTCGAAGTCTACTGGAATCCGGAATTTCAGATGTACGTGGCGGGGGTGACGGACGACGAGGTAATGGTGGCGGTGCTATGCCACGATCCCCATGTTCGCGTGGAAGAGACGCTGGACTCTTTTCCGGAGCTTCGTCATCGTTTAGGGAACGCGCCCCGCGTAAGCATGGAACGAGGCGGGATTTCCGCCACGCGCCGCCTGTGGGTAGTGACGCAGGGTAGCGTGGCTCTGGTGGGAGACGCCTCAGGATCGGTCGACGCGATCACCGGCGAAGGATTGGGATTGGCGTTCCGTCAGGCGTCGGCCTTGGCGGACGCACTGGTCGCCGGCAATCTGGACCTGTACGAAACCGCGCATCGCCGATTGATGCGGCGGCCAACATTCATGGCGGATCTATTGATGCTGCTCGATGGACGTCCTAATTTCCAGTACCGCGCGCTGCATTACCTGGCGCGGCATCCGCTGGTATTCCGTTCGCTGCTGGCATTGCACGTCGGGCAATTTAGAAATCCCTTGCGATACTTCGAGAGCCGCGCGACAGCCGCTCTCGGCGCGGGAAGGAATCCATAGGAACCAATGACAGGCATCGAGACTCTGCCGCTGCACTCGCGCACGCCTCTCGAATGGGGGCGCGGCGCGCTCGTCGATCCGATCGCGCTGCTGCGCGATCACGCATACCTGGAAAAGAAAGCTGCCGCCAACGCGCTGGAGTTGATGACGCGCTGGCCCGGGGAATGGACGCCCGGCTGGGTGGAGACCATGACCGGCGTGGCTCGCGACGAGGCCTCGCATCTGGCGCAGACGGTCCGAATTCTGGCGCGCCGCGGCGGCCGGATGGAGCGGGGACATCGCTGTGCCTACGCGAAAGCTCTGCGGCTGTTGGTTCGCAAGGGCGGCACCGAAGAGACGCTCGATCGCCTGCTGGTTTCGGCGCTGATCGAAGCGCGCTCCTGTGAGCGATTCGCGGTGCTGGCGGAAGCGGCGTCCGAGGACCCGGAGCTGGCGGCGTTTTATAAGGCTCTGTTTTCGTCCGAGATGGGGCACTACAAAGTGTTTCTGAAACTGGCGGCCAAAGTCGCGGCGAAAGAGATCGTAGATGCCCGCTGGCAAAAGCTACTAGCGGCAGAAGCGCGTATCATCTCCGAGCAAACGCCCGGTCCGCGGATTCACTCGGGACCAGGTTCGTATTAAACCCAGGCTCGTATCAAGCCCAGGCTCGTATTAAAGTAGTGGAATGCCAAATGAACCGGACGTTCCCGCTGCACATCTCAGTCTGCGCATTTACCCGCAGGACGATGCGATAGTGGTCGAGTGCACCGGCCGGGTCATTTCGGGAGGCACCGATGAGCTTCGCCGCGATGTGAAAGCTCTTTTCCCGCACAGTAAGCATGTGATTCTGGATCTGACCAACGTTACTCAGATGGACAGCATGGGGCTGGGCGCAATCGTCAGCCTCTACGCTTCCGCCAAAGCCGCGGGATGCGATCTTAAGCTGATCAACCTAAGCAAGCGCGTACGCGAAATTTTCCGTGTTACAAATCTTCTTTCCGTATTCGAAGTTTACGGCGAGCACATTATTAAGATGCCGTGAGTCGGGCCGCCATGAGGCAGCCTAGATCCGGCAGATGAGCAGTTCGCGCTCGTAAATCATCTCGGAAGGCAAGTGATCGTGGAGTGTTATGAACAACTCCTCGTGTCCCATCACTTCCTGCTTCCATGCGGCTTCGTCGAAATGCTGCAGCTCGTCGAACTTCTGCTGTGAGAAGTTGAGGCCGTCCCAATGGATGTCCTCATAACGCGGCATCCAGCCGATGGGAGTTTCCCGGCCCAGCGCGCGGCCGTGTGCGCGATCCACCACCCACTTCAGCACGCGCATATTCTCGCTATAACCGGGCCACAGGAACTTGCCTTCCGCATCCTTCAGGAACCAGTTCACGTGGAAGATCCGCGGCGTCTCGCTCAAGCTGCGCGCCATCTTGATCCAATGCCGAAAATAGTCGCCCATGTGATAGCCGCAGAACGGCAGCATAGCCATCGGATCGCGGCGTACCTTGCCAACTGTGCCGGTCGCGGCCGCAGTCATTTCCGATCCCATCGTTGCGCCGGTATAAACGCCCGCGCTCCAATTGAAGGACTGATACACCAGCGGCATCGTCGTCGCGCGCCGGCCGCCGAAGATGAAGGCGCTGATTGGCACGCCCTCGGGCGCTTCCCACGCCGGATCGATAGTGGGGCACTGAGCCGCGGGTGCGGTGAAACGGGAATTCGGGTGTGCTGCCTTCGCGCCGGTCTGCTTCGCGATCTCCGGCGTCCAGCGATTGCCCTGCCAGTCGAGGCATTCGGCCGGCGGCTCGTCGGTCATGCCCTCCCACCACACGCCGCCCTCGGGAGTCAGAGCGACATTCGTAAAGATGGTGTTGTGCGAGAGTGTATTCATCGCGTTCGGATTCGTCTGCCGCGAAGTGCCCGGAGCCACGCCGAAGAATCCGGCTTCGGGATTGATCGCCCGCAGGCGGCCGTTGGCGTCGGGCTTGATCCACGCGATGTCGTCGCCGACGGTCCACACCTTCCAGCCGTCGAATCCCGCCGGCGGAATCAGCATGGAGAAATTGGTTTTGCCGCAGGCGCTGGGAAATGCCGCGGCGACGTAGGTCTTTTCGCCTTGCGGATTCTCCACGCCGACGATGAGCATGTGCTCGGCCATCCAGCCTTCGTCACGCGCGATGTTCGAAGCGATGCGCAGTGCGAAGCACTTCTTGCCCAGCAGAGCATTCCCGCCGTAGCCCGAACCGTAGGACCAGATCTCGCGCGTCTCCGGGAAGTGAACGATGTACTTTTCCTTGTTGCAGGGCCACGCAACATCGTGGGCGCCGTCATACAGCGGAGCTCCCACGCTATGCACGCACGGAACCACGCGCTTGTCACCCTTATCGATTTCCTCGAACACGCGCTTGCCGATGCGGGCCATAATGCGCATGCTGACGACCACATACGGCGAATCCGTCAACTCCACGCCGATCTGCGACATCGCGCCGCCGATGGGACCCATGCTGAACGGAAGCACGTACATGGTACGGCCCGTCATGCAGCCGCTGAATAGCTCCTTGAGTTTCTTCCGCATCTCGAACGGATTCACCCAGTTGTTGGTGGGCCCGGCCGCGTCCTTCGAGAGCGAGCAAATAAACGTGCGATCCTCGACGCGCGCGACATCCCCGGAATCAGAACGGGCATAGAAACAACCCGGCCACAGCGTCTCGTTGAGCTTGGTGAAGGTCCCGCCTTCGACCAGCAGGTTGCAAAGATCGTCGTATTCTTCCTGCGAGCCATCCACCCAATGAATGGCCGACGGCTTGGTGAGGGCCGCCATCTTGTCAACCCAGTTGAGAAGATGCGTATTGTTACTTAACGGCTGAGCCGAGATCCGTGCACTTGCTTGCATAATGAGTTATTCTACACGGTTGCAAGGGCGGGGCAAACGCAGCGGCGCCGTGCGCACCCGCGGCGGCGAAATCGAGCCAGCGCTAGAACGCGATCTTGTCTTTGGCCGCCTGGATTTTAGCGGTGTCGGCAGCTTCGACGCCATCCACTTTCAACAGGGCGTCGATGTCCTTAAAGTTCCCGTTTTTCACGCGATACGCGACGATGAGCTCGGAATCCTTGGTGGTGACGCCCAGGCCGGTCTCAATTTCCTTGGCGGTAGCGGAGTTGACGTTGATTTTCTTCGCGGCCGGCGCACCGCCTTTGCCGAAGTTCTTGGCCAGATAATCAACGATCTGTTCCAGTTCCGGGCCGGTCGCGTCGGCGCCCATATCCTTCATGGAGTAAACCAGATTGGACCAGTCTTCGCGCGAGTATCGCAGCCGCGGAATCGATTCGATATCGTGGCACTGCGTGCATACTTTTTGCAGCGTCTCGCGGCCCTCCCCGGGAGGCAGGTCCTGGCCCCAGGAAACGGAAGCCAGCGACGACACAGCGAGCAGCAGCAGGGAGATTCTAGCAAGGGTCTTCATCGGTTCTCTCTCAAAGTAGAATGGCGCAGCGACAACCTACGTCCAACGAGCACATTATCTCACAGAGCGCCGGCACTGATCTCCGACGGATCGCCTCCGGCCCTCACTGTCCGCATCACTGTCCCGGCGCCGTCAGCATTGCCTTCCAGGAACCTTCATCGTGACCGACACTCAGCTGCCGGCCCGCGCGAACCAATGGCAGGCATAGCAACTGGGGATTTTGCTCAATCCGTCCCAAGAGTTCCGCATCGGAGAGTTTCAGGTACTTCAGGCCCCCATCAATATAGGTTTTCCCCTCGCTATCCAGCAGTCCGGCCAAGCCAAAGCGCTCGATAAAGCGTTTGATTTCACCAAGGGCCATGGGCTTCTGCTTTAAATCCACGAGCTGAATTACGGTGCGCCGTTCCTTGAAAAACCGTTCGGCGGCGCGGGTTGCGCTGGAATTCTTCAAGCCGAAGATCTGAACGGTGACCATACAGTTCGATTGTGCCAGCCGACGCGGCTTCGCGTCAGGCTTGCTACCCTTGAAGTTCATACATGGCAGATAAAAAACTACAGATCATCCCGTTAGGCGGCCTCGGCGAGTTCGGCATGAATTGCATGGCCGTGCGCTATGGCGACGACATCATCGTCCTCGATGCAGGCATGATGTTCCCTGACGCGGAGCTGCTGGGCGTCGACATCGTCACGCCCGACTTCACTTATCTTGAGCAGAACCGCGAGCACGTCCGCGGCCTGATTCTCACTCACGGCCACGAAGACCACATCGGCGGCATCCCATTTTTGCTGGCGCAGATGAACATCCCGGTGTACGGCACCGCCTTCACGTTGGCCTTGGTCGAACGCCGACTCGAAGAGCATCAGATGCTCGATTCGGCGAAGCTACATAAGATCAAGCCCGGCGGCAAGCTCACGCTGGGACCGTTTTCGATCGAGTTCATCCACGTCACGCATTCGATTGTGAGCTGCGTGCTGCTCGCCATCACGACGCCGCTGGGCGTCATCATTCACACCGGCGATTACAAAGTCGACCCCACACCCACTGACAACGAGCTATTCGATCTCCACACTCTGGCCGAGTACGGTAAGCGCGGCGTACTGCTGCTGATGTCGGATTCAACCAACGTCGACCGGCCCGGCTACACCGAAAGTGAGCGCGCCGTAGGCCCGCGTCTGGAAGATTTGTTTGTGCGCTCGCCGCGCCGCCTGGTGATTTCCTGCTTCAGTTCTTCGATTCACCGCCTGCAGCAGATTTTGGATCTTGCGCAGGAATATGGCCGCAAGGTGGCATTCCTCGGGCGCAGCATGAACAACACCACCGAGATTGCGCATGACCTCGGCCTGCTTACCATTCCTAACGGCATACTGCTGCGTCCGCAGGACATCATGCAGACCGCACCCAGCAAGCTGGTGGCGATAGCCTCGGGCACGCAGGGTGAGCCGATGTCCGCTCTATCGCGAGTCGCCGTCGATAATCACAAACAGTTGTCGCTTGAGCCGGGCGATACCGTGGCGCTTAGCTCGCGTATCATCCCCGGTAACGAAAAAGGCATCTACCGGATGATGAACCACATAGCTAAGCGTGGCGCGGACGTAGTCTACGGTTCCATGAATCCGCCCATCCATGTGTCGGGACATGGCAGCGCGGAGGAACTGCGGCTGGTGTTGAACCTAGTGAGACCGCGATTTTTCATCCCCATCCACGGAGAATACCGGCAGATGGCGAAGCACGCCCAACTCGCGCAGCACTTGAGCCACTTGGGCCTGGAAGAGACCTTCATTCTCGAATCCGGCCAGACGCTGATGATCGATTCCCAGGGCGCGCGCAAAGGTGAAACGGTCACTGTGGGGCGCGTATGCATCGATTCCGGTTCCATCGGCGACGTGGTCGAGGACCTGGTCATCCGCGACCGGCGCCATCTTTCGGAAGACGGCTTCGTGCTTCCCATCATCGCAATGAACAAGAACTCCGGGCGCGCCGAGGGCCTGCCGGAGATCGTTAGCCGCGGCTTCATGTCGATGGAAGAGGGCACGGACCTGCTGCGCGACGCGCGCCAATTGGTGCTCAAGACCATCGAAGGCTCGACGGCGGAAGAGCGCGGCGATTGGGGCGTCATGCAGGAGAAAATTCGCGCCGACCTGAAGCGCTTCATCAGCAAGCAGACCTCGCGCCGTCCCCTCATCATGCCGGTGATTTTGGAAGTCTGACCGGACCGCTGGA
>Ga0157375_10005193_pt1 | contig 11300 bp, 11 predicted proteins | sample M35metaG_FD_115311 | JGI IMG/M metagenome (GOLD analysis project Ga0157375, IMG submission 115311) | Miscanthus rhizosphere microbial communities from Kellogg Biological Station, Michigan, USA - M3-5 metaG | ecosystem: Host-associated > Plants > Roots > Rhizosphere > Soil | place: USA: Michigan...
ATTCCCGATAGATCAGGGTCAATAACGCGTACATGATCGACTCCTTCGATGATCACACGCGTCAGCTTGGCAGGGGATGATTTCCGGCCGTCTTCGCCGACCGGCAAAACGGGTTTCGTCGTCGTTCGAAATGGTTTCTTCGGAAATGCCTGACGAAACCACCTCACGCGGTCGTGAGCGGGAGCCGCCAGGCGAGGGCCGGAGGGCCGGCTACCCCCCGTAACTCTGCACCAGGCTTCCCGCCACCAGCGACCAGCCGTCGACCAGCACGAAGAAGATCAGCTTGAAGGGCAGCGACACCACGACCGGCGGCAGCATCATCATGCCCATCGACATCAGCACGGAGGCGACCACGAGGTCGATGATCAGGAAGGGCAGGAACAGCAGGAAGCCGATCTCGAAGGCGCGCTTCAACTCGGAAATCATGAAGGCGGGGACGAGGATCCGCAGCGACAAGTCTTCGGGCGTTGCCGGCGTCGGTTCGCCGGAGAGGTCGACGAAAAGCTTCAGGTCTTTCTCGCGCACGTTCTTCTGCATGAAACCACGCAGCGGCACCGATGCTTTCTGCAGCGCTTCCTCGACGCCGATCTGGTTGGCGACCAGCGGCTTGATGCCGTCGTCATAGGATTTTTGCAGCACCGGGCCCATCACGAAGGCGGTCAGGAACATCGCGAGCGCAATGATGACGGAATTCGGCGGCGCGGTCGCGGTGCCGAGCGCGGTCCTCAATAGAGAGAGCACGACCACGATGCGCGTGAACGACGTCATCATGATCAGGATCGACGGCGCGATCGAGAGCACCGTCAACAGCGCGATCAACTGGATCGCGCGCTCGGTGACGCCGCCATTGCCCTGGCCGAGATTGATACTGATATCCTGCGCCAAGCCCGGATCGACGAGCGATCCGGCGGCTATCAGTGTGGCAAAAAATAAAACTCTACGCGGGAATGCCGGCGGCCTCACGAAGGGGTCTTCGGACGGCCCAGCAATGACGCCATCTCGTCTTCGAGATTCTCAAAGCCGCTCTTCTGCGGAGCGGGGGCAGGAGCGGGAGGAGGAACAGGAATGGGCCCCTCGGTGCGCGCCGGGCGGGCAGGCGGCGATTCCGGGGCAACGGGCGGCGCAACCGTTTCACCGGAAGGGCGGCGCAGCGCTGCTTCCAGCCGTTGCGCCATCTCGGCGAGATTCTGGTCGGCGGACTGCACGGATACGGATGGAGGAGGAGCCGGCGGCGCCGGCGGTGTCGGCGCGGCGGCACGTTCGTGCGCGCGGATCGGCGGCGACGCCTTTGGCGGCTCGCTTGCGCGAGGCGGCCTGGGAATCAAAGGCTCAGCGCGGGCGAGGCGTGGCACGACCGGATCGGGTCGCGATTCGGGCCGCGATTCCTGGCGGCCGCCGATCGGCTCCGGCGCAAAGCCCGCGAGCGGATCGCTGCGGCGCTCCGGAATCGGTGGTGCTGCCGGGCGGCGGACTTCGTCGACAAAGGAGGGACGCGTGGGCCGCGGCGACGGCTCCGGCATCTGCGGTTCGCCATGATCGAAGGGGTCGGCGGGTCTCGCGTCCGACCTAGCGGCTTCACCGTCGCTCCACGCGGCATCGGGCAGCGGGGCGATGCGGGGCGGCTGCTCGCCGACCGCAGGACGCGGCGACATCTGATCGCGCGCCGCTGTGGCGCGGACGATATTGGGTTCCACCACGATGTCGCTCGGCCCGCCGATCATCAGCAAATGCTCGACATTGTCGCGCCGTACCAGCACCAGGCGCCGGCGGCCATCGACGGCGGCGGCGTCGATCACGGCCAGCCGCGGCATGCGTCCGCGATTGGTATTGGCGCCAAGGCGGTTGGTGGCGAAGCGGCGCACCAGCCAGGCGGCGAGGCCGATCAGCGCCAGAACGGCGATAAACGAAAAGAAGAACAGAATGGTCTGCGACATATTTAGTCCCCGGCCATTGGCCGTTCTAACATGGTGGCTTCGACGTGCGCGATCCTGGTCGTCCCGTGAACATGATCCGGCCGGAGAGCCGTTCCCGCCCCGGCGAGCCAGACTTTCCTCGCATCATGCCGGGAAGCGATCCGGGAAACAGCGAATCACGCCCGAGATCGGCCTTAATCCTTAATTCCCCACGGCATCGCTGCCGCCCGCTCAATTAATAGACCAAGAATCGCTTGGTCCAAAACGACTTCTGAGCGCCCGGGAAGTCGTTGCCCCTCGCTGGTTAACGCAGCTTTCGTGGCGAAAATGCGCTCGATTCGCCACGGACGGTGTTGTTCACGGTCGCGACCGGCGATTTTAACCAGCCGTTAACCATACACCGGGCAAATTCTGCCTACCTCGGGCGTCGGCCAGAGGTTAACGGAGAGCCGCCCCCCAATGGCCATCAACGATCTTCCGATCCTGTCGGCGCTGCGCACCAAGATGCAGTGGCACCAGGCGCGCCAGAGAGTGCTCGCCGAAAACATTTCCAACGCCAATACGCCGAACTTCAAGCCGAGCGATCTGGTCGTGCCGCAATTCGACAACAAGGGTTCCACCGCGGGGGGAGCGACGGGGTCGCTAGCGATGATGCGCACCTCGGCAAGCCATATCGGCGTGTCCGGTGGTGCGCAGAGCTTCAACGCTGACGGCGGCAGGAGCGGATTCCTGACCCGGCCCGCCGGCAACGCGGTCAACCTGGAAGACCAGATGATGAAAGTTTCCGCCAACCAGATGGATTATGCGGCGGCTACCTCGCTCTACACCCGCAGCCTCGGCATGCTCAAAACCGCGATCGGAAAACGCTGACACGCAACTGTCTTAAGGAAACCGGATCATGGCAGACGATGGAAGTGATTTCGCCCGTTCGATGAGCATCGCGACCTCGGGCCTGCGCGCGCAGGCGGGGCGGATGCGGGTGATCTCGGAAAACATCGCGAACGCGGATTCCACCGCGTCGACCTCGAGCGGCGATCCCTATCGCCGCAAGGTGCCGACATTCTCCTCCGCACTCGATCGCACGCTCGACGCCAAGGTGGTGACGCTCGGGAAGATTCGCCCGGACCAGTCGGCGTTTCGCCTCAAATATGAACCGAGCAATCCGGCGGCGGACACTGCCGGCAATGTCAAATACCCCAACGTCAATCCGGTGGTCGAAATGACCGACATGCGCGAGGCGCAGCGGTCCTACGAGGCAAATCTCAACATCATCAGCGCCACGCGCCGGATGATCCAACGCACGCTCGACATTCTCAAGGCCTGAACAGGAACCATAAATCATGGCTTCACCCACAGTCGCTGCAAATGCCTACGCCGCTCTTTCCCGCATGATGGAATCCGGCGGCGCAGAGAAGGGCGGCCAGACCGGCGGCGGCCCGTCCTTCGGCGCGCTGCTCAAGGACGCCGTCGGCAGCGTGCTGGAGGCCGGCAAGAAATCCGACGCGCAGACCATGGCGATGACATCAGGCAAGGCCAACGTCATGGACGTGGTGACGGCGGTGGCGGAAACCGACGTCGCCGTCTCGACACTGGTGTCGGTGCGCGACCGGGTGATCCAGTCCTACGAAGACATCATGAAGATGCCGATCTAGTTGCCATTCCGGGGCGCGCGAAGCGCGAGCTTTGATGTGCAATTGCACATCAGAGAATCCGTAACCGCGATCGTGAGTATGGATTCCGGGCCTGCGCCAAGAGGCGCATCCCGGAATGACGAAGGTAGTTACATCTGGTGAGGAATGAAATGACCGGTGCTGAAACTCTCGACGTGGCGCGCGATGCGATCTGGACCATCGTGGTGGTGTCGTCGCCCCTGATGGTGGTCGGCCTCGTGGTCGGCGTCGTGGTGTCGCTGTTCCAGGCGCTGACGCAGATCCAGGAACAGACGCTGATTTTCGTGCCGAAGATACTTGCGATCTTCGTGACGCTGTTGCTGGCGTTGCCGTTCATGGCGGATTCGATGCACGGCCACATGATGCGGATTTCGTCGCGAATCATAGGCGGTTGATGCACTGTGCTTAGACCATGCGCGTCGATATCTCCCTGCTGCCGGCCCTTGCCGCGACTTTCATGCTGGTGTTCGCCCGCGTGGGCGCCATGGTGATGCTGTTGCCGGGGTTTGGCGAGAGCAATATTCCGGTGCGCATCAAGCTCGGCATTGCGTTGCTCCTGACGCTGATCATCCTGCCGCTGCACCGCGCCGCCTACCACGTCGACCTGACCTCGATGTCCTCGCTCGGGGTGCTGATGGTCCACGAGATCGTCATCGGTATCGTGCTCGGCGCCACCGCGCGGGTGACGTTGTCGGCGCTGTCGGTCGCAGGCTCCGTCATCGCCCAGCAACTTGGCCTCGGATTTGTCACCGCCGTCGATCCGACCCAGGGCCAGCAGGGGCTCATCATCGGCAACTTCCTCACCATCCTCGGCGTGACGCTGCTGTTTGCGACCGATAGCCATTATCTCGTCATCGCGGCGCTGAACGAGAGCTACCGGATTTTCTCGCCCGGCGAATTGTTGCCGAGCGGCGACGTCGCAGCTTTGGCGACGCGCGCCTTTGCCTCCGCGTTCAAGATCGGCATGCAGTTGTCGGCGCCGTTTCTGGTGTTCGGCCTGGTCTTCAATATCGGCCTTGGCGTGCTGGCGCGGCTGATGCCGCAGATGCAGGTCTATTTTGTCGGCGTTCCGCTGTCGATCATGGTGGGCTTCCTGATCCTCGCTCTCGTCATTACGGCGATGATGGGGACCTATCTCAATTACTTCGTCGGCGTCATGCACGACCTGACGCCGCTGAGATAGGATTCGAAAATGGCCGACGATACTGATGACAAGACAGAAGACCCTACGCAAAAACGTCTGGAAGACGCGCATGGGCGCGGTGACGTTGCCAAAAGCCAGGAGGTCAACACCTGGTTCGTGATCGCGGGCGGAACCCTTGTGCTGTCGACCTTCTCAGGCTCGATGGGCGGCGGCATTCTTGTGCCGATGCGCAATCTCGTTGCTAATTCCTGGATGATTCATGCCGACGGCGCGGCGCTGCTGTCGCTCGGGCAGACCCTTGGAATTGCCGTGCTGGGCGCCGTCGGCGTGCCGCTGCTGATGCTGATGCTGGCAGCGATCGCGGGCAACATGATCCAGCACCGGCTGGTGTGGTCGGCGGAGCAACTGAAACCGAAGTTCAGCAAGGTATCTCCCGGCGCCGGCTTGAAGCGCATCTTCGGCAAGCAGGCGGCGGCGAATTTTGCCAAGGGCCTCTTCAAGCTGATCGCGCTCGGCGCCGTGATGATGATGGTGCTGTGGCCGGAGCGCCTTCGCCTGGAGTCGTTCCTGCGGTTCGACCCCGATGCCATTTTGGGCGTCACCACCGGTCTGGTGCTGCATTTGATGGGCGCCGTGGTGGCGATGCTGGCCGCAGTCGCGATCGCCGATTACTTCTTCCAGTACCGGCAATGGTACGAGCGGCAGAAGATGTCGTTGCAGGAGATCAAGGACGAGTTCAAACAGTCCGAAGGCGACCCGCATATCAAGGGCCGGATCCGGCAGTTGCGGCAGCAGCGCATGAAGAAGCGCATGATGGCCGCAGTGCCCAAGGCTTCCGTGATCATCACCAACCCGACCCACTATTCGGTGGCCCTGTCGTACGATCGTGGCATGTCGGCGCCGGTCTGCGTCGCCAAGGGTGTGGATAACATCGCGTTCAAGATCAGGGAGGTCGCCAAAGAGCACGATATTCCGATCGTCGAGAACGTGCCGCTGGCCCGCGCGCTCTATGCAACCGTCGACATCGACGAAGAAATCCCGGTCGAGCATTACCACGCGGTCGCGGAGATCATCGGCTACGTGATGGGCCTGAAGCGCGGGTTTAATGTCCAGCGGCGCAGTTGACGGACCAGAAATCGCCTTGAAATGCATGCAATTTGGGAAATAGCCGCCTGGTGGACTTGCGCTTGCAGGGCCGATTCAGGCACTCAGGAGGGGAGCGCCGGCCGAAGGTGGGCTTGCCCGTGTTCGGTCAATTGGGACCGGCGCATTACCTCGATGCCGACTGGCCGCATCTCTTGATATGACCGCCGAAACCAACAGCGCTTCCTCCCCCGAGCCCCTTGCGGCGCACGAACCGGCGCGGCGTGGCGGCAGCATCGTTCTGGTGCTGCTGGTGGCCGCCGGCATCGTCGCCGTCGCCGTCGTGCTGATGACGATCGGCCGGGCCCAGGCCCAGCCCTATATCCTCGGCGTGCTGGCGCTGCTGGCGATGGTCGGACTGTTCAATTTGTTCGCTTTCGCCGCCGGTATTATCCGCTTCACCGACCGAACCGCCGACGACCCCGTGATGGGCCGGATCGCCGATCAAGCCTATGACGGGCTGGCGGTCACCGACCCGAGGGGGCACGTGGTTTACTCCAATGCCGCTTATCTTGCGCTCACGGGGGCTGCGACCGCGCAGGACGTGCGCCCCGTGGAGCGTGTCTTCATCGGCAATCCGGACGTGTCGGAAGCGGTGTTCCGCCTGCTGAAGGCTGCGCGCGAGGGCAAACGGCAGCAGGAGGAGGTCCGTATCGCCGGCCAGCACGGCGCACATGGCCGCTGGCTGCGGATGCGGGTTCGTCCGCTCGGCCAGACCAAGCGCGAGGCGAAATATGCGGTGTGGTCGATCGCCGACATCACGCGCGACCGCGAACGCCAGGAAGACGTGTTCAAGGAATTGCAGCACGCGATCGAATATCTCGATCACGCGCCTTGCGGCTTCTTCTCGGTCAATCCCGCCAGCGAAATCGTCTACGTCAACGCAACGCTGGCGGGTTGGCTCGATCATGACCTTGCCGAAATCGGCTCGGGCGGTTTGAAGCTCACCGATATCGTATCCGGCGACGGCGCTGCGCTCTTGACCTCGATCGTGGCGGTGCCGGGCGAAGTCAAAACCGAGGTGTTCGATATCGATCTGCGGATGCGCAACGGCAAGACGATGCCGGTGCGGCTCTATCACAAGCTGGCGTTCGGCGCCGACGGCATGCCCGGCCCGTCGCGCACGCTGGTGATCAGCCGCGCGCGCGACGAGCATTCCGATCCGGAACGCGCCGCCGAAGTCCGTTTCATGCGCTTCTTCGACCATACGCCGATGGCGATCGCGACCGTGGACCGCGGCGGTGCGGTGGTGCGCGCCAATGCCCGCTTTGCCAAACTGGCGCAAAGCCTGAATGCCGACGGTGCGGCGAACAAATCGATTTTCCGCACCGTGAATGCCCGCGACCGCAATCTCCTGATTGCGGCGATCAACCAGGCCGCCGAAGGGCAGGGCGACATCGCCCCCGTCGAAGCCATGCTCGACGGCGCCAAGGAGCGCTGGGGACAGTTCTTCGTCGCCGCCGTCGAGGAGGACGAGCGCGATACCGAAGCCGCGATCGTCTATCTGCTCGAGACCACCGAGCGGCGCACGCTGGAGAACCAGATCAACCAGTCGCAGAAGATGGACATGGTCGGCCAGCTCGCCGGCGGCATCGCGCACGACTTCAACAACGTGCTCTCAGCCATCATGATGGCGAACGACTTCCTGCTGAATGCGCACAAGCCGACCGATCCGTCCTTCCAGGACATCATGCAGATCAAGCAGAACGCGACCCGCGCGGCGACGCTGGTGCGGCAGCTGCTCGCATTCTCGCGTCGCCAGACGTTGCGGCCGCAGGTGCTCGACCTCGGCGACGCCCTGTCCGATCTCACCATGCTGCTGCGGCGTCTGATCGGCGAGAAGGTCAGGCTCGACCTCGTGCACGGGCGCGATCTCTGGCCGGTGAAGGTCGACGTCTCGCAATTCGAGCAGGTGATCGTCAATCTCGCGGTTAACGCCCGCGACGCGATGCCCGACGGCGGCAAGCTGACGGTGAAGACCGTCAACGTCACCGCGGACGAGTCCGCGGAGCTATCCTACAAGGGCATGCCTGCGGCGGATTATGTGCGGATCGACATCTCCGATACCGGCACCGGAATTCCGCTCGATATCGTCGACAAGATTTTTGAGCCGTTCTTCTCCACCAAGGAAGTCGGCAAGGGTACCGGGCTCGGCCTCTCGACGGTGTACGGCATCGTCAAGCAGACCGGCGGTTTTGTTTACGTCGACTCCAGACCGGGTGAAGGGACTTCGTTCCGTATCTTCCTGCCGCGCCACCGTCCCGAACTGGAAGCGCAGCCCGAATCGCAGACCGTCAACGGCGTGCCTAAGGAAACCGCGGCCGAGCCGCCGAAGCCACGGGCCGATCTGACCGGGCAGGGCACGATCCTTCTGGTGGAAGACGAGGACGGTCTGCGCTCGCTGAACGCCCGCGGCTTGCGCTCGCGCGGCTACAGCGTGATCGAGGCCTCCAACGGCATCGAGGCCATGGAGGCGTTAGATGAAAAGGAAGGCGCCGTCGATCTTGTCGTTTCCGACGTGGTAATGCCGGAAATGGATGGCCCGACGCTGCTGCGCGAGATGCGCAAGCGTAACCCCAATCTGAAAATCATCTTCGTCTCCGGCTATGCAGAGGAAGCCTTCGACAAGAGCCTGCCGGAAAACGAGCAATTCGCCTTCCTGCCAAAGCCGTTCGCGCTCAGCGCACTGGTCGAGAAGGTCAAGGAAACCATGACGGCCCAATAGGCCGCGGTGGTTCCATTGGCCCTTGCCCGCGGCGCCAATCGCTGCTTTGTATGTTCATGACGTCTTTTTGGGCACCGGCGCCTGATCGTCTAGAAACTTGAACCACAAGCGCGAACGCCCCGTCCAAGCCCACAACATACCTAATCGTCACATCCCCGCGACCGAGGGCCGCAGCCGCGGTTCCCGATAGTGGCTTCACATTTAGGCAGCGCTGCCCATGTTAGGGGCGCTTCCCCATGCCGGGGACTGAGGAAACAAATATGAGTTTCACGCAACGCACGCGCGGAATTGTTCGGGCCATCGCCATCGTCCTGTCGCTGGCGGTTCCACTGGTCATGGCAATCTCGGCGGCTGACGCCCGGGTCGGCGGCGGCGGCAGCTCCGGTTCGCGGGGATCGCGAACCTTCTCAGCGCCCCCGAGCACGACCACGGCGCCAGGCTCGGCACAACCTATGAACCGTACTTTTACCCAGCCGGGCAGCCCCGGAATGGGCGCACCGGCAGCCGCCGGCGCAGCCAAAGGCGGGTTCTTCAACCGGCCCGGCATGGGCCTGCTCGGCGGTCTCGCCGCTGGCTTCCTCGGCGCGGGCCTGCTCGGCATGCTGTTCGGCGGCGGGATGTTCTCCGGCCTCGGCGGCCTGTCGTCGATCATCGGCCTGATGCTGCAGATCGGCCTGATCATCATCGTGGTGCGGCTGGCGATGTCGTGGTGGCAGCGCCGTCACACGCCGGCGTCCGCTTATGCCGGCGCTCCGGCGGCAGGTCCCGCCGCGCCGCAGACCGGCTTCGGCTCCGGAATGGGCTTTGGCCTGGGATCGGGCAGCGCACCGCTCGAGATCCTACCGGCCGACTATGAGGCGTTCGAGCGGCTGCTCGGCGAGATCCAGGCCGCATGGTCGAACGAGGACGTCGCCAAACTGCACACGCTCGCGACGCCCGAGATGGTGTCGTATTTCTCGAAGGACCTCGAGCAGAACAAGGCTAACAACGACGTCAACAAGGTTTCCAACGTGAAACTGCTGCAGGGCGACCTCGCGGAAGCCTGGCGCGAAGGCGAAACCGACTATGCGAGCGTCGCGATGCGCTTCTCGCTGGTCGACAAGACGCTGGAGCGCGCCACGGGCCGGCTGGTCTCGGGCAGCGAAACGCCGATCGAGGTAACCGAGGTATGGACCTTTGCGCGGCAACGCGGCGCCAATTGGGAACTCTCGGCGATCCAGCAGACCAACTGATCGCCTGCCAGACGAAGATTGAAAGGCGCTGCGGTTCATTCCGCGGCGCCTTTTGCTTTTGTGACTGGAATAATGGTTGTCGCGACGGGTTGATGAGGACGGGCAAAAAAACAGGGAGGACTTCGAATGATTAATCCTGTCAAAATCATGCCGCTTGCATGTGTCATGCTCGCCGCCATGTCGTGCATCGCGGCACAACCTGCACAGGCGCAATCGGCCGATACCAGCTTCTTCGTGACCAGCAACGGCGTCGGCAATGGCGGCAATCTCGGCGGTCTCGCCGGCGCGGACAATCAATGTCAGACATTGGCGCAAGCCGCCGGCGCGGGCGGAAAAACCTGGCGCGCTTATCTCTCGACCCAGGCCGCCGATGGCAAGCCTGCAGTGAATGCCCGCGATCGCATCGGCGCCGGACCGTGGAAAAATGCAAAGGGCGTCGTGATCGCCAAAGACGTCGCCGAGCTACATGGCGAGAACGGTCTTACCAAGCAGACGGCGCTTAGCGAGAAGGGCGAAGTCATCAACGGCCGTGGCGATAGCCCGAACCGCCATGACGTGCTGACGGGATCGCAGCCCGACGGTACCGCCTTTGCCGGCAGCGACGACCGCACCTGCAAGAACTGGACGAGCTCCACGCAGGGAGCGGCAATGGTCGGGCATGCCGACCGCGTCGGCCTCAACGATAGCGCCCCCATGAAATCCTGGAACTCCTCGCATCCCTCGGGCGGACCGGGTGGCGGCTGCTCGCAGGCCGATCTGAAGAGCACCGGCGGCGACGGCTTGATGTATTGCTTCGCGGCGAATTGACCTCAATCATTCCGGGGTCGATGCTGAGCCTGTCATCGGGCCGCGCTTTGCGCGGACCCGTTGGCATCGCCCCGGAATGACGGAAGCCAGCCATGAAGATCATCGACGCGCAGGTCCATCTCTGGTCGCAGACCATCACGCCGCCTTCGGGACTGCATCGCAAGGTCCAGAAATTCACGGCCGAAGAGTTGTTGCAGGAGATGGATGAGGCTGGCGTCGACGCTGCACTGATCCATCCACCGCGCGGCTGGGATCCCGATTCCAATGCGCTCGCGATCGAGGCGGTTCGAAAATACCCCGATCGTTTCGCCATCATGGGTAATTTCGCGCTTGAAAATCCTGATGACCGCAAGTTGATCCACGGCTGGCGCGATCAGCCCGGCATGATGGGACTGCGATGGCCGTTGCTGTCGGACGAGCACCAGAAATGGCTGCACGAGGGCAGGCTCGAATGGTTATGGCCGGCGGCTGAGAAGGAAGGCCTACCGCTTGCGATGATGGGCGGGATATTCCTGCCGAAATTCCGCGAGATCGCGGAACGTCATCCGCACCTGAAGATGATCGTCGATCATTGCGGCCTGAACCGGCACGGCCAGGATGCGCAAGCCTTCATCCACCTCGACGAACTGGTCGCCCTCGCCAAACTGCCGAATGTCGCGGTCAAGG
>Ga0157375_10005194_pt1 | contig 11298 bp, 8 predicted proteins | sample M35metaG_FD_115311 | JGI IMG/M metagenome (GOLD analysis project Ga0157375, IMG submission 115311) | Miscanthus rhizosphere microbial communities from Kellogg Biological Station, Michigan, USA - M3-5 metaG | ecosystem: Host-associated > Plants > Roots > Rhizosphere > Soil | place: USA: Michigan...
CGTGGATGTTCCACAACCTCAAGATGGGCCCACTCATCGGCAAGCGAACGTGGGGCGGACTCGTCGGAATCCTCGGCTTCCCGGTATTGATGGACGGCGGAACGATCACGGCGCCGAACTTCGCGATCTGGACGCCGGAAGAGGGCTGGGTCGTGGAGAATGTTGGCGTGCCGCCCGACATCGAGGTCGAGATGTCACCGGCGGCGGTTATCGCCGGTCATGATCCGCAGCTCGAGAAGGCGGTCGAGGTGTTGATGGCGGATCTCAAAAAGAATCCGCCGGTGACGCCGAAGCGGCCGAAGTACCCGACCAAGGCGGTGCCGTGGCCGTGAACCACCCGCATTAGCGGGGAAAGAGAGGTTCAGCGGCCTTTGGATTCTGAGCCGCGATGACTGCCTGAGCGACGCCAGTCAGGCCGGCGGCGCGCAAATCGGCGGTTTCGAGTGACCGCGCCCATTCGAGAGCGGAGGTCACGTCGCCGCGTCGCGCCATCTCTTTGGCGATTGCCGCGGCCGCGGGCGACATGTAGCCGTCGTCATAGGAATGCGTCACGTGCAATGTGCGAAACACAGTCAAAGCGTCCGTGAGTCGTCCGTCCTTCGCCGCTCTCGCCGCCCACTCCGACACCGTGGCCGAAATATTAGCTGGATCAGAGATGTCGTTGATCGTCTTCAACGCTCCGTCGATATCGCCGGCGTCGAACTGATACGACGCGATGTAGCGCGCGCCGCAATGGACCAGGCTATCGATCGCCCGCGCTTCCTTCATGAGCCCCGCGGCGCCGAAAGCCGACACCAAAGCGCAGTTCCGCGATCCCTTCTCGGGCGATCGCCGGAGGTCCGGCACTGTCATTCGCTTCGCGGCTGTCACGGGGATTCCAAGACGGCGCTGTGTCACCGCGACGCGCGACAGCGCGGTCAAGCGAGCGGTCCGGTCGCGAATTTTCGTCGCCTCGGTCGTCGCCTCGTCCAACGTACGCCGAGCGGCCGAGGTATCACCCACACGAGCCATGGCCGCGGCGAGTCCCTCGAGTCCCGCCGCGCGCTCGCCTAGAGGGCCTCGCAACACAAGCGCTCTCGCGTCCGACCAGTCTCGTTGCCCGACGGCAAGATCATAGCGAACCGACTGGAAGTCCGGCGCGGATTCCCGGTCCTTCACCGACCGGTCAAGCCGCGCCGCGTCGGCACGTTTTCCGATCCTGAAATACGCTTCGGCGAGCGCAGCGCGCTCCACATCCGCGAACGCGCCCGTCGCCTCGGCCGAATCCAACATCTTTTCCGCTTCGGTGAGCCGGCCGTGCTCTGTCAGCCAACCGGCGACCGCCAGCTCAACGTCGTGAATCGCTCGGCCTCGGAGCCCGTGCGCGACACGAAAGGCGTCTTCGATCTGTCCGGCGTCGGCGAGATCGGCGGCAATGTTGCTGACAGATCGCGCGGAATCGGGGTCGTGTTGTATGGTCGCGACCATCTGCAGCGCGCCGGAGAGGTCGCCGTTGCGAGCACGAATTCGTGCGAGATCGGTATACGCGAGCTTCAAATAGAGCGTATCGCTAGCGGTCGTTGCTATCGCTTCATCGTAGGCTCCCGCGCGTGCAAGCCATTCGCCGACGGCACGCGTCGCGGCCCAGCGGTCGACGCTGGTGGCAATTCGAGGCAACTGCGCACGCGCCTCGAGCAGAATGGCGGTCGGTTGCGGAATCTGCGCGACGGCCGCGTTGTTCGTCGCGACAAGGATGACAATCCGAAGCAGAATCGGGCGGGCCATTGTCGAAGTATTTGTGTGCTGCGACGACGGCGCGCAATACCGACGGTCGCGCCTACTCGACGCGCAGCGTGGCGGCAACAACGGGCTGAACCCGACGGTCCGCATTCGCCACGAGTGCCGCGGCGGCGAGATCGCCGGTCACGTTGAGCGCGGTCGCGAACGTGTCCGGCAACGCATCGACCGCGATCAGGATGCCGATTCCTTCCGCGGGCAGTCCGATCGCGAGGAAAAGTGGCGTGAGCATGATGAACGCGCCGCGCGGCACGCCCGGCGCGGCGAACGCCAGAAAGATCGCGGCAAACTCGACCGTCGCGAGCTCGCGCGCGTGCAGCGGAATGCCGTAGAACCACCCGACGAACAGCGCCCCGATCGTCCACGACACGGGCGCCGCCAACTTGAACGTCGACACGGCTAGCGGCAGCACGAAGCCGGTGATACGCGGTGGGAGCTCGAGTCCGCGTTCTCCGCTCTCGATCAGCGCGGGGAGCGACGCGATCGATGAGCTCGAGCTGAAGGCGATGAGTTGCGACGGGAGCGCCGCGCGCGCGAAGCGACCGATTGGAATACCGCCGAACAGCGCGACGGCCGGGTAGATGAGCAACATGACGGCGACCGATGCGAGCGAGTACGCCAGGATGTAGATCCCGATTGCCCCGGCAACCGACCCGCCGAGGTGCACGGCGATCGGCAGCACGAGCGCGAACACTCCGACCGGCGCTGCCAACACCACCCATCGCACAACGCGCAGCATCGCGTCGCCGAGCGCGCGCGCGCCCGTCACGAGCGGAACGCGAGTCGACTCCGGGCTGTGCGCGATCGCGATCGCGAGGACGAGCGTGAATACGATGAGCGGCACCATCGCACCATTCGCCGCCGCCGCGATCGGGTTCGACGGGATCAACGATGTGAGCCAGGCGCTGAACGTCTGCGTCTGCCCCGCCGACAATTGACTGGCCGCGTCGGCCGCGCCCGCCGGGAGCGTCGGTCTGGCGCCGGCGGTCGAGGGAAGGGGCAGCAGCGCGAAGAGCGTCGGAGCCAGCGGAACGACGATCGCCGCGACGGCCGCCAACAACAGCCCGAACACGAGGAGCGTGCGGCCCCCGACCCGGCCGATCGCCCCGACGTCGGTCGCCGATGCAACACCCGTGATGAGGAGTGAAATCACCAAGGGAATGACCGTCATCCGGATGGCGCTCACCCACATCGTCCCCAAAGGAGCCAACGCGTCGGCCGCGTCGATCAGCGGCTTGCTGCCCGACGCGGCGACGAGCGCGCCACCGCCAACCGCGGCGGCGAGCGCCACGAGAACACGCGTGCTCTCTTTCATTGTCCTGTGATCAAAAGTGTCACATCATCAGGTCGCCGCCGTTGATATCGAGCGACGTACCGGTGATGTACCCCGCCGCTTCCGACGCGGCGAAGCAAATGAGGTCGGCGACTTCGAGCGCGGTGCCGAGGCGTGGAATGGGATAGCCCGCCGCGAGTCGCTCGAGGAGGTCGGGTGTGGCATTCTCGTGCGTCAACTCCGTATCGATCATGCCGGGGCAAATGGCGTTCACGGTGATCCCGAACTTTCCCAGCTCTTTCGCCGCGGCGCGAGTCAGGCCGAGCAAACCGGCCTTCGACGCCGTGTAGTGCGCGCCGCCCAGCGTGCTGACCATCCGTCCCGCTGAGGAGGAAATGTTGATGATGCGGCCGTAGTGTTGCGCCTGCATCGTCGGCAGTACGGCTTTGGTGAGTAGAAACGGCGCGGTCATGTTCACTTCCAGCGCCTCGCGAAACTCCTGCGCCGACAGATTCGGGAAGCGAGTCGAGCGAGCGAACGCGGCGTTGTTGACGAGAATGTCGATCCGACCGAAGCGCTCGAGTGTACGGCGGACGATCTCCTCGGGCGCACCCTCGGCAGTGATGTCGCCGGGAACGGACAGCGCGCGTTCGCCGAGCGACTCGGCTAGCGAGTCGGCGCGCGCGGCGTCGCGAACGTTGACGACGACGCCGGCGCCGCGTTCATACAACCGTTCGGCGGCGGCGCGGCCGAGGCCACGCGCCGCCCCGGTGACGATAGCCACGCGACCGCGAAAATCCCACGGCGTGTCAGAGGGTCGTTCGGCGGGCGCGTCGCTCGAGGGAATGATGAAAACCGCGGTTGGAGACGCGCGAATATGGTGACCGAGCCGGACCGCGGCAAATGCCCCGCGCGAACAGACTAGGATGATTGCGGCCGATCAGGCGTGTGCGTCGTGCTCGGTGGGGCAGGGGGCGTTCGCGTAGCCCGAGCGGAAGGGCGTCACCGCCCCCGAAGCCGGGTCGTATTTGTGCCGCCACACACACGCCGTGTCGTTGGCAAGCAAGTGAATCGAGATCGACGCCGACTCGGAGATCGTTTTGACGTAGTGGATGTCGTCGGTCGGCGGAATCAGCGCGTACAAATCGCCCGGTCGCAGCTCCTGGCGCTTCGCGACCTCGAGCTGCGCCTGCGCGGGATCGCTTCCGTCATCGAGGCGGCGATAGACCGTTTCGTCCTGCTCGCCGCGATAGATGCCGACCAGGCCCCACGCCAAATGGTCGTGCACGGGGGTCGAAGCGCCAGGCGGCACGACGAGCGAGAACAGACAGAGCGATCCGTCTTCGGCGCGGTAGAGCGCGTACTGACCGATGCCGTCTCCCATGCGGCTTTTTTCGTCCGGCTGCGCCAATTGGTCGGGAAGCCAGCCGTCGCTGGACAGCAGCTTGGCGAACGCCGGCTTGAGCGCATTGACACGACTTGACGGGTCGGCGTCGCTGCCCATCATGCGTTCGGTCTCTCCGATCAGCGCGCGAATCTCCGGCGTGTCGACGAGAAACCCGAACGGTCCGTGATCGTGATCATGCGAATGGTCCGTTCCACACATCGTCCCTCCTTGCGCGGTGCGGCGCGATGTCGCGCCGCCGGAAAGTCTGACCCGTTCCTACGCCGGCGCGGCGGCGCTCACGTCGCGACCGCAGAATCGGCAGACCTTCGCCTTGACGAGAATTCGCTCGGCGCAGAACGGGCATTCTCGTTCCTGTCGGTCGACCGGCGCGTCGGCTCCCGGCGGCAGCACCACAGCGCCCCCCCCGCGCGCCTGGTCGGCAGCGCTGATCGCGGATTGCACCTGACGACGAAACTCGAGCGGATCGGCGATGCGGTCGAATTCTTCCTTGGTCCCGCCGGTTCCTGTCACGGTGATCGTGCCAAAGCCGAGCATGCGCCCACTGACCGTTTGATCGACGCCCACGCCCTCGACGTTCGTGAGCATCGTCTCGAGGGTGCGTCGCCGAATCCAACCGACTTTGATGATCACCCGCTTATCGGTCACGGCGAATTCCGACGACGAAGATCGTATCCATGCCGAGACGAACGACACCAGGCTGATGACGGCCAGCACGAGCGCTGCCCACCACAGGGGCGGTTGGTAGACCGCGAAGGCCGCCACGACGAGTGTGAGTGTACCGAATATGAAAAATGCAGAGTACAGGCTGCGATGGAGCCGAGCGCGATAGAGAACGGTCTCATTCGGCAGCAGTTCTGAATCGACGTATGACATGATGCTGCCTCGCTCAGCTGAGCGGCTCGGACACCGACTTGAACTGGCCGTCCTTCATCAGAGTGATCTCCGCCACGGGCTTCCCGCCCTCGAGCATTGGCGTGACCTCGACCGCCGTGTACCCTGCATTCGCGGCGAGCGCTTTCGCGAGGGCGGCCGCGAGCGTCACTTTGGCTTTGGCGAACGCGCGACTTTGCGCCTTGGCGTCCTTGAGATCTTCGCCGCCGGTGATCTTGTCGATCTTCGCTACCTTGCCGGTCATGTGATCCACGAAGATCTCTGAGAAGCCGCCGTCCTTCTCGATGAACACCGACAGCTGCAGCTTGCCGTCTTCATACTCGTATTGCGCCGAGATCGGCTTACCGGAAGCAGTGGCTGTCGCGATTCCGTCGGCGAGCGCCACGTGCTTGGCGCCGCGCATCTGCGCGGCCAGCGTGGCTTGTGCCTTCGTGGCTTGCGCGTGGGCGCGGCCGGACACGAGCAGGAGGCCGGCGACGGAAATCCGAATCAGCCCTGACATCGTACGCATCGTTCATCTCCGAAAATGGTAACTGCTCGCGGCGGCCCCCCCCCCCAGCGCGGTCTCGCGAGCAACAGAGAAGAACTATTTGAAGTGGAAGCGGTTGGCTAGAGGAACCGCTGACCAACACACGGAAACTCAGCTTGTATGCTCGCGGATGAACACTCCTATTCGCTCGATCGCTTGCTGACCCTCCGGGAGCGCAGACGCGAAGACGGGCCAGTCATGGATCATATCGTCCCAGACTTCCAGCGTTGCGTCGACGCCGGCCGCGTTCGCACGATCCGCAAGGCGGGTCGAGTCATCGAGCAGCGTCTCTGAAGAGCCCACCAAGAGAAGAAGCGGCGGTAGCCCCTGTAAATCGGAATAGAGGGGCGAGGCAAGCGGTGTACGCCGATCACGTGCTCCGAGATACAAACCAGCCATGAGCTCCAACACCTCCCGCTGCAGAAACGGGTCTACTCCCGCTTTCGTGGTGAGCGATTCGGCCGTCTGCGTGAGGTCGGTCCACGCGGAGATGCAAACCCCCGCCGCCGGCAGCGGCTCACCCAGATACCGCAGGGCCACCAAGGTTGCCACCGTCAGGCCACCACCGGACGAGTCCCCGACGATCACGATCTTGTTCGGAGAGACTCCACTAGAGAGGAGCCAGCGATAGGCCGCGACCGCATCCTCCAACGCAGCGGGAAACGGGTTTTCCGGGGCCAGGCGGTAGTCGAGGCCGAGCGCCCGTACACCCGCCGCCCTCGAGAGACGTGAGATCACCTCGCGGTGAGTTCCCATCGAGCCCATGATGTACCCGCCGCCACGCAGAAACAGCAACACCCGGTCATCCGCCACTCCGGGTGCCGCAATCCATTCTGCCGCGACCTGACCTATCGCGACCCGTTCGGTCTTGATGTCCGCGGCGAGCGGGAAGGCGGATGCAAGCTCCTCGTAGGCGACACGCAAGCCGTCGATGGTTCCGCGACTTTGCGCGTTTGCCACCCACGTTCTGATAGTTCCGATAACCTCATCCAACTGCGGACTGGCGGCCATTGGCTCTCTCCTCAACCTGACGATGAAGTTCCAGTGACGGTGACCTTAGCGCTCGGCGGCGACGTTGCGACCGATTTGGCGGGCTTCGATTCCGATCTGTCGCAGCAGTCCCGCGCGGCCCGGATCGTAGCCGCAGAAGTAAAGGCCCGGCGCTGCCGCGCTCCCGCGCGCACGCGGCGAGCCCTGGTCGTCGAGCGCGGATGCGTGATCGGGCAGGAGGCGACCAAGCCCCGCGCTGAACCCCGTCGCCAGGACGACTGCGTCGAAGGTCTGGCGGGCGCCATCGGCAAATCGGACCTCGGCGCCATCGAATGACTGGACGCCCTTTCGAACTGTGATCTCGCCGGCACGAATTCGGGCGAGCGTGCCCACGTCAATCACCGGGATCTCACGCGATTCGGCGATCTGGGTGAATGGGCCGTCCTCACGCTGGTCGAGTCCCAAGGTCTTCAGGTTTCCGAGCGCCAACCGCAGCGTCGGCGCGTTGATCGCGTCGGCGAGGCGCGTCGGGGCCGCGCGCCAGAGCAACGCGAACACGATGATCGGAACGCCAAGGAGGTCGCGCGGAATCACGTTCACCTTTCCGCGAACGGCGATCGTTGTGCGCGCGCCACGTTCGGCGAGGTCGAGCGCGATCTCCGCGCCGGAATTCCCGAAGCCGACCACGAGCACGCGCTTCCCGCGAAACTGCTCGCCGTTGACGTAGTCGCGGCTGTGGAGCACAGGTCCCGGAAACGAGTCGATGCCTGGCCAGTGAGGAACGTTGGGTTCGCGCTGCCAACCCGAGGCGATCACGAGGTGGCGGCCGCGAAAAACGCCGGTGCTCGTCGTGACTTCCCAGACGCCGTCCGGTCGACGGACGCATCGCTCGACCTCACAGCCGAATTCGGGCCGCAGATCGAACTCGCGAGCGTAATCCTCGAGGTACTCCCAAACCTGCTGGCGCGACGGGTAGGTCGGATAATCGCGCGGGAAAGGGCGATACGGGAGCGCGGAGTAGCGCTTGGGGGTGTGCAGGTGCAACCGCTCGTAGTGGTTGTGCCAGGATGCGCCCACGCGTTGGGCGCGCTCGAGCAGCACGAACGGCACGTTCGCGCGCCGCAGGGTCGCACCCACCGCGAGCCCCGCGGGCCCCGCTCCGACGATGATGGTGTCGGTCTCAGTCACTCTCCGATCCTCCGAACATGGGTTCACACTTCTCTCGTGTCGCGAGAGAGTCAAGTAGCGTTGTCGATCCCTGGCTCACCTGCCGATCGTCGGGTACATTCGCTCGCGTCGCCGAAACGTTTTGTGTCGGCGAAGTGCGAAGCAGCCGGAGATGCCACCGATGGAGAAGGCGCTGCACGTCGTTCGCGAGTCGGAAACCCAACATGATCTCGAGGCGCTCGCTGTTCATCGCGCGCGCTTCGGGCTCCGCACACTCGGCGGGCTGACCCTCCTCGGCCCCGACGGGCGCGAGGTCGAGTCCCTTGCGTCGCGGCCCCGCAAGCTCGTCGTCCTGGCCTGGCTCGCGATGCGCCGCCACCCGGCGACGCGCGACCAGGTGATCGGTACGTTCTGGGGCGGTCGTGACGAAGCGCGTGCCCGCAACTCGCTTGCCGATGCGCTCTCGCACTTCCGTCGCGTCCTCGGTCCGGGCGCGATCCCGAGTTTCACCGAGCGAGTGGCGCTCACCGACGATGTACCCCTCGTCGTGGACGCCGTCGCGCTCACGGCGGCGGCGAATGCCGGAGAGCACGCCCGCGTTGTCGATCTGTACGCCGGTGAATTTCTCGACGGCGTTCACATCGACGATTCTGTCGAATTCGACCGTTGGCGCGAAGCCGAGAAGGCACGGCTCGCTGCGCTGTTCGCGCGAAGCGCCGCCGCGCGCTGCGCGCAACTGGCGCGAGCCGGCCAGTCGGAGTCGTGTGCCGCGCTCGCGCGTCGCTGGCTGGAGGTCGAGCCGGCGAGCGCCGACGCAGCACTTCGTCTGCTCGACGCGCTCGCCGCGCCGGACACTCACGCGGCGCGCGTTGCCGCGCTCGTCGCGTTCGAGGACATTCGCGAACGGCTCCGGCGGGACTTTGGCGTAGCGCCCGCACCCGCTGTACTGGATCGCGCGCGTCGCCTCACCGCCGCGGTCGGCGTGCGCGAGCCGTCGCCGCCAGTCGTCGACAAAGCGGCGGCCACCGCGCCCATCGTGGGCCGCGCGCAAGAACAGCAAGCGCTGTCTGATGCGTTCGCATCCGCCGCCGCCGGCGAAGGCAGCGTTGTGTGCATCAGCGGCGAGCCGGGGATCGGCAAGACGACGCTCGTCGAGGCGTGGCTCGGCAGCGGAACCGGTATGTGGGTCGCGCGTGGGCGTTGCTCCGAGCGACTCGCCGGGGCCGAGGCCTATCTCCCGCTGCTCGACGCGCTCGACCATCTCCTCGCCGGCCCCGATGGCGCCGCGGCGGCGGCCGCGCTGCGGCACGTTGCGCCGCTCTGGCACGCGCAGCTCGCACCGACCGAGCCAGCCCAGTCCTCGGCGCCGAGTCAGGAGCGACTGAAGCGGCAACTCGCGGCGTTCTTCCAGGAGTTGTGTCGCACACGACCGGTGGTCCTCTTCCTCGACGACGTGCACTGGAGCGACTCCTCCAGCGTCGACTTCCTGGCGTACATGACGACGCGACTCCGCGAGCTTCGCATGCTCGTCGTGGTCACGTATCGCGAAGAAGACCTCCGCGCTGCGCGACACCCGTTCCTGCCGCTCTCGCTCGGTCTGGAAGCGCGCGGCATCGCGCGCGAAGTCCCGCTGCCCTTCTTCACCAGCGACGAGGTCGCGCGATACGCCGAACGAGAGCTGCCGGCAGATGTGGTGACACCAAAGCTCGCCGACGCACTGCACGCGTTGACCGAAGGTAATCCACTCTTCGTGGCCGAGCTCGTCCGCGAGCTCCGCGCGCGCGCGGGGTGCGATGCGGCTTCGGTCGAGGATTTCGCGAATGCAGCGAGCTCGCTGGCCGGCGAGCTGCCGCGCTCCGTGCGCAGCATGGTTCGGCGGAAAGTCGAGCGATTGCACGATGACGACCGCCGTCTGCTCGCCTTCGCCAGCGTACAGGGCGTCGAGTTCGACGCACCCACCGTCGCCGCGGCTGCGGGGCTCGACCTGGTGAGTGTGGAGGAGCGGCTCGACGCGTTGGCGCACGACGACGGGTTGGTTCGCCGCGCAGGCGAACGCGTTTTCGCCGACGGCGTTGGCGCTTCGCGCTATCGATTCGTGCACGCGCTCTATCAAAACGCACTGCATGCCTCGCTCGGTCCGGCGCGCCGGCGAGCGGCCAGCGCTGCCGTGGCCGACGCTCTCGTCAAGCAAAACGGAGAGTGCACCACCGGCATCGATGCCCAGCTCGCCGTCCTGTACGAAGCCGCCGGCGATTCTGCGCGCGCCGTGCAGCACTTCACACGCGCGGCGGACGACGCGGTTCGCCTCTTCGCGCATCGCGAAGCGGTTCTGCTGTGCCGTCGCGCACTCGCGCTGTTGCCGTCGCTGCCCGACACGCCGGACCGCACGCTCACGGAGATGCGGCTCCAGTCGTCGGTGGGCTTCTCGACGATGATCGTCGACGGATACGCCGCGCCCGAGGCCCAAGCGGCACACGCCGCCGCGGCTGCGCTCGCAGCCCGTTTCGAAGACGTCGAGGCGGTGTTCCCGCTGATCGCCGGCTTGTTCGGCTTCTATGTGTTCAGCGGCAACATTCCCGAGTCGGCGCGTCTCGCCGCGCGGATGGGGGAAGTCGCCGACGCCAACACGAGCTCGCCGCTGGCCGTGATGAGCGATCTGGCAGGTGGTCTCGTCCAGCATGCTTCCGGCGATCAGGCCGGTGCTCAGGCGACGTTCGAGCGCGCTATCGCGCGCTACGATTTGGCGCACCACGCGGTGCACGTGGCACTGTTTCGTCTCGACGCGGGAATTTTCAGTCTCGCGCAGTCGTCGCGCACGCTCTGGTTCCTTGGCCACCCGGATCAGGCACTCGCGCGCGCGCAGCAGGCGCTGGAGATGGCGCGCACACTTGGCGACCCCGGGTCGGTGGCGTTCGCGATGGTCCTGCTGTCGATCGTCCGACAGTTTCGGCGCGAGCCGGCGGAGGCGCTTGCCAGCGCCGAGGAGACGGTCGCTTTCTGCGACGCGCACGAGATCGGCCAGGAGCGCGCCTGGGTCCTGCCGGTACGTGGCTGGGCGGTCGCCGCGCTCGGTCGGACGGACGAAGGGATCGCGTCGTTGAGAGAGTCCATCTCGACATATATCGCGTCGGGCTCTCAGCACACGTTGCCGTACTATCAACTGTTGCTCGCCGAGTCGCTCCTGGCCGCCGGTTCGACAGGCGACGCGCTGGCGCAATGTGAGACTGCGCTCGCCACTGCGGCGCGGATTGGCGAGATCGCGTA
>Ga0157375_10005195_pt1 | contig 11298 bp, 9 predicted proteins | sample M35metaG_FD_115311 | JGI IMG/M metagenome (GOLD analysis project Ga0157375, IMG submission 115311) | Miscanthus rhizosphere microbial communities from Kellogg Biological Station, Michigan, USA - M3-5 metaG | ecosystem: Host-associated > Plants > Roots > Rhizosphere > Soil | place: USA: Michigan...
GCTTCGCGGCGCCGGTTACTGTTGGAGCGGGCAAAGACGGGGCGGCGTGGCGGGGGCACCGGTCGGAAGGTCAACCAAGTGCGATAACCAGCCGCGACGATCTTGCAGCCGATCGAAAGCGTGCGGCGCCAAGTCACCCCGGAGACCTTCTGCCGCCCCGCGAGCCGGCTTCGTTCGTGCACCGGGATTTCGCAGATCGCAGCCTTCAGTTTCGCGGCGCTTACCTGCGCTTCGATTGTCCAGCCGAAAGTCATTTCCTGCGGCGCGATTTTCTCAAAGAGCGGACGACTGATCAGGCGCAGCGGCCCGAGATCGCTAAAGCACCTGCCGCCGAGGAGCCCGGCCCAAAGCCCGAGCATGGCGTTGGCGAGCACGTGTGGCACCGTCATGGTTCGCCAATTACGCAGACGTTTCGTGCGACTGCCGAGAACGAAATCGTAGCCCTGTTCACAGGCGGCGGTCAGAGCACGTAAGTCCCTCGGATCGCTTGCCCCGTCGCCCGCGCAAAAAATGTAGGCGCGGATCGAGGGGAAGAGATTTTTCGTCAGGTCGATCGCGGCCTGGCAGCCGTGGCCATAGCCGCGTTGCTCCGTTTCGACGACCAGCACGGGGCGTTGCCGGGAGATTTCCGCGGTTGCATCCGAGGAACCATTGACCCCGACAACGATGACAAATTTCTCGGGATCAAGAGCGCGCAGAAGTTCGTCGAGGACAGGGCCGATGCAGGCGGCTTCGTCGCAGGCGGGAATGATGATGGCGAATTCAGGCAGGCGCATCTTGTGGGCTAAGAGTAGCGCAAGCCGGCGCTATTCCAATGTGGCGGAGGAACTTTCTGGCGCGCGGCTGAGAACAAGTTGACCTTCCGCAACTGGTTTTCCAGCCACGCTTGCCGTGACTTGGAACTGCCACAGATCGCCCGTCTGGGCCAGCTTCTCGGCCTGCAACAGGATCTCGCTCTGCGGACGCACGGCGGCAAAGAATTTCATCCCGCGGATGGCGGAGAGCAGGAAGAGCGGTCGCGCCTCCTCTGGAAATCCCGACGCGGCCGCGATCCCGGCAGTTTGCGCGAGGGCCTCGGTCAAAATAACCCCGGGAACGAGGGGATTGCCGGGGAAATGACCGGCAAGGATCGGGTCGTCGTTAGGGAAAACAGTTGAGCATTCAGCGCTTTGTCCGGGCGCGCAGCAGAGCAATCGCCTAACGAAGACAAAAGGCGGCCGGTGGGGAAGGGAAGAGAGTTGAGAGTCGAGAGTTGAGAGTCGAGAGCCCATCCGAGCGAAAACAAACGTGCCGCGGGTGTCGTTGACTCTCAACTACCCCATCACCCATTTACGAAATAGGAAAACTTCCAGCTTCCGTTCACCCGCTGAATGCCGGCGCGATAGCCGACATAATCCGCGGCGGGATCGGCGAACTGCGGCGGCGCCACCATGTAGGACTCCTTCTTCACGAAGTGCTCCGAAAGAATGCCGTCGAGCTCGATCCAGAGACCGTTCTCGTCCCAGTACTGGAAAACGCCCTCTCCGGTGCGGTCCTCCGCCGGCGTCGCCCCGAGCACATAAGCGAAATTCGGCGTCATCATCGAGGCCAGCGTGTTGACGTCATGGGCCTTGACCGCTTTGCGCAGGCGTCCGATGAACGACTGGAAGTCAACGTCTGCACTTTCCTCGCCTTCCGGCGGCGGCTCCTTTTTGGTGACGCCAGGTTTCTTGGCTTCCTTCTTGGGATTGGTCGGGCAGGCGGTCAAGGCCAGCGCTGCCGCGAGTAGGAAGCAGCTAAAAATTCGGGTTTTCATGACGAAGAAGCGGCTGCCAAGGTCTGCCACAATCGGAGGCACGGCACAAGGGCGGCTTCAATGGGCGCAACGCTGCCGAGGCCGGCCCGGCCACAGGCGTTTGCGGATGGGATGTTTGAGGAAGACGAAATAAAAGACGCTGAGCAGATCGCGCCAGCTCGACGGCGGACTCGTTAGGCGGTGCGGCCCATCGCGCAGGGCGCGGATGAGCGTCGCGGGTGTCAGCTCCCGCGGCCGGGGGATACTGGTGTAATGCGCGCCGAAGGCTCGCAGCCGATGCGCATCCGAGGTCGCGAGGAGCGGCCGGCGGTGGGCGGCGGCGACTTTGCGCCCGCGGCGATTGAGGTCGAACCAGCCCTTGTGGAAATGGCAGATCTCGATCGCATCGAAGCAATCGATCTCGCGGAGGAGCCGATTGCCGATGGAAGCGCCGAAGAAAAAGAACGGGTGCGGCGCAAAACAGAAGAGCGAATCGCCGCGGCGCGCGCGCAGTCGGCGCAAATCGGCAAAAGTGCGCAGGTTTTCTACTTCGTTAGGCTGGACATTCAGGAGGACGACATCGGCGCCTTCCAGCCGCATCTCCGCTGCCTGGAGAAGCAGAATGCCCATGGCGGCGGCATCAGCGAATACCTCCGGGCGATCGAAAACTTTCTCGTGCAGAGTGATGGCGAGCGCTCCGAAACCGAGATCGCGCGCCCGCTCGAGCAACTGATGCGAGGTGTAATCGAGATGATCCTTGGGATCGTCGAGGGTGTGGATATGGAGATCGACCTTGATCCAATCGTGCTCCTGCTCGTGATCGCAATCGATTCTCCCTTCCTCCATCGGTCGAGCTTAAATGCAGGTTTCAGGCCTCGCCTGTGACTTCTTCGAGCACAAGTCGAACACCAGGACGAGCAGGAGCAGGAGCGGAAGACCAGGCGGCGAAAGAGGACTTGCGGCGATGCGCAGGCTGCGAGAAAATCAGGCTGCTTTCCGCTCGGGTGGTGAAATGGCAGACACGTACGTTTGAGGGGCGTATGCCGCAAGGCATGGGGGTTCAAGTCCCCCCCCGAGCACTCCTTCTTCCTCGCATGGTCCTCCTCGTATCCCGCGCGGTTGGCGCGTTGTAACGGAAACGACTCCGCATGAGTCCAGCCGCAAATTGACTTCCGATACTAATAAGATTGTCTTTTAGACGCGTCTTAGATAAAAGGGAGGAGGGCAAATGAAATGAAAATTACACCCCAGGGCGAGCCAACTTGGCCACCGGTCCGTCACACTTTTCCGCGCAGCGTCCGCGGCTTTTTCGCGCTTCTCTTTCTGCTCGCACCCCTCGAGGCGCCCGCGGACTCGACGTCGATTATTTACCTCACCGATTTCAAGGCCAACATCGTCCAGAAGTTCAGCACCACGGGCGTCAGGCTCGGTACGGCCTACAGCACGGTTTCCCCGACCGGGCTGGCTTTTGATAGCGCCGGGAATCTTTTCGTTGCGAGCGACGACGCACTTGGTAATTCCATCCGCAAAGTCGCGCCGGACGGCACTGCCACGGTCTTTGCCACCGATGGCTTGAACGCTCCGCACGGGCTCGCGATTGACCCGTTCGATAACGTCTTTGTCGCCAACGCGCAGGGCGACACGATCATGAAGTACACGCCCGACGGTGCCTTCACCGTCTTTGCCGACGCGAGTATGGGTCTGTCGCATCCGACCGATCTGCTTTTCGACGCGACCGGCACTCTTTTTGTCACCAACGCGTTTGGCGGACCGGCGCGGACTGGTTCAGTGCAGAAGTTCGCGCCCGACGGCAGTGCGACGGTCTTCGCCGACAGCGGGTTTAATGCGGCCTATGGGCTCGCGATCGACGCAGCCGGCAATGTCTATGTCTCCAATTTCAGCGGCAACACGGTGCAAAAGTTTGCTGCCAATGGAAGCCCTCTGGGAATCTTTGCCAGCACACCGTTAAACGGTCCGCATGGGATGTGCTTCGATGGCGACGGCAACCTTTTGGTGGCGAACAACCTCTATAGCCGGATCGAGAAGTTCTCGCCGACCGGGACATATCTGGGAGTCTTCGCCCCCACGGGAGCGGGCCCGCATTTCTTTGCCATCAATCCGCCGCTTCCGACGCCCACGCCAACACCCAGCCCCACTCCAAGCGCTACCCCGACGCCTTCACCAACTGCAACGCCCACTCCTACACCATCGCCTCCGGCAATCGTTACTCAACCGCAGAACCAGGCTGTCTCGTTAGGCCAAACCGCCACCTTTAGCGTCACCGCCACGGGTACCGAGCCCCTCGCCTACCAGTGGCAAAAGAATGGCGCCGCCATCCCGGACGCGATCCAAGCCAGCTACACCACGCCGCCGGCCACCGCGGGGGATAGCGGCAGCGTCTTCCAGGTAACCGTGAGCAATGCGGCGGGAAGCGTCATCAGCAACCAAGCCATCCTTACTGTCAATCTTCCGCCGACCATCACGGTGCAGCCCCAAAGCAGGAACGTCGCGGTCGGCAAATCCGTCCGGTTCAGCGTCACGGCGACCGGTTCCGGTCCCCTCACTTACCAGTGGTACAAGAACGGGACCGCAATCGCCAACGCCACGGAGGACTTTTACAGAACTCCGCCCGTCGTCCTGGCCGATAACGGCTCGACGTTCTACGTGGTTGTGACCAACCCTTACGGCAGCACAGCGAGCGTCACCGTCACGCTCAACGTCCATTAACTGGCGCCGCTGGAGCGGCGTCTAATCTCTCCTGCTTCAGATTCGAGCACGACGACAAGGCTCAGGCGGGAGAAACGATCTCGCGCTTTGGCGCAGGCACAAACAGCCTAACAAAGGCGAGAAACCAGATCAAGGTGAAGGGAAGAACGATCGGCAGCCAGAGATGATTTTTGGAGAGCAGGTCGAGCGCAAGCAGGCTGTAGCCAGCGGTCACAACGACCGCCAAGAGGACGAAACTCGGCTTTGAGATTCGCCAAAGAAAACAGCTCAAGAGGGCCGCGCCGAGGATGATGAGCCAGGCCACGACCGAGTGCGCCCGGCGCACGTAGACGTTGTTTTGGATGGTTGCGATCGCGGTCGAAAAAATATTCGGCGGCTGCAGCGGATCGTCCGCAATGCGCAGCAGGACGATCTGGTCCTTGAGGTTGTCCACATTGATCGAGGCCGGCCGCTGACCTTCGTGTTCCTGGGCGGCGAGGAGCAGTTCATTCAAAGTGAGGCGACGCACGCTCTGCTGCGCGACGGGGTTGATCGTGGCGGTGCCATCGCGGTGGATGGGAATGATCCATCCGTTAGGCAAGATGATCTTCGCGCCGAGCTCGATTTTGACATCGGCCGGGTTGGCATGCAGCCAGAGCATGATCGCCTGGAGGGGGAAGGAAGGCACAATTTCGCCGCGGTATTCGAAAAGCATCGGCACCCGCACCCTGTCGGTTCGTTCGTTAGGCAGATTGGTGAAGCCGGGAGTCGAGATGAGGCGGATGTCGTCGTCCGGCTGCCGGGCAATGCCGGTGAATTGGGCGAGATTCCCGCGGCTGCCGGTGACCTTGGGAAAGGAGAGCACATCTTCGACCGCAACGTCGCGCGGACCTTTTCCCCCCAACTCGATCCCGACCATTAGCTTGGGCACGCGCATCGCCTGGTCGATGAAGACCTGTTCCTGGGCTTTGTCGCGATCGCGCCAGATCACGACCGGCTCGATGCCGACAACGGTTGGCTGGAATTCCAAAACAGCCTGGAGGAAAAGCGCATACTCGAGCGGCGAGAGCGAGCGCCGCGCGGCCTCACCTTTAGGCAACGGCTTCAAGACCTCTTCTGGAGTCATTTTGCGAAAATCTTCGCGTCCGATCTCGACCAGCGTGACTTGGGCCGGAGGCACGACTGGCTCCGAATGCTCCATGAACCAACTGAAGAATATGTCCTCCACCTTCTGCAGGCGCGGTTCGCGCAGAACGAGCACGCCGAGGAGAACGACGACGAGGACGAGCCAGGGCGAAGGACGACGCATTGGCGCAGAAGCTAGGGAGCGCACCGCGCAAAAACAAACTGAAAAAGACCGCAGTCGTCTGTCCGCGAGCTCGTCTCATCGTTGCGAGGAAGCGTTCGTGCTCGACAACCGGACGCGTCTTGCGAAAGTTTCAGTCATGAGCTGGATAAATGAAGTGGCCAACGTTTTGCAGAATTATTCGCAGCCGGGGCAACCGGCCGTCGCGGGAGATGTCGATTCGCATTTTCATCAGGTGGCGCAAACCGCCCCGCCGTCGGATCTGGCGAGCGGAATCGCGGCGATGTTCCACTCCGATCAGACTCCGCCTTTTGCGCAAATGGTGGGCCAACTCTTCAGCAACTCGAACGGCGCGCAGCGGGCCAGTTTGCTCAACACCTTGCTTTCCAGCGGCGCGGCGGCGGGAATTCTTTCGCAGCTCGGCCAGACGGCGGGTGTGTCTCTGCCCGCGGGGTTGGGGAGCACAGCGGCCATTACTCCCGAAGCGGCGGCTCAGATCACGCCCGAGATGGCGCAGCAGGCGGCCGCGCAAGCGCAGCAGAATGATCCATCCATCATCGATCGGGTGAGCGAAATTTATGCGCAGCATCCGACGCTGGTGAAAACGTTAGGCGCAGCCGCCATGACTATCGCGTTATCGCATCTCGCCAATCGGCAACGCTAGTCGTAGCCGGGATCGCTGATCCTGCTTTTGTAGCTTAGCTTTTGTGGCGTCGGACGACAGTTTTACAAAGCTGGCTGGCAGAAAGGTCGGTTATGCGCAGAAAGAGGCAACGGCGAAACGCGCGCAGGAATTGGTCGTTTTCTGACGATCTGGAACATAAGACTAAGGTCCCACTACCTTGGTCCCGCGCTTTCACCTAACTTCCGAGAATCGCGGGGGCGGGTGTCCGATGCACTGCGCGTATCTCTGCTTAGATCATCCATAAAGGAAATCCTATGAAAACAAATCGCTGTGCGCTGATCGCTTCACTCATCCTGGCGGGGACCGCCTCTGCCTTTTCTGAGACAACTTTCGCGCCGACCGGTGTGATCGACATGATTCCGACGTCGATGTCGGACGACGCCTCGATTGTTGTCGGGACGGGCTTCTTCGGCGCCCCCAATCTTTACTATACCGAGGCTTCCGGCGCGTCGGTCATCGGTGATGGCTGCAGCAGCGGTCTGCCCGCAATCTCGGGCGACGGGACAACCGTTGTGGGATGCAATGTTAACTCGGATGGCAAAGACAACGCGGCAAAATGGCTTGGCGGCACGAGTTGGCTGGATCTCGGTACGGTCGAGGGTGGTGTTTCCTGCGACACCTCTCTGAGCGGATCCTACGGAATAGATCACGACGGCGCGCTCGCTGTTGGTCTGGTTTATTTACCGAAGATATGCAAAGCCGGTGCGGGCACATGGGACCTGATCAATGGCGGCCCCGCAACCGCTCTTCCGGCCGAGTTTGGCGACACCACCTACTCCCGCGCCAACGCCGTCAACGATGATGGAAGTGTTATCGTCGGCTGGCAGGATCAGCTTAACGGCGAACGGACCGCCGCGAAGTGGGTCGACGGCGTTGAAGAGCTCATCCTCACCCCAGATGGAGGATTCAACGGCGAGGCGCAGGGCGTCAGCGCAGACGGCCAGACAATCGTAGGTGGAGGCTACAACTTCGGTCGCGGGGCTTGGATCTGGCAGGCTGGCACAGGCGTCAGGTCAATCGGGGCGCGCAATGGCGACGGAAGGTTTACGGCGCTGGATGTCAGCGACGACGGGAAGGTCGTGGTCGGCTTCATCCGCAGACTCCGCTTTGGATTTCCCACACAAAGAGGCGCCTTCATCTGGAACGAGGGGAAGGGCGCCACAGCCCTTGACGTGTTCCTGAGCAAGCGCGGCGCGGTAGTGCCGCCTGGTTGGAAACTCACCGTCGCACCGACCATCTCCGCGGATGGCAGGACGATCTACGGGTGGGGCTTCAACCCAGACGGTCTGGTCGAAATGTTCAAGGTCACATTGGATTAGATCCTGGGCGACGCCGTTTAGTCGGCAAAGCGTTGGATCGCGAATTCTGGAGGGTGCTAAGCAATTCAACCCCAGGGTCAGACAAAGGGCCTGGGCCGGTGAGCTATGTTTTCGCGGGCAATTGCGCCGGGCGCCGCGGAATCTGAGACTTCGCGCCCGTTGAGTCACTACTCGTATTGGTAATAGACTCCGTTGATGTAGATCTTCCTCAGATCTTTCCTGATCGAAACGAGTATGCCGGGAATGAGACCGGTCTTGGCCGGAGCGAGCGTGCCGCCACCCCCGAGATGCGCGTCGTGCCGAAAATATGCGGTCGAGTCGCGGCGGCACAAGGACTTTTCGTCCGCCAAAGGGGCGTAACGCTTAGCGACTCAATTCCAGCATGCGCAGGATGGGCGCTTCTGCGCGTCGGCGCAGCGGCTCGGGCAGGACGATCTCGGGTTCCAGATTAAGGAGCGCGTCATAGGCTTTTTGCAGCGTGTTCATTTTCATGAAACGACACTCCGCGCAGGCGCAACGCTCTGTCGGCCCCGGAATGAAAAGCTTGCCGGGGATTTCCTTCTTGAGCCGATGCAGCATGCCGGCTTCGGTGACGACGATGATTTCCCGGGCGGGCGATTCTTTGCAGTAGCTCACCATTTTTTCCGTCGAGCAAACTTCATCCGCGAGCAAGCGGACCGCGTAAGGACACTCCGGATGTGCGACGACGGGCGCGCCCGGATACTCGGCGTGGATGGCGGCGATGCTGCGGGCAGTGAACTCGATGTGGACGTAACAGTTGCCCTGCCACAAATCCATTTTGCGCCCGGTCCGCTCGATTACCCAGGCGCCGAGATTCTGGTCGGGCACGAAAAGAATGTTGCGGTCGTTAGGCGCGGCCTTCACGATTTTCTCCGCATTGCCGCTCGTGCAGATCACGTCGGAGAGCGCTTTGACTCCGGCGCTGCAATTGATGTAGGCGATGACGTAATAATTTTTGTCAGCGTGCGTTTTGAGGAAAGCAGCGAGCTTTTCCGGCGGGCACGATTCCGATAGCGAACAGCCGGCCTCGAGATCGGGCAGGATCACTTTTTTGGCTGGGTTGAGAATTTTCGCCGTCTCCGCCATGAAATGGACGCCGCAGAAAAGAATCACTTCGGCGTCGGTCTTCGCGGCCTGGAAGCTCAGGCCTAACGAATCGCCGACGAAGTCGGCCACATCCTGGATGTCGGGGACCTGGTAGTTGTGCGCGAGGATAACGGCCTTGCGCTCCGCCTTCAGAGCGGTGATATCGGCGGCCAGATCGAGACCGAAATTTACACCAACGCTTACCATCGGCTAATATCTGCCCATCCTATGAGTTTACAAACCAGCGACCTGCGTTATCGGCTCGGATTTATCGGAGGCGGCAAACTGGCGGGCTCCGTCATGCGCGGCTTGGTCCGGGCGAACTTTTGCCCGCCTAACGAAATCCTGGTGAGCGAGCCGGTCGACGCCGCGCGCACCGCGCTGGGCGCGGAGCTGGGGATTGGTCTAACCGCAGAGAACGCAGAGGTCGCAGAAGGAGCGGAAGTGATTTTGATCGGAGTAAAACCGGGGGTCGTGCTCGCGGTGGTCGAGGGTCTGGGAAAAGCGATCGAGGGCAAGCTGGTTATTTCACTCGCGGCCGGGGTGCGGGTGGCGAGCATGGAAGCGAAGGGGCCGGCGCGGTTCATGCGGGCAATGACGAATACGCCGGCGGCGGTTTGCCAGGCGGCGACGGCGCTGGCGCGCGGTGCGCGGACCTCGGAGGCCGATCTCGCGCGGGCGCGCGAGATTTTCTCCGCGATCGGGTTCGTCGCCGAAGTAGAGGATGGACAGATCGACGCGGTCACGGCGCTGGCCGGGAGCGGACCAGCTTTTGTTTACACCGTGATCGAAGCGCTGGCAGATGGTGGAATCAACTGCGGCCTCCCGCCCAAGGTCTCGTTAGGCCTGGCCACGCAGACGGTGCGCGGCGCGGCTCAGCTCGCGCTCGAAAGCGGGCTCTCGCCCGAAGAATTGCGCCGCATGGTGATTACCCCGGGCGGGACTACGGCCGCTGGCCTCGCCGCGATGGAAAAACTGGGAACTGCGAGCGGCCTGCGCGCGGCAGTGGAAGCCGCGACGGCGCGCGGGCGCGAGCTGGGTTGAACCTCGACTAACCTGACACGTGTGGGGGCCGGTTTGCGCGCGGCGAATGTCTAGGGCGCGGGGCTGGTGTCGTAGATCTCAACCAACGCCACTCCCCCGCCGTTGCCGTTGTTAAAGCCGGGGCTGAGGACCGCGGTGTAGGGGACGGGAGCGACCGTGGCGAGCAGGGCGGATTCCTTCGGGTTGGTTGGCGCCAGACCAGCTGCGGTGATCGCGGCGGCGTCCGGTCCTTCTTGCCAGTCGTCGTTTGATTGGAAAAGCTCGCCGTAGCTATCGTGCAATTCGATCTTAGGATCCGGAAGCGGATTGACGACACCCGCATTCCCTAACGACGGCCCAATGCCGCGGGCGATGATTGTTTTCGCAGCGCCAACGATGAAACCGCCGATGAGGGGATCGGAGACCAGGCCTCGAGTAGAAATGTTGCCTGCGCGACCGTCGGTGGTGTGAAGATCATAGAGCTCAAACAACGCCTGGCCGGTCGTGGGAGGGTACTGAGCGTCGCTGAAACTCTGGACAACTGCGGTGTAGGCACCTGGCGGCAAAGTTAGGTAAAGAGCGGACTCATGGCTGTTCGGCGGATCAAGGTGATAGCTCGCGATTGTCTCGGCCGCAGGGCCCAAAGCCCAGTCGTCGTTGAAAGCGATCTGGCGCTGGTTTGAGTCATAAACTGTGATCGTCGGGTCGCGGAGAGCGCCGAGCTCGTCGGAGAAGAAGAGCGAGAAGGCGATCGCGCGCAGTATCACCGTAGCCGGCTCCGTTCCCTGGACAATGAAACCGCCAATAAGAACTTCATCGCCTAAACCGACGAAGCCACGGGTGGAAAGATTCGAGAGGACCGGCCCCGGGACAGATGATTGGTAGGCCGGGCCATCGTTATAAAGGGACTGGACGCCGGCGATGTCGTCCGCCTGCACGGTGTCGATGTCACTGACCTTTGAGTTCATGATCGCGGCCACCGTCTGCCCAGCCTCGTCGGGATGATCCAGGCCGAGAGTGTGGCCAAACTCGTGAATCGCGACTCGTCGGAGGTCGATCACATTTGGTTCGAGCGGCCCACGGTATGAGTCCCAAGTGTAGGCATTATTGAAAAGGGTGTCCGTTTCCCCGAGGACTGTGTCATGGGAACTCAGCAACGTGACGGCGAGCGTGCCGATTCCAAAACTGTCGCCAAAAACGGTCAGCGAGAATTGGGCGGACATTTGTCCATCCCCACACATGGCGAGTAGTGGCGAGTCGGGCACCGGCGCGAACTTCAGGTGCGCGAGATAGGGACTCCAGATGTTGATCGCATCGAGGGCTACCTGAGTGAACGAAGGCGAACCGTCCTGCAATATTCCCGGCTTCCCAAACGACA
>Ga0157375_10005197_pt1 | contig 11297 bp, 7 predicted proteins | sample M35metaG_FD_115311 | JGI IMG/M metagenome (GOLD analysis project Ga0157375, IMG submission 115311) | Miscanthus rhizosphere microbial communities from Kellogg Biological Station, Michigan, USA - M3-5 metaG | ecosystem: Host-associated > Plants > Roots > Rhizosphere > Soil | place: USA: Michigan...
ATTGCCATGCTGATGACGACGCGTGGTCCGCGGTTGTTTGGACAGACTTTCGCGGCTTCACCATCAGAGCGCGAGCGTTGGCATCGAATCTCTGAATGCCATGGCCTCAACGAAGCCGACGGGCAGCGCTCAAGCGCGAGCCAGACGCCGCACGCTGGCGAGAACTAGGGGCCCATTGGAGGGCCGGTCCGTCACGAATCGTCCGCTTCGTACCGGTCTGACCAACGCCGTTGCAAGCATCGCAAGCGGTTTGACTCTTGGTCATTCCCGACGGCCGAAGCGTCCGATCATCAACGAAGCAGGGTCTCGATCTCGTCGAGCACGGCTTCCATGCGGCGTACCAGCAGTCGGTAGGGCTCGGGGCTCGTCAGGTCGAGCCCGGCCGCAAGCAGCAGTTCGTGCGGCGGCGTGGTGCCGCCGGCGCGCAGCACGCCCAGGTAGGCATCGCGCGCACCCGGCGCGCCCGCCGCGATGCGCTCGCCGAAATACTGCGCCGCCGTGGCGCTGGTGGCGTATGCGTAGACGTAGAACGGCCGGTGGAAGTGCGGGATGTAAGCCCACTCTTTGCAGTACAGCGGGTCGATCTGCATCACGCCGGCGTCGGCGCCGTGGTACTTGCGCAGCAGGTCGCAGTACATCTCGCTAAAGCGCTGCCCCGACAAGGCCTCGCCGCGCTGGCGCGCGTCGTGCGCCAGCAGTTCAAACTCGGCGAACATGGTCTGGCGGAAGAAGCCGGCGCGCATGCGCTCGAGCACCTCGCTCAAAATGAAGATGCGCTCGGACTTGGCCAACCCGGACTGGGCCAGCAGGTGCTGGGTCAGCAGCACCTCATTGGTGGTGGACGCGATCTCGGCCAGGAACAGCGGGTAGCCCGCGTTTTCGGCCGTCTGTGCGCGCTGTGACAGCACGCTGTGCATGCCGTGCCCCCACTCGTGGGCGAAGGTCACGAGGCTTCCAAAGTTGTCGGTGTGATTGAGGAAGATGTACGGCGTCAGGCCCCACACGCCAGTGGCATAGGCACCGCTACGTTTGCCGGGTGCCGGGCGCACGTGCATCGTGCGCGAGGCGAGCGCCAGCGACAGCTGCGACTGGTACTCGTCGCCCAGCGGCTTCATGGCCGCCAGCGTCAGCGCCGAGGCCTCGGGCACGGGGTAGCGCTTGTCCGACTCCACCAGGGGCGGGTAGACGTCGTAGTAATGCATGTCGGGCAGCTTCAGCATCTTCTGCCGCAGTCGGAAGTAGCGGTGCAGCGACGGCAGCGCCGCGTTGGCCTGTACCACCAGCGTGCGCAGCACCGCCTCCGGCACTTCGGTGGCGTGCAGCGAAGCGGCTGCGGCACCCGGGTACTTGCGCAGCCGGGCGCCGATCACTCCTTGGTCGACCCGTTGCGCCAGCAGCGCGCCCAGGGTGTTCTCGTGCTGGGCATAGGTCTTCCAGAACTGGTCGAAGGCCTGCTTGCGCACGGCACGGTCGGGGTGCTCGCGCAAGGCCACGTAGCCGGTGTCGGACAGGCGCTGCGGCTTGCCGCCCACGGTGACCTGCGGCCAGGCGATGTCGGCGTGGATCAGCAGTTCGCGCGTGCTCGAAAACGACCCCAGCACCGGGGCGAACGACGCCAGCGCGATCTCGGCTTCAGGCGCCAGCGTATGCGGCGCCTCGCGCAGCGTGCGGCGCAGCCGCGGCGCGTGTTTTCGCAGGCCTTCGTCGGCGGCCAGGAAGGCCGAGACCTTGGCCTCGCCCAGCGCCTGCAGCTCGGGGTCGACCCAGGCCAGCGCGTTGCCGAACTCGCCGCCCAGCGCCGACATCAGCGCCGCGCGTTCCTGGTTGCGACGCTCGCCGTTGGCCGTCGACAACTGCATGTTGGCGTACACCGACAACCGGCGCAGCCGCTGCAGCACGGCCGATTGGGTGTCTAGCGCGGTGCGCAGCGCGGCAGCGCTCGAACCGAGCGAGCCACGTGCAGCGGCCAGCCCAGGAGTGACGGCGGCCACCGCCTGGCGCTCGGCTTCCCAGGCTGCGTCGTCGGGGAACAGGGGCGTCAGGTCCCACACCTCGGCCGCTGTGGGCGCGATTGATTGCGGCTGGGCTCGAGCAGGGGACACGGCCAGCAACAACAATGATGTGGCAACGATCGTGAGCGTGTGGTTCATGGCGGCGCCAGGAAAAAGGGGGGTGCCGCATTCTGTGCCGTCGTGCAACGGATCACCGCCCGTCGATCGCGCCGGCGCGCGGGGCTCGCATGGCGTCCTTTGCTTCGATCAGCCACCGCGCAGCTACGCGCAAACCGCGTTTCGCGCCACGCCCAGGCGAGACCGACGAAGAAGCCGGTGAAGATCGCGCCGGCCAACATTCCGTGACGTTCCCGAGCGCGTCCATGTCTGCCGGTGACGACCACCAGAGCGGAAGGAGCACGTGGGCGAGCGGCGGCAACAGCAGGCAGGGCGCGCACACGGAGCCCACGATCCCGCGCTGCACGGTCGGCGCGCACGAGCGGCAGCATCTGCTCGCCGACGATGAGCGTGCCGATCGCGGTCAGGCCGAAGTAGAGCCAGACCTTCAGGAGCACGACCGTACATCGAGTCACGACAGACTGACGACGTCGCCAATCGTCGAGTGGCTCAAAGGCCGTTGTCGTGGATTGCCGCTATCGGCCAAGCAGACATCTTCGAACAGCAGCTCGGAGCTGACGGCTGACGCAACCTAGGAATCACCGGATGGACGTGTCAAGTTGCGGATGCCGCCGCGACAGTGCCGACGCTGGGCTGCCGCGTGATGACGAGCACGCTGATACCGCCGACCGAGGTCAATGCCGCTATCGGCAACAGCGCGATCGAGAAGCTTCCGCTCGATTCCTCGATGAGACCCACGAGCGAGACCGCTCCACCACCGACCAGGTTCGCGATTACGTTGATGCCCGCCAAGCCGGATATGTCAACCGACGCCTGTACACGCTGCAAGACGCGGATCGCTCTGCGCGCCGTGGCCCGTGGGCTGACGCGCAGCCGGTGGCGCCTTGGGAATGGCGCAAGGCCGAGCGGTTGAGGACCGAAGGTCTTCGATCACCTTACGTGGAGGACGCCCATCTTGGTGCAGCCGCGCACCGCGACACATGCCTGACCGCTCAGTCCCCCATCAACGCCATCAACATGCCCGCCGAGGCGGCCGCGGCCGTGAGTACGAGGGCAACTGCGAGAGTGCGCAAATACGGCCCGTGGCGGCGCCAGTGGGAGGGCTCAGGCGGACGCGACATGCGGTCACGCACTCGATGCATGGTGGGGTCGAAGTCGGGAGGCAGGGCCATGGGATGCACTTCAGTCCGTGCGTGACTGCCCACCATACACGCGGGGATGTGCGTGAGGCACTGTCAGACCTGACAGGTCCCGACCCTGTGCGCGACTGGTTAGGCAGGTCGTAAGTCGCTCGCAGAGCGCGTGTTCCTTCATCAGCTGAAAGATGCTTGATTGCTGACCTGAGCAAACGGGAGTACGCTGAACGTGAGGCGGCCTGACCGCTAGGTAGACGACGATGCCGCCCCGCGTGGTCCTGGCGAAGCCTCGAACATTCGTGGCCTGGATTGCGCCTGCCCACAATCGCCGCGTCAATGGGCGGGCTCGGCAGCCCAACCAGGAGGACCATCATGACAACGAGACGCGATGTTGTGTTCGGCGCAATCGCCGCCAGCGCCCTGTCCCGTGCGGGATCGACATTCGCCGAGCCTTCGCAGCCCGCCACGCCGGTCAACTTCGCCATACCGGCAGGCGCATGCGATTGCCATACACACATCCACGGCGATCCCGCACGATTCCCGTGGTTCGAGGGGCGTGTCTACACGCCCGAGCCTGCTTCGCCCGAGGAAATGAAGGCGCTGCACCAGGCGCTTCGCATGCAGCGCGTGGTGATCGTTACGCCGAGCGTCTACGGCACCGATAACTCCGCGACGCTTTTCGGGATGAAGGCCCGCGGCGAGGATGCGCGCGGCGTCGCCGTGATCGGCCCCAGGAATTCCGATGCCGAGCTCGATGCGATGGAAAGAGCGGGCATCCGCGGTGTCCGCGTGAATCTCGCGACCGGAGGCGTCAACGATCCGGACGAGGCCAGGCGGCGCTTCAACGCCGCTGCCGATCGTGTGAAGGATCGCGGCTGGCACGTCCAGGTCTACACCAACGCATCGATGATTCCCCTCATCAAGGACACCTTGGCCGCGTCGTCCGTCACCGTCGTCTTCGACCATTTCGGCGGCGCCCAGGCAGCGGCGGGTCTGCAGCAGCCGGGTTTCCCGGAACTGGTCGAGCTCGTGAAGTCGGGCAAGGCCTACGTGAAGATCTCCGGCGCGTATCGCTCTTCCAGCCTCGGCCCCGAATACAGCGACGTGGTTCCCTTCGCGAAAGCCCTCATCGCGGCGAACCCCGATCGCATCGTTTGGGGAACCGACTGGCCGCATCCGGATTCGGTCACACCGCCAGGAAGGAAGCCGACCGACGTCACACCGTTGCTGCGAATCGACGATGGGAAGTTGCTAAACCAGCTCGCGGTGTGGGAACCCGACGCGGCCGTTCGAAGACGTATCTTGGTCGACAACCCGGCGCGGCTCTACAAGTTCTAGGCTGGCGCTGAGCGCTCGGGCAACCGTCCCCGCCGCGGGCAGTGTTCGCCACTTGCTGCTGCCATTCACGCACAGGCCACTTCACCTCCGACGAACGTCGAGGTGTCGCGATCAGGAAGGCGAAGCCCAAGCTCTGCGACCGTCGACGGGGGGTCTGCTGCTTCCGGCCGAGGTTGTGTGAAAACGCGGTAGCCGCTAGATTGCCGTAACGCGACTACGCGGGCTGCGGGATGAAGCGATTCATCGAGGGAGAAGATCGAAGCCAGGTCGCCTTGCTCCCCGAGTGCCTCGACGACTACATCGCCGAAGACAACCCGGTTCGGGTGGTCGACGCCTTCGTCGAAGAGCTTGACCTGCATGAGCTGGGGTTTGAAGGTGCCGAGGCCGCCGCCACAGGCAGACCGGCCTACCACCCGTCGGTGTTGCTGAAGATCTACATCTACGGCTACCTCAACCGCATCCAGTCGAGCCGTCGGCTCGAGCGCGAGGCAGAGCGAAACGTCGAGCTGATGTGGCTGACCGGCCACTTGGCCCCCGACTTCAAGACGATCGCCGACTTCAGACGCGACAACGGGGTCGGCATCCGCAACGTCTGCCGCCGCTTTGTCTCGCTGTGCCGCGAGCTCAAGCTGTTCTCGCAGGCGATCGTGGCGGTCGACAGCAGCAAGTTCAAGGCGGTCAATAGCCGTGACCGCAACTTCACGCCCGGCAAGATCGACGGTCGCCAGCGGCAGATCGAAGAAAGCATTCATCGCTACCTGCAGGCGCTCGACACCGCCGACCGCACCCAACCGGCCGAGGTCGAGGCGAAGACCGAGCGGCTGCAGGAGAAGATCCAGACGCTGCGCGAACAGATGCGCCGCATGGACCGGATCAAGGAACAGCTGAAGCACCAGGCCGAGCCGCAACTCTCGCTCACCGATCCCGATGCGCGCTCCATGATCTCTCAGGCCAAGGGAACGGGAGTGGTCGGGTACAACGTTCAGACGGCAGTCGATGCCAAGCATCACCTCATCGTCGCCCATGAGGTGACCAATGTCGGCAGCGACCGCGCACAGCTGACGAAGATGGCGCTGGCTGCACGCGAGGCGATGGGCAAGCGGAAGTTGCAGGCGTTCGCCGACCGCGGCTACTTCAATGCGCCCGAGATCAAGGCCTGCGACGACGCCGGCATCAAGGCCTTCGTCCCCAAGCCAATGACATCGAACGCCAAGGCCGAGGGTCGATTCAGCAAGGCCGACTTCATCTACATCGCCAAGGCCGACGAGTACCAATGCCCTGCGGGACAGCGGGCAATCTATCGCTACGCAAGCATCGAGAAGGACTTGACCTCACGGACCTACTGGACCAGTGCTTGTCCGCGTTGCCCGCTGAAGCCGCAGTGCACTCCCTCCGACTACCGACGAATCCGCCGCTGGGAACACGAATCTGTGCTGGATGCGATGCAGCGTCGTCTGGATCGAAAGCCGGACGCCATGACGCTGCGACGCCGCACCATTGAGCATGTCTTCGGAACACTGAAGCACTGGATGGACTCGACTCACTTCCTCACTCGGGGATTGAAGAACGTCGGGACCGAAATGAGCCTGCTTGTGCTCTCCTATAACTTGAAGCGGGTCATCAAGTTGCTCGGAATAGCAAAAACGATGAAAGCGATGAAGTTGATGGCAGTCTGAGCCCTCTACGTCGTCGAGAAGATCGAAACACGACTCCCGCAAGCCGCTACGACAAACCCGGTACTGGTTGCGCACCGTACCGCACATGTGCGCTTCGACGTCTGGCGTGCGCCCGCGATGCTACGACTCGGTGTTCTCACACAGCCTCGGCCAGGAGCAGCCGGTTGCGGTGGTTGCCACGAGCGTTCCGCGAACGTCGCGTCTTGAATGCGTGCTCGGCATCACGTGGCAGGCCGTATACCGACCCACGAACCGCGGCTACTGATCCCAGCTCGGTGTGCCCTCAGGCGGCTCCGCGAGAGCAGCGCAGGTCCGGCGGTAGGGCAAGCTGCTGAACTCCAACTGCCATTCGCGTCGCGTCAGGTTGCGCGAGAGCAATCGGCAGGCGGTGGCGCCGAGTTCGTCAGCCGACCAGCGGTGCACCTGGTCGGCGAGCAGGAAGCGCTGGTCGGCCGTGATGCGCAGCGCGCCGGCCTTGCGCAGCAAGGGCACGCGTTGCAGTTCGATGCCGGTGTCCAGGCTCCAGGCCACGACAGCGAATTGCGTGTCGCGCTCCAGCGGGCGAAAGCTCAGCTGCCCGATCACGCGCCGCGCCCGCCGTGCAACGCTCACCGCATGCCGCCGTCGCGACGCCAGCCACCCGCGGTCCGAACTACGAGAGCCAGCGCGAGATGATCCTGACGGGCGCGGCAGAGCTCTTCGCTCAGCGCGGCTTTCATGGCACGAGCATGAACGAGGTGGCCGACGCCTGCGGGCTCTCGAAGGCGACGCTCTATCACTACTACCGCGACAAGACCGAGTTGCTCATCAGCATCGCGGACGGACACGTGTCGCGGCTGGTTGAGCTGTGCGACTCGGTCTACGGCGACGCGTCGGTGGGTCCTTCCGAACGTCTATCGGTCCTGATCGAGCGTTTCCTGGCCGAGTATTCGCAAGCGCAGAACTCGCATCGCGTCCTCACCGAGGACATTCGATTCCTGGCAGACGTCGACCGCAACAAGATCCTGAACAAGGAGCGCTATGTCGTCCAGACCTTCGCCAACGCCATCGCGGTGATACGCCCGGACGTGAAGAAATCCGCCCTGGAAAAGCCGCTGGCGATGCTGTTGTTCGGCATGCTGAACTGGATGTTCACGTGGCTCAAGCCGGACGGGCGGCTCAACCACGTCGCGATCGCCCCCGTGGTGCGCAGCCTGTTTCTCGACGGTCTTCACCGCCTTGACATTTCGGGGCCGAAGAAGAAGAAGGGGCGGCCCTGACGGGGAGCGCGACAAAAGGTCGACCCTTCGATTCCCTCGCGCGGTTCATTCGACCGATCGGCGAGGCGTGCCCTTGCCGACGCCGGCCAACGCGGACAGGAGCACCGATTCGTCGACCGGCTTGACGAGGTGCCCGTCGAATCCCGCCGCTTCGCCCCGGCGCTGCGCGTCCGGGTCGCCCCATCCGCTGAGGGCGATGACCGCGAGCTGCTTGCCCCACGGTTGATCCCTGACGCGACGGCAAACCTCGTAGCCGTCGATCAGCGGCAGGCCGATGTCCAGCAGCATCACTTGGGGGCGGTACTCGGCGACCGCGGCGACGGCGGCCTCGCCATCGTGAACCATCCGGACCTCGTGGCCCTGCAGTTCCAGCAGTCTGAGGAGGGCCTCGGCGCCGTCCTCGTTGTCGTCGACGACGAGGATCTTGAGCGAAGCGGCAGAAGCTGCATCCGCGCGGGGTCTCGCCACCGATCGGGGCTCGTCCTGGTTTGGCAGCAGCGGCAGCCTGACCACGAACACGCTGCCTCGTCCGGGACCCGGGCTTTGCGCGCTCACCCTGCCGCCATGCAGTTCGACCAGATGCCTCACCAACGACAAGCCGATGCCGAGCCCGCCTTGCGACCGGGACACCGTGCTTCGGACTTGCGAGAACATGTCGAACACCGCGTCCAGCTCGTCGGCCGGAATTCCGATCCCGTCGTCGGCCACCGACACGCTGACCTCGCCGCCCTCGTGCGCGACGTCGATCCTGATGTGTCCGCCATGATCCGTGTACTTGGCCGCGTTGGTGAGCAGGTTGACGAAGACCTGCGAGAGCCGGGTCGCATCGCCGTCGAGCCATAGCGGCGTTTCGGCGCCGGCCACCCGGAGCTCGTGGCCGCCTTCGCCCATGTGCGGGCGGCTCGCCTCGACCGCGAGATCGAGCACGCGCGCCAAGTCGACCCGCTCGCGTTGAAGCTCGATCCGGCCCTGGTTGATGCGGCTCACATCCATCAGGTCGTCGATCAGCCGGACCATGATGCCGACCTGCCTGACGATGACGTCCCGGGCCCATTGCGCGTCGTCGGGCGCGGACGCCTGTCGCTTCAGGATCTGGGCCGCGCTTCGCACCGGCGCGAGCGGATTGCGCAGCTCGTGCGCCAGCGTCGCGATGAACTCGTCCTTGCGCCGGTCGGCTTCGCGAAGCTCGGCCTGCAGCTGCTCGAGATCGCGGGTTCTTTCGAACACCAGCCGGTCGAGGTTCTCGTTCAGGTCCTTCAGCTCGAGCTCGGCCCGGCGCCGCTCGGTCACCTCGGCGAGCAGGGCCCGATTCGAGATCTCCACTTCGCGACCCTTTCGGTGCAGCTCGGCGAATACCGCGACCTTGGAGCACAGCACGGGTCCGTTGACGGGCTTGTGGAGGTAGTCGACGGCACCGCTGCCATAGCCCTCGAGAACGTGCTGGTCCTCGCTGTAGTAGGCGGTGAGGAAGATGATCGGGATCCGGGAAGTCTTCTTGCGGCCCTTGATGATCTGGGCCAGCTCGAAGCCGGTCATCCCGGGCATCCGCACATCGAGGATGAGCACCGCGAATTCCTCGGCGACCAGGGCGAGCAGCGCCTGGTCCGCCGACTCGGCGCGCACCAGCCGGTAGCCGGGCGCGTCGAGCAAGGTCTCCAGCGCGGTCAGGTTCTTCGGCTCGTCGTCGACGATCAGGATGTTGATCGGCGCGTCGGTGATCGCCGACAGCACGGCGCCGCCCGAGCGCGGCGCGGATTCGGTGTCGCCGGCACTGGACATGGGCAGGGTCCGAAGCGGTGTCTGGCTATTCATGGCGCCGCGTCACCGGAACAGCCAGACGCGCATCAGCGAGAGCAGCTGATCGGTGTTGACCGGCTTGGCGATGTAGTCACTGGCCCCCGCGTCGAGGCACTTCTCTCGGTCGCCTTTCATGGCCTTGGCGGTGAGCGCGAGGATCGGCAGCGACCGGAAGCGGCCGTCGCCGCGGATCTCGCGCATCGTCTCGTAGCCGTCCATGTCCGGCATCATGATGTCCATCAGGACCATGCTGAGCTCGGGCGTGCTCTTGACGAGCTCGATCGCCCGCCGGCCGTTGGTCGCGCTGATCACGTCGACCTCGTGGTTCTCGAGGAGCGAGGTCAGGGCGAAGATGTTGCGCGCGTCGTCGTCGACCACCAGGACCTTGCGTCCGCGCAGCACTTCCTTGCTGCCGTGCAGCCGCTCCAGCATCTCCTGCTTGGCCGCGGGAAGATCGGTCACGACCCGATGCAGGAAGAGCGCCGTCTCGTCGAGCAGCCGCTCCGGCGACTGCACGTCCTTCAGGACGATGCTCTTGGCGAGCGCCTTCAGTTGCGCCACCTCGTCGTCGGCCAGGTCCTTGCCGGTGAAAACGACCACCGGGACGTCTGCCAGCGCCGCCTCGCCATGGATCTTCTCGAGCAGCTCGAAGCCGGTCATGTCGGGCAGGCGCAGGTCCAACACGACGCAGTCGAAAGGTCGCTCGAGCATCGCCGTCAGCGCTTCCTGTCCGGATCCCACCGACACCGTCTCGATGTCGTCGTGGTCGAGCAGCTCGACGATCGACGCCCGCTCGATCGCGTTGTCCTCGACCACCAGGAGCCGCTTGGAGCCCGAGGTCGCGAACCCCTTGATCCGCTCGAAGGCGGCCTCGAGGCGATCGGTGGTGGCCTCCTTGACCAGGTAGGCGAACGCGCCTCGCGCCAGGCCGTGCTGGCGCTCTTCGTCCATGGTGACGATCTGCACCGGGATGTGACGAGTCGCCGGGTCGAGCTTGAGCTGGTTGAGCACGGTCCAGCCGAGCATGTCGGGCAGGAAGATGTCGAGCGAGATCGCCGTCGGGCGGTACTGCTTGGCGAGCGTCAGGGCGTGGGCGCCCTTGGCGGCGACGATTCCCTTGAAGCCGGAATCGCGCGCCAGGCCGAGCAGGATCCGCGCGTAGTGCGGATCGTCTTCGACGATGAGGAATGCGGCATCGCCCGCCTCGATCGCGGCGCGGTCGTCGGCGACGTGCTCTTCGCGGGCGACCGGCAGGACGGTCATCTCGTGGCGCGCTTCCGTCACGGCGCCGTCTCCTGTCCGTGCCGTCGGCCGGCCTGCGGTCGCGCCGGCGTAGCGAAGCGGCAGGTAGAGCGTGAACACGCTTCCCTGGCCGTGGGTGCTGAGGAGCTTGATCTCGCCGCCGAGGAGCATCGCCAGCTCGCGGCTGATTGCCAGGCCGAGGCCGGTGCCACCATATTTGCGCGAGGTGCCGGCATCCGCCTGCTGGAACGCCTCGAAGATGAGCCGCTGCTTGTCGGGCGGAACGCCGATGCCGGTGTCCTCGACGGTGAAGGCGACCACCTGCGGCGCGGTGCTCAGGACGGCGTGGTCCTGGCTCCATCCTCCCGAGGCCATCGCGACGTTGACGTCGACGTGGCCGTGCGAGGTGAACTTGACGGCGTTGGAGAGCAGGTTCTTCAGGATCTGCTGCAGCCGTTTCGGATCGCTCTCCATGGCGCGCGGCAGCTCGCTGCTGAAGTGCACTTGGAACGGCAGATTCTTCGCTTCGGCGACGTGACGGAAGTTGCGTTCGATGGTCTCCCGCAGGCCGGCGAACGTGATGTCCTCGACCTCGACCGTGACCGTTCCGGATTCGATCTTCGACAGGTCGAGGATGTCGTTGATCAGGTGCAGCAGGTCCGAGCCCGAGGAGTTGATGTTGCGCGAGAACTCGACCTGCTTGCCCGACAGGTTGCCGGG
>Ga0157375_10005200_pt1 | contig 11292 bp, 7 predicted proteins | sample M35metaG_FD_115311 | JGI IMG/M metagenome (GOLD analysis project Ga0157375, IMG submission 115311) | Miscanthus rhizosphere microbial communities from Kellogg Biological Station, Michigan, USA - M3-5 metaG | ecosystem: Host-associated > Plants > Roots > Rhizosphere > Soil | place: USA: Michigan...
TCCCACGACGAAGGAAGAGGTCGCCCACGTCCTCGACGTGCTGACGCTCGGCGACATCGAGCTCGAGGGCCGCCTGGTGGATGCCAGCAACGTGGCGCTGCTGGGGCAGCTCGAGCTGGGTGACGTTCGGACGCGGGTGATCTACAAGCCCACGGGCGGAGAGCGCCCGCTCTGGGACTTCCCGGACGGGACCCTCGCCGAACGTGAGACAGCCGCGTTCGTGCTGTCGGCGGCCGGTGGCTGGAACATTGTGCCCCCAACGGTCCTGAGGCAAGGCCCGCTTGGGCGGGGCTCGGTCCAGCTCTGGGTGGACGTTGTCGAGGGTGCCACCGAGAGCCTCATCGACGTGGTGACCCCGGCTGCACTGCTGCCGGGCTGGCTGCCGGTGCTCGACGCACAGCTCTCTGATGGGACTGCGGTGGTCGTGGCCCACGCCGACCGGCCCGAGCTCGCCTCTGCCGCGGTGTTCGACGTGGTCATCAACAACGCGGACCGCAAGGGCTCACATCTGGTGATGGACTCCTGCGGATCGCTCTGGGGGTTCGACCACGGTCTGAGCTGCCATACCGAGCCCAAGCTTCGGACCGTGTTGTGGGGGTGGGTGGGCCAGTCACTGCCAGAGACCGAGCTGGCCAGGCTCGCAGCGCTTTCGGACTGGTTGAGCAACCCCTCAAGCCCCGTGTCGCGATCCATCAGGGAGCTGTTGTCACCGGCTGAGGTCGATGCTGTGAGTCAGCGCATCACGGGTCTGCTGACCAGCGGGCGGTTTCCGCAGCCCAACCGCCATGGGCCGGCCGTGCCGTGGCCACCCCTGTAATGCTTCACAGTGGCCCCGGCCTGCTGTGCAGTGGCCGCAAAAGCTGACCCCGACCCGCCCCACTAGGCTCAGTCCGTGAAATCCTGGCCGTCACCGTTCATTCCTGCTGTGCCCGGTCGCGGGCTGCCGGTCCGCGTCTACGACACCGCATCCGGAGCCCTCGTTCTTTTGACGCCGGACCGCACGGCCCGGATGTATGTCTGCGGAATCACCCCGTACGACGCCACCCACATGGGCCATGCAGCGACCTACGTGACCTTCGACCTGTTGGGTCGAGCCCTGCGCGACGCGGGCCACGAGGTGCTCTACGTCCAGAACGTCACGGACGTGGACGAGCCCTTGCTCGAGCGTGCCGGGCGGGACGGAATCCATTGGCAGGCGTTGGCCGACAAGGAGATTGCCCTTTTTCGTGAGGACATGACCGCCCTGGCGGTGATCGCGCCGGATCACTACATCGGCGTGGTCGAGAGCGTCCCGTCAGTGGTCAAGGCGGTGACAGACCTGCTGTCCAGGGGCACGGCATACCGCCTGGCCCCTGCCGAGGGTGGGGGGAGTGCGGTATCCGGGGACGTCTACTTCGACCTTGCCTCAGCCAAGGGCTTCGGCTCGGTCTCCTCGTGGGACCGGGACCAGATGATGGCGGTCTTCGCCGAGCGAGGGGGAGACCCCGAGCGCCCCGGCAAGCGCGATCAGCTGGACCCGTTGCTGTGGCGCGTCGCGCGCCCCGGTGAGCCGTCCTGGCCGGGCGGCGACCTCGGTGACGGGCGACCGGGGTGGCACATCGAGTGCACTGCCATCGCCCTGGACTACCTCGGCATGGCCTTCGACGTGCAGGGGGGCGGCACCGACCTGATCTTCCCTCACCACGAGATGAGCGCAGTTCAGGCTTGCGCCGTCACCGGCGCCTCGCCGTTCGCGCTTGCCTATGTCCACCAGGCAATGGTCGGGCTCGACGGCGAGAAGATGAGCAAGTCCAAGGGCAACCTGGTGCTCGTCTCGAGGCTGCGGCGCTCTGGGGTCGACCCGATGGCCATCCGCCTGGCACTGCTGGCCCACCACTACCGGACCCCGTGGGAGTGGACCGACCAGACGCTGGTGGAGGCCCAGAGCCGACTGGGCATGTGGCGGGCGGGGTTGTCCGGCAACGGCGGCCCGCCGGCCGACTCGACCATCGCAAGGATCCGCGAGTGCCTTGCGAACGACCTCGACGCGCCTGGCGCCCTGACCGCGGTGGACGAGTGGGTCCGGCTGAGCCTGGAACGGGCCAGCGGAGAGCCCGGCGACAGGGGTCTCGACGACAGCACAGCCAGCGGCAGCGACCTCGGCAACCCGGGGCTGGTCGGGCGCGCGCTGGACGCGCTCCTGGGCATACGGCTCTAAGGCAGGTTGCTGCCTAGGCAGACGGGTCCTCGCCGCGACGGCGCAGGTAGCGCTCGAACTCGCGCGCGATCGCGTCGCCGCTGGCCTCCGGGAGGTCCACGGTGTCCTGGGCCTCCTCGAGCGAGTGGACGTACTCGGCCACCTCGTCATCAGACTCGGCGAGCTCATCCACCCCGTGCTCCCATGCCCGCGCCTGGTCGGGCAGGTCGCCGTGCGGGATGGCCAGGTCGAAGAGCTCTTCCAGCTTGGAGATCAGCGCGAGGGTGGCCTTGGGTGACGGTGTGCCCCCCGCGTAGTGCGGAACTGCAGCCCAGCAGGACAGCGAGGGCAGGTCTGCCTGGCTGGCCGCGTCGGCCAGGACCCCGACGATGCCGGTGGCGCCCTCGAACTTGCTGGGTTCGAGGTCGAAGCGGTGAACGGCGTCCTCATGCTCCGAGGTGGCGCTGACCGGAAGGGGCCGGGTGTGCGGCACGTCGGCGAGCAGGGCGCCCAGGGTCACGAACGTGGTGACACCGATGTGCTGGGCGAACTCGAGCAGCTCGATGGTGAACGAACGCCAGCGAGTCGACGGCTCGATGCCCTGGACGAGGATGACGTCACGGTTCAGGGAGGTGGAGGTAGCCAACAGGATGCGGGTCGTGGGCCAGCTGACCCGACGCTTGCCGTCCTCCATGAGGATCCGGGGACGACTCACCTGGAAGTCGTAGTAGTCCTCGGGGTCGATTGCCGCCACGGTCTCGCCGTTCCACACCTCGGCGAGGTGCTCGACCGCCGCTGTGGCCGCCTCGCCCGCGTCGTTCCAGCCCTCGAATGCGGCGATCATGATCGGGTCGCGCAGCTCGGGCACGTCAGTGAGCGCGATCACCAGATGCCTCCGTAACCGCTCGGGGATGGGGCTGAGGTCATCAGCCTACGGAATCCCCGGTCGGGCGCGTCCCTGCCCCGCCGATAGACTTCAACTCGATCCCCCTAGTGCGAAGGCCGACCACATTGAGCAGCCGCTCCGACCTCTTCCGTACGGCTCTTTCCGAGCGTGTCCTCGTTGCCGACGGCGCCATGGGCACCATGCTCCAGGCCGCGGACCCGTCGATGGACGACTTCCAGGGCCACGAGGGCTGTAACGAGATCCTCAACATCACCCGTCCGGACATTGTCCGAGGCGTCCACGACGAGTACTTCGCCGTGGGGGTCGATGCGGTCGAGACCAACACGTTCGGCGCCAACTGGGCCAACCTCGGCGAGTACGACATCTCGGATCGCATCTACGAGCTCGCCGAGGCCGGGGCGCGAATCGCTGCCCAGGCCGCCGCGCGCTGGTCGACTCCTGAGCATCCGCGGTTTGTGATCGGCTCCATGGGGCCCGGCACCAAGCTGCCCTCCCTGGGCCACGTCTCCTTCGCGACCCTGCGCGACGCGTATGCCGAGCAGGCCCGCGGGCTGATCGACGGGGGCGTGGACGTCCTCCTGATCGAGACGTCTCAGGATCTGCTGCAGGCCAAGGCGGCCGTCGTCGGCTCCAGGCGCGCGCTGGCTGCGGCCGGCGAGACCCTCCCGGTCATCGTCCAGGTCACCGTCGAGACGACGGGCACCATGCTCATGGGCTCGGAGATCGGCGCGGCCCTGACCGCCCTTGAACCGCTCGGGATCGACGCGATCGGGCTCAACTGCGCGACCGGCCCCGCCGAGATGAGTGAGCACCTGCGCCATCTGTCGCGGCACTCCCGCATCCCGGTCACCTGCATGCCGAACGCCGGGCTGCCCATGCTGACCAAGGAGGGCGCGGCATACCCGCTCTCTCCCGAGCAGCTCGCAGCCGCGCACACGCAGTTCGTCAAGGAGTTCGGGCTCTCCCTGGTCGGTGGCTGCTGCGGTACGACGCCCGCCCACCTCGCGGCCGTCGTCAAGGCCGTCGGCGGGGCGCCGATCAAGGCGCGCCGACCCAGACCCGAGCACGGCGTCGCCTCGCTGTACTCCGCGGTTGCCTTCCGTCAGGACACGTCGTTCCTGTCGATCGGCGAGCGCACGAACGCCAATGGCTCCAAGGCGTTCAAGGAGGCGATGCTGGCCTCCCGCTGGGACGAGTGCGTCGAGATCGCCCGCAACCAGACCAAGGACGGCGCCCACCTGCTCGACGTCTGCATCGACTACGTCGGCCGTGATGGTGTGCAGGACATGCACGAGATCGTCAGCAGGTTCGCCACCTCCAGCACCCTGCCGCTGGTGCTCGACTCCACCGAACCCGCAGTGGTCGAGGCCGGCCTCGAGCTGCTGGGCGGTCGTGCGGTCGTCAACTCCGTCAACTACGAGGACGGCGAGGGTGAGGGCTCGCGCTTCGCCCGGATCATGCCCGTGGTCAAGGAGCATGGCGCCGCGGTGATCGCCCTGACCATCGACGAGGCGGGCCAGGCCCGCACCCGGGAACACAAGGTGGCCGTGGCCTCCCGGCTGATCAAGGCGCTCACCGGCGAGTGGGGGATGAACGTCGAGGACATCATCGTCGACACGCTGACCTTCCCCATCGCCACCGGTCAAGAGGAGACGCGTCGCGACGGCGTGGAGACCATCGAGGCCATCCGCGAGCTCAAGCGTCTCTATCCCGACGTCCAGACGACCCTGGGCGTCTCGAACGTGTCGTTCGGTCTCAAGCCGGCGGTCCGGGTGGTCCTGAACTCGGTGTTCCTGCACGAGTGCGTCAAGGCCGGACTCGACTCGGCCATCGTGCACGCCGCCAGGATCGTGCCCATCGCGCGGATCCCCGAGGAGCAGCGCCAGGTGGCCCTCGACCTCGTCCATGACAGGCGTGTCTGGGCTGGTGAGCCAGGGGAGAGCGAGCTGACGTACGACCCCCTGAGCCGCCTGCTCGAGCTGTTCGAGGGCGTGGACTCGGCGTCCCTGAAGGGGGCCCGTGCCAACGAGCTCGCTGCCCTGCCGCTGGAAGAGCGCCTGGAGCGGCGGATCATCGACGGCGAGCGCCAGGGACTCGAGGGCGACCTGCAGTCGGCGCTCGACAAGGGCCACAGCGCGCTCGACATCATCAACGACAACCTGCTGGGCGGGATGCGGACCGTCGGTGAGCTGTTCGGCAAGGGCGAGATGCAGCTGCCGTTCGTGCTGCAGTCCGCCGAGGTGATGAAGGCGGCAGTCGCCTATCTCGAGCCGTTCATCGAGGGCAATGCCGATGGCTCCGCACGTGAGGCCAAGGCCCGTATCGTGCTGGCCACCGTCAGGGGCGACGTCCACGACATCGGCAAGAACCTGGTGGACATCATCTTGTCCAACAACGGCTATGAGGTCATCAACATCGGCATCAAGCAGCCGATCGCCGAGATCATCCGCGCAGCGGAGGAGCACGACGTCGACGCCATCGGCATGAGCGGCCTGCTGGTGAAGTCGACGGTGGTCATGAAGGAGAACCTCGAGGAGCTCAACTCTCGCGGGGTCGCTGCGCGTTGGCCGGTCCTGCTCGGTGGCGCTGCCCTGACGCGCGCCTACGTCGAGAACGACCTGGCCGAGGTCTACGAGGGTGAGGTCCGTTACGCCAGGGACGCTTTCGAAGGTCTACGCCTGATGGACGCCGTGGCAGCCGCCCGCGCCAACCCGCAGCTCAACGTCTCGGACACTCTGCCCGAGCTGCGCAAGCGCCGGGTTCGGGCCGTGACTCACTCCGATGACGGCGCACCCGCCGACACCAGGCGCTCGGACGTGGCTCAGGACAACAGCATCCCGACGCCGCCGTTCTGGGGCAGTCGGGTCGTCAGGGGCATCGCCCTGGCCGACTACGCGTCATACCTCGACGAGCGCGCGACGTTCCTGGGCCAGTGGGGCCTGAAGGGCTCACGCGGCGACGACGGCGCCTCCTACGAGGAGCTCGTCGAGACCGAGGGCCGGCCACGGATGCGCATGTGGCTGGAGCGGATCAAGACCGAGAACCTGCTCGAGGCCGCGGTCGTGCATGGCTACTTCCCTTGCTACAGCGAGGGGAACGAGCTTGTGGTCCTCCACCACGAGGAGGGTCCCGAAGGCGAGCAGGTCGGCACCGAGAGGGCCCGGTTCTCGTTCCCACGCCAGCGTCGTGACCGCCGTCTGTGCCTCGCGGACTTCTTCAAGAGCAAGGAACGCTACGAGGCCGACGGCGAGCCGGACGTCATCGCCTTCCATCTGGTGACGATGGGCGCCCGGGTGGCCGAGGCGACCGCAGAGCTGTTCGGCCGCAACGCCTATCGCGAATACCTGGAGCTTCACGGCCTGTCGGTCCAGCTGACCGAGGCGTTGGCCGAGATGTGGCATGCGCGAGTGCGTGAGGAGCTCGGTTTCGGCGCCGAGGACGACGACGACCTTGGTGCCATCCTGCGTCAGGGCTATCGCGGGTCCCGCTACTCGTTCGGCTACCCGGCGTGTCCGGACCTGCAGGACCGCGCGGTGCTCGTCGGGCTGCTCGACCCGTCGCGCATCGGCGTGACCCTCTCGGAGGAGCTGCAGCTGCATCCCGAGCAGTCCACCGATGCGCTGGTCGTGCACCACCCCGAGGCCAAGTACTTCAACGCCACATGAGCATCTGTTGCACATGACGATCAGCGCAACATTGAACGGCGCCCTGCCGGCGGCCGTGATGTGGGACATGGACGGGACTCTCGTCGACACCGAGCCCTACTGGATCGCCGAGGAACACCGTCTCGTGGCCGATCACGGCGGCGTGTGGACCGACGAGCATGCCCACCAGCTCGTCGGTCACGACCTGCTGGACTCCGCCGAGTACATCCTTGCCCACTCGCCGATCGAGCTGACGCCGGTGGAGATCGTCCACGAGCTGCTGGCCGGCGTCGTGGCCAGGGTCACGGAGCATGTGCCGTGGCGTCCGGGCGCTCGTGAGCTGCTCGAAAGTCTTGTGGCGCAAGGGGTTCCGTGCGCGCTGGTGACGATGTCGTGGGAGTCCCTGGCGACCGCCGTGGTGAGCAACCTGCCAAAGGGCAGCTTCGCCGCAGTCGTCACCGGAGACGTTGTTCACCACGGCAAGCCCCACCCCGAGCCCTACCTGGCAGCCGCGCGTCTGCTCGGGGTCGACCTCGGAGCCTGTATCGCGATCGAGGACTCGCCGCCGGGCGTCGCCTCGGCGGTGGCGGCCGGCATACCGACGATTGCCGTGCCTCATCACGTCGCGGTGCCGGAGACCATTGGAGCTGTCCAGATCTCAACCCTGGCCGGTCTGTCGCCGCAGGACCTGCTGTCACTCTTCCGTCCGTGATGACCTAACCTGACCGCACGTGGGCGATGACTGCGACACCATGGTCGCGGGGGCAGCCGGAACCTCGGTCGATGCCGTGAAAGCAGTCCCCAGGTGAGACGTACTCTGACGCCATGACGCAGCGCATCTCACACTGGATCGATGGCCGCAGCACCCCTGGCACCTCCGATCGCACTGCCCCTGTCTACAACCCGGCGACCGGCCGGCGCACCGCTGAGGTTGACCTGGCCAGCAGCAGTGAGGTCGATGCCGCAATCGCCAGGGCAGTCGCCGCCTCGAAGATCTGGCGGCACTCTTCCCTGTCCACACGCTCGGGTGTGCTGTTCGCCCTCCGCGAGCTGCTGCACGAGCGCACCGACGAGCTCGCCGCGATCCTCACGGCCGAGCACGGCAAGGTCCTGTCCGACTCCGTCGGCGAGATCGGACGCGGCCTGGAGAACGTCGAGTTCGCTGCCGGCGTGCCGCAGCTGCTCAAGGGCGGGTTCTCGGAGCAGGTCTCGACCGGGGTGGACGTGTACTCGATCCGTCAGCCGCTGGGAGTGGTCGCCGGCATCACCCCGTTCAACTTCCCGGTCATGGTGCCGCTGTGGATGTGCGCCAACGCCATCGCCTGCGGCAACGCCTTCATCCTCAAACCGAGCGAGAAGGACCCCTCCGCGTCGCTGTTCCTGGCACAGATGTGGAGGGAAGCCGGCCTGCCCGACGGCGTCTTCACTGTGCTCCAGGGTGACAAGGAGGCGGTCGACGCCCTGCTGACCCACCCCGACGTAGCCGCCGTGAGCTTCGTGGGCTCGACGCCGATCGCCAAGTACATCTACGAGACCGGCACCGCACACGGCAAGCGCGTCCAGGCGCTGGGCGGCGCCAAGAACCATGCCCTGGTGCTGCCGGACGCCGACGTGGACATGGCCGCCGACGCGGTGGTCTCGGCGGCATACGGCTCGGCGGGCGAGCGCTGTATGGCGCTGTCCGTCGCCGTCGCCGTGGGCGACGTCGCAGACCCGTTGGTGGAGGCGATTGCTGCGCGGCTGCCGAAGCTCAGGATCGGCGACGGCACCCACCCCGGCACCGACATGGGTCCCCTGATCACGGCTGAGCACCGCGACAGGGTCGCGGGGTACATCGGGGCCGGCGCCGAGCAGGGCGCCACCGTGGTGGTCGACGGCCGCGCGCAGGACGTGCCCTGCGAGGGATTCTTCCTCGGGACGACCCTGCTGGACCATGTCACTCCCGAGATGACCGTCTACACCGACGAGATCTTCGGTCCGGTGCTCTGTGTCGTCCGGGCGCAGACCTATGAGCAGGGCCTGGCGCTGATCAACGACAACCCTTATGCCAACGGGACGGCGATCTTCACTCGTGACGGCGGGGCGGCCCGCGCGTTCCAGTTCGACGTCGAGGTGGGGATGGTCGGCATCAACGTTCCCGTTCCGGTGCCGGTGGCCTACTACTCCTTCGGGGGCTGGAAGGCGTCGTTGTTCGGCGACTCGCACATGTACGGTGCCGAGGGCATGAGCTTCTACACGCGCGGCAAGGTCGTCACCTCGCGCTGGCCCGACCCCGCGACCTCCACGGTCGACCTGGGCTTCCCCCGCACCCGTTAGGACACTGCGCCGTTGACCCAGAGAACATCGCCCGTGAACCCCTCAGACCCATCAACCCCCGCAGACGAGACCCGAGTGCGTGCCGACGACCGCGCGCACGTCTTCCACTCCTGGTCCGCCCAGGCCCAGATCGACCCGATGCCGATCGCTTCTGCCTCCGGGTCGTACTTCAGCGACTACTCCGGCAAGCGCTATCTGGACTTCTCCTCGCAGCTGGTCAACGTCAACATCGGCTACCAGCACCCCAAGCTCGTCGCCGCCATCCAGGAGCAGGCCGCCAAGCTCTGCACCATCTCGCCGGCCTTCGCCAACGATGCACGCAGCGAGGCCGCCCGGCTCATCGCCGAGATCGCCCCGGGAGACCTCAACGCCGTCTTCTTCACCAATGGCGGGGCCGACGCCAACGAGAACGCGATCCGGATGGCGCGGCTGCACACCGGGCGGCACAAGATCCTGGCCGCCTACCGCAGCTATCACGGTGCGACGGCTGGAGCCATTGCGCTCACCGGTGACCCGCGTCGCTGGGCTTCGGAGCCGGGGTTGCCAGGGGTCGTGCGTTACTGGGGTCCTTATTCCTATCGTTCGTCCTTCCACGCGACCACCGAGCAGGAGGAGTCCGAGCGCGCCCTGCAGCATCTGCGCGACCTGCTCATGGTCGAGGGATCGCACACGGTGGCGGCGATCATCCTGGAGACCGTGGTGGGCACCAACGGGATCCTGGTCCCGCCACCGGGGTATCTGGCCGGCGTCCGCAGGCTGTGCGACGAGTTCGGGATCGTCATGATCGCCGATGAGGTCATGGCCGGCTTCGGTCGTTGCGGCGAGTGGTTCGCTGTCGACCACTGGGGCGTGACGCCAGACCTGATCACCTTCGCCAAGGGCGTCAACTCCGGATACGTGCCGCTGGGTGGTGTGCTCATCTCCGACCCGATCGCTGCGACGTTCGCGGACCGGGCATTCCCAGGCGGGTTGACCTACTCGGGCCATCCACTGGCCTGTGCTGCCGCGGTGGCCTCGATCAACATCTTCCGCGAGGAGGGCATCGTCGAGCACGCTCGTTCGCTGGGCACCGACGTCATCGGACCGGAGCTGCGCGCGCTGGCCGAACGGCACCCGTGCGTCGGTGAGGTGCGGGGGCTTGGTGTCTTCTGGGCCCTCGAGCTGGTGCGCGACCGCGACACCCGCGAGCCGCTGATCCCCTTCAACGCCAGCGGCGCCGAGGCCAAGCCCATGGCAGAGTTCGCCGCCGCCTGCAAGGACCGTGGGCTGTGGCCGTTTGTGCACTTCAACCGGACCCATGTCGTGCCGCCATGCACCACGTCCGCCGACGAGATCCGGGAAGGTATCGCGATCCTGGACGAGGCACTGAAGGTGGCCGACACGTACTACACCGGCCCCGCCTGACCACCGTGTGCATTGCGCGCTGAACCCGGGGCGGCGGGATCGAGCTCAGTCATCGGCCAGGATGACGGCGGCAGCCGCTCGCGGGTCGAGAGCCAGGACGGCAGAGCCCTCGGGCAGGGGTGGGGGAGTGCCACCCCAGGCGGGGCACAGGGCACGGTGGTCGCACCAGTCGCAGAGTCTGGACGTCCTGGGCTGCCAGTCACCGGTCTGGGCCGCGGTCTCGATGGCCTTCCACAATGCCTTGAGCTTGCCTTCGACCGCGAGCAGCTCGGCCTCGTCGGGGGAGTAGCGCACGATCTCGGAGTTGCCGAGATAGACCAGCTGCAGCATCCGCGGCACCTGGCCACGCAACCGCCACAGCACCAACGCGTAGAACTTCATCTGGAACAGCGCCTTGGCCTCGAACCGCTCCGAAGGAGAGCGGCCGGTCTTGTAGTCGACCACGCGCATCTCGCCGCTGGGTGAGACATCGAGGCGGTCGACGTAGCCCCGCAGCGTCAGCCCGTCCAGATCGGTCTCGACGTAGAGCTCACGCTCGGCCGGCTCCAGCCTGGTCGGGTCCTCGAGGGTGAACCACCGCTCGATCAGCGAGATGGCGTCGCCGAACCAGCTCGCCACCGCGGCCGGATCCTCCTCGTCAACGAGCTCGGCCAGCTCCGGCTCGTCCTGGAGCAGCGCCTTCCACTCTGGCTCGACCATGGCCGAGGCCGCCTCGATCGTGCGCCGTCGGCCGGCAGGTCGAACAGCCGCTCCAGCACCTGGTGGACCAGCGTGCCCCGCGCCGCGGCCGCGCTGGGCGCCGACGGGAGCTTGTCGATCACCCGAAAGCGATAGAGCAGCGGACA
>Ga0157375_10005201_pt1 | contig 11291 bp, 10 predicted proteins | sample M35metaG_FD_115311 | JGI IMG/M metagenome (GOLD analysis project Ga0157375, IMG submission 115311) | Miscanthus rhizosphere microbial communities from Kellogg Biological Station, Michigan, USA - M3-5 metaG | ecosystem: Host-associated > Plants > Roots > Rhizosphere > Soil | place: USA: Michigan...
GGGCAGTAGGCGTTTCCTATAACACTGAGCGCACCTTGGGCTCGACCTTGATCGAGCATTGGAACGGTTCGCAGTGGTCGGTCATTCCCAGTCCCAATCCAAGTTCCTCGATTAACTTGCTCGCAGCGGTCGCGGCGGTAGCGACGAATGATGTTTGGGCGGTTGGCTTTGCCGCCACCTCCAGCAGTGGAGCGGTCATCATGCATTGGAACGGAAGCGCTTGGACGGTGGTGCCGAACCCGCCGGCCGGCATTTTCATGAGTAACCTTATGGCGCTGACTGTGATCTCAGCGAATGACATCTGGGCGGTCGGCTCAGGTCGCATCGGAGATGAGGATGCCACCCTCACCTTGCATTGGAATGGCTCAGCCTGGGCTTTCGTTTCCAGCCCGAATGTCACTCCCGAAGTCGATAACACTCTCTTCGGCGTAACGGCAGTGGCAACAAATGACGTTTGGGCAGTCGGGACCCAGCAGCCCACTTCGCTAACCGATCCGCATACACTTATTTTGCATTGGAATGGCTCGGCCTGGAGCATCGTCCCGAGTCCGAATGACGGTGGCAACACGGTTGGAAATCATCTGCTAGCCGCGGCCGCGGTCTCGGCGAACGATGTCTGGGCAGTAGGATATTCAGAGTTTGGAACTTTGTCCGAACACTGGGACGGCACCGCGTGGGCCGTGGTGGCGACACCAGGGATTACGGGCAGCGAACCCTTGTTTCTGCCCAGTGTGGTCGCGCTCGCAAGCAACAATGTTTGGAGCGTGGGGGAATCGTTTCAGACCAGCCGCAGCGTGTCGCACACTTTGACTGAGCAATGGACCGGAACGCAGTGGAGCGTAGTGCCAAGCCCCAACGTCGGATCCGATCATAACGAATTGTTCGCCATTGACGCGACACCGGGCGGGACGCTGTGGGCGGCAGGAACCGTCTACCATTATCCGAAGCAGCGAACATTAATCGAACGGAAGCTGCCTTAATTCCCGCCTAGTAGACGAATGTCTGCGTCAAAGGTCACGCGTTCGGGTCGCAGCCAATGTTGCTGCGACTGCAGGGTCACCTCCAAATCTTCGGCGCGGAAAAAGTCGGCCAAAAGCCGCCATAAGTCCGACGAGCCGCGCATTCGAGCCAAGCAGGAGCGCACTCATGCCTTAATTGAGGCAGCATCACGCGTTTGGTTGCTCGAGCGAAATTTGGGTGACCCGAGCGGTGAGTGGGCAGCGAGATAGTCTTAGTTTACCAGGACGACGTCGGCCTGGACGCAATCACGGCGCGGCCTAAATTTTCCAGCCGCGCGGGCCAGCGAGATGCGATTCTGGTTAGCGATGAAAATTCCATTCACCCTTGGCGTGGTCGGGCATTTCGGGCTGGCGGTGCACAATCCGAAGAAGAGTGCGCGCTGGTTTATGCGTGCGCTGGGGTTAGAGGAGCAGTTTGAATTCGAGAACGGCGTTGCGATTGGGAATGACCATGTCACGATCGCGCTGCACAAGGGAAAGCCGTCGCCACGGACACTCGGCCACATGTCGTTTCATCTCCCCGACATAGCGACGCTGAAGAAAGCGCTGGCGCATCTGCAAAAGGAGAAAGTGGCGGTGGAAGATCCGGGCGACGAGATCGGGCCCGAGGCCGAGGGCTCAAAGAACATGGGCATCTGGTTCCATGACCCGGACGGGTATCGCTGGGAGTTGAGCGTCCAGGGAGCGCGAAACAGACCCACCCGCTTTGTCGCGCCTAGGCGTCCGCGACGTTAGCAAGACGAACGCCGAAGGTCAGAATTGGGCTACCGACTCGGCGAGGCGGACTCGCTCGTCTTCTTGGACTCCGCGTTGGCCGATTGTTCGCGCGCTTTTTGCTCCGCGACTTCTTGCGCGCTAAATCCCATCCGACTCATCAGATCCGACGTGAGGTGCGGTTTTTCGTCGCGGGTCTCCCGGCGGTTCTCAGCCGCGACTTCGCGTTGTGCTTGCTCGCGGGCGCGGGCGGCCTGGGCCTGAGTCTCGGCGGCGCCGCGATCGGCTTTTCTTTGTCCGCGCGTCTGTGCTCTGGAATTTGCGGCGGACTGGTATGTTTCGCGACGTTCGGCTCGTTCCGTGCGTCGGATTCCGCCTCGACGCCCGAGCGGATTGACATAGGCCGGGCTGGGTGAAGGCGTCGGCGTGGAAAGGCCGTCGGCCAGCGCGGCCTGGCTTAGACAGATGAGTGCAATAACCAGTGTAATGATTTTCATCCTGTGTCTTCCTTCCCGGTAATTGAATTTTCTGTTCGAACCGCCGTGCGAATTAGCGTCCCAGCTCTCGCGACACTGAAAGGTGAGCATCGCACGTGCCAGTAACGGTCAAGGAGACAGGACCAGCTGTCGACGCTTTGGCGGCTGCCTCCTGGATGAGGGTAAGGAGGCGATCACAATTCTCGTCCTGCACCACCAGATAGATTCCGTCGGACTTTCAAAAAGCGGAATGGAATGCGTCCTGAGCCATTTGCCGACTGCGAAATGGAAAGAGTCTTTGCGCGGCGAGACCGAGCGATTGACGAATTGACCGAGGTAATTGCCGGCCGTGGCTAACGCGGCCTTATCAGGGGGACCGCTACTTCTTCTCCAAGATCGGCAGGTATGCCTCGTAGGCTTTGTCTTTCATTTCTGCTTTCGGAATGAAATGGAGCGCAGCCGAGTAAATGGAGTAGCGCCTGCCGGTGGGCGATTGCGGATCGGAAAAGAGATAGCCAAGATGGGCGTTGCTCCGTTTCGCCAGCACTTCGGTGCGCTGCATGTCTTCCGAATTATCCGGCCTTTCGACGAGCAAGTCCTGCGCGATCGGTTTGCTGAAGCTGGGAATTCCGAGATTGCTGTCGTACTTGTCGAGCGAAGTGAAGAGCGGTTGGCCGGTAATGACGTCAACGTAGATGCCGGTCCGCTGGGTGTTCCAGTACTCGTTCCGGAACGGCATTTGGCTGCCATGTTCCCGCACCACCGAATATTCCTCGGGCGTTAACCGGCGTCGCAAGACGGTATCGCTGGGTACCGGCCGGTTCGGATCGAAACCCGTGGTTTCTCTCTTTTCCTTTTGTGCGACCAGAAAGAGGTAAATCGCCCCGCAAATCAGAAGAACCGCGAAAATGATTCCGGCGTACTGTCTGAGAACCGATCTTTCCGCGGGCGTGATTCGGCTGCCGAAGGTCAGATTGCGATCAGCTACGGAAAAGTCAGGGGCAGACTGTGACTCCTGCAAACGCATTGTTGATTGTGGACCGGGATCAGCATGCTCAGCTTCCTGGCGCTGTCTGCGACGCGTGGCCTCCATTTCCTTGCCTCCCATTCGGATGACATGGTGACGCCGGACGCCTCCCGAATCCAGACGAATTTCTGCAGCAGGCAAGCCTGGTCGCCGCGCAGCCGGCGCCTTGCCCCGCTGGCTGGGTTCTGGGATTTTCCAAATCCCATGGAATTGGGATGATTGCGTTGGGCGTTGAACGTTCACTGGCCGCTCAGCCGGCAGTTGAAAGTCACGCACGACACACGAGGATGGCGAGGTGAAGAAAAAATCCAGGAAGACCAAGCGCGACGTTGCCTCTCCCTTCCGAAACAAGCTCTGGGATTTGTTCCGCGAGCTGGCCAAGGGCATGGATGGGGCCGATGTCGTAGTTGCTCTTAAACAAGCCGGGGAAGAAATCTGGGCCGCGGGTATCGATGGCGTTTACAGCGACATGCCGTTACGGGACCAGGAACAAGAGCCGCTCGGCAATGCGTTCGACATTGCCTGGCTGACGGTCGTTTGCATTAAGCTGAAGGAGTTCAGGCAAGGCAAGAAACCGCAAGTGCGTATCCGGGCCTAACGAACGCCATGGCGCCGACCGCGAACGGGGCGGCCGGGGCGTTCGCCCCGCAATTCTGCCTGCCGCGTGCGCTCGAATTCCACCTTTGTCGAGAGGAGCGATTCCGGCCACGAGAAAAACATTTATTGACCCCGGAGGCCGTTTATTGCAATTATGGAATTTCTAATCCGCAGATTTGCCATAGGAATATGAAAACATCATTGCTCGTCGCCTTGTTACTCGCTTTGGTCTACTACTATTATCATCACGACCCCGTCATTTACGCCCCGGCAACCGAAAAGGTCGTCGCCGCCCGGCCGATCAACACCACGATCGTGATTGCGCGCGCCCCCTCTTCCTACGATCGGTGGAAGACTGGCCCGAACGCTCAGACGGACTTGAAGACGGGGCCTAACGCGCAAACTGACTTCCTACCCTTTGCGCCTAGCGAACAGGCTAACTGGAACCCGACTCCGGGCTACACGATCATGAGCAGTACTCGTGCACGGTTGCGCTGACACTTCGCGCGCAAGAACCGGGCTACAACTGATCACTTCTTCCCGGCCGGCTTCTTTAGCTCGACCAGGATGAGAGCCACCGGACCGGGGCCGATGTCTTCCGGCTGATGCGCGGCTGCGCGAAGCATGACCGCGGCCGAATCGGAATCAGAATGGATGACTGACTTTTCGCCCGGGCCATAATGGGCGTGCAACACGCGCACTTCATCGTTCTACCAGACAACGCTACGAAGTTTGGGGAACTATAGCCGAGTTCTGCGCGCCCGATTGAGGCGCTGCCAACGGAACCGCGCGCTGCCAGCCTCCTCCGTTGAACTTTGAGCGCTGGGCGTTTGCTTCCGATTTCGGGGATCGCCCGGCGAACGTGGCTCGCACTTTCGAGAAAAAGAAAAGTTGCGCCACCGGGCGATGATGACTGATTTTCGCGATCATGAACAAAGCTCGCGAACTCCGCCTCGCCAAACGTATGGCGCGACTCGGCACCGAGACCGCATTCGAAGTGCTGGTGAAGGCGCGTGCCTTGGAGGCGCAGGGGCGCGACATCGTCCATCTCGAGATCGGCGAGCCCGATTTCGATACGCCGGCCAACATCATCGAGGCGGCGACCGGCGCCCTGCACAAGGGCTTTACTCACTACGGACCCTCGGCCGGCCTGCCGCCGCTGCGCGAGGCGATCGCGCAGTATGTGAGTGAGACGCGCCAGGTCAACGCGACCTCAGAGGAAGTCGTGGTAGTGCCCGGCGGCAAGCCGATCATTTTTTTCACGATTCTCGCGCTGGTCGAAGAAGGCGATGAGGTCATCTATCCCAATCCCGGCTTCCCGATTTACGAATCCATGATCGATTTTCTCGGCGCCAAGGCGGTGCCAATCCCGTTGCGCGAGGAGATGGATTTCCGCTTCGACGTTAGCCAACTCGCCGGGCTGATTAACGATCGAACGAAGCTCATCATTCTGAATTCCCCGCAGAATCCCACCGGCGGCATGCTGACGAAGGAGGACGTCGAAGGCATCGCGCGGGCCATCGGCGATCGCAATATCATGATCCTGACCGACGAGATTTACAGCCGCCTCATCTTCGAGGGCGTGCATCATTCCATCATGTCGCTCGATGGGATGAAGGATCGCTGCATCTTGCTCGATGGATTCTCCAAAACCTATGCCATGACCGGGTGGCGAATGGGTTATGGGGTGATGCGGGCCGACCTGGCGACGCATGTCGCGCGCCTCATGACCAACTCCAACTCATGCACCGCAAGCTTCACCCAGATGGCCGGGATCGAGGCGTTACGCGGGCCGCAGGGCTCAGTCGACGCGATGTGCGCCGAGTTCAAGAAACGACGTGACATCATGGTGACGGGGTTGAATCAGATCAAGGGCTTCTCGTGCCGCCTGCCTAAAGGAGCGTTCTATGTTTTCCCCAACATCAAGGAGACCGGCTGGCCATCGAAGAGACTGGCCGACGCGTTGCTGCAGGACGCCGGCGTGGCCGCTCTTTCCGGGACGGCCTTTGGCGATTTCGGCGAGGGCTACTTGCGCTTCAGCGTGGCCAACTCGATCGAAAATATCGAGAAGGCTCTCGAACGGGTCGGCGTCTGGGCGACAAAGAATCTGTAGGGCCCACTCCGGTTTCCGCTCGATTTTTTTGATAGGTCGTCTCTGTTAGCCGATGTTCCGGTTATGAACGACATGAAACGTTTTCGTATCTTTGCGACCTCTCGGATTGGCGACCCAGCCGAGAACCGCCTGCGCGAGCGGGGCTACGAGTTGGAGGTTTTCCAAGGGCCCGAGGCGCCGCCGAAGCGTTTGATTATCGAGAAAGTAAAGAGCGGAATCGACGGCTTGATAACTACGCTGCGCGATCCAATCGATGCCGAAATCTTCGAAGCCGGGAAAGGTTCGCTTAAAGTCGTGGCTCAGATCGCGGTTGGTTTCGACAACATTAACCGGGCTGACGCTAACAAGTATAAGATTCCCTTCACGCATACGGCCGATGTTCTGACTGAAGCGACCGCCGAGTTCGCTTTTCTGATGATGGGAATGCTGGCCAGAAAAATGTACGCAAGTGAGCGCCTGGTGCGAGAACAGACATGGCCATCCTGGCACCCATTTCTGCCCTTTCTCGGGGATGAGGTGACGGGCAAAACGATCGCGATCATCGGCACCGGACGCATCGGCCTGGCAATGATCAAGAAGTGCTCGGGCTTTGACATGAACATACTTTGCTACGATCCGGCCTACCAGAACGACGCTTATATCGCCTCAATCCAGGAGCTGATGGATTTTCGCCACGCCCGCGGAATCCAAAAGGAAAAGACCAGGATCGGGTACGTGGGCTTCGAGGAGGCAATTCGCGCGGCCGATTATGTGAGCATTCACGTGCCGCTCCTGCGCGAAGGCGAGACGGACAAACCGACCTACCACTTGATCAACGAGAGAACACTCAAGCTGATGAAACCAACCGCTTATCTCGTGAATAGCTCGCGCGGTCCGGTCGTGGACGAAAAGGCACTCGCCCAGGCTTTGCGAGATCGAGTTATCGCCGGGGCCGCACTCGATGTCTTTGAAAAAGAGCCGCTACCGCCGGATTCGCCTCTGCTCGACTCCGAAATCACGGATCGCACGCGCCTGTTCCATCATTTCGCCAGCGGCGCGCAAATCACGCGGCTCTCGGTCGATCCCGATAAAGGAATGGCCGGGCGCACGGTCCAGGGAGTGATCGACGTGCTGGAAGGTAACTACGACGGTGACCCGACGAAGATGCCTTACGTAGTGAACAAGGAAGCGTTTGGGAAGTAGAGCACCAGGCAGGCGACGCGCGCGCCCCACAACCTGGCCGGGCTACTGCGGCGCAGGCTGAGGCGTAGCGCTGGGCAGAGGCGCGACGTGATCCGTTCTCGTCCCATCCTGCGATCGGCCTTCTCGGGCGGCTCGATTGTTACGTTGTTGGCGCCGTTCGGCACGACGCTCGTTGCGCCGTTCGTAATTGTGGGCCCGATGGTGTCCTCGATGCTCCGGGTGACCGGATGGGCTGGGTGCCGCGGTCGGAAGAGGGGTGACGGCCGGGCTAACAGTCGTCCCCGGCTGTTGTGCACTGCTCGAAAGAATGAGAACGCCACTGAGAGCGATCGTGAGTGCAAGCTGAATGATTTTCATTTTTTGGCGACCGCCACTTCCGCGACGCAGGAAACGATTTCGCGGCGCGGGTGAAACGTCCGTGTTTGCAATACGCTCTCAATTTTATCCCGAGCGTCAATCGCAATCTCGGCGATTCCTAATCGTTGCGAGCGAGAACGACGCCAGTAGCCCGAGGACGTAATTTCGCGACCTCTCGGCTTGGAGAAGAATCGCCGGCAGCGCTGCTGTAAAGAAGAAAAACATTGGCGGCCGTCGCGGTCGCTACTCCCTCGCGCGGCGAATGCGCGAGTGGCCGGGAATTGGCGGAACCCCCGGCGGAACGACCGCCGTAGACGAATGCACCGGTCGCGATCAGGGACGCGAGCATCGCGAAAGTCAACACGAGACGGCGCCCGTGTGTTGTGACATCCGACGGGAGCGAATAGGCCGGTGCGTGGTACTCGAGCAGAGGAAATAGTTCCGCGATGGTGCGCCAGCTTTCTTCTCCGGTGGGCCTGCAACGCACCCGCCGATGCAATTCGCCCACTCGAACGAGGTGCGATATTTCCCGCGAACTCAACGGGCTCCGGAATCCCGCCTTCTTTACTTCGTAGAGTTCCACGCGCTCTGACCACAGCACAATGGATGCCGACGCGGAAATGAAGTCGGACTCTTCCGCCTGGACGTTCGATCTCTTTTCGGCTGGGCGGAAGACTACAGGACGTTGGGGATTTTCACGATGCTGCCCTTGGCCTGCGGATCGTTTGCATCCTTCACCACGGTAACGAACAATTCCTTCTCGCCTTCGCCAAAAGCCAGGTTGGTCGTGCCATCACCGGCCGCGATTTCAAAAACGTGCAGAAGTTTGCCATCGGGAGCGATCTTCAAAATCTTGCCGCCAAAAAATTGCGCGACATAGATGTTTCCTTTGCGATCGATCTTCATGCTATCGGGGCCGAGCCACCAGGATTCGGTCTTGTTTTTTGTGAGGAGATTGAGCAAGGCGAAATTTGAACGACCGCCTAACGAGCCATCGTCATTGACCGTAAACTTGAGGATACAGTTCCCGACGGTTTCGCTGACGTAGAGGGTTTTTTGGTCGGGCGAGACGCCGATGCCGTTGGCGTAATTGAGGTCGTTCGCGACCTCGACCCAATCCCGCCTGCCCGGTGCAAGATATAGAATCTTGCCCGCCACCAGGGTAGGCGGGCCGGCATACGGGCCAAATACGGTGGCGTAAGCGCCACCCTTGGCTGTGACCACGATATCGTTAATGCCGCCGGCAAAGGGCCTGCCGTCTTTGTCCTCATCCCAGCGCCGGAGTTGCTTGCCGGCGAGATCGAGTTCGAGGATGGCGCCGTGCTCATCGGTGCAGGCGAGTAGAAAGGTCCTCTCTTTAGTGAGCGCCAACCCATTGTGGCCGCACCCCTCGGTGTGATTGAGGACCGTGGTTGTCTTACCATCCCACTTCGAGAGCGTATTTGAGATCCACCCGACGTAATAGAGGTTGCCATTCACATACAACGGGCCCTCGGGTCCCAGGATATCGCTGACGACCTGAATCTCGGAAGCAGTCACTGCCGTCGCCGATAAAATCGCGGTAAGGGCGACACCGATGATTGTAACTGCCTTCATTTGAAGTTCGTTCTCCTACAACTCACACTGCTCACAGGTCGAAAGTCTTGTGGCCCGCCGGAATCGGCGAGCTCTTCAAATTCGCGGAGGTGTCCAAGACCGCTCCTACTGCCGGTCGTAAACGTCGACTTCAGACTTTTCCAGGCCTGCAAAGTTAATCGTGTCGGTGACGGTTTTGCCGTCGGAAGAAACCTCGTAGCGATCGACTTCCGTGGTCTTTCCTTTCAGCTTGTAGGTAATTTCGATGGTGCGCTCATCAATTCGCCTGGCCGAGACGGTCGAGCCTTTCGCGACGCGCGGTCCTTTATCGGCGTAGTCTTTGCCGTCGAGTTTGAATTCGGTGCGGCCCTTGTAAGTCGGGTTAACGATCGCGTATCCATCGTTCTTCCACTTCGCTATCTCGATCGTGCCCGGTGAGCCGATCTTGATCTTAGTACTTTCCCAGGTTCCAACGAGACCAGAGCTGCCGGCGGTACGCTTGAGCTTTGTCTCGTTCTGAGACTTTGTGCCGTCCGGACGCGTGTCCTCGTTGACGTAGTCCGAGGTCGTTCCATCATCGGAAACGGTCCAAGTGGCATCGGAAATGACCTTGCCGTCGCGTTTGATCGTCCACTTCCAGGCATTGGGACCGGTCTTGGTGACCGACCACGCATTGCCATACTTCGTGAGGTGAGATTTGCCGTCGAAGGTAACCGTCTCGACATCGTCGCCGAAAACGAATTTGTATTTTTCGCCACCGGCGTCTTCCACCTTGTAGGTCAAACCAGTGAACTGGCTCTTCTCGGAGTTCAACTTCCACTGGCCAATGAAGGGGTCGTCTGCTGCCATTGCCAGGGGCAGAGCGCAAAAGGCAAGCCCCGCGCAAGCCACTACCGCCGCGGTGTATGTTCTCATCATGCTATTCTTTCTTTATTTGTCTGGAGAAGGACCATCCAAAAACAAGGAGACCCACTCAGATCTCCCGGCGTGGACGAACCGGATCCAACACGCGCGAAGCGCGCATCCCGCTGAGGCTGAAACTCCTCGCTCTTCATGTCAATCACATTTGTGAGAGGCGATTCCCCCTGCATGCAGTGGGCTTTGAGCTCCGCGACCGAGATAAATCAGTGAGTTACTTCAAGTCCTTGTCTCGTGTCCACGTCATTGCATCAATGGACGCCCATCCAGAGCATTGCCCCTTCTCGCTGTGCCAACGAAATATAGGAACGTTCGCACAGCGGTTCGCGCTTAAGGCGCGGCAGGTGTCGGCGTGGAAGTCTCGGCCTTGGCCGGTTTTTCGTCCTTGGCGGGGGCTGTTTCCTTGAGAGTGATTTGGTCGGGCGAATTGACCGTTATCTCGGGTTTATCTCCGTGGGCGGAGATTTTGCCGACGACGCTGATCGTTGCGCCCTGATATTTCTTGAAGTCGGCAAATTTTTCGGCTGCATCCGCGGGGATGAAGATGGTGAAGGTTTCGTTGGGGTGCGCTCCACCCATGTTGAGGAAGATGTTGCCGCCCTTCGCCTGGTGCGCGCGCTCAACTTTGTCGGTCACTGTGGCGGTTTCACCGATGTGCTTGGCTGCTTCGGCGCCAGAATACTCGGTCGTTTCAGCTCGGGCTGAAAGAATCAGAAGACCGGCCATCGCCACGATAAATTTCGCGGTTTTCATGGGCGGGAGATTGACCGGGTGCTTGGCCGACGTCCAGCAGTAATTTTCACAAAGTCAGGGGCGTGTCACTTAGTAACGAAATCGTTGCCGGTGTTACCAAGACGACGACTTCGTGGGTCGTCTTTCCCGCGAGTGCTGCGAGAAGTCTTCTGCTTGCAATCCGATCATGCGCACCGCTTAATGTCCTGGCAATGAAAACGGGAGACAATCTGGCTCACAAGCTCAAAACTGAGTAATCCGCATCGCGTGTCGCGCCAGGCGGGGACCTCGTCTTAACAGAATGGAATCCTATTCTCTGAAACTTCTCGAGCGCGTGGAGGGACCGTACTCTGAAGCGCAGGTGGCGCAGTTCTACGCCGAAGGTCGCGTTGATCGGCATACACCTTGCCGCGTCGCGAATAGTGGCGATTGGAAGACGATCGACGACTTTCTGCCCATGCTGAAATACGGCACACAGCTACCGGTAGCGCACTTTGCCGCGCCGCCCGTGCCGACCGTGAAATCGGAGGATCCGCCCCACTACGGCGCCTTACCGCCGCTGACTTCCGTTCTGCCCACAA
>Ga0157375_10005203_pt1 | contig 11291 bp, 5 predicted proteins | sample M35metaG_FD_115311 | JGI IMG/M metagenome (GOLD analysis project Ga0157375, IMG submission 115311) | Miscanthus rhizosphere microbial communities from Kellogg Biological Station, Michigan, USA - M3-5 metaG | ecosystem: Host-associated > Plants > Roots > Rhizosphere > Soil | place: USA: Michigan...
AGCCGCTCAACGTGATGATCTGCACGGGCAAAAAGTCTATGTCCGAAGCCGTTAAGATTCTTGATTTCGGGCTTGCGAAAATCAAATCAGGCGAGCTTTTAGGCTCTTTTATTCAAGCGCAAACGACCGGATTGATGGGGTCGCCGTATTATATGGCTCCCGAACAATGGGCGGACGAAGAACCAGACGTGCGGGCGGATATTTACAGTCTCGGCGTGATACTTTTTCAGATGCTGACGGGCGATGTGCCTTTTAAAGGCTCCTCGATTCCGGCGATTATGAAGAAACATCTCTCGGACGCGCCGCCGCCGTTTGCCGATTCGAACACCAAAATTGCGCCGCAGGTTGAATACGCGGTTCGCCACACGCTCGAAAAGTCACGTGAAACGCGCACACAAAGCGTTGAACAACTGGTCGAAGAATTGACCAAAGCCGTCCAATCCGCCGCGCAGAACGTTTCATCGATCGGTTATTCGACAAATTCATCTTTGCCCGTTTCACTGCTGAGAATTTTGACAAATCCGCCGCAATCGCACGTTTTTGTCGATAATGTTTCGGTCGGGCAAACGCAGCCGGACGGTTGGCTCTTGCTCGAAGGCGTGCAGAGCGGCAATCACCGGGTTCGCATTACGCATACAGGTTTTCAGGATTGGGAAAGCGACGTTATTTGCGACGGCAAGCCGCAACAGATCGCCGTCAAGCTGACGGAAGGCACGGGCGGAATTCCGCGTCCCTCTGAAACGATGCCCGTGATACAAAATTCTCAGCAGCATATTTCGCAGCTTTCGCAGCCGCAAATGCAGCAGAGTTATGCGGTTGCGCCGCTCAATTCGGAGCCGCAAATGCAGAACACGGCGCAGCAGCAAAATTGGCAGACCGGCAATCAAGGCGGCTTCGTTCAATCGCAACAGGTTAAAAAAAGCGGGATTTCGCCGTTAATTTTAGGCGTTATTGGAATTGCGGGCTTATTCATACTTATTTCAGGTGGATTGTTTGGAGCCTATAAACTCGGAATGTTCAGCGGAAATACGGTTAACGGTGGCAACACCAACAATAATCCGCCGAATAATACAAGTTCAAATTCAAACAGCCAGACTCCGCCTCCGGTAACAGCCGAAATGGTCAAAATTCCGGGCGGAAAATTTACAATGGGACGCAACGGCGGCGATTTATTTGAAAGCCCCGAACACGAAGTCGAAGTAAAAGACTTCTCGATTGACAAAACCGAAGTTACGAACGCCGAATATTATGAATTTGTGAAGGCGAAAAATTACAATCCGATTCCCTCGAACTGGGAAAACGGCAAGCCTTTGACGAATGAAATGAATATGCCGGTTCGATATGTAAATATCGAAGACATCAAGGCATTCGCCAATTGGCGTTCGGAACGCGACAAGGTTACTTACCGGCTTCCGACCGAAGAAGAGTGGGAATATGCTGCCCGCAACGGCAGTGATGACAATCTCTATCCGTGGGGCGACAAGTGGGAAGAAGAAAAGGCAGTGGTCAGGCGCGATCTTGTTCTTTCCCCGGTCGGTTCGATTCCGGGCGGTGCAAATAAATGGGGCGTTTTGGATTTGGTCGGAAATGTTTGGGAATGGACTGAAACAAAGGCTTCGGCATATAAAGGGTCAAATCCCGAATTTGCCAAGAAACTTGAAGAAAGTTTGGGGAAAGACAATGTGGTTGTGCGCGGCACGTTTAGTTTGACTAAAGACGCTTCGACCGCAACTTCGACTATTCGGGTTTTCAATCAAATTTCCAAGCGCGATAAAGTTATCGGTTTCCGTCTGGCGCGTTCCGATTAAAAAATGTTGGAGTTTTTCTTATGACAAAAGTTTTCGGAAGATACGGATTTTTATTGTTTTTTGTTTGTTTGGTTTTTTTACCGATTTACGCTTACAGTCAGGATCTGGGCAGCAGCAGCGGAATTTTCCGTTCACCGAATCCGACCTCGAAAAACACTTCGTCAACTTCGCCGAAAACGAACAAGCCGAAAACTACTTCCGTCGCAGCCAGAAAAAACACGCCGAAACCGGTTGTCAAAACAACCGCCAAAAAGACGCGCACTTCACAAACAACAAAACCGCGTGAAACCGTTTCAAAAAACACGGTCAAGCAACAAACGACCGTTTATAATCCGCAGCCGCAAAGCAATCTCGTGATCACGGTCGGCAATCCGACGAACGGGAATTTCGACGAGCTTTTCGAGCAATCCGTCGAAGAAGGCAACACGGCGCGTGATGAAAGAGATTATTTAAAAGCGGAAACCGCTTATCGCCGCGCCCAAAACCTGAAATCAAAGGATTCGCGTGCCGTTTACGGGCTCGGTAATATCTACGCCGACCAACAGCGTTGGGAAGAAGCCGAAAAAGCCTATCGTCAGGCGATTTTGCTTGAACCGGACAGCTCGGGCGCGTATGTCGCACTGAGTTATGTTTTGACGCAGCCGATCGTTGGCAGCAATCTTTCCGACCGCTACACGGAAGCCGAAAAAACGGCGCGAAAAGCGATTCAAATCGATGCGGAAAATGCTTTTGCCTACGACCAGCTCGGCGTCGCCCTTGAGCTTCGCGGAATTATTTCTCAGGAAACGCAGAACGCTTATCGCAAAGCGATTCAGATCGAACCGGAATTTGCGCTCGCCTATGGTCACTTGGGCAGATTGCTGCGCCGCAACGGAAAAGCCGTCGAATCAGCCGAAGCCTACGCCAAAGCGATTCAGTTTTCGACCGATGTGCCGACGATGATTCTGGTCGCGGATGTGATGCAGTCACAGCAAAAGTTTCTCGAATCCGAACAGCTTCTGCGCCGCGCTTTGTCGGTTGACGCGAAAAATCCGACCGCGCTTAATATGCTCGGACGCGCACTGACGATTCGCAACGAATTTGATGAAGCCGAAAAAGTTTTGAAAAAATCGGTCGAAGTCAGCCCGAACAGTTTTGTTTCATATATTCATTTAGCTTCGCTATACCAGCGCCGCGCACGGCTTGACGATGCCGAAAGGGTTTTGAACAAAGCTCTGACGGTTGTTTCATCGAACGAAAGAAAACGTCTGGCGCAGGAATTTGAAACCGTCGGCGATGCTTTTATGAAAATCGGCAAGGCGAAAGATGCTCAAAGACTGTATCGTCAGGCGATGGCGCTCGACAGTTCGAAAACGATTTTAACGGAAAAATTGGCGAAAGTTCGTTAATTTAAATTTCTGACAAAAGCAATTGAAAAATTTATTGAAATTCAGCCGCAATTAAACCTCTTTTCAAACACAGGCGTTTAGAAACGCTAAATTTTCACACGAACGAGGTTTCGGCTAAATGATTGCTACAACAGGTAATACAACGATGCTTTATTGTCCGAAGTGCCGCCGCACTTACGAAGATGGAACTCAGAGATTTTGCGACAACGATGGCGGAAGACTGCTTCCTGCGCCTTCGGGGCAAACGAACGATTCACAAACGGGCGGCGTTTTCTCGAATCTTTTAGGAAAAACCCAATCAACAAGTGACGCGGACAAAAAAATCAATTCTGCTCCGCGCTTTATTCCGCTCAATAAAACCGAAGAATCCGATAAAAAACTGACATCTTTTCCGTCGGTCGGCAGAATTTTCCAGTCCGAACAATTTTTAAAACCGAAAACCGAAGATTTATCCGAAGCGGAAGATTCGATTCTCGAACTCGATCCTTTGCCGTCCAAAAAAGAGGAAGAAACGGTCTTGGAATTTGAGCCGTTTCCGAAACCCGAAGAAGAAACTGCTTCGATTGAAGTTCAGGAAGAATCGCCCGACGTGCGGGAAGAATCGCAAAAACCTCTGCCGCGGCTGATCAAACCGAGTGAAATCGCTTCGGGCACGGCTGATGTCGGCGACCGAAAAACGAATCCGATCGGTCGAAAAGCCTTGAGCTGGGATAATCCGGACGCGCTTGTCGGGCAAACCGTCAAAGGTCGCTATCTGGTTCTCGAAGAGCTCGAAGCCGACGATGATGATAGTTTGATTTATCGCGCCGAAGACCAAATCTTTGAGGGCAAAAAGACGGTCGTGCGCGTTTTTATGAACGCTCATCTAGGCGCGGAGGATTTTGAAGAAAAGGTTTTCGCCGAAGAGCGCGTTTCGCTCTCGCATCTCAATCATCCGAACATCGCGGGCGTTTTCGATTCGGGCGAATTACCCGAAGGCAACGCCTTTATCGTCAGCGAATTCGTCGAAGGGAAATCGCTTGCCGAAATGCTCCGGCAGACGGGGCAATTCAATTCTTTGCGGACGGCGCGGATTATTCGTCAAATTTCCTATGCCTTGAGCGAAGCGCATCAAAACGGCATTCTGCACCGCAATCTAAAACCCGAAAATGTCAGCCTGACGGTTTCCGAAGCCGGAATCGAACAGGTTAAATTGATGAATTTCGGAATGTCGCACAGCGAAATTACTGACGCGAACATTGCCTACAAAGCGCCCGAAGAGATCGAACGCGGAACTTCGACCTTTGCCAGCGATATTTATTCTTTGGCGGTGATTGCCTATCAAATGCTGACGGCGCGTTTTCCTTTTACGACCGAGACGGATAATGCCCTGCTCAAAGCGCAGAAAAAAGGTTTGGCGGTTTTGCCGACGACTCTCAGGCTCGATATTCAGCCGCTGACCGATAAGATTCTGACAAAAGCTCTGGCTTTTAACGCGGCGGAACGCTATCCGAAAGCGCGTGATTTCGGCGATGCGTTTTTCAACGCTTTGACAACGGTTGCGCCCTGGTCGAAAGAAGATGAAGAAACGGAAGACTTGCTCGAAGTTGACGAAATAGAAAAACAGCGCGAATTTTTCGTCGTTCCGTCAATCAATCAAAAAGATGTTTTGGTTGAAGAAGCGCCGATTACCGCTGATATTCACATTACTCCGAAAGATGAAAATGCGGAGATCGCCGAAGTTAAAGCGACGGAAGATTTAGCGTGGGAAAAACGCTCGCCCGAGCCGCCGAAAACGGGAAGTTCACGCGGTTGGCTGGCAATTCTCGGAGTTGTCGCGCTTTTGTTTTTATTTTGGGGCGCGTCGAAGTTGTTTTTGAACCGTTCAAATCAAACCGATGTTAATCAAAATCAAGAACCGACGGCAGTTTCGCCGACTCAAAAAATGTTGGATAATTCGCTGACTTCGGGCGAATCGGATATTGCACCGCAACAGCGTTTGCAAAAAACGCCGCCGAACACACAGCGTTTTCAAAATAACCGGGAAAATTTAAACGAATCTCTGGCGAAAAACTTTCTCGGTTTTGAAGTTTTCTACCCGCAGGATTGGACAAAAAACAAGACCGAAACGAATTTTCTGGATGTTTCCAAAAGCGATTCGAGCGGTTTTCCGATCGAGCAGATGATTGTCACGCGCTATGAAAGCCGCGGCACGATGACGCTGGATAAACCGAATTTTCCGAAGCTCGTCGAAAAATCGAATCAGGATTTGAAAAAATCCTTAGGCGAAAGTTACAAAGTCATTTCCGAAGGCGATGCGGTCATTCAAAACGGTCGCTGGAAGGTTTACGAAGTCAAATTTCAAAGCTCGGGCGAAAACGCGAAAGGCGAAAAAGTGACGGTTTGGGGCAAGCGTTTGTGGCTTCCCGTACAGCGCGCCGGAGTGCAGAACGGGTTTGTTATTACACTGCTCGCAACTTCGCTTTCCGACACGGTGAAAAGTGTTGACGATGTCGGAACGCATGGCGAACTGGCAAATGTTCTGGAAACTTTTGAGCCTGAACAATTTTAATCCGCTGGGAAAAATTATTTTTCGCCGAAAGCGTAAGGAAATCTATGCCTTACGCTTTTTGTTTTGCGCACTTTAGGCTAGAATTAAGGCAATTTCTAACGATACATTTTAATCTGAAAACCTGAACACCAATGAAAATTGTTTTAGCCGAAGAACAAAACGGTAGTCAACTGTCCGAAAAAACTTTTAGTCAGGCGATTGTTCGAATCGGGCGCGATCCCGTAGATTGTCAAATCACTTTCGACAACGCCAAATACCCGATGGTTTCGCGCAAACACGCCGAACTGCGTTTTGAAGTCGGGAAATGGTTTCTGCATGATTTGAATTCCTCCTACGGAAGCTACATCAACGGGCAAAGAGTGACGGGAACGCAAGCCGTCGCGGTTGGCAATGTTCTCCAATTCGGCACGCAGGGTCCGACCCTGCGCGTCGTTTCAATCGAAGCTGCCGATGCGCCGCAAAACGCCGCGCCGAAACCGTCGCCGAATGTTCAGCCGACGCAGTTTCAGCAACCGCCGCCGACCCCGCAACAGCAATCGCCGCAAAACGCACAAAGCGTTCCAAATCAGACGGCTCCGGCACAACTCGATTTTATCGGTTCAGCCATTCATTCAACGCCTTTTAAGATCGCCAAAAGCCAAATCTGGCTCGGGCGCGAACCGTCGTGCGATATCGTTTTTGAATCGGATGCGGTGATGGTTTCGCGCAAACACGCGGAAATTTCCAATCAAAACGGCGCATATCTATTGACCGATAACAATAGTTTTAACGGCACACTTGTCAACGGGCAACGCATCGCTGCGCAAACGCCGCTTTATCACAACGACGAAATTCAGCTCGGTGTCGGCGGTCCGGTCGTCAAATTCAATTCGCCGACGCGCGTGGCTCCGAAAGGAGCAAGTCTCGCGGGACAACGCGCCGTTGCGCCAAGTCAGATCGCGCCTGCCGCCGCGCTCGAAGCTCTGGAAAACCTCGGATCGAAAACGATGGTCGCGAACATCGGCAATATTTCTCAAAAGATTTCGCGTGAGGACACATCCCAACCGACGCTTTTGATGAGCCTAACCTTTGGAAGCAAACAGGAATTGATCATCGGACGCGCCGAAGAAAACGATATTGTGCTTGACGGCTTGCAGATTTCCAACCGCCACGCGCGGCTTGTCCAAAGTAATTCGGGAATCGCCATCGAAGATTTCAATTCGACCAACGGCGTTTACGTCAACGGCACAAGAGTTTCGCGGCAGGGAATTTTCCCCGGCGATCACGTTCAGGTCGGGTCGTTTTTACTGCAGATTGACCAAGCCGGAAACATCGGAATTTTTGATACGCGCTCGAAAACGCGGATCGATTCGGTCAATATCACAAAAGAGGTCAGAAATCGTTCGGGCGGCGGTTTGATCAAACTTCTTGATAATGTTTCCTTGTCAATTCAGCCGAATGAGTTTGTCGGTCTGCTCGGACCTTCGGGCGCGGGCAAATCAACCTTTATGGACGCGCTCAACGGCATGCGTCCGGCTTCGGGCGGCTCGGTTTTAATCAACAATCTAGACCTTTACCAGCATCTCGATTCCTTAAAACAATCGATCGGCTACGTTCCGCAGGACGATATCATTCACCGCGAACTGACGGTTTATCGAACGCTTTATTACGTTGCCAAACTAAGACTTTCGGGCGATGTCAATAAAAAGGAAATCAACCAGATCATTGACGAAGTCATGGATGTGACGGGCTTGAGCGAACGCCGCGACGTGCCGATCAATCAGCTTTCGGGCGGTCAGCGCAAACGTGTTTCGATCGCCGTCGAACTGATTACAAAACCTTCCGTCATCTTTTTGGACGAACCGACTTCGGGACTCGATCCGGCGACGGAAGAAAAGATCATGGTCTTGTTCCGCCAGATAGCCGAATCGGGCAGAACCGTTATCTTAACGACGCACGCGATGGAAAACGTCAAACTTTTCGACAAGATCGTGCTTTTGATGCGCGGCAAACTCGCGTTTTACGGCAAGCCCGACGAAGCCTTAAAACATCTCGGCGCGGCGAGCTTTAAAGAGCTTTACGACAAGCTCGAAGACCCGATCGAAGCGAGATTAAAAAGCGGCGGCGGCAATCGTCATCAGGTTACCGAAGCCGTTGCCGAGGAATGGAAACAGAAATTCATCCAAACTCCGCAATACCGCAAAAACGTCTATGAGCCGCTCAAAGAGCTCGGCACATTGCAATCGCCGGGCGTGCAGAAAAAACGGCGGCTCGGCATTTTTGGTTCGATTCGGCAATTTTTAACGCTTTCCCGAAGATATTGGGAAGTGTTGTTCCGCGACAAGCTCAATCTATTTATTTTGTTCGTCCAATCGCCGATCATTGCTTTTTTGACCTATCTTGTGATGGGCGACGATCAGCCGCGCGATTTTGCGTATTTCGTGCTTTCGCTCGTCGCCGTGTGGTTCGGAACGAGCGTTTCGGCGCGTGAAATCATTCGCGAACGTCCCGTTTACAATCGCGAACGAATGGTCAATCTCGGACTTCTGCCATATATCATGAGCAAGCTTTTCGTGCTTGGCTTTATCGTCGGTCTGCAATGCCTTTTCCTTTTCGTGCCGCTTAAATTTCTCGATATCACGGGCATTATGCCGATGCCGGGCGAATATTTGGGAATTGCGCAGTTTTGGGCGATGCTTCTGACCGCCGGAGTCGGAATTTCACTCGGACTCGTGATTTCTTCGGTTGTTAAAACGAGCGAACTGGCAACGAGTTTGGTTCCGCTGATTCTGATTCCGCAGATTCTTTTTTCAGGACTGGTCGGCGTGCCGAGCGGTTTGAACAAGGTTGTCGGTCTTGTGATGCCCGCAACGTGGGCATTCGATACGATGAAGCAGTTTTCGGGACTGCCTGTCTTGCGCGAGGACGGCGATAAAGATACCGACAATAAAGATTGCTCGGTAAAAGGCAACTGCGGTCTTTATAAACAGGTCGAATACGACAACAAGCAAATCATCAAAAAAGCTGAAAAAGACATCGCCGATTACAAGTCAAGTGCGAAAAAGGATATGGATGACTATAAAGATGATATGGACAAATATCAGGAAGATATGGGGAAATATCAGATGGGACAAATATCCAAGCCCGACAAACCGAAAGCGCCCGAACTCAAGGAAGTTCCGAAAATCGATCCCGCAAAGGAAGTTCCGAAGGATTTAAGCAAGTATATAGATTTTCTGCATCCGTGGATGGACGAAGTTTTAAATCAGCTTGTTTTAATGCTAATGTTTTTTATACTGGTCGTTGCCGCGCTGATGGTCCTCAGAATGCAGGATATCGGTTAGCGGGAATAATTTGCGCTCCGTTTAGCTTTATACTCTAAACTTAATGCGTAATCGGCGCATCAAAAGATTTAATTTTATGAAAGTTTTACTAAAGAATTTAGGTTTATTTATTGTTCTGAGTTTTGTTTTTTCGGCTTTGACCTCTTGCACGGGATCGCAAACGGCTGGTGTTGATAATTCGACCGCGCCCTCAAATGCAAACGGTGCGACCGAAAAGAAAAAGATAAATTATCCGCCCGCACCGTCGGCGATTATGTCGGCTGACGTTAAATCTTTGGACGGCACGACCTTTAAACTGCAGGATAAAAAAGGCAAAGTTGTTTTAGTTAATCTCTGGGCGACCTGGTGCGGACCTTGTATCAACGAAATGCCGCATCTCAATGAAATGCAGGAAAAATTCAAAGATCAAGGCTTTGAGATTATCGGCTTGGATATTGACGAAGAATCAAAAGAAGAGATTGATGCTTTTGCCGCCAAGCAAAAATTAAACTATCAACTCGGTTGGTCGGGCGATTTGATAAAAAACGAATTTATGAAAGTTACTAAGCTAGACGGAATTCCGCAAAGCCTTCTGATCAATCGCGAGGGACAATTAACCGGCGTTTTCACGGGCGGCAGTCCTTCGGTTGTCAAAAAAATGAAGGAAACGGTTGAAAAGATCGTCACCGAATAAAAATTCAGTTCCAAGTCCCAAGTCCCAAATTCCAAGTTAAAACAGAATCTAACTTGGAATTTGGGACTTGGGACTTGGAACTTCTACTTTGGGTTCGACCAAAATCGTCTTAAAACTCGATAGACTGACCAAACCGAGAGCCGCGCCTTTCGGCTTATTAACGTGCTTTTTCTGCGTGTAATGAACGGCGACTTTCGGCTGCTGGCGGGCATGACTGTAAAAAGCGGCGATCTGCGCGGCTTCGAGCAGCGTGTTTTGGGGAATTTCCTTGCGGTTCGGGTTTTTGATAATCACATGCGAACCCGGGTAGTCTGCCGCGTGAAGCCATAAATCCCCTGATTTCGCGACGCGAAAGGTCAGAAAATCATTGTCTTTTGAGGCTTTCCCGACCATAATTTCAAAATCATCGCTCGACACAAAACGACGCGCGCCCGTAAAATTATCCGTCTTTCGATCGCGTAATTTCGTCGGGAGTTTTTCAAGTTTAACGCCCAAAAATTCCGTCAAATAATCGTCGTCTCTGGCTTCGATCGCTTCGCTTAATTGTTCGCTTTTTGCCTGCAGATTTGAAATCTCCGTTCCTAAAATCGTCAAGCGTTTGGTCACTTCTTCCTTCGCGTTTCGCGCCTTCGTATAACGCCGGAAAAACTTCTCGGCGGCTTCGGTCAGCGAATCGTTTTCGTCAATTTCAATCTCAAGCGTCGGCACATTTTCGTCAAAATAATCAACGACCAAAACCACATCGTCGATCCGCACGGCATCCGCCAGATTTGCCAGAATCAAATCGCCGAAGCGTTTCCATTTTTCGGCATCGCCGTGATTCGCGAGGTCCTGATTTAATTTTTTGACGAGCTTTTCGCGTTTTGTGATTTCCTGTTTGATTTTACTTTCGGCGGATTTGGCGCGATTTTGAAAGAGTTTTTCCGCTGCTTTTTCAAGATAAAAATTATCTAAGGCTTCCGATAAAGTCTGAACTTCTCCGATGGGAAAACTCTCCTCTTCTCCCGTTCTCCTCTTCTCCCCTTCTCTAACCGGCGCGGAATATCTGCCGCCGATTTCCTGTCCTTCGCCGAAAGTTTCGCGCAAGCGGTCGAGAATAAAACCATTTTTGTCGAGCAGAAATAGATTTGCCGAACGTCCCGTGAGCTGTGCGACCAGCGAATATTTTTCCGTTTCGCCGATTTCAGTCTGCGCGATAAAAAAGAAAGTCAAAATGCGTTCGTTTTCCGTCTTTTCGATTGATTGCAGAACGGCGTTCGACAAACGTTTTTTGACAAAAGAGACGAATGAATTAGGATTGCCGGATTGTTTTTCAAGGTCGCGCAAACGTCGTTTGATTAAATAAATTCGCGGCTCGACAGATTCGGCAGAGATATATAAAAAGAGCGATTCATTCAGCCGAAAATCAATCGCCAAAGTCAGGCGCGAAAGCGGAAAAATTTTACCGAACTTTTGTCCGATCAAAACGGACGCGAGTTCGGCGCGGATTTGTTCGAGAGTTTTTTCGTTCACGGGTTTTAAGTCTAAAGTCCCAAGCCCCAAGTCTCA
>Ga0157375_10005206_pt1 | contig 11287 bp, 5 predicted proteins | sample M35metaG_FD_115311 | JGI IMG/M metagenome (GOLD analysis project Ga0157375, IMG submission 115311) | Miscanthus rhizosphere microbial communities from Kellogg Biological Station, Michigan, USA - M3-5 metaG | ecosystem: Host-associated > Plants > Roots > Rhizosphere > Soil | place: USA: Michigan...
CCTGCCCGGACTGATCTCCGGAGGCACCGCCCCCGCTCAGGACCAGGCGCGCAATCTTTTGTATCTTTTGAACGGATCGATCAATCAGGGCTCCCAACTCTACTGGATCGATGACTCCAGCGACGTCCAGAATGGGAAATGGGAAACGTATTTGACGCTGGAACGGAAGTACCGGGACCAGGTACTCAACGAGGCTGATGCCTTCGTCAAGGACGACTGGAAGATCAGCCAGTCGCTCACTCTCAACCTTGGCGTGCGATGGGAATACTACGGCGTGCCCTACATCGGCTCGGGCTTTACGACTGCAACACCCGGGCTGGGGCTCGGACTTTTTGGCGTTGGACGGACAGTGCTCGGGAGTACGACTCCCTTCGACAAATGGCTATTCACACCTGGCAATACCTACCTCAGCGGTTATGGTCCCCAGGGCTTGCTGGAATGCAAGATGGGACAGGCGAGTGGCGTGGCCGGAATTCCCACGTCGAACTGCGATCCCAGCATGATTACTACCGTGGAGTTTGTGGGACCGAACAGCCCGAATCCAAAGAAGACCGTGTATCCAAACGACTACAACAATTTTGGACCGGCTATCGGGTTCGCCTGGCAGCCGCCCTTCGGACGAAAAGGTCAGACCACCATTCGCGGTGGGTATCAAATGACCTTCGGAGGCGCCGGCCGTGGCGGTTCGGGCGCCGAAAGTTACCTCGGCGGGGCGCCTGGAGCGATCAGCAACGCGACGATCGATTACGTCGCTTTGGGGAACCCGTACCTCAACCTCACCCACCTAGGGTCAATCGTCCCGCTGAAACCGACCAATCCTGCTTTACCCGGAGGCACGTTGGGCGCGCCTTACAGCAGGGCGCTCACCTACACGGCGTTCGACCCGAACTACACGACGCCCTACGTTCAGAATTTCACTCTCTCGCTGACGCATCAGCTTCGCCGCAACATAACTGTGGACGTGCGGTACGCGGGAACGCAGGCGAAGAAGCAGATCGGTCTTGGGTTCTTTGGCCAAAACGCGATCAACCTCAACACGACAAATGTCTTCTACAATCCCGAGCTGTTCAATGCGCTTGAAACTGTACGAAAAGGCGGAGAGTCATCGCTCTTCGATCAGTTGTTCGCCGGCATGAATCTGAACAGCACGACGACAGGCTATGGAGCCATTGGGACGTGCGTAAATCAGCCGTCCGGATCGACCGCTCCGGGGCTTGGTCAAAATGGATGCGCCGCGAATCAGGTGCTTCAAACAGGCTCAGCGCACCTTCGCCGGCGATTCGCCACTCAGCTCGCGCAAGGCGATTACAACAACATCGCCACCTTTATCAACTCGAACACGGGCGGTAGTCCGACCGCGGGCCTCCTCTCGTCCAATCCGGCGCTCACCAATGTTGGCGGAAAGATTCTGCGCAATGGCTGCGATCGGCTGGCAAACAGCCAGGCTACCGTGGGGACGGCGAACTCCACGCCACTTCGATGCTTCCCGGAGGATTACCTTGTCGCCAACCCGCAATTCTCCACTGCGAACTACAACACGAACTCTGGCGCTTCCAACTACCATTCCGTGCAGTTCCAGGTCAGCCTGCGGCCCACTCACGGCACAAGCCTCCAGGCCACCTACACCTGGGCCAGATCCATGGAACTGCCGGGAACCGGCTGGACCGACCCGCTAAACCGCGACGCCGACTATCGGCTCGCGTCGAACCATCGCGGCGGGGAATTCCGGATGAACGGGCAGTTCGAATTGCCTTTTGGCCCGAACAAGTTGCTCTTCGGGAATAGTTCGGGAGTTCTGGCCCGCTCCATTGAGGGCTGGAAACTCAGTTGGACTTACAACCTCTTCAGCGGAGCTCCGGCGTCGGTAGGCGCGCAGAGTATGCTCTACGGCAACGGCACTCCGGATGTGGTAGGTCCCTGGGATGTCGGTGGCGGCCAGGTACAGTGGGGTCAAAACATCGGAGGCCAGAACCTCGGAGGAACGTACTTCGGTCCAGTGGGAACCTATCAAGTCGTGGCCGATCCTGCATGCGCTCCGGGCGGACTTCTGGATACGACCGACCGGATGGGATTCAACATCCGAACCGGGATTACGAACGGATGCCCGCTGCGGGCCATTGCGAACTCATCGGGCCAGATCGTCCTGCAGAACCCGACGCCCGGCAAACGCGGAACGCTGGGCCAGCAGACGATTATTGGCCCCGGCAGCTGGACCCTGGATAGCAGTCTGGGCAAGCAATTCCAGATCACCGAGACGAAGCAGATTCAAATTCGGTTTGACGCTACCAATGTCTTGAACCATCCGCAGCCGAACAATCCGCAGTACAGCATCAACAACTCGGCTTTTGGAACAATTGCTTCGAAGGGAAATCAGACCCGGCAATTCCAGGGGCAGTTGCGGTTTACTTTCTGAGGAGGATCGCGCAGGGAACGGGCCGGCTGCGGCTTACGAGCTCTCGCAGCTCGTGTGCTAAAAATCGGCCCGCTGCACCCACTTCAGGGCCTCGCAGACTACTTCTTCGCCGCGGCGTCTTGCAGTATCGCGCGAATCTCAGCTGCAGCCGCAGGGCTGACGGCCCCAGCCCCACCCCCAGCGGCGCCACGACCTCCGGCTCCCGCAGCGGGAGCAGCACCGGCTCCACGCCCCGCATTGCCCGCAGCAGCAGGCGCCGGAGCTCCGCCTCGGCCCCGTGCTCCGCCGTTGCTACCGGCGTCGAGCAGATCGATCGGCTTCTTGCCGCTGGCGTCAGCGAGCTCGGGATTGGCTCCCTTCTCCAGAAGGTAGCGAACCAGGTCCGCGCGGCCCGCCTGTACCGCTCCGTGTAGAGCAGACACGCCTTCTTTATCCGGAGGAGTGTTGTAGGAGATCCGCATGGAATAGGTCCTCGTACCCGTGACCTGAGCGTTCACATCAGCGCCATGTTGGATCATCAGATCCAGGAGCGCGGTGTTGGGCGTACCCCCGCCGCCTCCCCTGCCACCGGGAGTAACGCCTGCTGCCACCAGGAATGGCGTGAACCCCATGTCGTTGACGTTGGGATTCGCGCCCTTCGCCAGAAGAGCTCGAACGACTTCCATGTCGCCAGCCTCAGTTGAAAGATACAAAGGCGTGCATCCCGTGTTCTTTTGTTCTTCCCCAAAACGCCCGCTATTACCGCCCCGGCTGGGTCGATGCATATTCAGCTCGGGATCGGGATCGACATCCGCGGCAAGCAGCCTGTTGACGATGTCCATGCTGGAGACAGTCGGACGCGAGCCGCGAGGAGTTGCGGCAACCCCGCGTCCGCCAGCAGCGCCGCCTGCTGCTCCGGCGCCTCTCCCTCCACCTCGCCCTCCCCCGCCGGATTCCTTTCTTTCGATGGCGATGTAGAGGGCCGTACGTCCCCACCAATCCGTGACATGCGGACTCGCTCCACGATCCAACAACAGGTTGGCGACATCGTTATGTTCATTGTCGAGGGCGATCATCAGCGGGGTAACGCCTTCGGGCGTCGGCACATTGACATCGGCGCCGGCCCCAAGCAGCGCCTCGACGCAGTCGTAGCAGCCGTCGCGGGAGGCATACAGCAAGGCGGTAAGTCCGCCGACGGGACGATACTGACCGCGGGGTTCCGAGGAAATCTGGTTCGGCCAGTCGGTATATCGCGCGCGAGGCTTGACGTCGGCGCTTTTGGAAAGAAGCAGCTTTACCATCTCGGCCGCATTTTTTGGCGCGGCGGCAGCCCACATCAAAGGCGTTTGGTCTTGAAACTTCTCAACCGTGCTCACGTTCGCGCCGGCTTTGATCAGCATTTCGACGATCGGCAGTTCGGCCGTTTTAATGGCCAGCATTAACGCGGTCTGGCCGTCCTCATTCGCGCTCTCGACTCCCGCTCCGGCATCGAGCAGCATCTTCACCATTCGGGCATCGGCCAGTTTGACAGCTTCGGCGAGCGGGGCGGAGCCGAACTCATTGGTGACGTCCACTTTCGCTTTCTTCGCGATCAGCGCTTCGATCAGTTCATAGTCGACCTTATAAACTGCCCAGTGGATTGGGCGGGTGCCGTCCGGCTGCGCTTGATTTACATCCGCACCGCCGGTGCGAATACTATCGAGCGCCGCCTTGCGGTTTCCGGCTTGAATGAGATCGGCGAGAGATGCCTTCTGAGCCTGCGCCAGCAGCGGCGCAGCCAGCAATACAATCACAGCGATGATTAAACGCCTCACTCGTTACTCCTGAACTACAGGCGCGCAGTCACAGACCGCGCTACAGTGTTCCTAAACAACATTTGGTCCCAGTTTGTCATGGTGCGCCCAGAGACCCTTGGCTGCGTCATACAGGAACTTGTACGGATCTTTCCATGTTCGAGGCAGCCCTTTCAGAACGCCTGCCTCCAGCATGTCCTTGGGGCCATCGCCTTCACGAACCTGTTTGAACAGGCGGTCTCGAACCTCTTCCATCACGTCGCGCTCGGCCTTGAATTCCGCTTTCGACATAACAGGTCCGTACGAGGGCACTATTCGCGTTTGTTCATTCGCGAGCTTTAGAAGACTATCCATCGAATCCACGCGCCCTCCGATCCACGCTCCGGTTAAATAATCGAGCGCTGGATCGCGCAGCGGCGAGGCAACGTCGCCTACTGCAAGAACATTCGCATTCCTGAAGAAGACGTAGATGTCGCCGTTCGTGTGCGCCAGGGTCAGATATCCGTAATCGATTTGCTCGCCGCCAGTTTTGAGGGAACCGGTGGTGAGGAACGTCTCAGTGGGACGGGCGGCTTTCGGCCGGGCTTTCTCATAACGCTCTTCGGACGGAACCCAATGGTCGGACGACATCCACTCCTGGGCGCGCTTGTGCGCGATGATTTTCGCGCCCGCCGCCGAGAACATTTCATTGTTGCCGGTCTGATCCGTGTGATGGTGGGTGTTGAAGAGCGTTTGCACTTTGGCGTTCGGTGCAAGGCCTTTGAGCGCCGCGTTCACCTGGTCACCGGACTTCGGAGCGCCGCCGTCGACGAGGACAAGACCGTCCCCGGTGGACCATGCCAACACATTGCTTCCGCCTCCATCCAGCACCGCCATCTTGTCCGTCAGGCGGCGAACATCGCCAGATGCCTGTTGCGCGCTGAGAACGCGGCAGGAAGCCCACAAGGGTAACGCTGCCGAAGCAACGGTTTTTAAAAACTGTCTGCGATCGCTCATGGACGATGATGCCCGAAGAATAAAAGATACCCGTCAGAGTCCTTGACTTCGAACCCGCGCAAGCCATCGTCGGCGTAACCTTCTTTGAGCGGCAAGAAAAATTCGACATCGCGCGACGAGAATTCCGCCGCCAGTGCATCAGGATCCGGCACATGAAGAAAGGCGTCCCAGCGGGCAATGCCTTTCTTGATATCGCGCGTGTAATTAGGCAGTGGATCGACGCCGATATCCTTTAGGATGATCGTCGCCCCATCCCGCTGCACAATGCCGAAGAAGATGTCGTCTTCACTGGGGCCTTGAAACGCGATGTCGAAACCAAAGCGGTCGCGATAAAACGACAATGCTGTGGGGACATGCCTTGAAATGAAGAACGGTGCAATCCCGGAGATTTCTGGTCTAGTCATGAATGTCCGCTTTCCGAACTTTTGCTATGGCCGTTAGATCCCCTCGATTGTGCCGGTGCTGTCGCCAAACTTGTCTCGCTCCACTCCGACCTTCTGAAGCAGCGTCAGGTGGAGATTCGCAATCGGGGTGCGCTCCGGCAGCACGATATGCTGGCCGACGAGCTTCATCTTGCCGTTGCCACCACCGACCAATATGTTCGGCTCCGGGTAATTGTCGTGCCGATCGCTGTTGCTCATGTTCGATCCGTACATGAAGATCGAGTGATCGAGCAACGATCCCTGGCCGTCGGGAGTTTCCGCCATCTTCTTAACGAATGCCGCGAACTGCTCGAGGTGCCAGGTTTGGATCTTGACCAGCTTGTCGATCCTCTGTAGATCGTTGGCGTGGTGCGAGACGGGATGGAAGGAATCCGGAACACCGATGTGGTTGTAAGTCCGGATTGTGCCTTCCGCAACCATGATGTAGGAAGCCACGCGCGTAAGGTCAGCCTGGTAAGCGAGCGTGATCAGGTCGAACATCAACTTCACCTGTTCGGGGAAGGAATCCAGTTCTCCCACGGGAGCTTCGGGAATTTTGAGCGCCGAAAGATCCTTCGCGCCCGCCTTCTCCGTGCGCCGCTCGATCTCCCGAACGCTTTCGAGATATCCGTCTAGAACGGCCTTGTCCCTGCTGCCAAGGTCGCCTTTCAGGCTTTTTGTTCCATCCAGGATCAGATCCAGCAAACTGTTCGTGCGTTTGCTGATTGTCGCGCGCTCCTGCGGCGTGTCGCCCTCGCCGAACAACTGTAGAAACACCTTTCGCGGATTCGGCTCCATCGGCAACGGCGATTCCGCGTCGCGGAAAGACAAGGTGGAATAGTATCCGCCGCCACCCGCTGCAGACTGCAAGGTGGTTTCAGAAGCGACTTCGAGCGATGGCAGAGGCGTCTCCTGGCCAATGACTTTCGCGATCACTTGATCGAGAGTCGTGGCCATATGCGCACGAGGTGCTCCGGTGTCCGGACGGGTGGCGCTGAGCCATGTGGCGGGAGTAAACGAATGAACCGAGCCCGCCGTGGCGGCATTCTGTAGATTCCCGAACGACGAAACGTACTTTTTGTACGGCTCCAGCGATGCCAGAATCGGGCTAAGCTTGAAATCAGCGCCAGAGCCGGACGGCGTCCACTTATCTAATGTCGGACCATGCGACGTGTTCCCCATGATCGCGCCGTGAGGAATATAGAAAAATCCCGTCCGTAGCCTGGGAACCGCCGCGGTTTGGGCAAGAGCCGTGCCGGCAGGCACCATTGCATCCAGGAACGGCAGTCCTAACGTGACTCCGGCGGCCTTTAGTACCGTTCTTCGCGAGATATGTTTTCTTGTGATGAACATCATTTTTCGGCCCCCTGCCTGCGGAAAGCGTCGCTATTGACGATTCCCAATACGATCGAAGACAGCTTGTAGTTGTCTTTCGCGGCTGCGCGAACGATGGCACGAACCTGCGGCATATCGAAATATTCGAGCTGGCGGTTGACGGCGTACATCAGCAGTCTCTCCGTCACGGTCCGCGCGAACACGTCCGGGCGCGCTACCAGTTGAGTCCGGAGTTCCACAACACCGTTGATCGCGACTCCCGTCGGTAGCACCGTGCTGGCATCGATCGGGACGTTGGCTTCGCTGTCCATCGTTCGCCATTGCCCGATCGCGTCGAAGTTTTCCAAAGCTAATCCGGTTGGATCGATCACGCCATGGCACATCCGGCAGCTCGCCTTGTCACGATGCTGCTCAAGCCTCGCGCGGACGGTCTTGGGCTGCTCGCCAGCCTTTTGTGAGAGGTCTGTCGCGGTATCGGGCGGAGGAGGAGTCGGAGGAGTACCCATCAATTTGTCGAGGACCCACGCTCCGCGCAAAACGGGAGATGTGCGATCGCCATAGGAAGTTCGCAGTTGCACCGCAGCCTTGCCCAGCAGGCCGAAACGTTCCTTATTGGTAAGTGCGACCTTGCGGAACTGCGCGCCGGTGACGCCGGAAATTCCGTAATGGCGAGCCAGCCGGTCATTCAAGAACGTATAATCGGCGGTCAAGAGTTCTACAACGCTGCGATCCTCCGAGAAGAGGCTGCCGATGAAAGCTTCCGTTTCCGTCGCAAAATCGCGCCGCAGCTGCTCGTTGAATTCGCGGAATAGCTTCGGGTCAGGAACGACTTGATCGAGAGTCGTGAGATTCAGCCACTTCATGGCGAAACTGGAGACCAGGCTGGAAGCCCGGGGATCGGCGAGCATGCGTCTGACCTGCTTCTCCATAACTCCCGGACGGGTTAGCCCATTCGCCGAGGCAAGCGCCAGGAGTTCCTCGTCCGGTCCGGTGTTCCACAGAAAGAACGAGAGCCGGGAGGCGAGTTCCAGATCGGTAAGAGCGAACTCGGTATCGGGAGTGGCGTTCCTGGGCCCACGAATGCTGCGATACAAAAACTGTGGGCTGACCAGCACCGCGGCCACGAGCTGCTCGATTCCCTGGTCGAACGTTCCGCCGTTACGGCGTTCCGCTTCGTAAAACGGCATGAGCCGGTTCATATCTTCCATCGTGACCGGCCGGCGGAATGCTCGTCGCGCCAGGTTTTCCGAAATTTGTCTGGCGCACGCCGGTTCGCCGGTCTTTTTAGGATCGCAAACAAAGATACGGTCACGGCTGGAAGTCGTCGACACACCTGTGGGGTTGAACGGTCCGGCGACTATGACGCCGTCGAGAAGATGGGCCAACCAATCGGGAGCGGCATTGCTGCCAGTCAGTCCGCCGTAGCCCTGGAGCCTTTCGAGGTTCTCGCTTGTCTCCACATGAGAGCGGTCGACGAAGGCCACCACAACGTCGTGTATGCCGGCTTTCACCTGAAAGGGAATCTTTGCGAAACGCTCCAGGATCTCAGCGCGCCCGGTCCCAGCCTTGCGGTCGGCGAGAGATAGATCCGCAGGTCCGCCGATGGACTTGCGAAACACGATTCGACCATCAATCATGATGACGATCGTGTTCTCACGGACAAGGGAATTGCTGTACGGACCGAGGTTAAGGTCATTGAGGGTGATGCGATACTCGCCGTCGGCCGGAAAGGTATGTTTGAACTTTATACCGCCCCGCGTGCCTGGAGGTGGAGGGTCGTCAGGATTCTGGTTAGCGTCGATCGAGTACTTTGTGCTGGAAACGCGAGGATTGGGATTTCCCACGGCGAGCTGAGCGACATGTCGCGCGGCAGTAACGTACTGATCGAGGAACGCTGGAGACACACTCAAGGCGTCGGCGATGTTGTCGAAGCCTTCCACCTGGATGTCCTGCGGCAGAACTTCCTTTGAGTTCACGTCCACGCCCAACAGTGCTTTCACCGACGCCGCGTACTCGGTACGGTTCAGGCGCTGGATCGGCACATAGCCGGCCTTCGGACCTTTCGCAGGAGAGCCGCCGGCCGCTGCGTCCAGTGCGTTCTCCATCCAGCCCACGAACGAATCAACATCCTTCTGCGGAGGTTGGGGACTGCCTGGGGGCGGCATCTGATTCCCACGCAGCTTGCGCAGAGCCTTTTCCCAGACTTGGGCGTCATTCGCTGGGGATTGGTTCAGACGATCCAACACCTCGCCATCCAACGCCAACCCACCAGTTTTCAAGCGCGTGTTGTGGCACGTCACGCAGTAGGTGTTCAACATCGCGCGATGCTGATCCGCCTGCGCAACGGTCCTGGTCTGCATTACCGCCGGAGAGGCGATCAGAAGCAGAACAGCGCTCACAAAAATGAACTGCTTCATAAAGTCCAACCTATCGCTCGATCAACAACTTGCAGTGGAACGCCCACACTCGGAACACTCCTGTTCTGCTTTTATCACAAAAGCCCGGGCTCCAAGGTTTTTTGTATTAAACGCGCACAGGAGTAAGCTTGCCGCAACATTCGATCTGGAGCGGCCAATGCACAAATCTCATCTCGGCGCCATCCTGTGGATTTGCTTCAACTCTGCACTCCTGACCGCCCAGGACGCCCCGGTAGATTTCGGTCGAGACATCCAGCCGATATTTCGCGAGAACTGCTACGGTTGTCATGGGCCGTCGCAGCAAATTCGCGGCATTCGCGTGGATCAGCGACGCTCCTTGATGCCCAACCGGGTAGGTGCGAACAACGCCCGCATCATTCCTGGTAATAGCGAAGGCAGCCGGCTTTACCTGGCGCTGACCGGGCGTCAGGGCGTGCAGATGCCACCCGCGGGTCCGTTAAGTCCAGCGCAGATAGAGATCGTTCGACGCTGGATCGATGCAGGCGCCGACTGGCCTGATTCCCTCGCTGGAGAAGCTCCCCTGCCTCCAACCGATCCTCATGCCACTTTGATCATGGAAGCGCTCCGCAAAGGCGATCGCCAATCGGTGACGAAGTTGCTGAGCGAGCATCCGGATGTTGTGAATCGCTTCGGAGCAAGCGGTCACACACCGCTGATGTATGCGGTTCTTTATGGCGACACGAGCTCTGTGCGGCTGCTTCTCGATCGCGGAGCGGATCCCAACCAGCGCAATGCGAGCAAGGCAAGCGCGCTCATGTACGCTGTCGACGATCCCGAAAAAGTTCGTTTGCTGCTGGACCGAGGCGCCGATGCAAATGCGCGCTCCGACGATGGACAAACTCCATTGCTGATTGCAGCGGCAGGGCGTGGAATTCCCCATGTTGTCGCGAGACTGCTTTTGGATCGAGGAGCGAATGTCAAGACGACAGGGTTGACCGGCGGCACTGTGCTGACAGCGGCCGCCTCATCCGCAGATCCAGAACTGCTCGAGTTGTTGCTGCAAAGGGGAGCAGAAAAAACTCCGCTGCCTCTTGCCCAGGCCGTGCAAAGCGGTTGCGCGCGTTGCGTGGAGATCCTGATCGAATTCGCCGGCCCGGCAGATCTCGCTTCCGCGCTCACCGCCGCCGTACGCGCAGGAGACGAATCGACAGCCAGAATGTTGTTGGGGCGAGGCGCGAGAGCAGATGGCAGTCTGATCACCACTCTGGCGCTTATACCCCGGCTGCCACCAGGGGATTTTGTGCGGACTCTCCTTGATCGAGGTGCGGACATTCACGCCAACACGAGGCTCGGAGGCACCGTACTGGATCTTGCGAAACGCCAGGGAGAAACCAAACTCGTAGACATACTCGTGAATGCTGGGGCGAAAAGTGGCGTCACCACCGAGCGTCCTGAGGCGAAGGCAAATCCGGCCGCTACGGTTCGGCAGGCCATCGAGAGAAGCATTCCTGCGCTGCAGAGAGCGGATGAAGCATTTCTCAGAAAAGCCGCTTGTGTTTCCTGCCACAACAACGCTCTGGCACCGATGGCAATGGCCGCCGCGCGGAAAAGCAACTTTTCAGTGAATGAGCAGATTTCACGAAGTCAATTGCAGAAAGTCGCAGCCTTCCTCGCCAGCAACGGCGAACGGGCGCTGCAGGGACTGCCCATTCCCGGCAGCGTTGACACCATTGGATACGTCTTGTTGGGAATGGCGGCGGAAAATTATCCACCCGATGTTACGACAGACATCTGGGCCAGGTTCCTGAAGAGTGGACAAGAGACCGACGGGCGTTGGAGAGTACGCGCCCTTCGGCCTCCCCTGGAAGCTAGCGATCTCCAGGTGACAGCGGCCGCCTTGCGGGCGCTTCAGATCTATGCGCCCCGCACCAAGCGGGATGACTATCAGAGATCGATCGAATTGGCCGCGCG